>Ga0209220_1000362_pt1 | contig 16448 bp, 18 predicted proteins | sample BlaSpr_A8_OM3_M3_FD_187984 | JGI IMG/M metagenome (GOLD analysis project Ga0209220, IMG submission 187984) | Forest soil microbial communities from Thunder Bay, Ontario, Canada - Black Spruce, Ontario site 2_A8_OM3_M3 (SPAdes) (version 2) | ecosystem: Environmental > Terrestrial > Soil > Boreal... | reverse complement strand
GAAGTTGACCGCCGACACGCCGACGCCATGCAGACCGGAAGACACCTTGTAACCGCCTCCGCCGAATTTTCCGCCGGCGTTGAGACGCGTCAGGACGAGCTCCAGCGCGGACAGGCCTTCCTTCTTGTGGATATCGACGGGGATGCCGCGGCCGTTGTCCTCGACCGAGCAGCTACCGTCCGCGTAGAGATTCACCACGATGCGGGTGCAGTAGCCCGCCAGGGCCTCGTCGACCGCGTTGTCGACCACCTCGTACACCAGGTGGTGAAGACCCGTGGTGGTCGTCGAGCCGATGTACATGCTCGGACGCCGCCGCACGTGCTCCCGGCCCTCGAGGACCTGGATCTGCTCGGCGGTATACGCCACGTCGGCGCCTAGGGGCTGGGGCCTGCGCTTGCGCTCGGGAGGGAGATTTCGGGCCTCGCTCACGGGTAATGCAGCCCTCCCAGCCTGGAGAACTCGTGGGGAACAACTGGGCAGAGTTTCAGGATTCAAATTCTACCGGATTTTGAGTTCGAAAACGGCCTCCGGAGGGCCCTTAACAGGGGTCGTTAGGGGGCCGGTTTCCAGCGCAGAATCGGGTCCTCGCTCTGACCCTGCAGATAGGCGTTGATGTGACGGGCGGTGGCCACCTCGTCGAGCCTGCCGACGGGGAGCCCATGGGGCGCTTCATGGAGCGCTTCCGGCGACTCCTTGGCCTGCCTGACGATGTCCTTGATCGCAGCTGCGAAAGCATCCAGGGTTGCCTTGCTCTCGGTCTCGGTGGGCTCGACCATGATGGCTTCCGGCACCACGAGCGGGAAGTAGATCGTCGGAGCGTAGAAGTCGCGCTCGAGAAGGCCTTTGGCCACATCCAGAGCCTTGATCCCTTGGGGGGCCAGGTTTCGAGCGCTGGCGACGAACTCGTGCATGCATGGCCCTTCGTGCGGCATCTCGAGTGCGCCGTCGACCTCGTTTCTGAGGTAGTTGGCCGAAAGCACCGCGTCGAGAGAGGCCTGTGTGAGGCCGTCGCCTCCCATGGCGACGATGTACGTGTATGCCCGCACGAGCATGCCGAAGTTGCCGTAAAAGCTGCGCACCCGTCCGATGGACAGTGGCCGCTTGAAATCGAGCTTCAGGTGGCCGTTCATCCGCTCTACGGTGGGTGTCGGCAGGAACGGGACGAGATCGGCCTTCACTCCGACGGGACCCGCACCAGGGCCGCCACCGCCGTGTGGAGTGGTGAAGGTCTTGTGCAGGTTCATGTGCACTGCGTCAAAGCCCATGTCGCCCGGCCGGCATATGCCCATGAAGGCGTTCAGGTTGGCTCCGTCGTAGTACAGCATGGCGCCAGTGGAATGCACGATATCCGCAATATCCAGTATCTGGCGTTCGAACAGCCCCAATGTATTGGGGTTAGTCAGCATGAGAGCGGCCACCTTTGGGGAGAGCTTCCCCTCCAGGTCGGCAAGGCTGATGCGCCCGTCCGGACCCGACTTGACCTCGACCACCTGGAAGCCGCTGAGAGCGGCGCTGGCAGGGTTGGTGCCGTGAGCAGAGTCTGGGACCAACACCTCGGTCCGCGCCTCGCCACGCGAGCGGTGGAAGGCCTGGATCATGCGCAGGGCGGTCCACTCCCCGTGCGCGCCGGCGGCCGGCTGGAGGGTGACCCTGTCAACCCCTACCACGGCGCACAGGGCCTGCTCCAGGCGCCACATCAATGAGAGGGCGCCCTGGACCGTGTCCTCGCCCTGGTACGGGTGCAGGTCGGTGAAGCCGGGCATAGCGGCGGCCGCCTCGTTTACGACCGGGTTGTATTTCATCGTGCAGCTGCCGAGCGGGTAGAACTGCTCGCTGATCGAGTAGTTCATGGACGCCAGCCGACTGTAATGCCGCATGATCTCGGGCTCACTCAGCCGCGGCAGCTCGGGAGGTCGCGCACGAAGGAGCTCACGCGGCAGCAGGTCAGTCAGCGCCGGCGCCTCGACGTCAGCGTCCGGCAGGCGCGGGCCCTGGGCGTTCGGGCGGCTCTTTTCGAAGCTGAGGAGCTCGGTCACGAAGCCAGCGCCTCGACCAGCTCATCCAGGGCCCGTGCATCGTTGACCTCGGTGCATGTGAACGTGAGCACACCCTTTAGCTCGCGGAACCACCGATGGACGTCGAGACCGCCGAGGATGCCGTTGCGGGCAAGCCTCCTCAAAACGGCCGGGCCTTTCGGAACGCGAATCGGGAACTCGTTCAGGAACTGGCGCTCCGGGAACGCCATCTCCCAGCCAGGGAGCGCCGACAGCCGCTCGGCCAGAGCATGGGCCCTCTTGAAGCTCACTTCGGCCACCTGGCGCAGACCGTCGGCCCCCATATAGGTCATGTAGACGCTCGCGGCCAGGGCACACAACGAGTGGTTGGTGCAGATGTTGGACGTCGCCCGTTCCCTGCGGATGTGCTGCTCGCGGGCGGTCAGGGTGAGCACGAATCCCCGACGCCCGGCGGCGTCGTGCGAGCTGCCGATCAGGCGCCCCGGCAGCCGGCGGACGAGGTCCTTCCGGCACGCAATAAAGCCGACATGGGGCCCGCCGAAGCTGGGGCTCAGGCCGAGCTGCTGGCCTTCCCCGGCAGCAATATCTGCTCCATATTCGCCGGGCGGCGCAAGGATGGCGAGACTGATGGGGTCGACGCAGGCGATCGCCAGCGCCCCGGCCTTGTGGGCGCTTTCGGTCAGCCCATGCGCATCCACCAGGAGGCCGAGGAAGTCAGGCTGCTGGAATACGACTGCAGCCGTCTTCGAGTTGGCCTCGGTGCCCTTCCGGACCTTGATGCCGCGGCCCTCGCTGAAGGCGCGCAGCACCTCCAGGTACTCGGGATGGAGGTAACCGGCAACCACGACCTCGTTACGATCGGTGTGGATGTGGGCCATCATGGCCGCCTCGGCGACCGCTGTGGCGCCGTCGTACATGGACGCATTCGCGACATCGAGCGCTGTCAGCTCCGCGATCAGCGTCTGAAACTCGTAGATTGCTTGCAGCGTGCCCTGGCTCGCCTCGGGCTGATAGGGCGTGTATGCGCTGTAGAACTCGGGCTTCGACGTCACTGCCGCCACCGCCGAGGGAATGAAGCGCCGGTACACCCCGCCGCCGCGAAAGGTCAAGCGGTCCGCAAAAACTTGGTTGCGAGCCGCCAGGGACTTCATCTGAGCCATCGTTTCGAACTCGGAAAGGCCTACCGGCAGCTCCAGGGCTGGGAGGCGCAACGAACGCGGGATGTCGACGAGGAGGTCGTCCATCGAGCTGACGCCGATCGCCGCCAGCATGGCGGCGCGATCCTCGGGGGAGTGGACGAGGTATGGCAAAGCCGGGTCCTAGGCCTCGGCGATCTTCTTGTACGAAGCCTCGTCGAGCAAGTCGGAGGGAACATCTCCCGACAGCTCGAGCTTCAAGATCCAGCCGTCCCCGTACGGGTCTGAGTTGACCAGCTCGGGGTGTGCCGTCAGCTTGTCGTTGACGGCCGTGATGCGGCCCGCAACCGGTGAGTACAGGTCGCTCGCCGCCTTGACAGACTCGACGACGCCAAAGCTCTCCCCCAGCGCCAGCTTGCGGCCCGGAGCCGGAAGCTCCAAGAAGACCACGTCGCCCAGCTGCGATTGGGCGAAGTCCGTGATGCCGACGGTGACTGCTTTGCCATCGACGGTGAGCCACTCGTGAGACTTTGTGTAGCGGCGGTCAGCCATGCGACTCCTCCCCTAACTTCTCAATGCGGACGTGGCTCAGGATTTGGCCGGAGCGACCGCCGATCGCGCCGAGCCGCGGTAGAACGGCAGCTTCACGACCTCGGCCGGCGCCTCCCGGCCTCGGACCTCCACCGCAACCTTGTCTCCGACCCGAAATGATGGGACTTCCACCATGGCGAGCGCGATGGGGTGACCCAGGAAGAAAGAATGGGTGCCACTCGTGACCACCCCCGCGCGATGGCCATCGCGGCTGACAGCAGCGCCGTGCCTGGGGATGCTGCCGGGCTCGGTCTTCAGTCCGATCAGTGTCCTGCGTGGGCCCTCCTCGTGCACTCTGGCGAGCGCCTTTCGACCCACGAAGTCGCCCTTTTCCAGCTTCACAGTCCAGCCGAGGCCGGCCTCGTACGGATTCACCGTCTCATCCATGTCATGGCCGTAGAGGCGAAGCGCTGCCTCCAAGCGTGTTGCGTCTCGGGCTCCAAGACCGGCCGGCAGGACGCCGGAAGGCACGCCGGCGTCCAGGATGGAGTCCCACACCCGGCCAACCTCGCCTGCATCGATGAAGAGCTCGAAGCCGTCCTCACCCGTGTAGCCGGTGCGTGATATCAGCACGTGGATCCCCGCGAGCTCACCCGGGCGGAACCCGAAGTACGGGATGTCTTCGGGGTCGGTGCTCCCGTCGGGCAGCAGCTGGGCCGCTTTGGGGCCCTGGAACGCGATCAAGCTCACCTCGGCGGTGCGATCGACCAGGGTCACGCCACGGTCGAGGTGCTCATTCATCCAGGCCACGTCCTTCTCGCGATTGGCTGCGTTGACCACGACCAGGAACCGCTCTGCTAGCTCCCTGTAGACGACAAGGTCGTCGATGACACCGCCGTCTTCCTTGCACATCAGCGCATACATCGCGTGCCCTGGGCCAAGCCTCGCTATGTCGTTCGTGAGGAGGCGCTGTACGTACGCCTCAGCCGCCTGACCTTCGACATACAGCCGTCCCATGTGCGAGATGTCAAAGAGACCAGCGACTTGTCGGACCGCGAGGTGCTCGTCGCGGATCGAGGTGTACTGCTGTGGCAGCTCCCAGCCTCCGAAGTCGACCATGCGGCCGCCCAGCGCGACGTGGCGATCGTAAAGAGGAGTCCGGTTGGCTAAGCTACCCGTCAAATTCGGCGCGCTCGTCGTCATCGTCGAAGTCGACCGCGTCCGGGTCGATGAAGGCGAGCAGTTCTTCGTCGTGGCGGCGTCGCGCCTCGGCCACCACCTGAGCCACGTAGCGTGTGCGATCAACCGTCCATTCGAGCTTCTCAGCGAGCTCCGCCTCGGTGGGCGTGCGGTGGAGCTCATGCCGCATCACGATCTCGGTGCGCTCGTAATCTGTCGCAGCGGCCACCAGAAGCTGCTCGTCGCGGACGGCGGCTGCCTCGGTCGCGATCGCCGCATCCAGGTGAGCGCCCACCTTCTCCTCGGCGTAGGTGGCAAAGTCCTTTTCGCCGCTGCCGGTGAACGAGCGCACCGCCTCGACCAGGCCGATGGATCCTTCCTGGACGAGGTCGGCGACAGAGAGTCCCTGGTCTCCTCGGTCGGCGGCAAGCCGGATGACCATGGACAGGTTCCCGGCGACCAGGCGCTCCTCGCTAGGGCGATCCCCAAGCGCTACCTGCCCGAGGAGCGTCTCCTCTTCGCCCGCCTTCAATGGGCGGGTCATCTTGACATGGCGTACGAGATCCCGCAGCGCAGCGGCATCCTCCTTGGCGAAAGGGTCGGTGCGGCTGTTCTCGTCGGGCTGGAATTGGGCCGCCATCGGCTGAATTTTACGACGAGCCATGGTCCGTTCTGACCTCGCCATGAAGCCGGATGTTCCACGTTTTACATCGGCATCTTGGACTCGGGATTGCCATACTCGAACCATGCGCGTGGGGCAGGCGCTGCGAGTCGGCATGCTGGCGCTGGGTGCGGCCTTGCTGCTTCCCCTTCACGCTTCAGCAGCCACGCCGCATGTCGAGCAGGTTGACCTGACGGGCGACATCAATAGCATCATGGCGGCCTATATCTCGAGTGCGGTGACACGTGCGGAGAGCGACCGCGCCGACGCACTCATGGTCGTGATGAACACCCCGGGAGGGATCTCGAACTCGATGGATGACATCGTCACCAGCCTGCTGAATTCCCGGGTCCCGGTGATCGTTTACGTCTATCCGAGCGGCGCGCGCGCCGCATCGGCCGGGCTATTCGTGGCGGAGGCCGCCGACATACTGGCCATGGCGCCTGGCACCAATATCGGTTCTGCCCACCCCATCCAGGCCACCGGCGCCAACCTGACGGGAGACCTCGGCGCCAAGGTCCTCAACGACGCGGTCACGAGGGTCCGCAACCTGGCGACGATGCACGGCCGCAACGCCGACTGGGCCGAGAATGCGGTGCGCAACAGCGTCAACATCAACGCGGAGGACGCCGTGAAGCTGCATGTGGCGGACCTCGAGGTCTCCGACCCCGCCATGCTGATGAACGAGATCGACGGCCGTTCGCTGCCCAGGAGCCGGGGGGCGCTCGTCCTGCATACGGCCGGCGCCCACTTCCAGGACTTTCCGATGCCTTTCTGGCAGGTGTTCCTCAACGCTCTCATCGACCCGACCATCGCGGCCCTGCTGATCCTGCTCGCTGGTTACGGGATCATCACGGAGCTGCAGTCGCCCGGAGCCATACTGCCGGGCGTTGTCGGCGGGATCGCCGCGATACTCGCGATTGTCTCCCTCGCCAACCTTCCGGTGAACATCGCCGGCGCCCTGATGCTGTTTTTAGCACTGATCCTCTTGCTTGCCGACCTGAAAGCGAACACTCACGGGATACTCAGCTTTGGCGGTGTGCTGGCCTTGGTCCTTGGAATGTCCTTCCTCGTCAACACGGGACCGGTCGGCATCGGCGTCAACCCACTCGTGATCTTCGGGTCCGGGGCGATCACCTTTGCGTTCTTCGTCTTCTTCGTTGGCAAGATATTGAGGGCGCGCCGCGCGCCGGTGCTCACCGGCTCCGAGGCACTCGTCGGCGCCACCGGTGAGGCCCGTGAAGAGCTCTCGCCGGAGGGACTAGTCTTTGTGCGCGGTGCGCTGTGGAAGGCGGTCGCGTCGAGCGGCCCGATCCCGGTCGGGAGCGCGGTCCAGGTGGTCGGTCGCAAGGGGCTGCAGTTGGAGGTCGTCGCCGGCGAAGCCGGGGCGGTGAAGGAGAAGAACTAGTGGACTATGGCTCGCTGGCCGTCATCGGGGTGATCGTCCTGCTCGCGATCATCATTGCTTTCTCCAGCCTCCGCATCGCCTACGAGTACGAGCGCGGCGTCGTGTTCCGGTTGGGCCGGCTCATCCCCCTCAAAGGACCAGGGTTGTTTTTCATCATCCCCTTCGGCGTCGATCGGCTCGTGAAGATGGACCTTCGCACGATCACCCTCGAAGTGCCGCCGCAGGAAATCATCACCAACGACAACGTCACCGCCAAGGTCAACGCGGTCATCTACTTCCAGGTCGTGGACGCGCGAAAGGCCGTCACTCAGGTCCTCAACTACATCAACGCCACTTCGCAGATAGCTCAGACAACGCTACGTGCAGCGCTGGGCCAGGCCACGCTCGACGAGCTGCTCGCCAATCGCGACAAGATCAATCAGAACCTGCAGAAGATCATCGATGAGCAGACCGAGCCATGGGGAATCAAGGTCGCAGTGGTCGAGATCAAAGACGTCGAGCTGCCCAGCACGATGCAGCGAGCGATGGCCAAGCAGGCGGAAGCCGAGCGCGAAAAGAGAGCCAAGATCATCAACGCCGAGGGTGAGTTCCAGGCGTCTCAGACGCTCGCCAACGCGGCACAGGTGATCTCGTCGCAGCAGGGAGCCCTCCAGCTGCGCTTCCTCCAGACCCTCGTCGAGATCGGGTACGAGAAGAACACCACCATCGTCTTTCCAATCCCGATCGACCTGATCCGCCCGATCCTTGACATCGTGCCGATGGCTCCGGCCGACGGCTCACCCAGCTCGCCGGCATTGCCGCATCAAGGTTCCAAGTCGGGCTGACCGGCCAGATCGTCCTCGACGCAGGCAGCGGCCTGCTCCTGTTGCTGGTGCCGCTGCCCTTGGTTATAACGGCCAATGCCGCCGTGGGCAAGGGTTGGGCGGGCCATGCCACCGGGATTCTGGCCGGCGCGACCGCCGGCGCCACTTTCCTGGTCGGCGCGCTAGACCTCGCGGGAGCCAGGCTGGTCCAGGTGGGTCCAGGTGGGCAGACAATCGGCCTCGACTTGACCATCATGGTCACCGCGTTGCTCGCGGCGACCCTGGCATCAAGACCGGTACGCGAGCGCATCGGCCGCATGGTGCCCATCGATCCCGATAGCCCAGTTCACGCTTATGCGCTCGTTCTTTCGCTGATCCTGTTCGGATCGCAGGTGGGGACGATATTGTTTGCCGACACTCTGGTCGTCGACCAGAAGCTGCCGCCCCTGACCCTCGGAGACGTGCTGGCCTCTGAGATCCCGTTCCTGGTGTTGGCGGCCGCCGGAGTGGGCCTTTACATCCGCCGCAATGTGGCTGCTGCCGCCGAGCGATTAGGCCTGACCCGCCCGAAGTGGTGGCAGATCTCGATCGCGCTCGCCAGCGCCGGCGCCTTCTTCGCCTTCATCCAGCTGGCCGACTATCTGAGCCAGGTCTGGACACCGCAAGTGGCAGGTCAGGTGGATAAGACGACGCAACACGTATTTGCGGGGCTAGGCGATCCAATCGGGATTGCGGCACTTGCGCTGCTGCCCGGAATTTGCGAAGAGATCCTGTTTCGGGGAGCTCTTCAGCCCCGCATCGGGCTGCTCGCCACGGCCGCGGTGTTCACATCGGTTCACACGCAATACGGACTCTCGCTCGATGTGCTGGCGGTCCTCGTGGTCGCCATCGGGCTGGGCCTGATCCGCAAGTACGCGAACACAACGACCTCGTGTATCTGCCACGTCAGCTACAACCTCTTGGCCGGGATCGGGATCGCGAGCGCGCTGGTCGGTGTGGCTGTAGGAGTCGAGGTTGCACTGGTTGCGCTTTCGGTTTTCGCCCTATGGTCGAATCGGCGCCGGCGAAGCCTGCCGGCAGTTCCTTAACACCCTGGGTTGTCAACCCTCACTGGTCTCCGTACTCTCCCCTCTGGTGCGTCGGTGGGGGAGGGTCGGCGCAGGAGGAGGGAGGGCCCGGGCCAGGGTCGGCCTCGCGGCGCGCCGGTGCCCTTCTCGCCCGCAGACGCGGAGCCCATGTGTTAACAAGCTCGCTAGGCATCTGGTCGTGGCTGAGGTAGGATTCGCCATATGCCACCAGATATAGGATCGGTGGAAGCTATAGCACACAACATATTGGCGACCACCGTGCCCCCTATCATCGCCGTGGTCAACCAGAAAGGCGGTGTGGGCAAGACGACCACGGCCATCAACCTCGGCGCTGCGCTCGCCGAGATGGGGCACTCCGTACTGCTTGTCGACCTCGACCCGCAGGCCAACTCGACCTCCGGCCTCGGACTCGATCCTGTCCGTGCCCGCCTCAACATCTATCACCTGCTCACAGGAGAGGCGACAGTCGAGCAGGCCACGATTCCGACCAGCGCACCCGGGATGCAGCTCGTGCCTTCGCACATCGACCTTGCCGGAGCCGAGATCGAGCTGGCGACCCTCAGCGCACGAGAGAGCCGCCTCCGTAACGCTCTTGGGTCGGTACCGGAAAGCATCGGCTGCGTGATCATCGACTGCCCCCCGTCGCTCGGTCTCCTGACCCTCAATGCCCTTACCGCTGCGACCAGCATGCTGATCCCCACCCAGTGCGAGTACTTCGCCCTGGAGGGACTGCGTCACCTTCTGTACACCCACCAGCGGGTGCGCTCGCGCCTCAACCCCAACCTCGCGATCGCCGGCATCGTTATGACGCAATTTGACGCACGCACGACCCTTTCTTGGGATGTCCTTAGAGAGGTCCGCCGCTCGCATCCCGCCCACGTACTTGAGACCCTCATTCCGCGAAATGTGCGGATCAGCGAAGCGCCGAGCCACGGCAAGTCGGTGATCCAGTACGACCCCATGTGCCGCGGCGCGGTCGCTTACCGCGCCCTCGCAAAGGAGCTGTTGGAGCGATGAAGCAACGTATGCGTGGATTGGGCCGGGGCCTCGACGCCCTCATCCCGATGTCCCGCGAGGGGGACGCCATGGTCCCACAGATGATTGCAGTCGACCAGATCCGCCCATCGCATCAGCAGGTCCGTACGCGCTTCGACGCAGAGCCTCTGGGCGAGCTGGCGGAGTCGATCCGCCGGCACGGCGTACTCCAGCCCCTACTCGTGCGCCGGCTGGCCGATGGTTACGAGCTGATCGCGGGCGAGCGCCGATGGCGAGCGGCGCGACTCGCCGGCCTCACAGCGGTGCCGGCTGTGGTGCGCTCGGACGCAGGCAACGATGCGCAGCTCGTGCTCGGCCTCATCGAGAATCTCCAGCGCGCGGACCTCGACCCGATCGAAGAGGCCGGCGGCCTGAGGCGTTTGACCGAAGAGTTCGGCCTGACGCACGAGGAAGTGGCGCAGAGGATCGGCAAGCACCGCGTGTCGGTGTCGCAGTCGCTCCGACTGCTGAACGGCTGCGCTGCCGTCCAGTCCTCCGTCGCGGCCGGAGTGATCAGCGCGGGTCACGGTCGCGCCCTAATCGCCCTGGAATCGCAGGCGGCGCAGGAGCATGGCCTGAAGGTGGTCGTGGCGAGGCGTCTGTCGGTCAGGCAGACCGAGAACTGGGTCCGCACCTACAAGCCACGGCGCAGGCCGAGAACCGACTCCTCTTCCGAGCTGCGCGCGCTTGGCGCCCAGATCGAGGTGAGCGTTGGAGTTCCAGCGACGATTGCCGGAACGATGAATCGCGGGAAGGTGGAGCTCAGGTACTCAAGCCGAGAAGAGCTTGAACGGGTGTGCGCTAAGCTCGTCCAGTAACACAGATGGCATTCCCCCAGCAATCTGCGGCCGGAGCCGCGCCCGCCCGATCGTCCGCAGCTTCGTCGCTCCTGCGCGAGCTGGCGGAGGTCGTCGTGCTGGCAGCGATCCTGTACATCGGCATCAGCTTCGCCATCCAGGCTGTGCACGTCGAGGGGTTATCGATGTTCGCCACGCTCGACGACAACGACTACCTCATCGCCAACAAGCTCGACTACCGGCTGCACGCACCCCAGCGTGGAGACATCATCATCCTGCGTCCGCCGAGCGACAACTCGAAGGACTTCATCAAGCGGATCATTGCGTTGCCTGGCGAGAAGATCCAGATCACCGAGGGGGTCGTCTACATCAACGGCCACAAACTGGATGAGCCCTACCTGCCAGAGCAGTGGGTGGCCCTCAACAGCTGGGGCGGCCCCAACGGCACTGTGGTGCCCCCAAACCAATACTTCGTCATGGGCGACAACCGCAACAGGTCCCAGGACTCACGCACATTCGGATTCATCACTCGGGATCGTATCGACGGCCGAGCCTGGTTTCGAATCTGGCCGTTGAACAACCTGGGCAGCATCTACGGGCAGCTTCCGAGACTGGAGACGGGCACCATCTCCGCAGGCTGACTCACCGCACCCGACCGGCGGGACTAGGCTCCGATCGCTGCCCTGAAGCCTGACTCGCGCGTGAAGGGACCGATGACCGCCATCTGAATCGGAGAGCGGAGCACCGAGTTCGCGACCCGCCGGATATCCGAGGCGGTGATCGCATCCACGGAGCTCAACTCGTCTTCGATGCTCCTGATCTCGCCTATCAAAAGCTCTTGATAGGTGAGCCAGAAAGCAACGCCGTTCGTGGTTTCGAGGTCGAGGCGCAGCCGCCCTTTTGTGAACTCCTTTGCCTGCAGGAGCTCCCCATCGGTGAGGTCGCGCTCGCAGAGCTCGTGCATTTCTGCGATCACAGCCCGAATCGCCTCAACCGCCTTCTTGGGGTCGACGCCGAGGTAGATGCCGAGGTGACCTGTATCTCGGTGCTTTTGCGTGAAACTGTGCACGTCGTACGCCAGGCCGAGGCGCTCGCGGATGTTGAGGAAGAGCCGCGAGCTCATGCCCTCGCCAAGCACCGTGTTGAGGAGGTCGAGCACGTACCTGTCGGGATCGACGTAGCTCAGCGCGCGGACCCCGAGACAGATGTGAGCCTGTTCGGTGCGCTTCTGCCGGAGCATGAGGTGGGGCCTGTCCAGGGGTGCGGGCGTCTCCGAAGCCAGCAGACCGTCGGGTTCGGACGGGAGCGTCAAGCGAGCGCTCACCGCGGCCAGCGTCTCGCCCTCATCCATCGCACCCGCCACACCGATGACGAGGTTGGGCAGGCGGTAATGGGCATCGGCGTACTCGAGGATGTCGTCGCGAGTGATCCGGGCGACCGACTGCTCGGTCCCGGCGATGTCTCGCCCGAGCGGATGCCCTGGCCAGATGGCCTCCTCGAGGAGGTTGAGCACGTAGTCCTGGGGCTGGTCCTTGTACATCTTCAACTCTTCAAGGATCACGAGGCGTTCCCGCTCCACATCGTCAGGCGCGAGCTTGGAGTTCGAAACAATGTCGGAAAGGACGTCCAAACCAAGCTGTAGGTGCTCAGCCGGCACCCGCGTCCAATATGCAGTCAGCTCCTTGTCGGTGGAAGCGTTGATGAATCCGCCCACGCCCTCGATGGCATCCGCGATCTCCTTTGACGTCGGCCGCGTGCGCGTGCCCTTGAAGAAGAGGTGTTCGATGAAGTGCGATACCCCGGCGAGCCGCTCGTCCTCCAGCCGCGAGCCTCCACCGAACATGAAAACGAGGCTTGCGGAGAGGCGCTCCGGCATCGGAGCCATGACCAACCTGGCCCCTCCCGACAGGCCGTGAACTTGGTGGGGGACGGCCATGGGAGCGCCAGTATATGTGCGCGCACGGCGCGAGCCGCTCTAAGAGCTTGGCCCGGTTGGACGGGAACTGACCGAATTCAGCCGTCGCTCAGACCGCCGCGCCACCCTCCTGGAGTGCGCCAAGCGCCGCATAGAGGGTCATCGCCACGAAGTCGGCGGGCATGCCGTCCGAAACCGCGTCGAGGGCCTCACCGAGATACCGGCGGACGTTGGGCACGTGGTCCACGTCCCGCAGCTCGAGGCAGTCACGTATAGCCTCAGCGATCTCCGTCGGCGTGATCTCCTCGTCGCCCGCACCATCCGCGACGGCATTGATCAAGGCGATCGCTTTCCGGATCCGCTCCGCCGCGGCCCGGCCCGGCATGGGTCGCCGCTTACTCTGCCGCCGGCTTGCGGAGCCCGACCACGACCCGCCGCTCGGGTTCCTCGCCGATGCTCGCGCTGGTGACTTCGGGGTCCCCGTCCAGCGCCAGGTGGATCGCCCGCCGCTCGAAGGGCTGCATAGCATCAAGGGTGATCGGATCACCTGTCATCTTCACCTGGCGCGCAGCGCGCAAAGCAATCTCGCGCACCGTGTGCTCGCGGCGCTGCCGATAACGCTCGACGTCGACGATGATTCGCTCGCCTTCACCGAGATGCCGGCCGACCATCACGTTGGTCACCGACTGCAGCGCACGGAGGGTTTCGCCACGCCAGCCGATCAATGCGCCAAGGTCTCGTCCGCTGATATCGAGAGTCATCGGCTCGGTGCCCACACGCGTGGTCACCTGGGCGCGTATGCCCATGTGCTTCAGCAAGCCCTCGACCAGGGTCCGCGCCACCTCGGATTTTCCGTCGACCGGGGCGGCGAGCGCGGACGCAGCCGCGTGATCGATCACCGTGACCTCGACCACTGTCTCTTCAGGGCCCTCACTGAGCACCTTTACGTCAACGTTCCGGCGGCTCTCGCCAAGCTCGATCAACGCCGCATCCACCGCCTCGTCCAGCGTGCGGCCGCGGCCTTCTTCTGACTTCATCGCACCGACCTCATCTCTTTCGTTTCCTGCGGCTACGCCGGTTCGGGGATCCAGTCTGGGACCCGTTCGCTGGACCGCTGCCAGTTCCGGGCTTGGGCCCGTTGACGGTGCTGTTCTTAAGCCCGCTGGCCGGGATGCTCTTCGTCCCTCCAACGGTGGGGATGCTCTTCGTCCCTCCAACGCTCTTTGTGTCGACCACCGCCGCCGTGCGCGGCCCCGCCAGCCATGGCAACACGTTTCCCCAGCCGACGACGAAGCTCTGTTGAATGATACCGACGCAGTTCCCGATGAACCAGTAAAGCCCGAGGCCGGCCGGGACGTTGAATGCGAAGTAACCGATCATCAGCGGCGACAGCCAGAGCATCATCCTCTGCATCTGCTGCGTCTGGAGCTCCTGCTCGGTGAGGTTGGGCGCCGGCGGCATCTGCAGCATCTTGGTCTGCACGTATGTGCTCGCCGCGGCGAGGACCGGAAACGCGAGATAGCCAAGAACGGGGATGCCGATGCCGAAGAGCGGCAGATGGAAGAGCAAATGGTTGTTCGGGTTGTCGTTGAGGTTTGGGATCCACAGGAAGTGCGCAGCAACCTTGGCGCTGTGAGCGAAGCCGGTGAACACGTAGAAGAGCGCGGTCAGGATCGGGATCTGGACGAGGGCCGGGAGGCAGCCCAGCATCATCCCTACGACAGGATTGATGCCGTGCTCCTGGTAGAGCTTGTTCATCTCTGAGTTCAGACGCACAGCATCGCCTTTGAACTTCTTGCGCAGCTCGGCCACCTGCGGCGCCACCTTGCGCTGCTCGAGCATCGACTGTCGGGACTTCCGGATCTGGAAGATCACGAGCGGGGTGAGGATCAGCCGGATACAGATGGTGAGCACGACGATGGCAAGGCCGTAGGCTCCGATGCTGTTCAGCGTTGGAACTTCCTGAAAACGGACATAGATGAAGTTCAGGGCCGCGGCGAGGTTGTTCTCAAAAACGACCTGCCAGAGGTTCTGGATCGGCTTGAAGACGTCAAAGACGGAGAGGTAGATGTCAGATCTCCCGTGAAGAGCGGCCAGAGGCAATGAGGTCAGGGAACAGGATCGTAGCCGCCCTTGGCGAACGGATGGCACCGCGCGATCCGCGCCGCTCCCATCCACCCGCCCCGAAGCCAGCCGTACTTCTCCACCGCCTCGTACGTGTATTGCGAACACGACGGGTAGTAGCGACACGAGGGCGGAAGGATCTTCGAGAACGACATCTGGTAGCCGCGAATGAGCCCGAGCAGGATCCTCGTCATCGGTTCAACTTCGACAGCCTGAGCGCAGCCTGCGCGGCCTCCTCGCTCAGGTCGGCGAACGACACCTCGAGCGCCGCTGGGCGGGCGATCAGGACCACGTCATATCGTATTCCCAGGCTGGTCATAGGCGAATCAGGGCCAAGCAATTTGACGCGGGCCAGCTCGCGCAGTCGGCGCCTGGCTCGGTTTCGCGCGACCGAGCTCTTGATCGCCCGGCTGACGGTCACGCCGACGCGGTTCTGCGCGCCCGAGCTGGGAACCGCAAAAGCGACCAGCGCCCGACCGCTGTACACCCGTCGGCCGGCGATAGCAGCCTGGAACTCCCCTTGCCGGCGGAGCCGGTATCGCCTCTTCACGCGAGAGGCGGGCTTAGCTGCTAAGCCGCAGGCGGCCCTTGCGACGGCGGTTCTGCACCACCCGGACGCCACCCCGCGCGCTCATACGGCGCAGGAAGCCGTGCACCCGGCGGCGGTACCGCTTCTTCGGCTGAAAGGTTCGCTTGATGTCAAGATCCCCCGATTCCGCGAGACTATGTGAACCGCGGTAGTGTACTTGACCCGCGTCTGGCCAATCGTGATATTTGTAGTATAAGTTCATCAGTTGACCTACATGGCTTGCGAAGGGGATAGGCCTTTGCTACAATCCCCGCCCGGAAGCAGCCGCGGTCGGGGCAGCACCTCCAAATCAGTACAGGTCACACAATTCGGTCTCAGCAAACACCACAGTTGACCGCTCGTTGAGCGTATAACACCGCTTCCATATTTCGGGATCGACCGGATGGGGGATTTCGGACGGGTCGGGGCCGCCAGCCTGTGGAAATCCGGTCCGCTCTTTTCCACAGGCACGAGTGAGGCGGAGCCCATGGTCATGGAGCTTCGGTTGAACCTGCGGTCGCCCGTAATGCGATGGATGGATCGCTTCGCGGGCGAGCAAGCGGGAAAAGGAAGAAAGGATTTGGCCCCAAGTTGTCCACAGCATTTGCAGAGCCCAGCCGGTTGCCTTCCCCAGCATCGGGGGCGTCCGTCCACAGGCCTGGAGGTCCGAAACAAGCAGTGGCCGGCCTCGCCCAGACGGAGAGGAGGCATGAGTTGAATCAAGACCAGGTCTGGTCACAGGTCCAGGAGGAACTGCGGTTCCAACTGGCGAAACGGACCTACGACATGTGGTTGAAAAACACCTCGGTGCTGTCCGCCGACAACAACACCTTCCGGATCGGTGTGCCGAGCAAGCTGGCCAAAGACTGGTTGGCGGACCGTTTCTCCGGTCTAATCCAAGAAACCCTCCAGGCCGTCACCGGCTCAGAGGTCGACATCGACTTCGTCATCTCACCCACAGGCCACCGACCTCCGGTGGTCACTGTCGATGTTGACACCATGAGCGTTGCGCCAGACAGCGGGCGCGATAACGAGGTCGAGCCTTTTCCGGATGGCCCGCCAATACCTCCGTCTGAGCTCAACGTTCGCTTCAAGTTCTCATCATTCGTTGTTGGCCACAACTCGCAGTTTGCACACGCTGCGGCCAAGGCGGTCGCAGAAGCACCAGGCGACAGTTATAACCCGCTG
>Ga0209220_1000361_pt1 | contig 16451 bp, 16 predicted proteins | sample BlaSpr_A8_OM3_M3_FD_187984 | JGI IMG/M metagenome (GOLD analysis project Ga0209220, IMG submission 187984) | Forest soil microbial communities from Thunder Bay, Ontario, Canada - Black Spruce, Ontario site 2_A8_OM3_M3 (SPAdes) (version 2) | ecosystem: Environmental > Terrestrial > Soil > Boreal... | reverse complement strand
ACTTCGAGGGAATGGAGGCGCTCCTCGCCTCGTGCATTCAGTCCAGCGACGGTCGCCAGTTGCCTCCGACCTGGCGCCAGACAGCCTAGCGACGCGCCAAAATGCGTGAATGCGCTCAGCTGCTCGCGGCGGGGCCGCGCTGGCCGCTCTACTGACGATCGCCGGATGTGACAGCGCCAAGCCGAACGAACCGGGCCTGCCGCCACCAATCGTCATCAGCGGATCGGTCCAGCTGCTGTCGGGCTGTGCCCAGCAGGCCCAGCCATCGCGCAGGCCTGGCGAGCCGTCCGTGGCGGCGGAGCCCGGCAATCCCCGACAACTGGTTGCCGCCTGGCTCGAAAATCAGCCACCGGACCACGTTGGTATCACGGTCGCGCTGAGTCATGACGGGGGCACGAATTGGAGCCGGTCGCCACTCCCTGGCCTGCTCACCTGTGACGGCGGTCGCTATGTCCATGCCAGTGATCCCTGGGTGTCAATAGGCGGCGACGGGACGATCTACGTCGCCTCCCTCGGGACACAAGCGGCGACCTCGACCGGCACGGCGCACGACATCGTCGTCAGCGTCTCCCGCGATCATGGGGCCACGTGGGCCGCGCCCGCCGTCCTCGAAAGTGCGACTGCGCCGCCGGCACAGCCAGACAAAGAGGCGATCCTGGCCGACTCCAGGCGTCCGGGCACCGCGTACGCGGTCTGGGCCAACTATCAGGTCACGCCTGGCACCGAACCATCGATCGACCGGGTGATGTTTGCGCGGACCGGGGATGGCGGCCGTACCTGGTCGAATCCCAGCCCGATTTACAGCGGCAACGACGAGGCCCAGTCGAACCAGCTGCTGATGACCGCTGGCGGCGTTCTGCTCGACGTCTTCGTTGAAGGATCGTCCTTACCGGGAACACCGCATCCGCCACCGCTGCCGGTGAAGATCCGTGTGATCCGCTCGACCAACCAGGGACAAACCTGGTCGGCACCAATCGATGCGACACAGTTCACGTACACGAATGCGGTCGATCCTGGGACCGGCAACCAGCTCCGCTTCTTCGGCCAGGACATCACGGCCGCCGCGTCCGGCAATGCGATCTACGTCGCCTGGTTCGAAGATCACAGCGAGTTCTCGAGCATCCTGGTCGCGCGGTCCGAGGATGCGGGCCTGCACTGGCGGGCGCCGCAGGTGGTGGTGCGCGAGAAAGCCGAGGCGTTTCTTCCGACGCTCGCGGTGGCCGGCGACGGGACCGTCGGATTGCTCTGGTTCGACTTTCGCCACTTCACGCCCAAGAGCTCTACCCTCAGCACCGACGTCTGGTTCAGCAGCTCGCGTGACCGTGGGCTGCACTGGACCGAAAAGCACGCCGCAGGGCCGTTCGACCTGCGATCGGCGCCGGCGGTCCGCTTCGGACCTTTTCTGGGCGACTACATGGGGCTGAGCGGCTTACCAGACGGCTTCGCGGCAGTGTACATCCAGGCGAAGCCGCAGAGCCGCAACGGACCGACGGACGTATTTTTCTCCCGTATTCGCAACTAAGCCGGCTTTCGTCCGAAGAAGTTCGTCCCGGTCGCGCTCATGACGAGCACCCCGTCCTGGTTACGCATCTCGCCGCGCCAGCCGACGATCCCCATGTTGGGGCGGCTGTTCGAGGCGCGCATTTCCAGCACCTCGATCTGTCCGGTCAGCGTGTCGCCCGGCCGGACCGGCGCGGGCCAGCGCAGCTCCTCCATTCCCGGGGATCCCATGCTGGTGGTCTGTGAGATCAAGTTCCGCACGAGCAATCCCATGAACAGCGCGCCGGTATGCCAGCCGCTCGCAATCAGGCCACCATAGATGGTGAAGCTCGCCGCATTGGGATCCAGGTGCATCGGCTGCGGATCGTACTGACGCGCAAACTCGATCATGTCCGCCTGGCGGACCTGCACGCTGCCCAGGTCGACCACCTCACCGACGCGGAAGTCCTCGTAGTAGCGGGTCAGTGGCGCAGCGTCCGTTCAAGCTGGTCGAGATGCATCTCGAGGTGCGCGCATAGCGGCAGCGCCGCCAGTTCCGCAGCGCTCATGGAGAAGCCTTCGTACAGCACCGCCCGGCGTTGCATCGCGACGGCGTCGGCCATCCGAAGATAGGCGATGGTTTTCTGATGGTCGCGCTGCGCCATCGCCACCAACTGGTCTGGCGGCAGCGAGCTCAACTGTTCACCGGCTGGGTCACGGCTCTGGACCGCCTCGAGCAGCTCAACCTGGGAAATCTTGCCCGAGCCAACTCGGTAGATGACCGTCCCGTAGAACTTGGATAGCACGGCGATGTGAGCAAGGATCTCGTGACCGCTCCAACCTTCAGAATTTCCCCTTCCCCTCTGGGGGAGGGTCAGGGCGGGGGCGAGTTTACCCAGCCTTGCGGAGTCGGCCTCCAGCCGGTCGGCCAGCCGGCGTCGCTCGTAGTCGACGGCTTCGTCGAGAAAGGCGCGCATCTCGCGCTCGGTAAACGCCGGGCTCTCGATCCGCACCCGCTGAGTGTACGTGTGTCAGGTAGCCTTGTCGGGGGTGGAACCCAAGCAAGTCAGCCCATACGGCTCATGGCGCTCGCCGATCACGGCCGACGCCATCGTCGCGGGCGTCATCGGCCTCGGCCAGATCCAGATCGACGGCGATGACGTCTACTGGGTCGAGCAACGACCAGCTGAAGCCGGCCGCAACGTCATCGTCCGGCGCCGGGCGGGCGCCACGATCGAGGACATCACGCCCCCCGAGTACAACGCGCGCACACGGGTCCACGAGTATGGCGGCGGTGCCTACCTGGTGCGCCAGGGGACCATGTGGTTCACAAACTACAAGGACCAGCGGCTCTACCGGCAGGATCCCGGACGTCCCCCGGTCGCGATCACGCCGGCGAAGGACATCCGCCACGCCGACATGGTGCTCGACGAGCGACGGAACCGGCTGATTGCGGTTCGCGAGGACCACACCACTGGTTCGACCTGGGCCGTCAACACCATCGTCAGTCTCGATCCCTCCGGGAAAGAGGCCGACCGGACACTTGTTGAGGGCAACGACTTCTACGCCGCCCCGCGTCTGAGTCCGTCCGGATCGCACCTGGCCTGGCTCACCTGGAACCACCCGAACATGCCGTGGGACGGGACTGAGTTGTGGGTCGCCGAGCTGACGGACGACGGCGGCCTGCTCGCGGCGCGCAAAGTCGCGGGAGGGGACCAGGAATCGATCTTCCAACCAACGTGGTCGCCCGACGGGGTGCTCTATTTCGTTTCCGATCGAACGAATTGGTGGAACCTGTACCGCTGGCGCGGCACAGACATCGAGCCCGTCGTGCAGGTGCCGGCCGAGCTCGGCACCACCTCGTGGCTCTTCAAGATGAGCACCTATGCCTTCGAGTCGGAGCGCCGGATCGTGTGCCAGGTTCGGGCGAATGGCCTCGCCACGCTGGCGACGGTAGACCCGCAGGACGGACGGCTGAAGAACCTCGATACGCCCTATACGGCGCTCGCGCCCTCCATCCAGGCGCGTGCGGGCAAGGCGTTCACGATCGCAGGATCGCCGACGGCAATGCCGGCGCTGATCGAGGTCGAGCTGGACAGCGGCCGAGTCGAGGTGATCCGACGATCGGGCAATGTGCCGGTGCCCGCAACCTTCCTGTCGATACCGGAGACGATCGAGTTTCCGACCGAAGGCGGGCTGACCGCCCATGCCTTCTTTTACCGACCAAAGAATCCGGATTACGAAGCGCCGGCCGGTGAGCTGCCGCCGCTGATCGTCTACGTTCACGGCGGTCCCACAGGTTCGGTGTCGAACGCGCTCGACCTGGGCGATCAATTCTGGACGTCGCGCGGCTTCGGCTACCTGGTGGTCAACTACGGGGGGAGCTCGGGGTACGGCCGTGACTACCGGCAGCGGCTCAATGGGAAGTGGGGTGTCGTCGATGTCGACGACAGCGTCAACGGCGCTCGATACCTGGTCGACCGCGGCCTGGTTGACAGCAACCGGGTGACGATCACGGGCGGCAGTGCCGGCGGTTACACGGTGCTGCGAGCGTTGACGTCGACGCATTTCTTCAAGGCCGGAGCCAGCCATTTTGGCATCAGCGACCTGGAGGTCTTTCACACCGACACCCACAAGTTTGAGTCGATGTACGACCAGGGCCTGATCGGTCGGTGGCCCGAGGAGCGGCACATCTATCGAGAACGGTCCGCGATTCACTACCTCGATCGGATCACAGCACCGGTCATCCTCTTTCAAGGCCTGGAGGACAAGATCGTCCCACCGAACCAGGCCGAGCTGATCGTGTCGGCCCTCAGGAAGAAAGGGCTGCCGGTTGCGTATATCGCCTTCGAGGGGGAGCAGCACGGCTTCCGGATCGCGAAGAACATCAAGCGCTCGCTCGAAGGCGAGCTGTATTTCTACTCCCAGGTCTTCGGCTTCACACTGGCCGACCCCGTCGAACCGGTGCCGATCGACAACCTCAAGCAACCCGCTGGAACGACGTAAGCTCGGCCGCACGACGCTGCAGGTGCCGGTCATCGGGATGGGCACCTGGCAAACCTTCGACACCACCGCGGACCGCACGCCGATCGTCGACGAGGCGCTGTCGGCCGGCATCAACCTCTTCGATTCATCGCCAATGTACGGCCGCGCCGAGGACACGCTGGCAAAGGCACTGGGTGGTCGTCGAGACGAGACGATTATTGCGACCAAGATCTGGACGAGTAGCCCGGCGGACGGCCGGCAACAGGCCGAGCATGTTCTCCGGCTGTTCGGGCGGGTCGAGATTTACCAGGTGCACAACCTGGTCAACTGGACGGCACAGCTGAAGATGCTCGAAGCGCTGAAGGGGGAGGGGAAGGTGGTGGCGGTCGGCGCGACTCATTACGACCCAGGCGCCTTCGACGACCTCTGCGACGTGATGCGCACTGGCCGGCTCGACATGATCCAGGTCCCCTACAACCCGCGTCGCCGCGAGGCGGAGCGTCGCGTCTTCCCGCTAGCCGCTGAGCTCGGCCTGGGTGTGCTGGTCCACAGCCCGCTCCGTAACGGTGTCCTCGACAACCCGCCGAGCCCGGACGAGATCAAGGCGTTTGGCGTGACGACCTGGGCGCAGGCCATTCTCAAGTGGATCGCCAGCGATCTGCGCGTCAGCTGCGTGCTGTCAGCGACCAAGACGCCGGGCCGTCCGACCGAAAACGCGCAAGCCGGCGACCCGCCCTGGTTCGACGGTGATCAGCGCGAGCGGCTGCTGCAACTCTTGCAGTGATGGCTTGCCCTCCCCCTCTGGGGGAGGGTAGGGTGGGGGCATATGAAACGCGAGCAGACATCCGTCTGGATCGACGGGATCGAGCGCCATCTCGAGGACCTCAGGCAGAACGCGTACGAGGGGGCGTCGGGAGCCGATCGGCACGCGCTCTACGTGGCGGCTTTCGAGCTGCTCACGCCGGTCGCGGTCGATGTGCTGCAACAGGTCAGTGCCGCGCTGCTGCGCGGGAACGGCGAGGTGTTGGTGCGGGCGCCGGGAGCTGACGGTGACGGCGGCTTTATCGGGTCATGGCTGCTCACCTGGCTGGAGCTGCGGCAATCGACCAGCCGCTTCACCGGCAAGGCGCTCCAGCCGGTCACCATCAGCGCCGTCTTTCCAGCGGGGTTCACCCATCCTCACCTGGTAGGCGATGGGCCGGTCAGCCCGCGCGCCGCGTCGCTCACCGCCTGGCCGATGCAGATAACCTCACCTGAGGACGCCGAGCTGCAGCGTCCCGTCCTCTGGGCGATTGCCACCGCCGAGGTGCACGACCGGATCTACCAGTCGAGCTGGCAGGTCATTCCTGCTTAGCTTTATGCCTCCCACAGAGGGGGAGGGAAAACCAGCTAGCCGCCGAGGTATGCCTTCTGCACCTCGGGGTTGCGGCGTAACGCGGTGCCGGTTCCGCTGAGCAGGATGCGGCCGGTCTCAACGACGTAGGCGCGATCCGCGATCTCGAGCGCCCGGAGCGCGTTCTGTTCGACCAGCAGGATAGTGACGCCCTCCGTGTGGATCCGCTGAATGACCTCGAAGACGGTGTCGACCATTTGCGGCGCGAGTCCCAGTGAGGGCTCATCCAGCAGCAAGAGGCTGGGGTGCGCCAGCAGTCCGCGCGCGATCGCCAGGATCTGCTGCTCGCCCCCGGATAGCTGCCCAGCGGGAAGGTTCTGCCGCTGACCGAGGATCGGGAACTGCTTCATCAGCTCATCGATCTCGCGATGCGCCGCGCCGCGGTCGCGCCGAGCCCAGGCGCCCAACTCCATGTTCTCGCGCACCGTTAGCCGGGCGAGGATCTCGCGGCCCTCGGGGATCTGGGCCAGCCCCGCACGGACGATCTTGTCGGGCGCGGCGGTCGTGAGATCGAGGTCGCCGAACCGGGCGATCCCGGCGTGCGGCCGGAGCACTCCCGAGAGGGTGTTGAGGATGGTGGACTTCCCGGCGCCGTTCGCACCGATGAGGGCGACGATTTCGCCCTTCCCGACACCGAACGAAACCCCGCGAACCGCCTTGATCGCACCATAAGCAACCTCGAGGTCCCGGACCTCGAGCAGGGGGGAGGCAGGCTCGGCCGAGGCTGCCGGCTTTGCAGTGGCAGCGATGTCCATCTCTTCCGAACCCGGGACGTGGCTGGCGCTCTCGGGGGCGTGGCTGCCGAGGTACGCGGTCACCACGGCGGGGTCATTGGACACCGTCGCGGGTGGCCCGTCGGCGATTTTTCGACCGAAGTTGAGCACTACGATCCGCTGGCACACGCCCATCACCAGTCGCATGTCGTGGTCGATCAACAGCACGGTCAAACCGTCCGCGTTGAGTTGCTGGATCAACTCTCGCACCCGGTCTTTCTCTGCAGGGTTCATCCCGGCGGCCGGTTCGTCGAGGATGAGGAGTTTCGGTTTCAGAGCCAGGGCGCGCGCTACCTCCAGGCGGCGCTGATCGCCGTACGACAGTGTCGACGCTCGCCGGTCACCGTGCTGGTCCGGATCGAGGCCCACCGTTTGGAGCAGTTTGCGAGCCTCTTCGAGTCGCCGGTCATCCAGGCGCATCAGCGGTCGCAGTGGGAGTAGTTGTTGCAGTGTGTCGTCACGCCGCCTGGTATGCATCCCGATGAGGACGTTCTCGATCGCGGTCAGGTTGCGATAGAGGCGAAGCGTCTGGAAGGTCCGTGCGATGCCGAGGCCGGCGATCGCGTGCGGTGGGCGCCGTGCCAGCTCAGCCGTACCCCCGGGGGATGTGAGCCGAATGCTGCCGGTCTGCGAGCGCATGTAGCCGGTCACCACATTGACGAGTGTGGTCTTGCCGGCTCCGTTGGGCCCGATCAAGCCAAAGATGGTGCCTTCTTCGATCTCGAGCGACACACCGTCGACGGCGTGCACCCCGCCAAAGTGACGTCTGACGTCAGTGAGCTGCAGCAGTGCGCTCACGCGCTCTCCACCTTGTCCACCAGCGCGGCCGGATAATCGCGAGACCGCCACGGCCAACGATGCCCTGCGGTCGGAAGATAATGACGAGGATCAGGATGATGCCGTTGACGACGTCGCGATAGGCCATGAACTGGCGCACGATCTCGGGCAACGCCGTGAGGAACACGGCGCCAACGATCGGACCGAAGACGTTGGTCGTCCCACCGACGACGGCGAACGTGAGGATCTGGATGGTGCGGGTAATGCCGTACTCGGTGGGGTCGACGAAGAAGTTGATGTGGGTCTCCAGCGCGCCCGCGTAACCGGCGAGCACGGCGCTGATGATGAACGCGATCATCTTGTAGAGCGGAACATTGATCCCGTTGCTCGAGGCGGCCAGCTCGTCCTCGCGGATCGCGGACCAGGCCTGACCCAGCCGGCTGCGGGTGAGCCGCCATACGAGGTAGGCGAGGATGGGCAGGGAGATCAGTATCGGCACGATCCCGCCTAGCGGGTCGGCGGTGGGATTCTTGAGGCCCTGGCCCTCGCCGGTGATCGGCACATTGAGGATGACGCCGAGGCGCAGCGCTTCGACGAAGCCAATGGTCGCGATTGCGAGGAAGACGCCGCGCAGCCGCAGCACCGGCAGGCCGACCACCACGCTGACCAGACCGGCGAGCACGGCGCCGGCGAGCATGTTCACAGGGAGCGGCGTCGGCAGATACAGGGTCATGATGACGGTGGTGTAGGCGCCGATCGCCATGAAACCGGCGTTGGCGAGCGTCAGCTGGCCGGAGTAGAAGGTCACGAAGATCGCGATGGCGAGGATGGAATTGATGCCGATCTGGGCAATCAGCAGTTCGTGCTGGTTATAGAAGCCGACTGGATTGGTGAAGAGTTGGACGAAGAAGTCCACGTTGACCTAGCGCGGCACTAGAGTCGTTCTCGCAACCGGGCGCCGAAAAGCCCTTGCGGTCGCAGCACCAACACCAGGAACAGCGCGGCGAAAGCCACCCCGGCTTCGACGTTGCTGCCAAAGCGCACGAACGCGAGCACCTCGATGAGTCCCAGCAGGTAGCCGCCCAGGACGGCGCCGGGGATGCTGCCCATGCCGCCGAGCACGATGACCGCAAGGCCCTTCAGTTCAACCTGGTCGCGCCCGATATACGGCCCGATATCGGAGATGGCCAGCCCGAACAGGAGCCCGGCGAGGCCACCGAGCGCCGAGGAGATAAAGAGCGTCGAGGCGAAGATGCGATCGACGTTGATACCCAGCAAGGTCGCCGCGCGCCGGTTCTCGGCCACGGCGCGCAAGGCTCGCCCGATCTGCGTGTAGCGGATGACGTACCCAAGCACCAGCATCAGCACCACCGAAGTGAAGAGGATGCCGAGCTTGGTGCCCTCGATGGTCAGACCTCCGACGTGGTAGGTCGGGTTCGGGACCGTTCCCGCTGGGAAGCGTACCGAGTTGGCCCCGTCCTGCCAGAGCCAGCCGAACAGCGTGCCCGGGGTCGCCTGCTCGACGATGGCGACGAAGATCAGCGCCAGCCCGATGGTGGAGATCAGGGCCGAAATCGGCGGCGCGTTCCGACGGCGCAGCGGGCGAAGGGCGACGAACTCGATCAGCAGGCCGAGCACGCCGCAGACGAGGACGGCGATGACGGCCGCCGGCAGAAAGGGCATGCCGTGCAGGGCAACGAGAGAGTAGGTGATGACGGCGCCCAGCATGAACACGGCGCTGTGCGCGAGGTTGAGCACGTCGAGCACGCCGAAGACGAGCGTGTAACCAACGGCGAACAACGCGTAGATCGACCCAATAAAGATCGCGTTGAGGACCTGTTGGGTCAACGCGGTTTAGCTAGGGTTTACTGAGGCCAGCAGGTTGAACCCACCTTTTCCATCCATCAGGATCACCCATACGGTCTGCTTGACGTCGTGCGTGCTGGTGAACTGGAACGGACCGAGCGGCGTCTGGATGTTGACGGTCTCCATCGCGTCGCGGAGCTTGCTGCGGTCGCCCGCGATGTCGCTGAAGGTCAGGTTGGCCCGCTTGGCCGCGTCGGCCAGGATCAGGATCGCCGCGTAACCCTGGGCGGCGAACTGGTCCGGATCGCTACTGTATTTGGTCCGGTAGGCCTTCACGAACTCAGCGTTGGACGGGAACGTGTTGTCCAGGTACCATGCGCTGCCGCTTTCGGCCCCGGCTCCGGCGCTCCCGGCTTGCTTCGACACCTTCGCGGTGTTGAAGCCATTGCCGCCGAGGAACTGGCCCGTAAAGCCCTGCTTGCGTGCCTCGATCATGATCGTGGCCGGGATACCGCCGAGGCTGGTGATGAACATCACATCGGGCTTCTTCGCGAGGGCCTTGGTCACCGGCGCGGAAAAGTCGGCCGTGGTCTTCGAGAACGCGACCGTATCGACCAGGTTGATGCCGTACTGGCCAACGGTGTTCTGAACAATCTTTCCGCCGTCGGATGAGAATTTGTCATCGTTGGCGACCATCAGCACACCCGTCGTGGGATGTGCCTTGGCGACATAGATCTTGATGTTGGTGGGGATGGCCGTCTCCTCGCCGAGGCTATCTCGGAAGACGTATCTGCAGGGGACGGTGGACGGGGCGTTGCAGTTGGGCACGATGTTGATGCCCGTGGTGCTCACCGCGAGAATCGGGATTTTGAAGCTCTCCGCCAGCGGGTGCACGGCAACGGCCGAGTTCGAGAGGGTCGGGCCAAGAAGCGCCAGTAGCTGCCCTCCCTGAATCAGGGTCTGCGCCACCTGCGCGGACTGGGCCTTGTCCGAGGCGTCATCCTTGGTGTCGAGCGAGATCTTGGCGCCGTTGACGCCGCCTGAGTTGTTGATGATCTCAACGGCCAGGTCCGCGCCATTCTTGGAGCTCGGACCGTAGACGCCGCCGGCGCCGGTCAGCGAGAGGATGGCGCCGAGCTGGATGGTTTTTCCCTGGTACGAGGTGGCGGTGCCGCCCCCGGTCGTGCTCGTCCCCCCGCAGGCAGCCAGTGCCAGTGCCAACGCGATCGTGATCCCGCGAGCCGCGCTTCTCATCAAGCTCTCACTCCTTTCTCTCCCGAAGGAACCTGCGCACAGCTTAGCCGGTTCACGAAGGCTTTCGCGGCGGGCCCTCCTTGGGATCTGGCGCCGGCCGCTGCGCCGCTCTCGCCTTCTCGAAGCAGGATCGGCAAAGCTTGAGCGCCGTCAGGGGCCCACGCTCGGCGAAGACCCGGCGGCCGCAATAGGTGCAGATGAACTCTTGCTTGGGCATGGCTCCCTTAGCCGCTCGCGCCGAGCTGCCGCAGCAGCCGCCGACCGGCCGGATCCTTGAGCTGCTGTGGCCGGTTTGTCAGGTAGGCGATGAAGGTTTCAAAGTCAAGGTCGTACCGACGCCCCCCGTGCCGCAGCCATACCCGATCGTGCTCGACCTCGGCATCGACCGCCTCACCCTCCTCGTGCGCGGCGAAGAGTCCGAAGGCGACCCGCCAGCGCAATTGGGCCTGGCGCTCTCGCGCCGTCATCGGGACCTCGATGTCATCGGCGTGTATGGCGTACTCGCGCGCCAGGTGCCAGATCTCCAGGCGGAGCGGATAGGGCCCAACGCTGGTATGGATGCGGGCGTCGAGGCCGAGAGCGCCCCACGCCCGGCGGACGCGTTCCTGGCGCGCCTCCCATTCCTGTACGACCTCCAGCGGGGGCATCGCCCGCCGAACGCGCACGCCCCGCGCGTTCCAACCGGTAAGCCCACCGCTCGCCGATGGCAGACGGTCCAGGGTGTCGTCGAGGCAGGCCTGGTTGTAGACCTCATCGGTGCAGAGATGGGCAACGACGTCCTTGACACTCCAGCCGCGGCAGTGACTGCGCGCCGACCATCCGCGCTGGTCGAGACCGTGCAGGTGTGCACGCAGCCGCCGGATCTCGCGGTCATACGCCGGGAACGGGTTAGCGCGCCTTGAGTGGAGGGCGCTTGCGCTTGGCGTGGGTGGCCTTAGCCTTTGCCGGTTTGATATCGTGCGGGCCCTCGATCGCGCCCAGGGCGGCCAGCACGACATTTGTTTCGGCCGACGATGTTTCGGTGGCCAATTCCGCTCCCTCGAAGAATCGAGCTTCGAGCCTCTCGGCCGCGCGTTCGATCAGGTTCTCGTGATGCGGCGGCTTTTTCGGCGCGGCCTTTTTTGGGGCAACCTTCTTTGGAGCCGCCTTCCTAGCCATCAGACCAATTCTATGGAGTCTTGGAGGGTGTCGCGGCCGGCGATGCTGACGGCGTTGGCGCCGGCGTACCGCTCGGACTGGCGCTTGGGGCAGGGCTGGACGGAAAGCTTGGCAGGATCGACGGGAGTGGCGATAGCAAGTCGCTCGGGGAGGATGATGGCGAGGGGGAAGGCGAAGGCGTCGGCGCTGCCTTGCATTCGGTCCCCGGCAAGTAGAGCTCCTTCGCGGAACTGCCGGTCGCGGCCGCCGAAGGTGACGACGATGGCGAGGATGAGGGCGAAACGTTGGCGTTGCTCGTGCACGGCGGTCCGTCGATGAGCCCATCGGGACGCTTGAACGTCTCAACGTTGAAGTGCGCCTGAGTCAGGCCGTTATTGATGAAGTCTCGGATCACGGAACTTCCGACCATGCTGCCGTAGACCCCGTTCATGTCCTGGTTGCCCGGGCCCGTGTGTCCAACCCAGGCGCCGATCACCAGGTTGGGGGAGTAGGCCATCATCCAGGCGTCGCGGTAATTGTTGGTCGTTCCCGACTTGCCGGCGAAGGGCTTGTTCCAGCCCAGATTCCACTGCTTCGAGTAGTCCTTGAGGATGTAGGTGATCAGGTAGGCCTCCTGGGCTGTGATGACCTGCTTGCCTCCAGGCGCGTTCGGCTTGTCGAGCGTGTTGCCGTCCTTGTCTTTCACTTCGAGGACGGTCACCGGATCGTGGCGGGTCCCACCGCTCGCGAAAACGCCATAGCCGACGGCGTGGTCCAATAGGCGGACCTCGCTGGATCCGATCGCCGTCGTCACCTCGCTCTTGAGCTGGTTGGTGATCCCCATGTCGTGAGCGAAATTGACCACGTTGTCGACGCCGGCCGCCTGCATTGTTTCGAGTGCCGGGATGTTCCGGGAAAGCAGCAGCGCCTGGTGGGCCGTGATCATGCCCATGTCGCGGAAGTCGAAGTCGTGGAACTGCCCGTTAGCGAAATGGCGCGAGGTGTCGTCGAGCATGTTGCCCATGGTGAGCTTGTGCGACTTGAACGCCTGCTCGTACGCGTACGGCTTGAAGGATGAGCCCGGCTGCCGTAGCGCGGTCACGACATTGAACTGGCCCTTGATGTCGTTGTTGAGGTAATCGGCCGAGCCGACCATCGCGAGGATCTCGCCGGTCTTGGGGTCCATCGCGAGGAAGTCACCATTGTCGGCGCCCAGCGGACCCAGCTTCTGCTGGCCGACGGCTACCGCCTGCTCAGCGGCCTTCTGCAGACTGAGGTCGAGCGTCGTGGTCACGATGAGGCTGCCCTTGTTGATGGCGGACGCCCCGTACGTGCTTTCCAGCTGCTCGAAGACGTAGTCCACGAAGTGCGGCGCCTGGCTGCTCCGGTTCTCCTTGAACACAAACTTGAGTGGTTCGCTCTTGGCCTGCTCGGCCTGGGTGCTGGTGATCATGCCGCTGTTCACCATCGCGTCGAGCACAAGCGCCTGCCGGGCGAGCGCCCGGTCCTTGTGCAGCGCCGGATCGAAATAGGTGGGGCCATTTGGAAGGCCGGCGAGCAGAGACGCCTCACCGAGCGTCAGGTCCTTGGCGTGCTTTCCAAAGTAGACCTGCGCAGCGGCCTCGACGCCGGTCGCGTGATGGCCGTAATAGATGCTGTTCAGGTACAGCCGCAGGATTTCGTCCTTGGTGTACTTCGATTCCAGGGCGGTGGCGACCATCGCCTCGCGCAGCTTGCGCAAGATCGTCTTCTGCGGCGTCTGCAGGATGGCAATCTTCGCCAGCTGCTCGGTGATGGTGCTGGCGCCCTGGGAGGGGCGGCGGGCGATGACATCGATGATGCCGGCCTTGATGACGCGGCCCCAGTCGACGCCATGGTGCTGCTTGAAGTGCTTATCCTCCACGGCAATGGTTGCGTTTTGGAGATTGGGACTGATCTCGCTCAACTTGACCGGGATGACGCGAACGCCCTGGCTGTTGCGCTGCTCGATCAGGTTGCCCTTGCGGTCCATGATCTGGACGTTGCCGCCGGTCAGGTCCAGCTTGCTCGGATCGGGCAGAGTGGCGAACGCATACGCGAAGGTGCCGAGAACCAGCAACAGGATCAGCGCGAGGACGATGCCGACCACCGTCATCCAGTGGCGCCGGATCTTGAGCCACTCGAGCCGGTCCTGCAACCAGCCGCGCGACTGTGCCGCCGAGGCTCTTTGACGGCCCCCACCCTGCCCACCCCCGCGCGCGGGTAAGGGTAATTGTCCGTTCTCAGGCACGGTTGGGCGCGGGCCCGCGACGGGCCCGCCCTTAGGTGGAGTCGGCTCCCTGGTGTCTATCGCTTCTTCGAGACAGCCGCGTGCCCGCGCACGGGCGGGGTGCTGCTCGAGCCGCTGACGAGCCGCCGCGCATAGCCGGCAGCCAACGCGGTGAGCGCGGCCTCGGCGGCGCTGATCAGCAGGCGCCGTCCGATGCTCTCCTTGGATTGGACTTCGACTTTGGACTTGCCATCCGCCTTGACGATGCGCCGCTGCGCGGATGCCCAGGCCTGTGCGTCGTTGCGGAAATCGTCTAGCCGCCCGCGCAGGTCCTTCAGCTTGAGCTTGCGAACGAGCTGCTCGGCGGGCGAGCGGCGACGGCGCTGCCGATAACCAAACACTGCGAACCCGGTGGCGCCGAGGACGAGCGCACCGATCGCGAACTGAAGGGCGCGGTTGGTCTGCAACTGCGTTTTGACATCAAGGTTGCGCTTCGCGCGCAGCTGTATCGCTTCGAGCGTTTGCCCGAGATGGGCGCGGGTCTGCTCTACTTCCCGTTTCGCTTCAGAACTTGTCTGGCCCACTCGGCGTCCTCCTTTAGCGTTGTCATCGTCTTGGGCGGCGCTCCGATCTTGAGCATGTTCTTTCCGATGAGTCCGAGAATGGCGGCAAGGATCAGGAACAGCACGGTCTCGATGCCGGCGACCAGTGCGTGAGCCGGAATGACCAGCGCGATCGTGACCAGCAGCATGATGAAGAAGAGCAGGCCGCAAAATGCCGCGATGCCAAGGAACACCGCCGCCTTGAGGTTGCTGGCGAGCATCTCCTTGAGCTCGATCTTGGCCAGCTGAATTTCCTGCTGAACGAGGCGCACCGTGTCCTCGACAGCCACCCGCGCAAGATCGATCAGCCCACGACGACCGTTTCCGTTGGTCGCGTTTGCCGACTCCGTGGCCGAAGCCCGGGGAGCAGAATCCATAACGCCCTCCTTCCTTCCTTGAGCGCCGCAGAACGATACTAGGCTGCAAACATTATAGTGGGCATGTCGGGTAAAATGCCAGTCATGGGAACCATTCGTACTTCCGAAGCCTCAAACGATCCCGTTATTCCGAACCCTGGCCCACCAGAGGTCCCCGATCTGCCGGCACCCGAGCTGGCGCCGCAACCACCGCAGCCGGAGATCCAGGAGCCCCCGCCCGCTCCGGTCGAAGTGCCGCAGCCGGGGATCAACCGCTAGCTAATAATGGGGTCGTGATCCAGCCGATCCCTGGCGTTCGGGGGGCGCAGGCCTTCGTGCATCGCAGCGACGAAGGGCTCGCCGTCATCGATCCCGGCTACACGGGAAGCTTCCGGGCGGTGCTTCGCTTTGTCGAGGAGCAACACCTGGGTCGGATCGACTGGGTGATTCTCACGCATCACCACATCGACCATGCGGGCACCGCGCTTTCACTCTGCCAGGCGACCGGCGCGAGTCTCGCTGTGCACAAGGCCGACGCGCCGTACCTGCAGCCAGGCCGGCCGAAAGAACGCATGACGTTATGGGGCCTGGCTGACCGGCTGCCATCGGGACTGGCCAGGTTCGTCGTGACCTGCGCGGGCCGGGCGGCGCGCCTGCTCGAGGACGGCGAGAAGATCGCGGGGCTGACCGTCGTGCACGGGCCAGGCCATACACCGGGCAGCATCGGTCTTCACTCCGAGTCGGAGTCTGCACTCTTTCTGGGAGACATCCTGAACAACGAGCGCGGAATCCGTACCCCGCCCTGGAACGTCAATCATTCGCACAAGCGCGCCATGGGGGCCCCTCAACGACTGGAGCCGCTCCGCTATGAGCGTGCCTATTTTGGCCACGGGCCGGCCATCCTTTCGGGTGCCGACCAGAGTGTTCGCGCCTTCCTGACCCGGCGCCGGCTGATGCCGGTGGGCGCGACGGGTCAGCCCTAACGCAACATGTCTCGGCCGTCGACGCGGCCGAGGGCGACCCCAAGGAGCGGAGCGATCGTCGGCGCCCAGTCGGCGAGATGGGGTCGCCGCGACGCGATCGCGCCGGCGATTCTCCGGACCACGGGATTCCCGCCGCCGACCAGCGCGACTGTCCGGGCCGTGATCGGTGCGCCATGGAAGCCACCGGTGGGGTACCTCGGCGCCGCGAAGATGCGTCCCGGTTTCGAGCCCGCGATCAGCAGGGAGTCATTCGACCGCACCCAGGTCTCTATCCCGTCGATTCGCAGAAGAGCCGCGCCGGCGTGCTCCGGATCGACCCCCGGCTTGAGGTGGATGAGCGCGGAACCACCATCCGGGATATACGCGTCCCATCCGCCGTCGGTGCCATTTGTCATTGGGTCGACCGGCTGAGACGAATCCCGCGCTTGCATGTCGTGATCCGAAACGATCACGACCACGGTGTCCGCCCACCGGCTGGCGAGGGCATCGAGCACCACGCCGACCGACTCATCGGTTGCCCGATAGCAGGCGCGGGCGGCGTCACTCTCAGGACCATAGTCGTGTCCGGCCGTGTCGGCTTCGTTGATATGGCCGAAGACGAATCCCAGGCTCGGATCGCCAATGGCATCCAGGAGATGGGGGAGGACGGCAGCATTCA
>Ga0209220_1000360_pt1 | contig 16464 bp, 18 predicted proteins | sample BlaSpr_A8_OM3_M3_FD_187984 | JGI IMG/M metagenome (GOLD analysis project Ga0209220, IMG submission 187984) | Forest soil microbial communities from Thunder Bay, Ontario, Canada - Black Spruce, Ontario site 2_A8_OM3_M3 (SPAdes) (version 2) | ecosystem: Environmental > Terrestrial > Soil > Boreal... | reverse complement strand
AAGCGTCCTGACTGAAGTAATGGCCATAGTAGGCAAGCCCCATCTGCATCGCGGCCGTCTCGCAGTTCAGGTTTCGAGTTTGCCGGTAGATTGGCACGGGAAACGTCACGTATCCGGGCGACGCTGCCGGAGCCCAGGCCTGTGGCACGGCCGCGACCTGCGACGGCGTCGGGTCCGGCGGTGGCGGGACGTACTGTTCGTAGATCTCAGTCGGCGTTGCCGGTGCTTCCAGATCCGTCGCGTGTTTGACGCGACGTATCGCGGTGGCGGGTCCGGTGAAGGCCAGCACCGGCGCGACGAGAGGCGCGGCTGGGGCAGCTTGATGCTTCGGCACCGGGCTCAGCATCAGGCTGCTGGCCATCGTGCCACCAAGGACGGTCATCGACGCGAGTGTGCTGATCTTCATGCTGGCCCCACGTATTGCGTTCAACCTAACGGCGATTCGTTGCGACTCAGATTCCGGGCCTGCAGACGTCTTGAAGACGTGACGCCAGCGTTTCTCGCAGGGCTTCGGGCGTTACTATCTGGAGACTTGCTGACGAATAAAGTCGCAATTGTTACGGGAGCTGGCCGCGGCATCGGCGAGGGGATTGCGCGCAAACTCGCCCAGGAAGGTGCCATCGTCGTGTGCGCTGATGTAAACGAGAGCGACGCGACGAGCGTTGCATCTGGTCTCAGTCCCGCCGGCATCGGCGTTCGCCTCGACGTATCGAACGCCGTGGAGTGCGATGCCGTGGTCCAGAACATTCACGAGCGCTACGGCCGGCTGGATATTCTCGTGAACAATGCCGGGATCAATCGCGACGCGATGCTGCACAAAATGACAGACGAACAATGGCACCAGGTGATCGCCGTTGATCTGACGGGCGTGTTCTTCATGACCCGCGCGGCCAGCCGCCTCATGCGCGCTGCGGGCTCGGGCCGGATTGTGAATATTTCTTCAGCTAGTTGGATGGGAAACGTCGGCCAAGCCAACTACGCGGCGGCCAAAGCCGGCGTCGTCGGCCTGAGCCGAACCGCCGCGAAGGAATTGGCGCGCTCCCAGGTGACGGTCAACGCCATCTGTCCGGGCTTTATCGACACGACGATGACCAGGGGCATCCCCGACGCGATTCGGGAACAACAATTGGCCAAGATCCCATTGGGCCGAGCCGGCCAGCCGGCGGACGTTGCCGCCGTGGTCGCCTTCCTGGCGTCGGACGAGGCGGGTTACGTCACGGGCGAAGTCATCAACGTCGGCGGCGGCTACGTACTATGACGTCCCGGTGAGAATAGCCTCGGTCCAGGAGGCCGTTGCGGCGATCCCGGATGGCGCCACGGTCGCCGTGGATGGATTCACGCTGATGGGCGTCGCGGAGGCGCTCTACGAAGGCATCGAAGAGACGTTCCGCGAAACCGGCCACCCGCGGGATCTGGTTATCGTCCATGCCGCGGGCCAATCGAACCGCAAGATCGGCTTCGAGCACTTCGCGGTGGAGGGACTGGCCAAGCGAATCGTCGGTTCGCATTGGGGCCTGATGCCCCGGATGTCAGCATTCTTGGGACACGGCCTGGCCGAAGCCGTCTGCCTGCCCCAGGGGCAACTTTCTGGCCTTTATCGAGCCATTGCGGCTGGCCGGCCTGGAAATTTGACTCGGATTGGGCTCGGCACGTTCGTCGATCCCAGGATTGAATCCGGCAAAGTCAACCAGCTTGCGCGCGACCACGCGCCGGACTATGTGTCGATCCAGATCATCGACGGCCAGGAGTACATGTTCTACCGGAGCTTCAAGATCGACGTCGGCATTTTTCGGGCCAGCAGCGTCGATCAAGATGGCAATTGTTCGCTTGACGAAGAGGCGGTCATGCTCGATGCGCTAGCGATCGCCCAGGCGGCGCATAACTCAGGCGGTGTTGTCATCTGCCAGGCCAAGAAGGTCGTCGCGCGCGGCGCGATCGCACCCAGACAAGTGACCGTTCCCGGCGCACTCGTGGACCTCGTTGTTCAGGCGCCCGATCCGGAGCGGCAGCATCGGCAGACAGACGGGGCGTTCTTCGACGAGAAATATATCTCTGCGTCGACGGGCGCTGAATTGCCCCGTGCAGAGTACTCGACCAGGCTGGCGATCGGCCGTCGCGCCATTAGATATTTGCATCAAGGCGACATCGTCAATATCGGTACCGGCATTCCGGGCGATAGCGTCGGCCCGGCGCTGGCCGAGGCGGGCCTCTCGGACAAAATTACGCTGACGGTTGAGTCCGGCGTCTACGGCGGTGTGCCGGCCGGCCGTGTCGACTTCGGAATCACGGCGCATCCGACGGCGATCATCCCGCATGCCAGCCAGTTTGATTTCTACAACGGTGGGGGACTGGACGCGACATTCATGGGCGCCGGCCAGGTGGATCAACATGGCAACGTGAATGTCTCTCGTTTGGGCGGACGGGTGATCGGCGCCGGCGGCTTTATCGACATCACGCAGAGCGCCAGGCTAGTTTGTTTTTGCTTTACGCTCGAGGGCAGCCACGAGAAGTTCGTCGATCGCGTGGACCAACTCACCTTTAGCGCGGAACAGGCGCGCAGAAATCATCAGGAAGTGCTTTACGTGACCGAGCGCGCTGTCTTCCGGCTCGAGGCCGACGGCCTGGCCTTGATCGAAATCGCGCCAGGCCTGGAAGTCAAAGACGTCCTTGGCCAGGTGCCCTTTCCGGTTAAGGTGCACGAGCCCATGGCGCGAATGCCCGAAGATATCTTCCGGCCAAAGGTGGCGCCGTTCAAACTGCCGCCGAGGCCAGCAGGCAAAATAGGTGTCGTCCAGGGCCGTTAGCTCAGGTGGTTAGAGCGGCCGGCTCATAACCGGTTGGTCGAAGGTTCGAGTCCTTCACGGCCCACCATGGACAGACAGCTTCCACGAGATGAGGTCGAGAAGGACGGCACCGCAGCGACGGGGCTCCTGGCACTGACACCCCTTCAACGTGGTCCGCGCCGGCCGCGAGGCTGAAGGGAGGCGCTGCGGCTAGCCGGGTGGCGGATTTCCTGGGTTGACTTCGAACACGATGAACTCGGTGAATACGTCTCCGTCCACCTGAAGCCCAAAGCATCCAGCGCTGTTGGTGGCGAGCGTGCCGATCCAGGCTCTCCAGAAGGAAGTCGGGGGCACCGCGCCCAAATACAAGCCGCCTCCCGTCGTGTGGACCGCGGGAACGACAGACACCCCATGCTGCCTTTCCTTGTCCGTGGCGTCGGCGCTGGCAGGAGAGGGGAAATCCGTGAGCGTGACCGTCGATTTCCCGTCACCCCCCAACTGGAACGACCGCACTAGCAGCGGTCCGGAATATTGGGAGTCGACCATGAGGAGCGCCGCCTGCCCGCCTGAGTACCAGCTGTCCTGGCCCGACATGTAGACGGGCCCGACACCGGCTCCGTAGTTCGGCGCCACCGCTTTTAGATCAGCCTGAGAGGAAGCCGAACAGGTCTTATTTGGCGCCAGGGTGGGCGGCCTCATCGGCCTCTGCTGCAGTCCGGTTAGGGCGTCGACGCCGGCAGGCAGCGGTGAGGCAGGCTCAGATCGGAAGACCTGCGTATGAGCCGGCGGGACCGCGGCCGGGTAGCCCACAACTCCGCAACCGGCTACGCCGGCGGTGAGGCCGACCAGAGCCACGAAGTGCGTCACGCTGCGGGCCGTAGACATCGCCTGCAGATACAACGGTTGCAAGCCGGTCGAGTTACTCCCTGTACCCAGACTTCCAGACGCGCCGAGGCCGCGCGAGGCCGGCTACTCGTCCTAATCGGGCTGTATATCAGGCTGTCGACCTAGCCGGCGGGCATGCTGTGCATGGCCGTTAGGGCAACGAGATCGCACTTCCCACGATGCAAGGTTGGTTCGCGTTACGGAAACTACGGCCCAGTCCTTTTGAATACGAGAAACGGGTACTCCCCGGCTGCCCAAGGCAAAGCTCCCGGCGTTGCTCGCGATAGCAATGGGGCGGCTTGCGAGTTTGACCCGAAGCTGGCCGTTATAGGGTGGTGCTTGGCTTGATCGGGGTTAGGCTGGCGTCGGTGCAAGCGCCAGCGCCACCTCTGCTCTTGCTGATCCTTCTTGGGGTTGGAGCGTTCATCGTTCTCTGGCGGGCGGTTGTGGGATTTGTCATGGCCGTTTGGGGCCAAGGACGCATTTAACAACCGAGGCTTCGCTCAGCGCTCTTGGAGCTACCACCAAATCACGTCGGCGAAAAAAAGCTCGGCACCATCGGACGCGCTGAGGTTAGGGGTTAGTGCGTGTTGCGTGTCTCAAAATGGCCGAAAACGGGGCATTGGACGGAACTTCTCAAGCCCCAAAATGCAGTTTCGAGTCCTTCACGGCCCAGTAACCTGTCCGCAAAGAAAACCCCGCTGGTTCCAGCGGGGTCAAGAGGTTCGCCGAGAGCCCTAGGAAACGATGTCAGGCCGAACCGTCCCCGGTATAACGGCCATCACACGTAATCCTTCTCAGCCGGATCGCGAGCCGATTTCTAGAACTTAGCCGTGATGCTCGGCCGCGTGGTCCTGTGTGATGTACTGCTCGACCAGCTTGCTGCCGATCCCGACCTCGTCGAGCGGCCCATAGTTGTTCGTAATGTCAGATGTTCGCACGACCTTCGGGCCGTCCCAGTGCTGGACCTTGCCGTTCATGTGCAGGACCCACACCTCGAGTTTGCCGTCGGGTAGGACGCTGCCGACCCGCGCGAGCCGGCGACCACGGGTCTTGAGGCGTACGACGTCCCTCACGGCGAATCGCTGAGGACCGGTTGCCTGGCTCGCCTCGGCCTCCACCAGGTCGGTGGTCGCTGGAGCACCCGAAAATGGATTCAGCTTCCGGGCAATGCGTACGACCGGATCATAAACATCCGTTGCCATGCGCTCTTTCAGCGGGATGATCGCGTTGTCCGTGATCTTGATGTGCTCGGGGCAGACTTCCTGGCAACACTTGGTGATGTTGCACATTCCCACCCCTGCCTTGCCGTGGAGCAGGCCGGTGCGTTTCCGGGTATCCAGCGGATGCATTTCGAGGGCGGCGATCCGCACCATGTAGCGCGGCCCGTAGTAGGCGGACTTGTCGTCGTGGTTGCGCAACACATGGCAGACGTCCTGGCAGAGGAAGCACTCGATGCACTTTCGGTACTCGTAAACGCGTTCGGTGTCTTCCGGCAGCATCCGGTAAGGGACTGGCTCGTTCGCCGCCGGCGTGAACCCCGGAATTTCCTTGTTGACTTCGTAATTCCATGAGACGTCTGTAACCAAGTCTTTGATCAACGGAAACGTTCTCATTGGCCCGACGTGGATCTCTTGATCCGCGAACTCGTCGACCCGGGTCTTGCACATCAGGCGGGGCCGCCCGTTGATCTCAGCGCTGCACGAGCCACACTTCGCAGCCTTGCAGTTCCAGCGGCAGGCGAGATCGTTGGCAAAATTTGCCTGGACGTAGTGGACGGCGTCGAGCACCACCATGCCTTCGACCGCGGGCACCTCGAACCGCTGCTCCCCGCCAGTAGAGTCGGCGTCGCCGCGGAAGATCTGGAGGACGATCGGGGCGCTGCTCATGTCCGAACCTGCTGGGGCTTTGACGGGCTTGGGGCCGGAGGCGGCGAAGCCGGGGGCGTGGAGGTAGTGTCGGCAAACAGCTTGGCCAGCTCGGGTGGCATCTCCGGGACCGGCCGCGTCTTGAGCTTGACCTGGCCACCGTCGTTGTAGGCAATGAAGTTCACGCGGCCGAGCGCCGGGTCCTTCTCCAGGTAATCAAGCCGCCAGTGCGCGCCGCGGCTCTCGCGCCGCTCGATGGCAGCACGCACGATGGCTTCCGCGATCGTCAACATGAATCGGAGATCCCGGGCCGTGTGCCAGCCCGGGTTGTATTTCCTCGACCCTGGTACGTGGATCCGGGCCGAGCGCTGCCGCAGCTCCAGGATTCGATCGAGGCAGGTCTTCAGCAATTTTTCTTCCCGTGCCAGGCCGGCGCCGTCCTGCATCGCCTGCTGTAACTGCTGCTGTAGCAGGTAAGTATTTTCTGTTCCATCGGGGCTGAGCGGCAGCAGCAGGATCTGTTGCTCTTCGGCGACCTGACGCTCGTCGATCTTGCCCAACCCGACCTCGCGCACATACGAACTGGCAGCGGCCCCGGCGCGCCGGCCAAAGACCAGCAAATCAGAGAGTGAATTCCCACCGAGCCGGTTCGCCCCGTGCAGGCCGGCAGCCGCCTCGCCGGCCGCGTACAAGCCGGCAAGCGTCGTCGCGCCGGTCTCGGCCTCGACCCGTAGCCCGCCCATCGCGTAGTGAATCGTCGGCGCGATCTCCATCGGGTCCTTGGTGATGTCGACGTCGGCGAGCTTGAGAAACTGCTCGTACATCGACGGCAGCTTCTTCTTGATTTTCTCGGCGCCGAGGTGCCGCACATCGAGATTCGCGCCGCCATGCTCGGTGCCGCGGCCGGCCTGAACTTCCTTGTAGATCGCTCGCGCCACGACGTCGCGCGAGGAGAGCTCTTTCTTCTTGGGGTCGACCTCCAGCATGAAGCGATGACCCTCGCTGTTGGTCAGATAGCCGCCCTCGCCTCGCACGGCCTCGGTCACCAGGATGCCGCGCACACCGGGCGGCCAGACCATCCCGGTGGGATGGAACTGGACCATCTCAGGATCGAGGACCTCCGCCCCGGCGTCGAAACCCATCCCGACCCCGTCGCCGGTGCCCTCCCAGGAGTTCGACGTGACTTTGTAAATACGTCCCCAACCGCCGGTCGCCATGACCACGGCTTTCGCCTTGAAGGCGACGAAGCGCCCGTCAACCCGGTTGTAGCCGAAGGCACCGATGACGCGGTCGCCGTCTTTCAGCAACCTGGTCAGGGTGACCTCCATGTGCACCTCGATGCCGAGGTGGACGATGCGATCCTGCAGGCTACGGATCATTTCGAGCCCGGTGCGATCACCGACGTGGCAGAGCCGGCGATAGGTATGGGCGCCGAAGGCCCGCTGCAGGATGCGACCATCGGGTGTCCGGTCGAAGATGGCCCCATAGGTCTCGAGCTCGTAGACGCGCTCCGGCGACTCGCGGGCATGCAGCTCGGCCATCCGCCAGTTGTTGATCAGCTGGCCGCCGCGCATCGTGTCCTGGAAATGGACCTGCCAATTGTCATCCGGGTCGACGTTGGCAAGCGCGGCGGCGATGCCACCTTCGGCCATGACCGTGTGGGCCTTGCCCAGCAGCGACTTGCACACCACGGCCACCCGCGCGCCGGCCGCCGATGCTTCGATCGCGGCGCGCATGCCGGCACCACCGGCTCCGATCACGAGCACATCCGTCGTCAGGGTGTCGTACGTCTCGCTCAGAAAATCACCCTGGGCTCGTGAATGACGCCGGCCATCAACAGCCGGATGTACACGTCCGTGAGCGCGACGGAGAACATGCTGTACCAGGCCCATGCCCCATGCTGCGGGTTCGCCCGGTTCAGCAGCATCACGATCCGTTGCCACACGCGGCCGGCCGGCACGCGCGAGAAACGATCGATCCGACCGCCCATCAGATACCGGAACGAATGGCAGGTGAGGCTGTAGAGGCTGAGCAGCATGACGTTGACCAGCATCACCAGTGAGCCCAGGCCGAGGAAGAAATGCCCGTGGAACACGAACGCGCGCACGACGTCCACCCAAAGAAACAGCAAGACGACCAGGCTCAGCAGCAAAAAATACCGGTGATAGTTGTTGAGCACCCATGGGAAACGGGTCTCGCCGTGGTACCGGCCGCGCTTCAATTCCTGGATGGCGCAGGCCGGCGGGTCCCAGAAGAACGACCGAAAGTAGGACTTACGGTAGTAATAGCAGCTGCCCCGGAGGCCAAGCGGGATGGCCGCCAGGAAGGGGATCAGGATCCCGATGATCGGGACTTTGAACAGGCCAAAGCCGAGCCAGGTGGAGAAGAAGGGAGAGACGTAGGGTGTGTACGCCACAACGGTGCCGGAGAACACCGACCAGGTGGCGTAGATGACGAAAGCGCTGTAACAAGCGACCGTGAGGGCCGGCTCGATCCACCAGGCCCTGCCTGGTGAGGCCTCCTTGGCCGACGCTGGCCGCGGAGGGACGATTGCTTCAACGGCCACGCGACAATTTTAGTGTGCGGTCAATTCACGGCCGTGGGGCGTCAGTCGGAGTTGGCGCTGCGCCGTCCGAGCAGGACGCCCACAACCGAGGCCACGACGGCCATTCCGAGGGCCGCCCGAGCCGGAATACCCCGGCGCCCGTTCCGGGATTGTCCGTTGGTCGCCATCTGGCGGCGTTCACCCTCCGGCCCGGATTCGGGGAACGCGACGGCGTGAATGTCTGTGCCGGGCAGATCGATCGGCACCGGGTAAATCACGCTGTTGACCTCGACGCCGACCATCGTGATCAGGCCGAAGAAGAAAAAGAAGGTCAGCAGCAGGAAGAACAGCCCGAACTCCTTTCCATAGGTGGCGACGCTGTTCGTCAGGGCGATATATGCCGGAAAGAGCAGCGTCACGAGCTCAAATAGGAAGCCCGCGAGGAGCGCACCCGGCAGTACCCGGATCATCGTCTGCTTTCGGTTGGGGACGACATAATAGATCACGGCGAACAGGATGAAGCCGGTGACCAAACCGATGATGAACTGGATGACGAACGCGGCCGGACCGCTATAGAGAACACCCGGGATCTGGGGGATGTGCTTCAGCGCCGGTAAGATGGCGGAACTCGCCACGATGGGACCGGCGGTGATGATGAAGAGAAAGACCATCGCGAAGCTGAGGAGTTTCTGCGGAAGAAAATCGCGGGGTCTGGTGTGGTAGATCACGGCGAACGCCTGCTCCATCGTGCCGAACAAGGCGGAGCCACCCCAGAGCAGGCCGATCAAGCCAACCAGCAGGAGGATGCCTTGCTGTTTTTGAAAATGCACGAGGGCATCGGCGGCCGCGGACTTGGCGTCCTGGTTGGGAATGGCCTGGAGGAGGTAGTCATAGAACGCCTTCGAGGCGAAGCCGAACTTGTCGACGAGAAAGCCAATGGCGGCGGCCGCAAAGACGACGATGGGGAACATGGCAAAGAGCGCGTTCCAGGCGATCAGCACCGCCCAGTTCGGCGCCTGGTCCTCGAGGAACTTCTGGAGCACGCGCCCCGGCACGCTCTTCATCAGCCGCCCCATCTCGTTGATTCTACCTGACATCGGTTCTATCAACTAAATGGCAACCGCGCACGCTGAAGTCGAGTCTTACAAACGGGCTGCCGCCGAGCGCGCCCTCGAGCTGGTGCGGCCGGGGACGATCGTCGGTCTGGGTACCGGCAGCACCGCTCGCTACTTCATCGACGCGCTGGGCCGCAGGGTACGAGAGGGCCTCAAGGTGCAGGCCGTCGTGACGTCGGTAGAGAGCGGTGGGCTCGCGAAGGCGGCAGGCATCCCCATCACCGACCGGATCGATGGCGGCCTCGATCTGGCGGTCGACGGCGCTGACGAGATCGACCCGGCCGTCAATTGCATCAAGGGCCGTGGTGGTGCGCTTCTGCGCGAGAAGATCGTTGCCCACGCCAGTCGGCGCTTCATCCTGGTGGCTGACGAAAGCAAGCTCGTCGGCCGCCTGGGGCGCGGCCCGGTGCCGGTCGAGATCCTGCCGTTCCTATGGGAAGCGACCAGCCGTTCGATCGAATCGCTCGGGGGCCGGCCGGAGCTGCGGCTAGCGGCAGGCAAGCCCTATCGGACGGACAACGACAACCTGGTCCTGGACACCAGCTTCGGGGTCGTCGATGCCGGGCTGGGGCTGGCGCTGCGCGCCATCCCGGGTGTGATCGAACATGGGCTCTTCCTTGGTATGGCCAGAGCGGCCATCATCGGATCGGCCGCTGGCATCCGCGTAATCGGCGAGCTGTGACCCGTTATGCTTAGGCGCTGAATGGCGTTCGAATACAAGGTTGTCAACACCGTCGAGGAAGCCAACCAGCTGTCTGAGGACGGGTTTGAGCTCTTTACCATCCTCCCAGCGGGACCGGCCGGCGGCCCCGATCGCCTGTACCTACGCCGGGAAAAACGCCGCGGACAGACACCAGGCTTCTCCCGAGAGTCCAAATCTAGCTAGGGCGGCTGGCGCAGGTACCCGCCTAAGGCGAAGACCCGATTGACGGCGTTTTGGCGGCAACTTATACTGAACGGGTCTGGATTCCCGCAAATGTAGGGCGGAATTTCCGCCCTCGTTGTGTTTATTGGGGTCCGGGACAGGGTAGGAGTGACAGGCCCGACGACGGGCGTTCACAGGAGTTACCAGTGCTTCCAAGTATGACAATGACGACCCAGGCGCCCGACTACGCATCCGCGGTTCGCGCGATGTCGCAGGCCGCTGCCGAAGCGGAGCTGACACACGCGCCGGTTCGGCTCGCCTACTGGCGCATTACGGCGTTGGACACGCTCCTCGATCGGCTGGAGGAGCTCCGGCTGGCCAACGAGCGCCTCCTCCCCGAGGACATCCGGGAGCAGGTGGTGGCCTACGCCGCGCGCCACGACGCCGAACTCGCGGATCGGCTCCGGCGGATCGATGCCGAGGACCTCAACGCGGTCCATGACGCCGTCTTCGAGGCGCAGGGCCGGGTGATGCTGCAGCTCGCCGAGCTGCGGCGCGTGCCCAACTGGCAGGATCTCGACCTCATCCTCGCTCCCGGAGACGACGAAGCCGCCTAGCGCCAGCCTCGACACGAGCGACACCGCTGATCGCGAGCGGCCGCTCGACATCCTGGCGGACCGTGCCCGCCGGCTGCTCACGATCGAGTGGGCCGATGGCCATCAGTCGGCGTACGACTTCGAGCTGCTTCGCTGGAAGTGCCCCTGCGCCGAATGTGCCGGCGAAATGGGGATGCCCGGGAAAATCGCCAGCACCGTCGCCCTACGGGACGACCAGGTCGAGCTCGCCCAGGTGGAGCCCGTCGGCCTGTTCGGGATCCGTCCGTACTGGAAGGACGGCCACAGTACCGGGATCTACGGCCTCAGCTTTCTACGGGCGATCTGCCCCTGTGAGGAGTGCGCTGCGACTTAGGCGAGCTTGCCGTTGAGGCCGAGGTCGGCTTCGAGCGCGGCCTTCGGCTTGTACCCGACAACCTGCTCGGCCAGCTTGCCGTCGCGGAACATCGCCACGTACGGAATCCCGCGGACCCGGTAGCGCTCGGCCAGGGCAGGCTCCTCGTCGACGTTGACCTTGGTGATCTTGACGTCGGTGTGCTCGATCGCGAGCTGCTCCAGGACGGGCGACAACATCTTGCATGGGCCACACCAATCGGCATAAAAGTCCACGATGACTGGCTGCTCTGAGAGGAGGACCTGCTCTTCGAAGGTGGCGGTCGTTACCTTAACTGCTTTACTCATGTCTCTCCCTTGACTTGGACGGTCTATCAAGGGTAACCCAGATTCGACCCTGAAAATTCCCGAGCTGTATTCAGGCGGTCGATCGGGCGTCTAGTTCGAAAAGACCTCGACGACCATGGTCTTGGCGCCGTTGCTGGCGACGCCGACGCCAACCTGATGGTAGGCACCCTTCAGGATGTTCGCCCGGTGGTCGGGCGAGTTCATGAACATGGTGTTGATCTCGGCCATCGAGGGGTTCGTCGACCATGCGATATTTTCCCCGGCCGTCATATACGGGATGCCCCAAAGGTGCATGAGGGCGGCGAAAGCGAGCTGGCCGGTCGCCGGGTCGTAGTGGGAGAAGTAACCCCGATTCAACATGTCCTGGGCCCGATACTGGGCGACCCGCGCCAGGGCGCCGCCGAAGCGCAGGGAAGCCACCCCGTTCGCCGCCCGGTCCTGGTTGATCAGGCTGAACTCGACGCCGGCGGCGCCGCCGACGGGCGAGACGGGAGGAGGCACCGGCCGGGGGGGAGGGGGCGGAACCGGCTTCGGACGGGCGGCAACCGGCGCGGGCGCGGCGGCCGGTCCTGGCGCGGCGGCCGGCGGCGGAGCCGGGGGCGGGTCGTCGACCAGCCTTCCCAGGTCGTTGACGCCAGAGTGCCGGGGCCGAAGGAAGGCCACGTTGACCGCGGTGAGCCGCCCGGCGACGACCGAGTGGCTCTGATGGGATCCCACCATGGCGGCAGCGGCGACCGCTAAGAGCGGAATGCTGATGATCAGCGTGGCGCGTGTGACGGAACGTGACAATTCAAATCCCCCTTGTGATCTGAGTCGGCGTCGAGGGATTCTAGGCCGCCTTGGCGCGCCAGACCAAGCCGTCAGGCGCCCGAGAAACCCGACCCCCGGGCTATCGCCAAGGTGGCAGTCCGGCTATCAGGCGGAAGCCGCCACAAAGAAGAGCAGCTGGCCCAGCAATTGGCCGGGGAGGATGGCGATCATCGCCAGGTACAGCAGGCCGGTCGTCGACATGAAAGAACGCAACCGGCAGGTCGCCAGCGCCAGACCGGCCGCCACCAGCGGCAGGACCACCGAGCCCAGGGCCCAGAGGACCGAGAGCACCGGGCTCAAACTCAGGGCGTGGGTCAGCGAGCCCGAGCCGCGACCCACCCCGCCCAGGGTCAGTGGCACGACCACGGCCTGGAGCACCAGGCTGATCAGGAGCACCCCGATCGCGTGCAACAGCGGACGATTCGTCAGTGCGGGGGTCACCAGGTACCAGTGCCCGAGCAACATGCCAGTCGTCGCAGCCCCTAAGACCGCGGCCGAGGCGACGACCATGAGCGCAATCCCGGCGCCATCGAGCGTGGACCCCGCGAGCGGCCAGAAGGCAGCGACGAGGACCGCCAGCAGGAGCACGGAAGCCATAAGCGTCACGGCCGAGCTTGCGGCCGACGGGCCGCTGCCGCGCAAGGTGACGACGGCATTCACGATCAGGGCGAGGACGAAGCACCCCATCACGACGACCAGGGCGTTGGCCGCCGGCTGGTTGACGGCCAGCAGACGGTGATACGAGCCCGGCGGTGCCGCGAGCACGACGAGAAAGGCGAGGATGCCCAGGATCGCGTAGGTCACGGCGATGAATTTCAAAAAGCCCATCGTCAGTCCGCCGGCCAATCGAAGGTAGGCCACCGTGGCGATGCCGCCGGCCGCGGTCTCGGCCAGGATCAAAAACAGCGCCAGCGGCAGGGTGAGTGTGGCCACACATTCATGGCAGCTGGTGATCGGAACGGCATCGAGCAGGAGCATGCGGGCCGATATAGATTAGGAAAGTGATGGCATCGGAACCGGACGACCGGCACGGCTTCATCCCGGTGAGCTACGAAGACGGGACCTGGAAGACCACCGACGGGAACGAAGTGCCGTGGTACGAGGTGCAGACCGACCTGCTGCCCGAGGCCGACGTACAGGGTGCGGTGGACCGAGTGCTGAGCGTCTATGGCGTTAGCGACGTCGTGGTCGACGCGTTCGACCAATTCCGCAAAGAGCTGAAACATCCGTCGCCGGACGACGGGTCCAAACCCTCCCCCTCCGGGGGAGGGAAGGGTGGGGGCTGATGCTGTTTCGGCGCGATCGCGAGCAGGATCCGCGCGTGGTCAAAGACCCGCATCGCCTCCCGCCCGGCCAGGTGCTCACGCTGAAGTGGCCCGTGCTGTCGTACGGCAGCCCACCGCGATATGACATGGCGAAATGGCGCCTGCGTCTGTATGGCGAGGTCGACGCGCCGGCGACCCTCACGTGGGACGAGGTCCGCAAGCTCCCAGTAACGGCGATCACCGCCGATATGCACTGCGTCACGACCTGGAGTCGCCTGGACAACGCCTGGGAGGGCGTCGCGTTCAAGGACCTGGTGGCACTCGTCAGACCGAAAAGCAATGCCGCCTACGTGATCGCGCACTGCGACGCCGACTACACGACGAGCCTGTCCGTCGACATCCTGGCCGACGAGGATGTCTTGATTGCCTACCGGCACGACAGTGCCGAGCTGACGCCAGACCACGGGGGACCGCTGCGGCTGGTCGTCCCCAAGCGCTACGCGTGGAAGAGCGCGAAATGGCTCGAGGGGCTCGAGTGGGTCGAGCATGACCGGCTCGGCTTCTGGGAGCGCAACGGCTACAACAACGCCGCCGACCCCTGGAAGGAAGAACGATATTGGTAGCGCGCTCCTGGTAGCTATACTCGCCTAACGGGGTGCGTTTGGAACGCTGAGAGGTGGAACGCTCCGCCAACCCTTGGAACCTGATCTGGGTAATGCCAGCGGAGGGAAACGTGGTCGAGCGTGACGCTCCTACCGACGAATTTCTCAAAGTCGAGACCCACGGCATCGAGCCGATCCCGTCGAGCGAGCGCAAGGGATCACCGCGCGACGTCGCATGGCTGTGGATCGCCGCCTTTGCCAATTTCGTCTCGCTGATCACCGGGGGTCTGCTCGTGACGTTCGGGCTGGGGGTCTTCGAGGCGATCCTTGCCGTCGGGGTCGGCTGCGTCCTGGCCGCGAGCCTGCACGGCCTGCTGAGCGTCGCCGGGCCGCGCTTCGGGGCGACCCAGGTGGTCGCGGCACGCGAGACCTTCGGCATTCGCGGCGCCTATCCGGGCGCCTTCTTCACTCTGTTCCTGGCGGTGGGGTGGTTCGCGGTCGACTGCGTCATCGCGGCGCAGGCCCTCGTCCAACTGGCCCGCCTCGCCGGCCTGCCGCAGGGCAACCTCCTTAACGGGCTTGCCCTGTTGATCGTCGTGGTACTTTCCGTCCTCGTCGCCGTCTACGGGCACCAGACGATCGCCGTCTTCGAGAAATACGGCGCCATCGTCTTCGTGATTTTCTGCGCCGTCCTTGGCCTGGCTCTGCTGCCGAAAGTGAACTGGAGTCTGCGGCCCAGTGTCAGCGGCAGCGACCATCTGGCGGCGTGGGTGCTGGGAACCAGTGTCATCTTCGCGCTGGTCGCCTCGTGGTTCAGCTTTGCCTCCGACTACTCGCGTTACCTGCCGGGGCGGCTGTCGGTCCGTTCCGTAGCCGGCTGGATCGGGGCCGGCACGGCGATTTCGATGTTTGCGTTCGGCGCGCTGGGCGTCCTGCTGGCGACCATCGATCCCAGCGCCGGCGGCAATTTGCTGGCGCTGATCTCGGCCAATGCGCCGATCGCCATCGTCGTGCCGTTCTTACTGTTTATCGCCGTTGGCGAAATCTGGGCGAATTACCTCGACGTCTACACAGCGGCGTTGTCGGCGTTGGCCCTCAACGTGCGGATCCGGCGCTGGACGGCGGCGCTTGCCTGCGGAGTGATCGGCGGCGTCCTCGCCTACGTCGCGATGTTCCTCTCGAACTTCAAAGATCAGTACACGAATTTCCTGCTGATCACGTACCTGTGGGTCCCGTCGTGGGCGGCGGTCGTGCTGGTCGACATGTTTGTCTTCAATCGTCGCCCCGGCCGCCTGATGCCGTTCAAGGGGCGGGCGGTGCTCGCCTGGCTGATCGGATTAGTGGTTGCCATCCCGTTTGTGAATTCGTACCTGTGGCAGAGCCCGCTGGCGGTCAACATCCTGCACAACACCGATATCTCCGGTTACGTGGGCGCCATCGTCGGCGGCGTGGCCTACCTGGTTTTGGGGCGGCGGTGAGCCAGCCGGTCGTGCTCACCATCGCGGGATCCGACTCGGGCGCGGGCGCCGGCATCCAGGCGGATCTCAAGACCTTCGCGGCACTGGGCGTCTATGGCGTCAGCGTCATCACGGCGATCACGGCGCAGAACACGGTCGGCGTTCGCGCGGTGCAGGAGGTCTCTCCGGAGGTGATCGCCGCCCAGCTCGATGCCGTCGCCGAGGATTTCTCGATCGCGGCCCTGAAGACCGGCATGTTGTCGAGTGCCGCGATCATCGAGACGGTCGTCGCGGGTCTGCGGCGCCACGCGCTGCGCCGCCTCGTCGTCGACCCGGTGATGATCGCCAAGAGCGGAGATCGCCTGCTTCGCGAAGATGCGGTCGATACGCTTCGAAGGACGCTGCTGCCGCTGGCCGCCGTCGTGACGCCCAACATTCCCGAAGCTGAGGTCCTGGCTGGGATCGCGATCCGGACTCAGGCCGACCGGGTGGCCGCCGGTCGCGCCATCATGAAGCTTGGAGCGAATGCGGTGGTGATCAAAGGTGGCCACTCGGACGACGACCCGATTGTCGACCTGCTGGTCGACGGCGACGGCGTCCATGAGTTTCGCGCGGCCCGGATCGCGAGCGGAAGCACCCACGGTACCGGCTGCACGTTTTCATCCGCGATTGCCGCCGGACTGGGGCGCGGCGAAGACCTGGCGACGGCCGTGGGCGAAGCCCGCACCTATCTTTCTCGCGCGCTGGCCCAGGCGCCCGGGCTCGGGCACGGGCACGGCCCCCTGAATCATTTTCCGGCGCGGCAGGAGGCGCATGCAAGTCACTGACGTAGACCTGCAGTACCTCGAGGGTGTCCATGCCCCGTTGGGGACCGTGCTCGAAGAGATGCTCAAGACCGGCCGGGCCGAGGGCGTGCCGATCGTCAGCCCCGCGTCCGGCCGCCTGCTGCGGGTCCTCGTGACGGCGGTGGCCCC
>Ga0209220_1000359_pt1 | contig 16464 bp, 18 predicted proteins | sample BlaSpr_A8_OM3_M3_FD_187984 | JGI IMG/M metagenome (GOLD analysis project Ga0209220, IMG submission 187984) | Forest soil microbial communities from Thunder Bay, Ontario, Canada - Black Spruce, Ontario site 2_A8_OM3_M3 (SPAdes) (version 2) | ecosystem: Environmental > Terrestrial > Soil > Boreal... | reverse complement strand
GGCTCGAGATCTTCGGTCTCGATGCCGCCAGCGAACGCAGGCGGCTGAGATCGCGCATCGGTTTTGTCTCGCACGAGCCCGGCCTGTACCCAGCGCTGTCTCCGACTGAGAACCTCGAGTTTTTCTGCACCCTGCAGGGAGTCGAGCGCGGCCGGGTGGCCCCTACTCTCGACCTCGTCGGCCTAAAAGAGGTCGCGTTCCGGCCCGCCGGCACTCTCTCGCGTGGGATGCAGCAGCGGCTGGCCATCGGGCGGGCGATTCTCCACGACCCGAAGCTCCTGGTTCTAGACGAGCCGGATGCGAGCCTGGGTTCCGACGGCGCCGATCTGCTGGCTCAGGTGATGAAGGGCAAGACGACCGTGCTGGCTACGCATGACCACGCGCTCGCGAACCGGCTGTGCCAGCGGACCGTGGTCCTGCGCAACGGCCGGTCGCAAGGCGCCGGGACCAGACTGCGAGTCGTCCGATGATCCGGTCGACATCAATCGCCCTCGCCGTTGCTCGCAAAGACCTGAGGTCGGAATGGCGGACACGAGAGCTGGTGCCGGCGCTCGGCCAGTTCGTGGTCCTGGCCTTGGTGATCGCGAACTTCGGCTTCCAGATCGACTCGCGGAACGCGGCCACGATTGCGCCGGGCGTTCTTTGGCTCACGTTGGTCTTCGCCGGCCTTGTGGCCTTTGGACGCGCGTTCGCCGCCGAGCGCGAGCAATCGTCTTTGGAGGCGATGCTGCTCACGCCGGCGCCGGCGGCCGCGATCTTCGCCGGCAAGGCGATGGCGGCGGCGCTGCTCCTGGTCGTGTGCGAGGCGGTCCTGCTGCCGGCGCTGTCCCTCTTCTTCGGGACGCCGCTATCACTGCCTCTCGTCGCAGCCGTGCTGCTGGCAACCGTGGGCATGGCCACGCTCGGTTGCCTGTTCGCCGCGATGGTCGCACGTGTTCGCGCTCGTGAGGTGCTGCTGCCCTTGCTGACCCTCCCGCTGTGGATCCCGTTCATCATCGCCGGCGGCCAGGCGGTGCAGGTCGCGATGGGGGCGACCGGCAGCTATAACGGAGCGCTCGGCCTGCTGCTGGATTTCGACATACTTTTTCTGGTGCTCACATCGCTGGCCGCGAGGTTCGTGCTTGATGACTAGATACACGAAGCTGGCCGGGGTGGCCGTGCTATTGATGCTGGTCGCAGCGGCGCTGATCTTCTTCTACGCCCCCGAGGATTATTTGCAGCGGGTGCCGCAGCGCATTTTCTACCTGCACGTGAGCTCGGCGATTGCGGCCTTCGGTTGCTTTGGCGTGGTGCTGGTGAGCAGCGTCTTTTACCTAAGAAACGGCAGCTTGACCGCGGACAGGCTGGCACGGGCTGCCGCGCTGGTCGGTGTCGTTCTCACCACCGTCACTCTCGTGATGGGGATGCTGTGGGCCAAACCGATCTGGGGCGCCTTCTGGACGTGGGACGCACGCCCCACCTCCACGCTGGTGCTCTGGATCATCTACGCGGGCTATCTGCTGCTGCGCCGGCTAGCCGACCCGGGCCGTCAGGCGGCGCGGTGGGCCGCGATCGTCGGCATCTTCGGGTTCATAGACGTCCCGATCGTGTATTTCAGCGTCACGTGGTGGCGAACTCAGCACCCAGGACCGGTGATCCTGACCAACGCTCTACCAACGGAGATGCTGCTCACCTTCCTGGTCACAATGGCCTGCACGCTGTTCCTGGCCGGGGTGATGATCGCCATTCGATATCGCATCGAGGTGCTCCTCGACGAAGCCCCGTCGCCGGCGTTGGCGCGGGCGCCCGTGGTCGCTCAGCGAGAACCGGAGCCGGCCAGGTGATCTACCTCGTCTGTGCGTACGCCTTCGCAGTCCTGGTGCTTGGTGGTTTCCTGGGATTGTCGCTGCGCCGCTTAAAAGAGCTCTCGAAGAGCTAGTCCGCGCTGCTCCGCGCCTCCAGCGCCTTTTTCAGCTTTGGCGCCAGCCCGGCGACGATGCGCTCGGTCAAACCCCAGACCACGCTTTCCTCGTGGGCCAGGTAGCGGAATCGCCAAGGATCGGGTGACTCGAGCCATTCGCTGTCGTCGAGGAGGCGGTCGAGCGGGATCTCCAGGACGCCATCGAGCTCGCGGGCGTCATGCACAAAGATCGGCGGCGATCCGGGCAGGTGCGCCACGAAGGGCACCACAGAGAAGTTGGAGACCGACGCATAGATGGAGTCTCCCGCGCCCAGAGGCAAGAGGCGGCCGGCTGGGATACCGATCTCCTCGGCGACCTCGCGCTGTGCGGCAGCCCAGGCAGTCTCGCCTTCCTTGACGCCTCCACCCGGCAGGGCGACCTGGCCAGGATGGTCGGGCAGATCGGCTCGGCGCCGCACGAACGGGACATGCCAACGGCCCCCCGACTCGTACAGGACAAAGGCGACGGCGGCAGGCCTCGCTCCCCTTCTGAACTCACCCCAGTCCTCGACCGGATGGAACAGATGTTCGAGCCGAGCGGGAAAATCAGTCAAGGGGCCCTCTTGGAGAATCCGAGCCTAAGCCAGTAAGCTAAGAAAGGTAGCTGAGTCAGAAATGATCGATCACACGAGCACGAGGATTGAGCAGCAGGAGACGGCGCTGCGCCGCCAGAACCGGCGCCGCTATGCCTTTCAGCGGATGCTGGAAGCGACCGATCGCGTGCTCTGGCGCCTCGAAGAGATGAATCGAGATGGCGTGAAGACCGTTCCCGCCCCCGTGCGCGCTGAGTTGCGCGAAGCGGTCGAGACCATGCCGGGCCACATTCGGGAGCCACTCCGCGACGGGGGCCACGTCCAGGACACCCTCGACAGCCTCTTCGAGGTCCAGGAGCGCCTGTTCCGCTGGCGCTTCCCGGATTGGGACGACAGCGAGCCCGACGACTTCGACTACGCCAGCTAGGCGGAGGCCAGGGTCAGCACCAGGTCGGTGGCGTAGGCGGTCAGGAACCCAAGCAGCAGGCCCCAGGCGAATGCGGGGGGTGAGCTCAGCTTGCGGCCCACATTGAAGAGCTCGTTGAGCACGTAGAGCAGCGCGCCGGCGGCCAAGGCCAAGAAGACCACGTAGATGTAAGTCGAGCTGGCGAGGTACCCGATCCAGGTGCCGATGAACGTGGGGCCACCGCCGATGAGCCCGGCGAGGCCGAGGAACCTCCAGGACGCTGGCTTTGGCTCCATCGTCATGGGCGCCGCGATCCCGAAGCCTTCGGTCACGTTGTGGAGCGCGAACCCGACCACGAGAACCCCGGCAAATGCGATTGCGCCGACGTGTGCAGACTCGCCGATGGCCAACCCTTCGGAAAGGTTGTGCATGCCCAGCCCGGTGGCTATGGCCAGCGAGAGCGACCGCGCGCTCGGGGTATGGGCATCGTGCTTGAGCCGTCCGAACAGCGCCCGATTGAAGTAGACGAGGCCCAGCAGGCCGGCGCCCACTCCGAGCGCAAAGATGCTCGCCGTAACCACAAATGGAGTCGCGTCGGTATGGACGTGCGCCAGCGAGGCCCTGACGGGGTCTCCGGCGTGGGTCAAGATGTCCCACAGTAGGAAGACCAGGATCCCCGTCGCGAAGGCGTTGAGGAAGCCCTGGACACTCTTGGGGAGTCCCCGGACTCGTGCCACCGGCAGGCCTAGGAATATCGTGGCGCCTGCGATGGCCCCGAGCAAAACGGCGGTCGCCTGGCTCAATGAGCGCTCATAGTATTAGTACGTGCAAAAGACAAGATTAGATAAGTCTAACTCCGGTTCACGGCCACCTTCCGAGGTGGTCTCGCACTACCTGGAAGCGATCTACTACATGTGGTCGGAGGGCGAGCTGCTGCGGAGCGCGCGGCTGGCCGATTGGCTTGGAGTAAGCCGGCCCACCGTTACGGTCGCTGTTCGTCGCATGACGGGCTACGGCATGGTGAAAATGAACCACCGCAAGGAGATCGAGTTGACGGCCGCCGGCCGCCGCGCTGCGGAGGCCATCGTCAGACGGCACAGGATCATGGAACGCTGGTTGACAGATGGTCTTGGGCTGGACTGGGTCACGGCCGACGAGGAGGCGGCTCGGCTGGAGCACGCCGTTTCCGAGGTGGTCGAGAGGCGCCTTTATGAGGTGCTCGGCCGGCCGCGAACCTGTCCGCACGGCAACCCGATCCCGGGCTACTCGAAAGCCGAGGCGGGGGAGGTCAGGTTGGCGACCATGGCGAAAGGCGGGCGGGCGGCGATCTCGCGTGTCTCGGAGGTTGCCGAACGCGAGGCCCCGATGCTGCTCGCCTACCTGCACGAACGCGGGCTGACGCCTGGTCGGGAGGTCTCGGTCGTGGAAGTTGACGGTGTGGCTGGAACGATCAGCGTCCGCGCCGGCAAGCGCTCGGTTACGCTCGGCCGCGACACGGCCGCCAAACTATGGGTGGTGCCTTCATGAGCGAGACCAGGGACGGTCAGAACCCGCGAGCAATGCGCGCGCGCCTCGTCTCGGCGCGTGCGCGTCTCGACAGCCTGCCCATCGCAAGCCGCCTTGCCGCGGGACCGACAGACCCGACCACAGGAGAGAGCTGGCACCGCGGCAACGTGCTCGGGCACATGAGCGAGATGATCGACTACTGGACTGTCCAGCTCCGGGATGCCGCCGCAGGGTCGAAAGAGGTGGGTCGGGACGAGGAGGGGTACCTCAAGCGACGGCAGGGCATCGACCGCGGTAATGCCGCCACCGAGGCCGACCTGAAGCTCGCTGTGGACAACGGGATCGGCAGCATCATCGAGCTGGTCGACACGCTCTCCCTCGCCGATCTCGACCGCGAGGTCCAGTACCACAGGCGCGATGGCGACGAGGACCAGCGAGTCGGCGACCTACTGGAGATCCTGCTCGTTCGGCACGTGGAAGAACACGTCGACCAGCTCGCGAGCCTCGACTAGGCCGGTTTCGCCACCAGCTCGCCGCAGAAGGCGCAGCGCCGGGCGTCGATCGGGATCTCGCTCAGGCAGTCCGGGCACTTCTTGGTGGTCGGATCCGCCGGAGGATCCTTACGAGCGCGAGCGACTGCCGCTGTGTACGGCACCACAACCAAGAAGTAGATGACTGCGACGATGAGCAGGAACGCGATCACGGCGTTGATGAATTCCCCATACAGGAACTTGCTGTTGTTGATGGTGAATGAGAGTCCGGCGAAGTCAGGCTTGCCGCCGATGGCGGCGATCAGGGGCGTCACGAGGTCCTTGACGAAGGCTGTGACCACCACTCCGAACGCGACGCCGACCACCACGGCCACCGCCAAGTCGACAACGTTGCCCCGCAGCAGGAATACTTTGAACCCCTTCACGCTCGAATCCTCCTGAATCCCGCGCCTAGCCCCCCGACACCTTCAGCAGAACCTTACCGAACTGCTCGCTTGCGTCAAGCCGCGTCAATGCGTCTTGCACGGCATCCAACGGGTACACAAGGTCGACGATCGGGCGCAAGCCGCTGCCGATGGCCTTCAGCACCGATTCGAACTCTCCCGCATTGCCCATGGTCGATCCGAGCAGGGCGGCCTGCCGGAAGAACAACCGCGGCATCGTTATTTCCGCCTTGACACCGGATGTTGAACCGCAGGTCACGATGCGCCCGCCCATGGCGAGGGACCGCATTGACTCCTCGAGGGTGGCAGGGCCGACGTGCTCGAATACAACGTCAACGCCGTCCGTGGTCGCAGCCCGCACCTCCTTGCTGAAACTGCGGGAATCGAAAACCGCGTCGGCGCCCAGGGCCAGCGCGCGCTTTCGCTTGGCCTCCGAGCGACTTGTCGCGAGGACCCGCGCACCCAGGTGTTTGGCGATCTGTATGGCCGCCACCGCTACACCTGCGCCGGCTCCCACGACAAGCACGGTTTCGTCCGTGCGCATCTGCGCTCGCGTTGTCAGCATCCGCCATGCGGTCAGGAAGGTGAGGGGGAAGGCGGCCGCCTCCTCCCACGAGAGGACGGCCGGTTTTGCGAACACATTGCGTGCGTCGATATGGATGAGCTCGCACGCCGCGCCATCCGAGTGCTCTCCCAAGACGCCAAAGTGCGGGCACCTGACGTTCTCGCCCGCCCGGCACCATTCGCATTCCCAGCAGCACAAGGTGGGGAAGAGGACGACCTCGTCACCAGGCTTCCACGATGGATCGCCCGAGGCATGGACGACCCCGGCACCGTCTGCGGCGATCACCCGCGGAGGGGTCACACGCTGCGCGCCGTGTGCGAGCCAGAGGTCCAGGTGGTTGATCGAGGCGTTTCGGATGGCCACCGCGACATGGCCAGGCTTCGGTTCGGTCCGCGGCAGCTCGCGGACTCGCACGCCGGCCGGGCCGATGGGCTCCTCGTAGACTGCCGCACGACCTTGGCTCAGAACCTCGATGCGGGCGGTCTCCGATGGCATTCTGCGAAACTTAACCAAAACCGCGAAATGCTGCGGGGGTTTGCCAACATCCCGGCGTTTCGCGTTTCAACTTCTATGCGCATCCTGGTCCCGCTCGCCACACTGGCCATGCTTTTGCTGAACAGCCTTCCAGCTCAGGCTGGGCAGGCGACGCCACCCGGCCAAAAGCCGGGCCAGTACGTGCGCTGGTATTACCCGAGCCAGCTGCCCTATGGCACGTACGAAGACGGCTCCGGTAGCGTCGGCGCCCCCTCGTCGAAGGCGTTTCTGACGCTCCCTTTCATGGGCGCGCACATAGTTACCTCGGGCTTCGACCACTGTGCTCCGGATTACTCGACGGACGACGCTACGTACTGCAGATATGACGGTGTAAGGGCGTCAGCCGGCGTTGGCGGTCCCGATCCCACTTTCCCCGACGGTTTCGCGCAGACGCCGGGCGGACACGACTATCTCTATTACAACGGTCACGACGGATACGACTACGCGCTGACCTACGAACCGATCGCAGCGGCCGCGGATGGTGTGGTCACCCTCGCGGATTGGCTTGACCCGAACTGTCACACCTGCCTGTTTGGCCTGGCGATCTATATCAACCACGGCAACGGCACGCTCTCCGCCTACGGCCACCTGTCTCAGATCTTTGTCTCCAAGGGCCAGCGGGTCCGCCGCGGCCAGGTGATCGGGATTTCCGGCAGCACCGGCAGCGCCACCGGCCCGCACCTACATTTCGGCATCTACTCCACCACGCGCCAGTACACAGCGATCGATCCGTACGGCTGGTCTGGGCCGCCGCCGGATCCGTACTCCTGGGACGTGGGCGACCTGTGGCTCGGCGGCTCGCCCAGATATGCGGACATTCCAATGCCCAAGGTCAGCGTCACGTCGGTGCCCGACCCGACCGATCCCACAGCGATCGATGTTTCGTGGTCGAGTCCCGGCGATGGCAATGTCTTCACTGTCGATGTGGTGCAACGCAACGGGCACATGAAGCCCTTCAGCGATCGCGTCGGTGCAGGTTCTGCTGTCTTCCACGGCACGCCGGGGCAGGTCTATTGGTTCTGGGTGTCGGTGACAACCAATCTCGGCTGGAAGGACGCGAATGGCTCCCAGCCCATCCGGCTGCCGGTCCCAGGATCGATTCAGTAGGCCGGCACGCTTCTCTCTAGAATCAGGCGGTCTTGATAGCCGAGGCCTTCAAGGGCAAGACGATCCTGGTCACCGGCAGCACCGGCTTCCTGGGCAAGTCGATCGTCGAGAAATGCCTGCGCTCGATTCCCGCAGTCGGCCGGATCAACCTCGCGATCCGGCCCAGCACACGGCGCCCCGCGGCCGAGCGCCTTGAGCGCGAAGTCCTTTCGAGCCCGGCCTTCAAACGCATCAAGGAAGAGCTCGGTGAGGATGATTTCTCAAAGCTGGTCAAAGCCAAGCTGGCGGTGCTTGAGCTCGACCTGGGGCGCGACGGGCTCGGCCTGACCGACGCCGGTCGCGAGCAGTTGCGGTCATGCGACATCGTCATCCACTCGGCCGCCGCCGTCGAGTTCGACAATCCGGCGGACCTCTCCGCCCAGACCAATCTCCTCGGCGCGGCACGGATGGTGGAGGCGCTCAAGGCCGCCGGGTCGCGGCCGCACCTGGTCCACGTCTCGACCGCCTATGTGGGCGGAATGCTGCGCGGGCTGGTCCGCGAAGGGCCGCCTCACGACCCCGGCTTGAACTGGCGCAACGAGGCGGCCGTGCTGTCAACCCTGCGCCCGCCGGTCGAGGAGGAGTCGCGGCGGCCCGAGATCCTGAACAAGCTTCGCCGTGAGGCCGTGTCGAGGATGGGACCGGCAGGCACGCCTGCTGTTGCCCGCGCGACCGAGAGACTGCGCGACCGCTGGGTGAAGGACAAGCTCATCGAGCGCGGCAGGACGCATGCCAACGCCATGGGCTTCGCCGACATCTACTCGTTCACCAAGGCGATGGCCGAGCATGCGGTGGTCGAGCTTCACGGCGACATCCCGCTGTCGATCGTGCGGCCGTCCATCATCGAAAGCGCGCTCGACGAGCCGTTCCCCGGCTGGCTCGAGGGCTTCCGCATGGCGGAGCCACTGATCCTCGCGTTCGGGCGCGGAATCCTGCGCGACTTCTCCGGCTTGCCGGATGCGCTTCTCGACATCATCCCGGCGGATTTCGTGGTCAACACCGTGCTGGCGGTGGCCGCGAATCCACCTCCTGATTCGAATCCGCGCGTCTACCACGCGGCTTCGGGCAGCCGCAACCCTCTGCGCTTTCGCCGAGTCGAAGATGAAGCCAAGCGTTACTTCGGCGAGCATCCCTTGCGAGACCGTTTCGGGCAGGCGATCGGCACCCCGTCGTGGACCTATCCAACGAGGGGTGAGCTGGCGACGCAGGCCAAGACCGCGTTGCGCTTCGTCGAAGCGTCGCAGTGGGTGGTCGAACGGCTGCCGCTTGGTGCCGGTATGGCGCAGGTGTCCGATGACCTCAACGCCGAGCGGGAACGTCTCGAGAGAGCAGTCAATCTCATTCAGCTCTATGGCGTCTACACCGAGGTCGACTGCATCTTCGACACGCGCAACCTGCAGTCGATCTGGGATCGGGTTCCAGCAGATGAACGCAAGAAGTTCCCGTTCGACCCTGCGCTGTACGACTGGGAGCACTACTTCCAGGACGTCCACTTCCCGACGGTCGTGCGGATGTCGCGCGCAGAGACAGTGGCCCGAAAGGGCAAGCAGCCGAGCGGCAGCACCGTCGTCAAGCCCGAGGCGAGCACGGTCCGCGCGGCTATCGAGCGGCGCACAGGGCGCGCCGACGTGCTCGCGGTTTTCGATGTCGACGGCACGTTGGTCGAGACCAACGTGGTCGAGTACTTCCTATGGATGCGGCTGCGAGCGCAGCCTCCGGAGGACTGGCCGGCGTTCATGGCCCAGATGCTCCGCGAGGCGCCCCGTTGGCTGTACCTGGAGCGGCGTTCTCGTGCCGAGTTCCAGCGCAGCTTCTACCGCGAGTACAACGGGCTCGACTACGAGATCATGAAAGGGCTGGGGCGCGAAGCGCTCGATGCGGTCACGCTCCGCCGCATTTATCCGGAAGGCATGCGCCGCATTCGCGAACACAAGCGAGCCGGGCACCGGGTCCTGCTGCTGACAGGCGCGCTCGACGTCGTGGTCGAGCCGCTGGCGGAGCTGCTCGAGGTCGAGGTCGATTGCGCCCATCTGCTCACCAAAGAAGGGCGCCTGACCGGCGACCTGCAGGCTCCGCCACCTGCGGGGGAAGCTCGTGGAACGCTGCTGGAGGAATACGCCTCGCGCAACGGCATCGTGCTTGCCGAGAGCTTCGCCTACGCGGACTCTCTCTCGGACCTGCCGATGATGGAGCTGGTCGGGACCCCTGTCGCGGTCAACCCGGACGCACGCCTGTCGCAGGTCGCGGGCCAGCGCGGCTGGCGCATCGAACGCTGGCGCATGGCGCCGGGAAACTGGCGCCTGCCGATGCCAGACCCGCGCTCTGCCGATTACAAAGAGGCAGTCCGCCGGTGACCGCGTATCTTCCCCCCGCTTGGCGGGGAGGTCCGGCGAAGCCGGGGAGGGAATCCTCGTGCTGGCTCTAACCTTCGAGCGAAGCATTCCGTCGTTCGCTCTAGTCAGAGCTTCTGGCGGCAGGGCTGACGTCGCCACCAGCGCGCTGTCGATGCTGCACCTGGGTGACGTGCCGGAACCACAGCTGCCCGCCCGCGACTGGGTGCGCGTGCTGCCGACCCTCAGCGGCATTTGCGGATCGGATCTGGCTGCGATCGGCGGCCATGCATCGCTGTACCTCGACCCGCTGACGAGCTATCCGTTCGTGCCGGGGCACGAGGTGGTCGGCACCCTCGACGACGGAACGCGTGTCGTCATCGAACCTGCCCTGGGCTGCAAGGTGCGCGGCATCGAGCCGCCGTGCCCGCGATGTGCCGAAGGCCGGCCCGGCCTCTGCTACAACGTCACCGAAGGACCGATCGAGGTCGGGCTCCAGACCGGTTACTGCGCTGACACAGGCGGCGGATGGGGCGAGGTGGTGGTCGCTCATCCAAGCCAGCTGCATCCGATTGCGGAAGTCCTTTCGGACGAGGCGGCGGTGTTGATCGAGCCTTTTGCGTGCTGCATCCACGCGGCGCTGCGCGGAGGACCGAGCAAGGACGATGTCGTGGTCGTGTTGGGAGCGGGAACGATCGGCCTGCTGACTGTGGCTGCGATCAGGATGTTCACTCCGCCGAAGCGCCTGATTGCGGTCGCCAAGCATCCGACGCAGCGCGACCTTGCACGGAAGCTCGGCGCCGACCAGGTGATCGCGCCTGACGAAGTCTTTCAGCGTGTTCGCTTCGCCACGTCCGCGCGGCGCCTCGACGGGATGATGGATCGGTCGCTCCTACTGGGAGGCGCTGACGTTACCTTCGAGTGCGTCGGCCGCGCCGACAGCCTGAACGACGCCGTCCGCTTCACTCGCGAGGGCGGCACGGTGATTGCCGTCGGGATGCCCGGCGAGGAGAAGGTCGACTGGGCGCCGATCTGGCAGCGTGAGCTGACGGTCATGGGTGCGTACGCCTACGGCTCAGAGCCAAAGCGCAAGGGCCGGAGCACGTTTGACCTTGCGCTCGAGGCCGCTCCGGAGCTCCATTTGGAGAAGCTGACTGGTCCGCTCTTCGGCCTCGGCGACTACCGCGATGCGATCGCGTATGCGATGAACGCAGGCCGGTTGGGCGCCGTGAAGGTCGCATTCGATCTGCGAGGATTACGACCCTGATGGCACGTCCCGGCGCAGTTATCGAAGTCGATCGCAATACTCCGCCGGTGCTCTTTCATTTCGGTGAGGGCGTGCGACTCGAGAAGCTGCCGCTTGGCGCTCGCATCGTTTACCCGCCCGATCCTCTCGAGCCTATTGCGCATCCCGAGCGCGCCATCAAGCGCGCGCTGGCCAAGCCTCTGGAGGACGATCCGCTCAAGTCGCTTCTGCGTCGAGGTATGAAGCTCACGATCGCATTCGACGATCTTTCGCTCCCGCTGCCGCCAATGGCAGCCCCGGACGTGCGCCAGCTCGTCATGGAGGAGGTCATCGACATGGCGGCGGAGGCAGGTGTCGAAGACATCCACCTGATCGCCGCCCTCGGCTTGCATCGCCGCATGACCGCGGATGAAATCCGCCACATCGTCGGCGATCGTATTTTCAGCACCTTCTGGCCGGACCGCCTCTACCAGCATGACGGTGAGGACCCCGAGGCCAACGTTTACATCGGCAAGACCGCGGAGGGCGAGGACGTAACGCTGCACAAGCGCGCGGCCGAGTCGGACCTCGTGGTGTACGTCAACCTCACCCTCGTGCCGATGGATGGCGGGCACAAATCGATGTCCACCGGCCTGGCCACGTACCGCGGCATTCGAGCCCACCACAACGTGAAGACGCTGCTGGCCTCACGCTCGTACATGAACCCGCCGGACTCCGCGCTGCATCACTCGTGCATCCGGCAGGGCCAGCTGATCGAGGATACGGTGCGCGTCTTTCACATCGAGACCACCGTCAACAACCACGCCTTCCCAGCGATCGCCAACTTCATGCAGAAGCGCGAGACCGACTGGACGCCGCGGGACCAGGCGATGTTCTTGGGCATGAAGCAGTTCACCGACCTTGCCCCGCCTGCGTTCAAGCGCAACGTCTTTCACGCGATGCGCGCTCCGTATGGGCTCACCGGTGTTCACGCGGGCCAGGTCGACGCTGTGCACGAGAAAACGCTCGAAGCGGTGCGAAACCAGATCAGCGTTCGCGTCGAGGGACAGACGGACATCGTCACGCTCGGCGTGCCGTACCTCGGCCCTTACAACGTCAACGCGCCCATGAACCCCGTGCTGGTGGTCTGCATGGGCATCGGCTACCTGTTCAACTTCTACCGCTCAAAGCCGGTGCTTCGAAAGGGGGGGGTCCTCATCCTCACGCACCCGTGCCGCTACGAGTTCGACGCGGTCCAGCATCCGAGCTACATCGATTTCTACGACGAGGTGCTGGCGGACACCACCGATCCGATGGAGATCGAGGCCAAGTACGAGCTGCGATTCGCCGAGGACCCGTGGTTCCGCCAGCTCTATCGGAAGTCTCACGCATACCACGGCGCCCACCCGTTCTACGCGTGGTACTGGGCAGCTCATGCGATCGACCATGCGGGCGACATCATCATTGTCGGAGGCGAGCGCGACGTCGTGCACCGGCTGGGTTTCAAGTGCGCGACCACGCTGGAGGACGCGTTTGAGATGGCAGAGCAAACGGTCGGCCGCTATCCGAGCGTGACGCATCTCCGAATGCCGCCGATCATGCTCTGCGACGTCGAGTAGCCGGAATGCCCTGGTATTCCGGTGAGCGTGGCCTCACCCAGCTGACCGGCACGATCGGCGCAGCCGTGAACGATGTCCGGCGCGTGCGCCGGGCCTGGCATTGGGACACCCCTCGTCCACACACCTGGCCGGCGCAAGGGGAGGTGGTGCCGGAGCGCGCGAGCGACCTGGGGTGGGCGCGCCAGGAGCCGGTCCGGACCATCCGCTTCCTGATCCAGCACGGACTGCTCCTACCGTTCACCAAAGCTATGGCCCACCCCAAGGTCGAGGGCCGCGAGTGGGTGCGCGAGCTCGAACGCCCGGTGATATTCGCCGCCAATCACTCCAGCCATGCGGACACTTCGCTCATCCTCTACGCGCTGACTGACCGGGCACGCGAGCGCACGGTGGTGGCTGCCGCCGCGGACTACTGGTTCAAGCGCCCGCTGTTGGGGAATATCGTCAGCCTTTTCTTGAACACATTTCCGTTCTCACGTACCGGGGGCGCTCAGGCCCAGCTCCACAGCTCCAGCCAGCTCCTGAAGTCGGGTTGGAACCTCGTCCTCTTCCCGGAAGGAAGCCGCTCCATCGACGGTCGCATCCAGGAGTTCAAGGCGGGCGTCGGCCACCTCGCCAACGAGACCGGCACTCCGGTCGTTCCGGTGCATATCCGCGGCGCTTTCCGCATCATGCCCAAGGGCCAGAAGTTTCCAGTGCCGGGCCCGGCGCGCGTACGCATCGGGAAGCCCATGGCGCCGCAGCCGGCGGAGGGCTCGCGCCAGTTCACTGCGAGGGTGGAGGGGGCGGTCAGGGCTCTCGCCGACGAACCTTCCCAACCCGACATTCAGGGCACGTGGATCGAACGATGGCGGGCGCTAAAGCCGCGCGAGCCGAAGTACGGCGAGTAGCGGGCTACTCGATACGAAAGACCGGATGGTCAGGGGCGATTCGCCGGATCTCGTCGTCAGAGGAGTCGGGGCCCACGCCCTGGAAGAAGATGCCGACCTCCGCTTTCCATCGTTTGAGGTAGGCGCGCATGATCGGAACCTTCCCGTCGTCTGAGAGCTCGATCGCCCGGAAAGGCTGAACCTTGGTCCCGAGCAGGAGCTCGCCGGCCCACGTCGCTCGCAGGTTGCGGACCCACTGTGTCGAGCCTCGTGGGGCGACAAGGTATTGCTTGCCATCGAGGGTCAACAAATTGACGGGAGCGCTCCGCCACTCGCCGGAGGTGCGGCCGCGGACGCGAAGAATCCGCGAGCCCCAAAAGCTGAGCCCGGCGCGTGTCAGTGCCGCCACCGTGGGGTTGAAGACGTTCTTGGTGAACCAGCCCGGGCGTTTGTAGTAGGTCACGTCGACTCCACGCTACCAAGGTCACCGCGCTCCATGCCGCACACGGCTACCAGTAGACTTCACGCGTCTTGGGAAAGTCGAAAGGTCAACGACGAGGGCCGCGGCGCCCCGAAAAGGTGCGCAAACCCGATCGCGACGACGGCGATCAGAAAGAGGCGGCGGTCGTGATGGACGCAGTCGTCGCTCAGGCCCTGCCCAACGCGATGTTCGAGGTCGAGCTCGAAAACGGGCACAAGCTGATCGCGTATGCAGCCGGCCGGATGCGGCGCTACTTCATCCGCATCACTCCGGGCGATCGGATCCGCGTCGAGCTGTCGCCTTACGACCTTTCACGCGGCCGCATCGTTTATCGCTACCGCGAGTAGTGGTGTCCGGGGAAGAACACTAGGTGCACCTGCACCCCGGCATCGTTGGCGCCCTTAGCAATGCTCGCGTCTTCGACCTCGAACAGCTTCGCTACGCGGGCGCGCCATCGCATCCTGCACATGCGCCGGGCTTCAACTACTTCCTCCACCGCCACCACGCTCGCGGCGCCACAGAAGCTCGCACTGGCGCCTCGGGCATCGTGGTCATGCCTGAGCACTCTGGCACTCACATCGACGCACTGTGTCACCAGGCAGAGAACCTGACGCTGCACGGCGGCGTGCACGTGGACACAGGCGTTCAGACATCGGTCGGCTTTCGCGTCCACGGCATCGAGACCATGGGGCCGTTGGTGGGAAGGGGGATCCTGCTCGACGTCGCGGGCGACAAACGCCTTCCACCAAACCACGAGATCACTGTGCAGGAGCTGCAGCAGGCCGCCACCCATGCCGGCGTCGACGTCCGGACCGCCGACGTGGTCTTGGTGCGCACGGGTTACGCCGCGTTGTGGTCGGAGCCGGCTGAATACCTGCAAGCGCCGGGCGTGAGCGCTGCCGGCTCGCAATATCTGATCGATCGCAAGGTCGGTGCCGTCGGCGCGGACAACATGGCGTGGGACGTGATCGGACCTGCCGACCCCGAGCTCGGAGTCACACTGCCGGGCCACCTGCTGCTGCTGGTGCGGGCCGGCATCCCGATCATCGAAAACCTGAACCTGGAGGAGCTGGCGGCAGCCAGGGTCTACGAGTTCGGCTTCATCTGCCTGCCGCTGAAGATGCGCGGCGCAACAGGCTCGCCGGTGCGCCCGATAGCCGTCGCCTGAAACCCAAGCCGCCCCCGCGAGGAAGGGTCTTGGCTAGCGGCGTCCTACTGTCTGGAAGCAGTCCAGGCAATAGACGGGACGCGCCCCCGTCGGCACAAACGGCACCTGGGTCTGCTTTCCACAGTTCGAGCAGATCACATCGTGCATCGCGCGCGTCCGGCCGTTGCCCTCAGTCGAGCGCCGTGCGGCCCGGCATTCGGGACACCGCCGAGGCTCGTTCTGAAGCCCTCGAGACTGATAGAACTCCTGCTCCCCCGCCGTGAAGAGGAAATCGCGACCGCAGTCACGGCACTGCAACGTCCTGTCCGAGAAACTCACGTCCTGCCTCCCCCTAGAAATGTCGCTCAGAGGCCCGGGCGAAGTTGACCGGTCTACCCCCTCTAGCGTTGCCGCGGCGATTTTAACGCGCTGGGCATCAATTTGGCGGACGGGTTTTGGGCGGCTCGACTACGGCCCTGCAAGCTAGGAGGTCCCCACCCGGCTGAGACCGCTTCGCGGTCTGGGCCGACCTCCCCGTCAAGCGGGGAGGGGGAAGCGGTTATTCTCGGCTGGAGGTGACCAAACGATGATCGTGGACGCCCACCTGGACATCGGTTGGAATGCGATCGCGAGCGGGCGGGGCTTCCTGGAGGAGCCGGCGCCCGGCTACGTTATTAGCCGCTCGGCGCTTGCACGCACAGGGGTCGGCCTGGTGTTCGCGACGCTGTACACGGCCCCGGCGCGCGCAACCAGAGCGATGCGGACACGCTTTGTCTATGAGAACGCGCATGAGGCGCACATCATGGCTATGGCGCAGGTCAACTACTACCGATCCTGCGGCCTCCAACTGATCCGCACGAAAGCCGAGCTACGCGCATACGTCAGCGGTTGGAGGCGAGGCCAAGTCGCCGCGCTGATCCTCATGGAGGGCGCCGACCCGGTGGAGACGCCGTCACAGCTGGGGGCCTGGATCGATAGGGGCGTGCGCGTCATCGGGCCGGCGTGGGGCGCGACGCGATACAGCGGCGGCACTGGCGCTCCAGGTGGCCTGACCGACCTGGGCGTGCAGCTTCTCAAGGCCATGAGGCGCAAGCGGGTGATCCTCGATCTGAGCCACATGGCCGACCAGGCGGTTGCGGAGGCGTTCGCAGTCTGGCGCGGACCCATCATCGCCTCGCACAGCAACGCCCGGACGATCGTGCCGGGAGACAGACAGATCACCGACGCAACCGC
>Ga0209220_1000357_pt1 | contig 16592 bp, 15 predicted proteins | sample BlaSpr_A8_OM3_M3_FD_187984 | JGI IMG/M metagenome (GOLD analysis project Ga0209220, IMG submission 187984) | Forest soil microbial communities from Thunder Bay, Ontario, Canada - Black Spruce, Ontario site 2_A8_OM3_M3 (SPAdes) (version 2) | ecosystem: Environmental > Terrestrial > Soil > Boreal... | reverse complement strand
CCCGTCGCTCAATGGCGCAAGATCAATAAACCACACACCGTCTTCAAAATCGTCCAGCAGTTCGGCGCCGGCTTGCAGGGCACAGCGAGTCTTCCCAACACCGCCCGCCCCGGACAGAGTCAGCAGCCGCGATGCGCTCACCAGCCGCTTGATCTCAGCGATGTCCTGGTCGCGACCGACGAGGCTCGCAAGCTGCAGCGGTAGATTGTTCTTGAGCACGCTGAGCGAGCGCAGCTTCGGAAATTCCGCTGCGATATCAGGGTGAATCAGTTGAAAGACTCGCTCGGGTGCGGTGAGATCCTTGAGACGGTGCTCACCGAGGTCTCGCAAACTCACGTCAAGCGATGAGCCCGACACAATGTCGGCGGCGACGCCTGATAGCAGCACTTGGTTGCCGTGGCCAATTGCAAGCAGCCGCGCCACCCGGTTTAGGGTGGGGCCAAAATAATCGCCATCGCGCTCGTCCGACGTCCCTACGTGCAATGCCATACGGACACGCACGCCTTCAACGGAAGAGAAATCTTCTGCCGCGAGCGCGCGCTGCACATCAAGGGCGGCGTTGACGCCATCCTCAACGCTCCCGAACGCGGCGCAAAAAGCATCACCGATCGTCTTGAAAACATGACCCTTATGCGCGGCGATCGCTGTGCGCAAGAGCGTGTCATGCCGGCGGACAGCCTGTTGCATCGCCTTAGCATCGCGGTCCCAGCGCGCGGTGCTGCCCTCGATGTCCGTAAAAAGGAAGGTCACCAAGCCCGACGGCGGCGCGTGGCTGCCAACGGGCCCATCCGACCTCTGAGGAAAGGCGCCGATGGACTCCATGCCATACGTCATCTTCTGCACTGCCGGCATGCAATCCGGCAGCGCTGGAAAGCCGTGCGTTGGCGGGATGAGTTAGCGGGGAGAGGAAGCGCGCGGACGAAAAGAGCGAGTATTCCTTCCGGAGCCGATTAGGAGTCCAGGGCAATGAAGTTTTTACAGCCGCGTGCGCTATTAACGGCCGCAGTTCTTGCGTTGGGGCTGACCGCTTGCAGCGGCGGCGGCGCGACGGTGCAGGCTCCCACAAGCAACCATTCGCAGCCGATCGGCAACGGCGCGCCGGGCGCGATCGTGCTATCGGCCAGCTACAAGCTCGCTCCGGCGGGCGGCAGCTATGCGTTACCGCTGCCGCAGGGGTACGACGGTGCGGTCACACTGGGATCGAATCGCGCGCCCCAAGGCACGAAGGTACGGCTCGACGTCTCAGGAGCGTTGTTGAGCTCAGCAAGCGGCGGCGAAATGCCTCTGACGTCAACGACGACCAGCGACCCATTCCCAATCCTCATCGGCTTCCAATTCCCATTTTCGGGCACAATCCCCGTGCCCGGGTTTACGATTCACTTTCCGCGGCACTTGACCATAACGGGAACATTCGACGTGGACTGGTTCGATCCAACCCAACCGGAAAGCGCAGGGTTCAACCCTCGTCTCCTTGGGAAAGCGGTCGCGACCGGCCACACGCTCACGTTCACCCCGCCGCCCAATGAAACTCTCGCCGTCGTTGCCAACGTTCTGTACACACTTTCTATCCTCCGCGACGTGGGCCGTGCGTATCCGGGAGGCGCTAATAGCGTCGTTCTCCCGGTGCAACCCGGTGTTCAGCAAGAACTTTCAAACTCGGATTCGCTCGGTGCCGGCGCACTTTATCAAGCTTCACCGAACGCCGGGGCTTTGCAGTGGCAAACGATAGGCGGAGCTCCGCTCGGTGTTCCTCCACTCATCCGCAATGATAACCCGGTTGAGTCAGTGGTGGTTTCTGCGACCCAACCGGTCACGCTCACGAACACCGTGATAACGGCCGAATTTCACGCGCCGGTGACAACCGCAAGCCGCGCGAGCGTGTTTGCTTCAGCCACGCCGACGCCCGGTGTCTTCGTACCCGATGCATCACCCAAGATTCTCGGCCCGTTCCTGGCAACGGTCGGCAATAACAAAGTGACGTTTACGGTGCCGGGTGCCCTCACGCTCGGTGGTAACAAAGCGTGGGACTTCAGCGTTGTGACGATCACCGTGTGCGTTCCCCAAAACGCCCAGCAGATTTGCAACGACGGAAAGCCCGCTAACATCCGGCAATCGGTCCCCACCAACACGCAGTTCGACATCCTCGTATCCGATGCGTCCGATTTCGTGAAGACGGCGTATGGTCTCAACGTAAGCGGGCCTTGCACAACCGCCGGAATCAATCAAAATGGTAACAACGGCGATCACCCGCCGGGTTACACCGACACGGGGATAGGTCCGGACACCGAGATGGAAGTGTTAGCCACCGCTCCCTCGGGAACGTGCGCCATAGCGGTGACCATAAACGGCATCCAACTCGCATCGACCACAGTCAAGGTCGGCGCGCCGCTAACGAGTACTGACGTTACGCGCATACCGTACACACTGAGGCCGCCGGTCAACGGTCCGAAGGGGCTGGGCGTTAGCGGTAGCATTCCGTAGAGGCCAAGCGCGTGAAGGCTCGCCAGAGAAGCGGCGTGACCCCGCGGACTCGACTCGTACTCGTACTCGCTCTTGGAATGACGGTTCTCCCGGCGCCTGCGATGGCGGATGCCGGCGCTACCCCTTCGCCCAGGCCGAGCGCAATGCTGGTCGGCCCCTGTGCGCAAGCGAGCCTTGCGTCGGTCACGAACAGGCCAGGGCTGGGCCGCGCCATCACGATCAATGGTTCACCCTGCGTGGTGCCTATCGGAGCCGTCGTTCTCGAAGCGAGTTATCGTAACCAAATCACCAAGAGTGACGGAACAAGTAGACTTTCTACTTATCCGAATCCCGTCGTGCGATATGGGGCAGCAGGGCGCAATGAGATCGTCCTCTCGCCAAGCCTTATCTACTCGCGCCGGACGGGCGCCGCCCTCGGGGGAACGTTCATTCCGGCGACTGGTGTGCAAGACGCGGGGTTCGGATTCAAACACAGTCTGCGCGACAGACCCTGGACGCAAGATGCTCTCGAGCTGTTCGTCACCCTACCGACCGGGTACCCGACCGGATCATTCGGCTTCTCAGCCGGCGCCCCGACCTATCTCCTCGGCTACAGCGCCTCTTTCGGCTTGAGCACCCGCGTCGGGCTCACGACCACTCACAACTTCAGCTCAAGCGCCGGAACCAACGGTAGCGGTGCAATGCAGCGCTACTTTTCGTATCAGCCATCTCTCGGTTTGTCGTATGCACTATCGTCGACTACCACGCTGCTGCTGCAAGACCAATTGACGATACCGACGGCACCCGGTGGCTCAACCGGAAATCGAGCACTCGCCGCGATTCAACAAACCGTTGGCTCCCACGTCGTGCTCGACGTCGAGTTCGAACAAAATCTTCTACCGACACCCGGTTTCAATCAGCACGCTTTGGGAACTGGTTTCACGCTGCGGCTTTAGGACTTAGACGGTCTGCAGCGCCCTCACCAACGCGTGATCGTTACCTTTTGCTGCGTGTAAAATGCCACGCCGTCCTTGCCGTGCATGCGCAGATCGCCGAAAAGCGAGTCTTTGACGCCACCGAACGGAAAGAACGCCATGGGCGCGGCGACGCCGATGTTTATGCCCACCATACCCGCTTGAATCTTCGATGCAAACGTACGAGCCGCCGCACCGCTCTGCGTGAAGATCGACGCGGCGTTGCCATAGGCCGAGCCGTTGGCCACACCGATAGCGCTCTCCAGATCGGGCGCGCGAATCACCGACAACACGGGTCCGAAGATCTCCTCGCGCGCGAGGCGCGATGTCGGGTCGACTCGATCGAATATCGTCGGTCCTAAGAAAGTCCCGTTGGGGTTCGGCGTGCTCGCTTTGCGGCCATCGCATACCACATCGAAGCCGCTACGCTCGCCTTCTTCGATGTACCCTTCGATGCGCGTTTTCGCTTGCGCGCTTATCACGGGCCCCATCCCGGTATCCTCCTCGAGCGCGGGACCTAGTTTTAGCCGGCTGCACTCTTCACGCAGCATGGCGACGAGCTTGTCCCCTGCCTCACCGACGGCGACCACCACAGAACCCGCCAGACAGCGTTCGCCGGCGCCGCCGAATGCTGATGACATCACCGCGTCGAGGGTCAGCGCGTTGACACCATCGGGCATGACGACGAGATGATTCTTTGCGCCTCCCAGCGCTTGCACGCGCTTGTGCTGCTCGACCGCCAGGCGCTGCACGTGGCGAGCGACGCTTGACGAACCGACAAACGAGACGGCGCGAACCGCGCGATGCAAGATGAGCGCCTCCACCGCATCTTTTTCGCCGTGGACGACGTTGAGCACCCCGGCCGGGAATTTGCATTCGTAAAACAATTCCGTCGCGCGTACCGCGGAGAGCGGCGTCAGCTGCGAGGGTTTGAGGACGAATGTGTTGCCAGCGGCAATGGCAATCGGGTACATCCACAGCGGCACCATACAGGGGAAATTGAAAGGCGTGATCCCGGCGCACACGCCCAAAGGCTGGCGGAATGTCTGCGAGTCGATACCGCGTGCAATTTCTTCGAGGCTGTCGCCCATGAGGAGCGTGGGCATGCCGCACGCGAATTCAACGAGTTCGATGCCGCGCCGCACCTCCGCACGCGCGTCCGGAAGAGACTTGCCGTTCTCCTGGCTCACAAGTCGAGCCAGCTCTTCTTTGTGCTTTTCGAGCAACGTCGCGTAGGGAAACATGCGGTGCACTCGCTCGACGACCGGTGTCGCAGACCACTCCGCAAAAGCCGCTTGTGCGGCCGCCACGGCGCGATCGACTTCCTCATTCGTCGCGCGAGGCACCCGTGCGAGGACGTCGCCCGTTGAGGGATCGGTCACGTCGATGTGCTCGCCGAGCGACTCGACGAACGCACCGCCGATACGTAATGGAACTTTGTTGACGTCGAGCGCCCTCATGATCTAGCGTCCTCCGTTAAAATCAAGGCTTGACACCAATGGTACTCCTATGGTTTCTTCCCCGGCGTGTCAAAAGACTTGTCGGCACTCCCTTTAGGAAAGGCACCGGCAATGTTGGCGACTTCGGAGAACCTGCAACAGCTTCATGCGGACCACGTTCTGACGCCATGGTCTATTCAAAAAGCGTCACACCCGCCCATGATCGTACGCGCCCAGGGCGTGTACTATGAAGACGCCGACGGCAAACGATATTTGGATTTGTCCTCGGGTTTGATCGCGGTCAATCTGGGTCATGGCAATCCCGCCGTCGTCAAAGCCATCCAAGACCAAGCCGCCAAGCTGTGCTACGCACCGCCGTCGTTCGCCAATGACGTGCGCGCGGAACTCGCAAAAGAGTTGTCCACGCTCTCCCCGTGGGACGAAGGAGCTCGCAGTTTCTTCACGACCTCGGGCGCCGACGCAAACGAAGATGCGATAAAGATGGCTCGCATGCGCAGCGGCCGCCTTAAGATCTTGACCGCCTACCGGTCGTTTCACGGGTCTACGATCGGCGCAAGCACTCTCACCGGCGAAAACCGCCGCTGGGCAGCGGAACCCGGCATACCTGGGATCGTCCATTTCTTTTCTCCGTATCCCTATCGCAGTCCATTCCACACCGACGACGCGCACGAAGAAAGCAAACGCGCTCTAGAGCACCTCGAGCTGATCTTAATGCATGAGGATCCGACGCGCGTCGCCGCGATCATGATCGAGCCAGTGGTGGGCTCCAACGGCGTGATCGTTTATCCGGCCGGCTACCTGGAAGGCCTGAGGCGGCTCTGCGATCGCCACGGCATCCTGCTTATTTTTGACGAGGTGATGACCGGGTTTGGCCGTGTGGGCGCTGCATTTGCCGCGCAGCGCTTTGGCGTAGCGCCCGACATGATCACATTTGCCAAGGGCGTGACCTCAGCATACATACCTCTGGGCGGCGTCTTGGTTCGGGAATCACTAGCGGCGCATTTTGACAGCAACATGTTGTGGTGCGGGCATACCTATGCCGGTCACCCGCTCGCGATGGCGGCCGCCCTGGCCGCACTACGCGCCTATCGCGATGAACATCTTTTCGAACGAGCGAATCAAATCGAAACCTGGTTGCGCGACGCACTGGGCACGCTCAAACAAAAGCACGCCATCATAGGCGACGTGCGCGGCGTGGGCGCTATGTTCGCGATCGAGCTGGTGAAGGATCGAACGAGCAAGGAACCTTTGGTTCCCTGGCACGGCGCCGCGGCCGCAGTCATGAAGAACTTCTTCTCGGGACTCTTGCGCCGCGGTGTGTACGCCTTCGGGCGCTTCAACGTCATTATGGTAGCGCCGCCACTCATCATTCATAAGTCCGAACTGGATGCCGGTATCGCAGCGCTCGACGAAACGCTGGCGGAGATCGCGACCGTCAGCGCATCCTAACGAGCTTCAGGCGCATACGAGCTTTCAGCGCATTCTGTAATTACGCGCTGCCTGCGCGAGGGTGACGCTCGCGTACACAGCGATCACGGCAGCCACGAATGACAACAGCACGCGTCCGGCGTCAAAGGTGTTGAGGCCTATCTTCGCAACCCAGCTGTAGAGGAGACCCGCTCCCGCAGCCGCTACCGCAGCAACCAAAAGGTGGCGGTAGAAACCCACGGTTCTGCTCCTGCGTCTCCATAGAATCGCGAGCGCAGAGAGAATGCCAATCGTTGCCCATGTCAAGACTGCCATGAAACATGGTATTTTCGTTGCGTCGGCGCAAACTCATGCGTTTCTCGCAAGTGGACCGATGCGTAAGAAAAAACCGCCGGCTAGTGTAGCCGGCGGCCAGGCATCATGCCCGATTTCCCAGGAACCTCTAAATCGCGTCGCGCCGAGCCCCTATATACCGACTTGCGTAGTAGGTTTCGTAGAGCGAGTCCACGCGCACGCCTTGCGAGGAAGAGGCGTGTACGAAATTGCCGCTACCCACATAAATGCCGACGTGGGAAGCACCAGCCGCATACGTTTGGAAAAACACGAGATCGCCGGGGAGCAGACTACGCTGCGAAATCGGATGTCCGACCGTGAATTGGGCATCGGCGGTTCGCGGAAGATCTATGCCGTTTCGATGAAAAACGGCTTGAACGAACCCAGAGCAGTCCACGCCGCTAAATGATGTACCGCCCCAAGCATAGGGGACTCCCAGGAACCGCATCGCGGTCTTCGTCAAGCGCAGCTCGAACTTAAGCGTTCGCTGCGCCGCCAGGTAGGCCGGACTGAGCGAGAAGCCGGGAATAAGACTTCCACCATGAGTGGCAACCCAGAGCGCTTGTGTTGCCGCCATCGCTTGCGCGCCATCTTCTCGTGACATGCCGGGCGTCATCTTGGAATGCGGGCCCTGGCTGCGAAGCACTGCGGCGATACGCCGGTTGATCAACCGCGTGCGGGCCAGCAGCAGTTGCTTTGAGGCAATTGTGCGGGAAGAACTCGTGTGATGGGAAGTGTTTAGCCGTAACTGCTGTCCTTCGCGCAGATAGTTCTCATCGCTCAAGTGATTCGTACGCGCCAGCTGTGCGGCGCTGACGTGCACGCGTTGTGCGATGGAAAAGAGCGTATCGCCGCGCTGAACGGTATACGACGAGTTGGCGGCTATAACAGGATGGCCGGCGGCTAAGCAGAGCAGGCACAGGAATAAGCTAAGTGAGAATCGCGCTGTGAGCGTTCGCAACATGTCCTCTCTCGATGCCTACGGGGTTAGTTGACGGGTTAGCGCTGAAAGATAGCGCCTCTGCGCCGTGCGCAGATTCACCCCAGGATCCTTTGAAATTCCCCCGCTCCGCCGCCCGTACGCTTGGCGCACGCCGCGGATTCGGCTTGGTTGTGCGAAACCGGCCCCGAGTGGACCGACGTCGCTGCAAAAAGGTGACTACCGGCTCTAAGCCGGCGAACCACACCTCCGATTATACAAGGACTTGCCGGCAGCTTCCGTGCCAGCAGTCACGTCTAATAAGACCGCTATTGGGAACCCTGTGTCAACAATCCTGTCTTTTGGCTGGCAGCTATCTCGGCTGCCACCGCGCCCGCGAGCGCTCGGATCTGCTCTTCTTCTGCACCTTCGATCATCACCCGAATCAACGGTTCGGTGCCGGAGGCGCGAACCAGAATGCGGCCGTCACTTCCAAGCGCACGCTCGGCTTGGCTAATCGCATCTTTAACCGCCTCGTTGTCTTGCAGACAGTTCTTATCACCGACTGCGACGTTGATCAACACTTGCGGGTAGCGCTGCATGACATCCGCCATTTCGGCCAGCGTCCGTCCAGCATTGGTCAAGCCGAGCACCGCGACGGCTGTGGCAATGCCGTCGCCCGTGGTATTCGCGGTGAGATCGATGATGTGACCCGATTGCTCTCCGCCTAAGCGGAAGCCGCCACGTTGCATCGCTTCCAGCACATAACGATCGCCGACGGGCGTGCGGATAAGGGTCACGCCGATCCGCGCAAGCGTTCGTTCGAGTCCGATGTTGCTCATGACCGTTGCGACCACAGTCCGCTCAGGCAGTTCATTGCGCGCAAGCAGTTCTTGCGCGCGAATCGCAAGGACGTGATCGCCGCTCACGTCGCGACCACGCTCGTCGATGAACAACGCCCGGTCGGCATCGCCGTCGAATGCGACGCCCACGCTGCCCGGGTGCTCGTCGACCGCAGCGCGCAGCGTCGTGAGGTCGGTCGAACCACAACGGACGTTGATCTTTTTGCCGTTCGGCGTGCAGTGTAAGCGAACGACGCTCGCGCCCAGCTCGGCAAAAACCTTCGGCGCCAAATCGTATGCCGCGCCATAGGCAGCATCAATGACGACCGTCTTGCCCTTCAGGGTCGTACCGAGCCCTTTGCAATGCGCCGCATATTGTTTAGCCATGCGCCGGCGATCGACCACGATGCCGACCTTCCACCCCTTCGCGCGTGGTAAGGCATCGGCGACGCCGACTTTAGCGGCGATCTCATCTTCCAACGCGTCCGATAGCTTGCAACCGTCGCTCGCGAAAAACTTGATCCCATTGTCTTCGATCGCGTTGTGTGAGGCGGAGATCATCACGCCCGCCGCCGCTCCCACATGCCGCGTGAGCCAGGCGACGCCAGGCGTGGGAATGATGCCGAGCGACCACACGTCGAGCCCGATCGAACAAATGCCGGCGCTCAGGGCGTACTCGAGCATCGGGCCCGAGCAGCGCGTGTCGCGCCCCACGAGCACCGGCCGGCGCTGACCATGGCTTGCGAGAACGTACCCGCCGGCTCGGCCAAGTGCGAAGGCAAGTTCAGGCGTCAGGAACTCGTTGGCGACGCCTCGCACGCCGTCTGTACCGAAGAGTTCATTCATAACAGCAGGTTACAGGCTTTGTCAGGCGTGTCCCTTGCGCGGCACGATGGTGACGCGAACGTCGGCCGGCGCCACGGTCAAACCGCCTATGGGGGCAAAATGCGCATCTACGGGTACGGCCTTCAACTCGAGCACGACGTGCTTGGCCGCGCTTTCGTCCAAGTTGACCTGGACCGCAAAAACCTGTGATACTTTGGTTTGGCTGCCGGCGACGATGGCACTCTTCGGATCCAAGTCGACCGTCGCCGCAGCGTCAACGAATGTCGTTGAAATGACCGGCACGCGCCGATAAGCGTAGCGATCGAGTACCACCACCGCTTGAGGGGGCGTTACAGCATGGATCTTGTCGCTTCCGGGGCCCACGACCGTGACGTTCAGCGCAAAAGTGCCTTCGGTTTTGCCCGCGCAATCGACGAACGCGTTTAGAGCTTGCGGCGTCAAGCCTTCGATTTGCGGACGTGGCCCGGTCAACTCAATGGCGACGTCGTGCACTTTGGTCGACCCGATGAGCCCAGCAGACACCCCATGCAAAGTCAGCGGCAGGTCCAGCGTCTTGATATAGGCCGATCCTGCGCTCAAATAATTGAACGTAAACCACAGAATAACAGCCGTCAAAACCGCCGCCACTTTAAGGGCGAAGTTTCGTCTTATCCAGTCCATTGGGAGATACGTGTATCCTGCTCCACAGCGTGCGTGCGTAGTCGAAAACAGTTTGCCGCTCCGGCGCGCGACGCGACGACAGCGCCCTCTTCAAAGACGCTGCAATAGTCTGCGGACTGGCGGATTGCTCTTCCAAACGCCCGTCGAGTGCGATCGCTATGGCACCGGTTTCCTCCGACACGATCAGTGCGAGAGCATCGGTCTGCTCCGTTATGCCCAGAGCGGCACGATGCCGTGTACCCATGCGGCGGTCGAACAGGACCCGCTCGGACAGCGGTAAGAAGCAGCTGGCCGCAGCAATGCGGTCGCCTTTGATGACCACGGCACCATCGTGCAAGGGCGAGCGCGGAGCGAATAGAGACAAAAGCATTTCGGCGGTGACCAGCGCATCGACTTTGGTGCCGCTCTCCACGTAATCATCCAAACCAGCGTTGCGCTCGACCACGATGATCGCGCCGATTGCGCTGCGCGACAGAACGGCGGCGGCCGTTCCCAAAACTGCGCAGAGACGCTCGACCGACTCGCGGTTGCTCACTGAGTGCGCCTCTTGAAAGCCGGCGCGGCCGAGCTGCGCCAGCGCCCGCCGCAGCTCCGGTTGAAACACCACGGGGATGGCGACGCCCGAAACGATCAGCAACGCGTTGAGCAGCGAGAACACCGTCCATAGATGAAAGTACTGCGCACCCGCGCGCAACACGAGCAGCAGCGCTAAGCCCTGCAAGATCTGCATGGCGCGCGTGCCCCGGATCAACAGCAGCACGGCATATACGAAGTACGCCGTTAAGATTATGTCGGCGATGTCGGCAAGAGCGATGTGCGGCAGTTTCATGACAGCCTAAGCATTCGCAGCAGCGCCGAGATGCGTTTCGATGATCTGCGCGGGCGCGGCGCTCAAGCCGGTGCGGAAAGCAAGTGTGTCGAGCAAGGTTTGCAGGGGAATATGCGACAGCACCGCGCCGGCCCCCAGATGGCCCCCATAGCGGCGCAGTTCGATCTCCAGCACCTGCAGCACCCGCGCCGGCGGCGTGCGCTTCACGTCACTGAGCTCGAGCACGCAGAACCAGCGCTCGTCACGCTGCTCGCCGACGATATAGGCCGCGACATCGGCGAAACCGCCGTCAGGTCCGCCGACCGCAGCAAGCACGCGTTCCGCTTGCGCTTCGTTAACGCCGATCAACTGCACTTTGACGAGCAACGAGGGAGCCCCGATTTCGATGGCGACGCCGAGCGCCTGAGAGGAGCTATACGGCAGAACCGGCGCGTTTTGAGGTTGTCCGAGACCGTCGCGACCCCAGCCCATCGCTCGCGCCTCTTTCCAGGCAGCAGCAGGCACCGACCGGCGCGCTATATAGACAGGACTGCGAAGCTTGCCATGGACGTCGACGGCGATGGCGCGGACCGCTTCTTCGGTTAACGCCGTGGTTGGGTCCGGCGTTTGGAGATCGAGCCGGAAGGCGCGAGCAGCGCTGCCTTCTTCGCCTATCTTCTCGAAGAGTGAGGCAAGCGCGGCCCCCACGTTCGAGAGTTCGGCGCGAAATGATATCACCGATATGTTGAGCTGGTCGTCATTCAGACATGCAAGCAACGTGCCCGCGGCGGCCAAACGACGTCGCAGATCATCGACGATCACGGCCGGCAACGGCGGACTCGTAACAAGGCGAACCAATAAGGAGGTTTGCATGTTGTTCGCGATTTCTACCTAATAGGCCTAAACTGAGCGCTATTCACCCATTCCGCGCCGACCCCGGAAGTCCCCCGAAGGTGACGCCCAAACAGCGACGGAAAGTTCCTGCGTATACACCTATGTACGATTTGTAAGGAGAGATAGTTGCCCAATATCAAATCTGCCCGAAAGTGGACGCGCGCGTCGGAAAAGCGCCGCAAGCGAAACCTCGACGTCAAAACCAAATTAAAAACCATCTTCAAGAAGGCGGTCGCTGCTGCGGCAAAGCCGGACGTCATAAAACAGGCGGCATCGGCTTTCGACAAGGCGGCTGCGCGCGGAATCATCCACAAAAACAAGGCGAATCGCAAGAAATCCCGTCTCGCAAAGCACGCAAGCAAAGCCTAAGTGCGCCAGGCCGCTTGGGTCATCATCATGGCGCTCAGCGGTTTGATCTGGGCGCAAACAGCCTGCCCTGCACGGGCGGACGAGCCGCCGGGGCCGTTTCCGAGTCCATCCCCGTCGGCTTCTCCGGCGGCCGGAAACGGTTACGCGGTGATAGGTTTCAATGCTGCCACCACCAGCGGTGGTCAAGTTCCGCCGGCTCCCGGTAGCACAGCGGCTCCCCTGCCGTTTGTCAGCGCCAACGCCGGCGGGTTCTCAGCTGACCTGCTCGGCAGAATCTCAGAAAACTATCTTGCTGGGCTCAAATTTGACGACTACGCGGTTCGCGGCAACGACAACCCCTTTGTCTCGTACGCTCAGGGCATTCTCTTTTACAACCCGCACTCATCGAGCTTGGCATTGGGTGTGAGTTATCTGGCGCTGCAACGTTCGACCTCGAACGTCAGCATAAACGGCATCGGCTTCGGAGCGGCTTTGCTGCCGAGGTTACGCTCGGGCACCTCAATCTACGGTTCAGCCTTTCTCTATCCCGGATTGAATTTTCGGGGCATGAAATCGAGCTTGACCAGTTTGGAGGGCGGGCTCATATTTTCGCCGCCGCGCCGCGGCGGATTATTCTTTCGAGCCGGGGGCTTCCTCAAGAATGGCGGTGGCTCGAGCTTCTCACCCAATAGCGTTTCCGGCTTCAGCGCCGGCGTAGGCTCGGCTTTTTAGACTGTAGCGCGGGGCAAGGTTCGGCAATTTGGCATCAACGCGGATCGACCGTGACCGCGAGCCGGATGTCGTTTCCCAGCCGCTGTTCTTGTGCGAGCGCGCAGCCTCGCAGCAGTGCGTCTTCGTCATCGGTCTTGAGCGCGATCCGGAAGCGGTATTCGCCGCGCGCCTTGGCGAGCGAATCCGGCGCAGGCCCCAACACGAGAACGTCGTGCGCGCGCTCGCGTAAAGTGTTCGCAAGCGTGCGCGCTTGCAGCTCCACCTCTTCCAGTCTCATGCCGGCGACGATAAGATACGCAAGCCTTCCAAAGGGCGGATAACGCAACTCACGCCGCAGCATGAGCTCTTTCTTCGCAAACGATTCATAGTCGTGGGTCGCTGCCATGACGATGGCATAGTGGTCCGGTGCATACGTCTGAACCAGGACGCGGCTGCCTGGTGCAGCCCGGCCTGCTCGGCCTGCGACTTGGGTCAGCAGCGCGAAGGTCCGTTCGGCTGCACGAAAGTCGGGCCGGTTCAGATCCAGGTCGGCTGCTACAACGCCGACCAGGGTAACGGTGGGATAGTCAAGGCCCTTGGCGATCATTTGCGTGCCTATCAGAATGTCGCCCTCTGCGCCGAACTCGTCAAGCAGTCTCTCGTGCGCACCTTGAGCACCCGTGGTATCCGAATCCATACGCACCACCCGCGCACTGGGAAAAAGCGCACGCGCTTCCTCTTCGACCCGCTGAGTTCCAAAACCAAAGGGCCGCAGATCCTGCGAGGAACACTTGGGGCATTGCACTGGGATACGGAAGGCATCGCCACAGATGTGGCAGCGCATCGACTGGCCCGCTGAATGCACGACGAGCGTCACCGCACAGCGCTTGCAGCGTGGCGCAAACCCGCAGCTTCTGCACAGCAGCAGGCCGGCATAGCCGCGGCGGTTCACGAAGAGCAGCACTTTTTCGCCGCGCGCGAGCGCCGTTTCGATGGCGGCGGCGAGAACCGGGCTCAACGGGCGGCGTTTCTGATATGACTGCTGCTCGGCCATATTCACGATTTCAACCGCTGGCAACGGCGCTTTGGTTGCGCGCTGCGCAAGCCGAACGTACAACATCTCACCGTTGCGCGCTTTCGAGTACGTTTCCAAGCTCGGCGTGGCGCTGCCGAGGATCACCGTTCCGCCGACTTGACGCATGCGTTCGATCGCGACCGTTGCGGCGTCATAACGCGGCGCGACGTCCTGTTTGTACGACGCTTCGTGCTCTTCATCGACGATCACGAGGCGCAGCTCCGGCAGCGGAGCAAAAATCGCGGAGCGTGCGCCGACAATGACGTCCAGCGCACCCCGTTCGGCGCTCTGCCATACCGCGTTGCGCTCTTTTGCGGAGAGCCCGCTGTGCAGCACCGCTACCTTGGCACCGAACGCCGCGACGAAACGCCCGGCTGTCTGCGGCGTCAGCGCGATCTCGGGAACCAGCACGACGGCCTGACCGCCGCGTGACCGCAAGCGGTCGACCAGCCGTGAATACACGAAAGTTTTGCCGGACCCGGTCACGCCATGCAGCAGCGCAGCGCCGCCTCCGGCGCGCATCGCCATGTCGATACGCTCGATCGCATCGCGCTGCTCACCTGTGGGAGTAAAGCTTACGGGCGCTGCTGATGTCGGAACGCGCGGCGCCCGTGCGGCGTGGTGTTCAACGCGAATCGCTCCGCTGGCGGCGGCCCTCCTGACAACTGCCGCGGTTGCAGATTTGCCCCGCTTCAGCTCTGCGTAGAATTGCGAGCCGCCCGCGTCGGCGAGCGCGGCTACCAGGCGCTTCAGCGCCGCGTCGCTTGCCTGGGCCGCGTCGACGAGCATGAGCAGCGAGTCTTTGGAAAGACGTTCGCTTGGCTGCGGCGCCTCCGCCGCGTTGCGCTGCAGTACGCCGTCATGCACCAGTCGCAGCAACGTGCGACGGATGACTTCCATCGGGGTTCGGCGAGCGCGGCTGCTGAGAACGCCGCGGGCGGCCAGCGACGAAAAACTTTTCCCTTGAAAGCGCCGGTAGAGGGCTTGTGCAGGCTCGTCGACTTGCGGCGGCTCGTGCGCGAAGTAAAACCGTTCTAGCGTTTGCGGACTTCCCCGCGGCGCAACAGTCAGCAGCGCCTCGCGAAAGGTACAAGCGTAGCGGCGCCGCAGCCAAGCCGCAAGCGCAATCGTTCTATGGTCCATAGGCGCGTCGTCAAGCACTTCTTCAATGAACTTGACTTCGCGAGCGCTCTGCGGGCCGACCGAGCGCCGCACGATCCAGCCGGTCACCGTTCGCGCGCCAAACGAAACGCGCACGCGCGACCCTATCGCCGGCAGCGGTTCGCGCGCGGCATACGTGAACTGCTCGTCTATGTGTCGAGTCTGAACATCGATCACGACGTCGAACAGTTGCGTGCGTGTCTGGGTGGAGGCGCTCACCAACCACCCTCTAGCGGTGCCGCTAGGGCCGCCTGCAGGGCAGCCGCGACGACCCGTTCCTCGATCCGCACGCCGCTTCGCACCTCTCCTAATCGAACGGGCAGCACAAAATTGAGCTCTGCATCCGTGCGCTTTTTGTCGTGGTGCATCGCCTGCAACAAATCAGAAAGTTCAAGCGCAGGCAGCTTTAGCGGTAAGCCGGCCTTGTGCAGCGTGCGCAGCACCCGCGTGTGGTCTGTCAGTTGCCAACCGGTGATATCGCGCGCCAGCATGCCTTCTACCCGTAGGCCCATCGCGAGTGCCGGACCATGGGCTACTGCATAGCGCGATGCCCATTCGATGGCATGCGCGGTGGTGTGGCCCAAGTTGAGCTTAGCGCGTATGTCTTGCTCTCGTGGGTCCATCCCGACGATCCGTGCTTTGACCTCGGCAGCCGCAGCGATAAGCGCTCCCCACGCCTGCGGCCCTGCCGCACGTAGCTTCAGGCGATACACTGTTTCTAACATCGCCGGGTCTGCTATGATCGCAGCCTTGATGACTTCCGCAAGGCCGGCTCTGCGCTGTGCCAGCGGCAACGACTCGAGCGCGATCAAGTCCGCGACCACGGCTTGCGGCTCCCATATCGCTCCCACTAGGTTCTTGCCTTCGGGCAGGTCGATACCCGTCTTGCCGCCGATCGCCGCATCCACCATTGCCAAAACTGTCGTGGGCACTGCGATCCAGGCGAGGCCGCGCATGTACGTGGCCGCGACGAAGCCGGCGATGTCGGTAAGAGTGCCGCCCCCTACCGCAACGATCGTCGTGCTGCGTTGCGCGCCGGCCCGCAGCAACTCACGATAGAGACCGTGGACCGTTTTGTGATTTTTTTTCCGTTCGCCCGCGTCAATCTGGATGATGTCGTGTACTTCAACCCCAGCCCGACGCAGTGCGTCCCCGATCACGGCGGCACGCGTCTCCACACGGCGGTCGCACACGACGATCGCCGTACTGCCGGCCGGCAGTGCCGACGCTATTTCGGGCGCCGAATCAGCGGCGATAACGACAGGATACGGAAGTCCGTCTACCACCCATCTCATCGTGCTACGTTGGTTGCGCGGTCGGCATACCAGCGCGCGATGATCCTTGCCGCGGCCAGCGGAGTTTTGTGATCGACCTGCACGACCAGATCGCAATCCGCATAGGCCGGAGTGCGGGCGTCGAGCAGCCGTCGAATCGCATCGAGGTCCGGTTGCGCGCCCAAGAGCGGACGGTGATGGCGCCGCAGCACGCGGCGGTACGCGGTCAGTGCCGACACCTGCAGATGCACGAGCAGACCGGTCTCGCGCAAGCGGCGACGGTTGCCTCCATCCAACACCGCGCCGCCGCCCACCGCAATGACTGCCGGGGCGCCCCCCGTGACGTCGCCGATGACCCGCGCCTCGAAGTCCCTGAACGCCTTCTCGCCCTGTTAGATC
>Ga0209220_1000356_pt1 | contig 16694 bp, 17 predicted proteins | sample BlaSpr_A8_OM3_M3_FD_187984 | JGI IMG/M metagenome (GOLD analysis project Ga0209220, IMG submission 187984) | Forest soil microbial communities from Thunder Bay, Ontario, Canada - Black Spruce, Ontario site 2_A8_OM3_M3 (SPAdes) (version 2) | ecosystem: Environmental > Terrestrial > Soil > Boreal... | reverse complement strand
GTGAGCCACTACCAGGCCAGGCTGGCCGATCTCCACCTCACCTCGCCGCAAGCCATGCTGCTGCACCAGTTGGACGACCCGCTGCCGATGAACGAGGTGGCCGGCAAGCTCCACTGCGACCCCTCCAACGTGACAGGGATCGTCGACCGTCTCGAAGGGCGCGGTCTCATCGAAAGGCAGCATCTGACAAAAGACCGGCGGGTCAAGCACCTCGCGCTGACGGCCGAGGGCCGCCGGCTCAGGCGGCGGGTGGAAACCATCCTCTCGTCGGCCCCTGGACTTTCGACCCTACCCGCTGCCGATCAGGCCGCGCTGCAGGACCTGCTCGAGCGAAGCCTGGCGTCCGGTAACTAGAAAGCGCTTAAAAGCTGGGTCGCGTTCGAGAGCCCGGTACTCGGCGGTCCGGCGGTGGCTAGGCGTTCTTGATCGCTTTGATCAGCCGCCCGGCGCGCTCAAATTCTTCCAGTGTGCGCAGGGTGGGATTGCCGAACGTGAAGCCCTGGATGCCGACGGCAATGAAGTCCTGCAGGATCTCGGCGGCCTGCTCCGGGGTGGCCGGCTGGAACATGACCCGCCGCTCGGGAGGCATCCGTTCCATCACGGTCTTGGCTTGTCCTTCGTTCTCCACGAGGACGACCGGGGAGCCCATCGTCTTAGTGATGGTTGCCGGATCCCGGCCCTCTTCTTCGCAATAGCGATCGAGGATTTCGCTCTTTCGTTTGATGTCAGCGAGCGGGCCGAACCAGTGCGACATATCTGCGTGGCGCGCGACCAGCCGCAGGGTGCGCTTTTCGCCGCCGCCGCCGACCAGGATCTTCGGTCCGCCCGGTTGCAGCGGACGCGGGTTGTTGAGCGCGCGGTCGATGCGGTAATGCGTGCCCGTGAAGGAGGGCCGCTCCTGGGTGAACATCAGCTTCAAGATGGTCAGCGCTTCGTCGAGGCGGTCCATGCGCTCGCGGATGGGCGGAAAATCGAAACCGTACCCGATGTGTTCCGACTCGTTCCACGCGGCGCCGATGCCGCAGACCGCGCGCCCCTTTGAGATGACGTCGAGCGTCGTGACCATCTTGGCCACGAGTGCTGGGTTGCGATAGGTTACGCCGGTCACCAGGGTGCCAAGACGCACACGGCTGGTCTCGCGCGCCAGGGCACCCAGTGCCGTATAGCCCTCCAGCATGGGCTCCTCCTCGGCGCCGATGCCGGTGATTTGGTAGAAGTGGTCCATCACGGTGACCAGCTCGAAGCCGGCGGATTCCGCCGAGCGCGCGAGCCCCCCTACGTGATCGAAGAGCTGGTCGGGTGGCACGCCCGGAAACGTGAAGCTGGGCATGTGATAACCAAAGAAAGGCATACCGTCCATGATATTTAGCGAGCTGGGATGAGGAGGTCGCGGATCTTAAAGGTGCCCGGCTCATGCGATGGCAGCGTTGGGCGCCAGGACGGATCGTTGGTGAGATACGACTCTGGATCAGTGCGGACGATGCCGACGACGACCTCGGCAACGATACGGCCGCCGACCTCGCCTAAGTGGTCGCCCCCGCCGCGGACGGCGGCCTCGCGAAGGATGTACAGCCAGAGGGGCGTTTCATCCTGCCAGTCACCGAGGGCGAGCTCCTGACGCGTCAACTCTCTTGCCCCAACGGCGCGCGCGACGGCTTCGCCCGATGGCAAGCCGGTGCCCATCCCTCGCTGCAGGTCACGTGCGGCAAGTGATCGGTACGCACTGACTTCGACGACCCCGGTGATCGATTCCGGAAGTCGAATGAGCGATGTGGGCAACTGTCCATCGATTGGCTTGGCGCGTTGTGCCTCCGGCCTTCCCGGCACGTCAAACAGAAACGCCCAATCGATGACATGTTCCGGCGCAAGCGGCCGGAAGCCCGCCAGATCGGGAAAGACGGGGAAGCGTCGACCGCCCGGTCGGAGCTGGTAGTCGCCCTTGATCTGCGAATGGCCATAGCGGTACGCGGCGTCTGCAAACTCGACCGGGATGAACGGGTCGCCCGTGAGGTGATAAAAGCGAAGGCCGTCCTGGAGGACGCTCAGCGTCATCGCGTCGCCGACCAGATTCGGGAGGAAATCATTGAGGATGACCCATTGGTAATGCCAGATCAGCGCCCGGCGTGCGTCGTCGAACAGATCCGAATCGGGAACGCCGTCCGACCTTAGTCGATCGACCAGGCGGTTATGCGCCCGGACGAAGGCCACCTGGAAGCCGGTCATGAAGGCGTGGACATCGTTCCGCGGGTCGCCGATCAGCGCCAGGCCCTGCTGGTTGCGAGGCAGATCGTGACCTCCCGCGCCCAGCAGTAGTTTGGCTGGATCTGTCTGGTCGAAGAGATAGGGGGCGCCGACCGGGCCCGAGCCGTACAAGGCCTCGAGATTCGCGCGAGGCGTGCGAGCGTTGCGTAGAGCATTGATGTCGCCGTGTACCCGTAATGGCGACCGGTCGGCGGTCAGGTCGTGCGCGAGGTACTGGCCGAAGAAAGGCTGGCCGGCTTCGATGTGGCTCTCGGTATCGCAGGCCCCGCCATCGCAGACGCTGCCTTCAATCCCGAGGGCGAGCAACCGATCATCGTCGAAGCGAGCAGCCGGCAGCTCCGGGAACATTCGTCCGTAACGCCCACCCTCGGCAAGCGGAGCGTCGACGCTGCGCCCGGGGGCCAGGCACAAATCTCGTGCCGGATGGGCTGCACGCAGTCGGACGGCCGTTTGCATCACGTCCGACTCATACCAGCTAACCTCGCGAATCTCAAATCCGATCTCGGGTTGCCTGTGCTCAGGGCTTGGCCGCGACGTTCTGCAGACGAACCTCACCGTGCGCGATGAGCCGACCGGTCTCATCGGTGATATCGACGCGCCACAGTTGTTGGCTGCGGCCCTGGTAAAGCGCCGTTGCTTCGAGGAGCACCCGCCCGGCCGTGAGCGATCGGAAGTAGTGGGTCGTGTTGCTGAGTCCGACTGCCACCTCGCCGCGGCCGCGCACGGCGGTGCTTGCTCCGAGGCTCGCGGCACTCTCGACTGCGGTCGAGTAGACGCCGCCATGGACGATCCCCCAGGGAGTGAGGTGGTCTGGGCCCAACTGTAGATGCCCGGTCACGCGGGACTCGGTGACCTCATCGAGGATGAGGCCTGCGGCGCGAACAAAGACGCTGGCGTCCTCCAGCGAGCTAGCATCAAGGCGAGGGCCGCTGGCTGTGGTTGGATTGGTCGTCGCATCGGGCATGGGGCAAGGATAGCGCCGTGCTGAGTTCATGACGCACGTAGAGATCCAGGATGATCGCCTGGTCGCGAGGATTCAGGGCCTCGACAAGGTGCTCGCGCTCAGGAGTGAGCTGAGCATTCCGCTCGCGCACGTGAAGGGCGCAACCGTCAATCCCGCCGAGGTACGCCGACGCTGGCGAAACCCGTTACGCGCGCATGTGCCAGGCACGGACATGCCCTACGTGATGATGGCCGGTAGCTTTTTGTTCCTCGACGGCGAGCATGCCTTCTGGGACGTGCATGATCCCGATCGAACCGTTGTCATCGAGCTCGACCACGAACGATTCGCAAACCTTGTGCTCGAGGTCGAGGATCCGCAGGGCACTGCCGCCGCCATCAATGCGGCGGTGGCCGGAAGGGCCTAACCCCGGGACCAACTGCGGTCCGGCGTTGCCGCCGGTCTTCGACGAGCAGGGACGCGACCATCACTAGCGACAGCCAGGCAAGCCCGAGTGCGTAGCCACCAAGAACATCCGTCAGCCAGTGGACCCCGAGGTAGAGGCGCGAGGCGCCAACCATCAGGGTGACGAGTGCGGCGCCGATGGCAATAAGCAGCCGGCGGTTCGGGGCACGCCAGGCGATGAGCACCACAGCCAGCATTCCGTAGAAGGCGATGGATTGCGTGGCATGTCCGGAGGTAAACGCCCATCCTTCGTCCGGTCCTCCTACTTGAAGCGCGGCTGCTGGACGGGCTCGACCGACGGCCGGCTTCACGATGTCATAGAGTCCAGCCGCCCCAGCAAATGCCGCAGCCATCATGACGAGCGGTTGCCAGGTGCGGCGGCGAAGCCGGAGGTAGCCGGCCACGGCAACGCCCAACGGAATGATAAAAAAGGACGACCCGAGCCAGGTGACGAGCTGCACTACCGGCGTCAGCCATGGGGGACGGTGACCGGCGATCAAGGTTGCTACTGAAGGATCCGCCGCTGTCAGCCCGCCGTGGGCGAGCACGCTCCATAGGAACAGGCCAAAAGCAGCCGCGCTGACCAGCGCGACGATCGACCACGCGATCAGCGCATGGCGCCGCTCGTCCGCACCAGGGTCCAGCTGGCCAGCCATCCTCCGACCATTGTCGACAAAGAAGAGGAGCCCGGCGATTGGCTCCTCCGCAAAAGGCTTACGTCGTTAGAGACGACTCGCAGAGATGGTTAAGGCCTGGATGATAGGGTGCGCATGCAGCGGTCATGAGTGACGCAAAACCCATAAAGAGCCGGGTCAATCTCAAGAAGCAAATGGCAGAGATCGACCGCCTGCGACAGGAGATGAGCGCCAAGCCGCCGGAGCAACGGCGAACCACGACGAGGGCGGTGGCACGGATCCTGGACGACGTCCACCTCGAGGGAAGGATGGGGAACTTCGTCGTCGAGTCCGATGAGCCGCTGGCGCGTGGTGGGACCGAGCAGGGACCGTCACCGCTCCAATACCTGATGATGGGGACAGCGTTTTGACTGCTGACCCAGCTGGCGCGGTTCGCGCCACTTTACGAGGTTCCCATCGAGGACGCATCGGCTGACGTTCGGGCGACCTTCCGAAACACGGAAAAGTACGACGTCGACGACGCCCCCGCCTATTTCGAGGAGGTGACGATCGCGCTCTCGATCGTGAGCCCCGCTGCGAGCGCCAATGTGCGCAAGCTCGTCACCCATGCCGAGCGTGCCTGCCACGCGGCACAGTCCCTCAGCCACCCGGTGCCCGTCCACCTGCACGCGACCCTCAACGAGCAGCCGCTGCCGGGTTCCTAGGCAACCTCTGCGATGATTGATCGCCGATGGGCAAGAGTTTCGTCGATCGGCTGAAGGCCGGCGAAGTCCTGATTGCCGACGGAGCCACGGCCACCAACTATCAGCAAATGGGAATGGCGATCGGCGGGGCGCCCGAGGATTGGATCTTCGACCAGCCTGAGAAGGTCCTCGGACTCCACCGCGCCTTCATCGAGGCGGGTTCCGACATCATCCTGACCGACACCTTCGGGGCGACCTCGCCGCGCTTGCGCGAATCGCGATACGCGGGCCGCACGGCTGACCTAAATCATCGCGCCGTGTCATTGGCCCGCGAGGCGGCCTCGACGAGCGCCGGCGTCCTTGTTGCCGGCTCGATGGGTCCGACCGGCATGCTGATGGAACCCTTGGGCGAGCTAACGCCGGCGGTTGCTGCCGATGCTTACGCCGAGCAAGCCGGCGCCCTCAGCGAGGGGGGTGCGGACCTTCTCCTCTTGGAAACGTTCTTTGCGCTCGACGAAGCGCTCGCCGCGATCGAGGGCGTGCGCCGTGCCACCGCCCTTCCCCTGGTCGTTTCCTTCAGCTTCGATCGGGGGACCCGAACCATGATGGGCCTGAGTCCGACCCAAGTCATCGAGTCGATCGCGCCGCTCGAAGTCGCTGCGATCGGAGCCAATTGCGGCCGCTCGCTGGACGACATGGAGCGCGTCGTCCAGGAGTTCGTCACGCTCAACGCAGGCATTCCACTCTGGGTTAAGCCAAACGCAGGTTTACCGCGGATGGTCGGCGACCTCGCCCGCTACGACACCGGCCCAGCGGAGATGGCGGCGTTTGCACGGCGCTACGTGGACGCCGGAGCCCAGGTGGTCGGCGGCTGCTGCGGGAGTTCTCCTGAGCATATCCGCGCGATTGCCACTGCGGCGAGGTCGATCGAGAGCTCTCGACGATGAGGTTCGCTAGGGGTTTTTTTGAGGCTCGACGGCTTCCATCAACAGGATGGCGCCGCGGCCGCCGTTTACCGCGGCCATGGCACTGCACTGCACCCGGCAGGTAAAGCTCTTGCCGCGCCGGTTGGTGGACTGGACCGTTACCTCCCGAAAGCCTGATGCGGTCTTGATCGCCTCATTGATTGGTCCCACCAACTCGCTGACCGGCAACCCGATATCGAGGCCCAGTAGCGGCTGGCCCACTGTCTCGCTGGCTCGCACGCCCCAGAGGTCCTCCGACCGCTTGTTCCAGACCTGAACGCGGAGGTCCTTGTCGAGCACTGCGACGCCGGTCTGGACGTTGGCGAGGATGTCTTCCATGAAGACATTGATGTGATCCAGCTGCATGCCCCGCTGCTGCAGCTCGGTATTGATCGTCTCCAATTCAGTATTCGTCGACTCGAGCTCCTCGTTCATCGTCTCCAGTTCCTCATTGCTTGACTGCAGCTCCTCGTTGGTCGTCTCCAGTTCCTCCACCGTCGACTGCAGCTCCTCGTTGGTTGTCTCCAGCTCCTCGTTCGTGGCCTGCAACTCCTCCGAGGCCGTTTCCAGCTCTTGCTTGGAGAGTTCCAACTCGCGGTTGACGCGGTTGTAGCTCGTGACGTCGGTGAACGCGATGCTGGCGCCCAGCAGCGTGTTATCCCGGTCGATCAGCGGCACCACCTTGACATCGAAATACTGGGTTTCGGCGTTCGGCCGCCGCTCGACGTCGCGTGCTTCTACCGGACGGCGGTCACGGTACGCCTGGTCAATCATCGAGCGCAGCTCGAGCGGCCGGTACGACACCTCGAGATCCTGCAGCGGCCGCCCGACGTCGGCGATGACCAGGCCGAAGAGCGAGCGGGCGCGCTCATTGATGGAGGTGACGATGCCGCCGGTGTCGACCACCAGCTGGGCGATCGGCAGGGCGTCGGCCAACAGGTCACGAAGCCGAGCCGGGCGCGTGAGATGGTTTCCAGGGTCTGCACTGCCAGCCGGGGGAGTCGCGACCCGTTGGTCCCGTACGGCGACTTGGTGCATTTTGGTAAAGATCCGCTGCTTCAAGTCGAGCGGAACGAAGAGCGTGTCTCGCCGCAGCAGCATCTCGGCCTTGCCCAGGAAAAGATAGCCCTTTTCGCTCAATGCGTAGTGCAGACGCGCCAGGATCTTTGCCTGAGCCGTTGGCTCGAAGTACATCAGGGTGTTGCGGCAGACCAGCAGGTCGATGCGCGAGATCGGCGCATCCTGCACAAGGTCATGACGCCCGAAGATGATCGAGCGGCGTAACTCACCACGCATCAGGTAGTGGTCGCCTTCCGGCTCGAAGTACTTTTCCCGCAGACTCTGGGGGACCTCCTCCAGGTCCTTCTCCTCCGCCCTGCCCTGTCGCGCATGGGTCAGGGCGTCCTCGTCGACATCCGTCGCGTAGATCTTGGCACGCTCCCGGTACTCGGATGCGCCGAGCACCTCGCTCAGGAGCATGGCCACGCTGTATGCCTCCTCACCGGAAGCGACGCCGGCGCTCCAGACCCGGATCGGCTCGTATGGTGCCTTGCCCTCGATGATCTTCGGCAGAATCTCGTCGCGCAGATAATCCCAGGCGGCGGCGTCGCGAAAGTAGCTCGTGACATTGATCAGGATGGTGTTGAAAAGCGTGGCAAATTCCTCCGAATGCGCCTGGAGGTACTCGAGATACGCGGCGTGGCCTTTGACGCTGACCTGCGTCATCCGCTTTTCGACCCGCCGTAGCAGCGTGGTTCTCTTGTAGCCGCTGAAGTCGAAGCCTCGAGTTTCTCGCAGGTACTGCAGCAGGCGCTCGAAGTCGGGACTATCCGGCTCGTCGGTCACTTCGCCATCCCTTTCATGACCAGCGTGACGAGTGCCGGCGCGATCTCGTCGAGCGGAAGGATGAAATCGGCGTTGCCCGATTTGATCGCCGCGCCGGGCATGCCACTGAACTCGGCTGAAGTCTGGTCCTGGGCGACCACCGTCCCGCCCATCTTCTTGATCGCCCCAACCCCCATCGATCCGTCGAAGCCGGTGCCGGTCAGCACCACGGCAATCGCCCGCCGCTTGTAGCTGGCCGCCGCCGACTCGAAGAGTAGGTCGGCACTCGGTCGAACGAAATGGACCAGTTCCGATTGGGAGAGTGAGAGCGTGCCGTCGGGATTGACCAGCAGATGGCGATCGGGGGGTGCGATGAACACTGTCCCCGGGCAAATCTGGTCCCCTTCGGCGGCCTGCACGACCTCGAGCGCCGTCCGCCGGCGGAGAATGTCGGCCATCAGGCTGCGGTGACGCGGGTCGAGGTGCTGCACGACGACGATGGCAGCGGGGAAGTCCCCTGGGAGGTTCCCCAATACCTCGCTCAGCGCGGCAATGCCACCAGCCGACGAGGCCAGCGCGACGACGTCAAAGGCTGCACCGGCAAACGGCCGGGCGGTCTTCGGCAGCTCGACCTCATCCGGCTCTGGTGTTGGCCCCACCTGGTGTAGCAGTTTTTCCCCTCCGGGCCCATGCTACATCCACGCGATTTAGGCGTACTATCGACTCGTGGCCCGAGCTAGCGTTTCAAGCATGCCTGTCATCGACCTCTATCTTCTCCCGGGGGAAGTGCCGGAGACTCGTGACCTGGAGGATGCCCGGCAGTGGGTCAGCATCTACCGCGAGCTGGTTAGCTTCGCGGAACGCACGCTGAGGCGACTTCGCAGTGCAGGCAGCGACGCGGACGAGCGCGTGATGGCGACGCACCTCCGCCGGCTGCATTCGCGGCTCGAGTTCTGGGAGCGCCGGCTCTGGGATCTGGCAGGCCTCGATCTCGATGTGCGGCGCCGGGTGCTGACGTACGCCGGACAACGCCTCACGCTTACCCGCCGTGAGGCGGAGCTGCTGGCGTTCCTCGCGCGCCGGCCCGGTCAGTTCTATTCGGCAGCGCAGCTGGTCAGCCTCGCCTGGGCGGCGCCGGACCTTTCGCCGGAGCAGCTTCGTACCTATGTCGTCCGCCTGCGCCGTCACCTGGCCACCAGCGGCGTCCCCGCCCGGCTGGTCAGTGAGCCGCGCCGCGGCTATGGGTTGGTGTTTACGGCATGAGCGCGCTCCCGCAACGTGCCACCAAGATCGTCCGGCTTCCGTACCGGGGCCAGGTCCACGGTGATGAGCGAACCTCGGGGATGGCGCTCAAGCTTCGCGGCCACCTCTCCTTGTTGCAGGGATACGCCGACATCATGGAGGGCGTCTCCCCTCGCTTGCGGGCCATCATCCTTCGGGTAATGGCGGGAAAAGCTCGCGAGCTGGGCACCATGCTCCAGCCTTTTACGGATACGGGCCGCCGGCCGATCGGCGAATATCGCCAGGTCCGCGAACGCACCAGGCAGTTGATGCTGGACTACCGCCTCCTGCTCGAGCGGCTCCACGACACGGTGGCCGAAGCGCACGACCACCTCGACGACGCTGGAAAGAAGCTGAACCAGCCGTAGCCGCCATGGTCGAGCTGCGCGTGCTCGACGGACCGAATCTGTACTTCACCCGCCCCGCGATCAAGGTCACACTCGACGTGTCTCCGTGGCTTAAGCTTCCGCAATCCCGCGTCGAGCGCCTGACCCGCCGCACCGCCTTTACCCCGTCGGCGAGCGGCGGCCAGCCGGGGAGCGACCAGCGGCGCCGCTACCTCGCCCGCTTCGCTGTCCATCTCACGCGTGCCCTGGCGGACGCGACCCGGACGGACCTCGCTGTCCGAGGGCGACCCGGCCCCTCACCCGAACAGATCGTCGTCGCCTATCCCTGGCGCCGGCGGGGAGCGGCTGAGGCCTTTGCGCGCGAGTTGGCGCCGCTGGTCGCGGTCGGACTCGATGGTCGACGGTCGATGGATCGCGCGCTCGCGGCGGCCGCGCAACGCCTGGATCGTGTGCAGCCTGGGGCGCCGCCGACGACGTTGAGTCCGACGATGCCGGTGATCGCGGTGACCGGCACCAACGGAAAGACGACGACCGTGCGCTTGATCGCGCACCTGGCGCGTGCGGCCGGCCACACGGTGGCCTACACCACGACCGATGGGGTGTATCGCGACCAGGAACTGGTCGAGGCGGGCGACTACTCAGGATTCAGCGGTGCGGCGATGGCGCTGGCGCAGCCGGGCATCGATTTCGCCGTGCTCGAGACCGCGCGAGGCGGCATCTTGCTTCGCGGCATCGGCACCGCTCACAACGATGTCGCGGTCGTGACGAATGTGACCGAGGATCATCTCGACCAGTACGGGATCCGCACTATCGACCAGCTGGCGGAGGTGAAGGCCACGATCACCCGGATCACACGCCCGGACGGCTGGGATGTCCTCAACGCGGACGACCCGCGAGTCCTGGCGATGCGGCGCCAGGCGACCGGCCGTCCGTGGCTCTTCTCCCTCGATGCCGACCATCCGGCGATCCGTACCACGCTGGCCGAGGGTGGGCGCGCGATCTCCATTCTCGACCGCTCGCTCGTCGTGATGTCCTCGGGGCGTCACGTACACCACCTGCTCCCCGTCGAGGACATTCCCGTGGCGCTGGCCGGCATTTCCAGTCCCTACCTTCGCAACGCGATGGCGGCGGCCGCGGCCGCACTGGGGGCGGGCATTCCCGAGGAGGCCGTTGCCGAAGGGCTGCGGTCGTTCGTGCTCGACCTTGATAGCAACCCGGGCCGCGCCAACCTCTTCGAGCTCGACGGCCGGGTCGTCGTCATCGACTACGCCCACAACGAAGACGGCATGCGCGGCCTGGTCGAGATCTGCCAGGGACTTCGACCCGGAGCGGCCCACATCTTCCTCGCGTTCGGCACCGCAGGCGACCGCACCAACGCCATCCTGCACCGGCTCGCTTACACGGCGGCACGAGGCGTTGACCGTCCAGCCATCGCGGAGCTACACCGCTATTTGCGCGGGCGCGATCCGAAGGACCTCGTTGAACGGCTGCAGGCCGGGCTCCTAGATGGAGGTAAAGCGGCGGCGCCAGTGTTCGCCAACGAGGTTGACGCGCTCGAGTGGATGCTCGAGGAGTCTGCGCCCGACGAGGTCGTCGCCATCACCGCGCTCGCTCAACGGCCGGAGATCTTCCAGTTGCTGCAGGCGCGAGGTGGGGTTCCGGTTGGGCCGGCGCGCCTACGCGAGCTCGTCCAGCGAGCTCGACGGTAACTCCCCGGGGGACACGGGCAGTGCCCGGCGCGCCTCCAGGTCGCGCCAGGTGTCGGCGGGTTTGTCGACGCAGAGCAGCACGACGTCGCCGGCTCGGGCCCGGCTGAGCGCGGCGTCGATGGCGGGGCGCTCATCGATGATGATCTCGGCGGTCTCCACGCGGCTGTCCTCGGTCGCCTTGACGCCCTCCATCACGTGCCGCGCGATCTCGCCGCGCTGCCGTCCGCGCGGGTTGGCGTCCTCCCGAACGATCAGGATGTCGAAGACGCGGGCCGCGACCCGGCCGAGCTCGCGCATGTCCTCGTCGCGCCGATCGCCGGGCGTGGCGATGACGGCGATCCGGCGACCCGGCTCGGGTCCTGGTCCGTTGACCCCGGGGGCCGTGAGCCGCTCGACGAAATCGCCCGCCATCTGGAGGCCGGCGGGGTTGTGGGCGTAATCGACGATCACCTTGACGCCATGAAGCTCGAACATGTTGAGGCGACCCGGCGCTTCGTGGAAGGAGGGGTGGAAGCTGCGCAGGCCCTGGCGGATATCGTGGAGATGTGCCCCCGCGGCGTGGGCCGCGGCCGCTGCGGCCAGCGCGTTCTGGACGTTCGCGCGGGCCCGACCCTCAAAGGTGGCCGGCACGAGGTGGACCCAAGCGATCTGGGTACTGCGCCGGCCTTCGCGCAGCACCATCATCTCGCCGCCGCCGGGCTGCGTTTCGATTACGAACGCCTTCCGGCCGCGCTGCACCCAGCGATCGACGAGCGGATTGTCGTTGCGCATCGAGAACAAGATGACCGAGCCGCTGCAATGGGTCCGCATCTCGGCCACCAGCTCGTCGTCCGCGTTGAGGACGGCGGTGCCGCTGCGGGGAACGGCCTCGACGACGACGCGCTTGATGGCGGCCAGCTGACGCAGCGAATTGACCTCTTTGAGGCCGAGGTGATCGCCGGTAACGTTCAGCACGACGGCGACGTCGTTGGCGCTGTAGCCGAGGCCCTCGCGGAGGATCCCGCCGCGGGCCACCTCGAAGACGGCGAAGTCGACCCGGGGATTCTGGAGCACCATACGGGCCGATCGCGGGCCGCTGGCGTCCGCTTGCTTCACCAGGCGGCCATCGATATAAATGCCGTCGGTGGTCGTCATCCCGACCTTGTGCCCGAGGCCCTTGACGATGTGCGCGATCATGCGGGCGGTCGTCGTCTTCCCGTTGGAGCCGGTGACCGCGATGATCGGGATGCGTGCCGGCGTGCCCTGTGGGAAGAGCATGTCGATCACCGCCTTGGCGACGTACTGCGGCTCGCCCTCGGTGGGATTGGTGTGCATCCGAAAGCCGGGCGCAGCGTTGACCTCGACGATCGCGCCACCGGTCTCCCGAACCGGCTGGGAGATGTCCGGCGTGAGGAAGTCGATGCCCGCCACGTCCAGGCCGACCACCCGGGCGGCTTCTTCGGCGATCTCGACGTTGTCGTGGTCGGCTTCGAAGGTGCGATCGATCGAGATGCCGCCGGTCGACATGTTGGCGGTCGCCGCAAGCTTGACGACGGCGTCCTTGGGCGGTACGTCCTCGAGGGCGAAGCCCTGCTTTTTGATCAGCTCTTCGGCGGCCTCATCGATCTTGATGCGGGTCAGCACCTTTTCGTGACCGATGCCGCGACGCGGATCCTTGTTGGTGATCTCGACCAGCTGGCGCACCGTGTGCTGCCCATCGCCGATCACGTGTGCGGGGACCCGCTCAGCGACAGCCACCATGTGACCGTCGACGACGAGCACCCGGTAGTCATTGCCCTGGATGAAGCTCTCGACCACCACGACCCCACTCCGGGTCTGCCGGATGGCGCGCTCAAAGCCGCGCCGTACGTCGTCCTCGTTACGCAGGTCGAGCCCGACACCGCGTCCATGGTTGCCGTCGAGGGGCTTGGTGACGACCGGGTACCCGATGCGAGCGGCCGCGGCGACGGCTTCGTCGTCCGATTCCACCATCTCGCTTCGTGGCACCGGCAAGCCGGCCGAGGCGAGCAGCGACGTCGTCAGTTTCTTGTCGCTGGCAATGTCAACGCCGAGCGCCGAGGTGCGCGACGTCATGGTGGCGCGGATCCGCTGCTGGTATTTGCCCTGGCCGAGCTGGACGAATGACTGATCGTTCAGCCGGATGTACGGGATGTCGCGACGGGCGGCCTCGTCGAGGATGGCCTGCGTCGAGGGACCGAAGGCGGCACGATCGGCCAGCAGCACCAGGCTCTCCAGCTCGCCGACGAAGTCGAAGGTGGGATTGGGCTGGACGAGGTGGTTGAGCAGGCGGACGGCGAGCTTGCCGGCGGCCAGCCCCACTTGCTCCTCGTTGTAGCCATACACCACGTTGTAGGTGCCGGGAGTTCCAGCGCGTCGCGTCTTGCCGCGGGTCGTCGTACCGCCGGTCTCCCGCTGCAGCTCGAGGGCAACATGCTCCGCCACATGACCCAACCAGGTGCCCTCCCGGAGCCGCTCGATGAAGCCGCCGGGCCGGTGGAGGGAGCAACCGTGATCGTGCAGCCCAGGCAGCAAGTCGACCAGCGCGTCGGTGAAGGCCGGCAGTGTGTTCGAGGGCCAGTGCTCGAGCGAGCCAAGATCGACGAGCAGCCGGATCGTTGGTTCATAGGACCAGAAGCTGGGCCCACGAAGGACCTGGCTCTCGAGGATTTTGAGGTCGGGCTTGGCGGGCGGCTTGTTGGCGACGGGCTCGTGCTTGGCGTCCTCGTCGCGCTCGACTCGCGTGTCCGTGCGCGAACCGCTCACTCTGACGCCTTTCGATCCTCTTGGCGCCGGCGGCGCCGCTCCAGTGCCCGATCGTTGGCGCCCTCGGCGGCGGATTGCCGCACCATCCTGTCCACGCGGCCCTGCGCCAGCTGCGCGATGCGCTCGTTCCGTGGGTTGTCCCGCGGCAGCACGCGACGCGCGCGCAGGTCGAAGCGGTAGCCGGAGGGCAGCGAGTGGAGGCGCGCGTTCGACACCATGATCGGCTTGTGGCCACTGGTCTGGAAGGCGTCGGTGACGACGTCCGAGCCGTCGACGATCGTCACCGCACCGCGCCCGATCACCTCGAGAATGTCATTGGCGTCGATGACGGCAGCGGTGTCCTCGTCGAGCCCGAGGCCGATCAGCGAGGGCGATTGCGCCACCACCGCGAGCAGCCGGCCGAGCCGGGTCCGCTGTTCGAAGTGCTGATCGACGACGACGTTGACCAGCAACCCGAGCCCGACGGACACATGGGCCATCCGATTCTTGGGTGTGGCGCCAGAGCTGCCGAACGCCATCATGTGGGTGGCGACCGCACTCGCGCCGGCGGAGGTCCCGGCCACAACGATGCCGCGGCCATGGGCGTCGAGGATTGCGCTGCCGAGCTTGGTGCCGCCGATCACCGACGAGAGGCGGAGCTGGTTGCCGCCGGTCATGAAGATGCCGGTGGCGTTCTTGAGCGCCTCGACCGCCGCCGGATCATTGGCCTCTTCGCGGGTCTCTGGGCGAAGCCCCGTGACCCTGGCGACGCCCAGCCGGGAGAAGATGTGGCGGTAAAGGTCGGTGGCGGCTTCGCCCAGCGAAGAGGCGGTGCTGATCACCGCGATCTGGGCCTGGTCCCCTCCGGCGAGCTGGACGAACCGTGACAGGACGACACGCTCGCCCAGCTTGTCTTCGGCACCCCCAATCACCATGACCGGCCCCACCGGCCCACCGTCCCGGGTCGAGGCAAGCCGAACGGGGGTCGAATCGTCGGACATGTGTCGTCAGTGTACCGGCGCTCGAGTTGCCGTGGGTCCCCGGGCCTTTTGCGTAAACTTACAGACTTGAGTCATGCGGTATACTGAATGCGGTCAGTCCGTATATCACTTGTACCAACCCATGATCGAGCTAGGGCCCGCGTCGCCAACCCCGCAGCGCCCTTACGCCGACCGCCAGGCGGTCGAGTTGCTGCCGCACGTGCTCGAGGCACTGCCGGTCGGCATCGGGCTCTTCGAACTCCGCCGCGATGCGTTCACCTTCCGCTATGGGAACCGCGAGTTTGCTCGCGTGCTGAGACTGGAACGAGTCCCGGATGAAGGGCTCACGCTGGGCGAGATCTTCAATCGTGCTGAGCACGATGCGATCGTGGAGCTCTTCCAGATGGTCCGCGTCAGCGGCGAGCCTCAGAGCTACTTTGCCGCCGAAGGCCACGAAGGCAGCACCAACGAGATCTGGAACATCGATGCCTACCCGGTGCTCGATGCTGGGGCCGTCAGTCATGTCATGGTGCTCGCCGAGCGAACGCAGGAAAAGCTAGAAGCCCGTCACCGGCACCAACTCGAAGCGGACCGGCTGCGTCAGAAAGCCGAGCATCTCGCCGAGTTGGAAAAGGCGAAGTCAGAATTCCTGCGTCTGGCGTCGCACGAGCTTCGCGGACCTGCCGCGACGCTCAGCGGCTATCTCTCGATGATCGAAGACGAGTCGCTCGGGCCGATCCCGCCACGCCTGCGTCGAATCGTACCGGTGCTGCAGGCGAAGGCGCGTCAAATCAGTCTGCTCGCCAACGAGATGGTGGAGGCGGCGCGGCTCGAGGATCGGCGGCTTCAACTCAAGCGCAAGCGGGTCGATCTGTGCGAACTGGTGCGTCGGACGGTGCAGATGGCAGGGACGACGGCCACGGCAAAGCACCGGCTTCAGTTTGATGAGACCGTCGGCCACGAGCTCTGGGTGATGGGTGACCTGATGCGCTTGGAGATCGTCGTCAACAATCTGGTCGACAATGCGATCAAGTACTCGCCGCGAGGGGGCGACGTGATCGCGGCTCTTTCTGCGGATGGCACGCTCGCCACGGTGACGGTCAGCGATGAGGGGATTGGGATCGCCGCCGAGGACATGGGCCGGCTGTTCGTTCGTTTCAGCCGTCTCGGCCAGCTGGCAGACGTGCCCGGCACCGGACTCGGCCTCTACCTCGCGCGCGAGCTGGCCCGCCTGCACGGTGGTGACATCACCGTGGTCTCGACTCCGGGCCAGGGGAGCGAGTTCACATTGAGCCTCCCGCTCGAAGCCAGGAGCAAGGGTTAGTTCAGCGCCAGAGCATCCGCCAGAGGCCGGCGCGGCCGAGCGCCCGACCCACGATCTTGTTCTTGGCGCGGCGCGCGATCCGGCGGGGATCGCCCGACGCGAGCGTGGAGACGTCGTTCGCCAGCCGGGCCGCCGCGTACATCTGTGAGACCAGCCCGCGTCGCCTCACTCGAATACCTGGCCGATCAAGCTTTTCGCATCACGCGCCAGCTCGCCGCGTTCGGCCTCATAGGCTTCGATCACGTCAAGAAGCTGGCGCGCCTGGTCTGGCTCGCGCAGCCCGAGCACCAGGCCGACCGACAGCCAGTAGTCGGCGGTTTCGAGCAGATTCGAGTGGATATGGTCCGGGGTTTCGTCCAGCACCTCGCTCATCGAACTGATCAGCGCCCGACCGTAACGTTCCCATTGCGCATCGACAGAAGCCTTCATGCAAACAGGGTAAACTGGCTACCGCCTCCGCGGGGAGGTGGCAGAGTGGTCGAATGCGAGCGCCTGCTAAGCGCTTGAGCGGGTGTTTCCGCTCCCCGGGTTCGAATC
>Ga0209220_1000355_pt1 | contig 16704 bp, 18 predicted proteins | sample BlaSpr_A8_OM3_M3_FD_187984 | JGI IMG/M metagenome (GOLD analysis project Ga0209220, IMG submission 187984) | Forest soil microbial communities from Thunder Bay, Ontario, Canada - Black Spruce, Ontario site 2_A8_OM3_M3 (SPAdes) (version 2) | ecosystem: Environmental > Terrestrial > Soil > Boreal... | reverse complement strand
CCCCCACCTGCTTCACCATGGCATGGATGAGACCAAGCCAAGACCGAGCACTTTTGGAGAAGCGACCCTACTCGAACGGCAAATAGCATCGATCTCATCTTCGAATCCACTGGAGGAAACAAAACGATGCTCAGCTCGATCAACATCTCGCACGTCTTCGTCTTCGACCAGGAGAAAGCGCTCGACTTCTACGTCGGCAAGCTCGGCCTCGAGGTCAGCAACGACCAGAACCTCGGCTTCATGCGGTGGCTCACCGTGAGGGTGCCCGGCGACCCGACGCGCGACATCCTGCTCGAGCTCCCCGCCCCGCCCTCGATGGACCTGAAGTCCGCGGAGCAGATCCGTGAGCTCGTGAGCAAAGGCGCGACCGGTTTCACCGTCGGCTTCACCACGAACGATGCGAAGAAGACCTTCGAGGACCTCAAGTCCAAGGGCGTGGAGATCACGCAGGAACCGATGGAGCGCGAGTACGGAATCGACTTCGGCCTGCGCGACCCGTTCGGCAACCACATTCGCATCACGCAGCTGGCGCCCACGTCGCACCAGCTCCCAAAGAAGCCGGCGGAGAAGCGGGCGTGAGGTTTCGGACGAAGGTCCTGCTGTCAGGCAAGACCGCGACTGGGGTTGAGGTCCCGGCGAAAGTCGTCGAGGGCCTCGGCTCCACCAAGCGGCCGCTCGTGCGCGTGACAATCAACGGCTACACCTACCGCAGCGCCATCGCGGTGATGGGAGGGACCTACATGCTCGGCATCAGCGACGAGGTGCGAAGGAACGCGCACGTCGCGGCCGGCGACAATGTGGACATCGACATAGAGCTGGACACGCAGGCGCGCGACGTGGAAGTCCCGCCGGAGCTGGCGAAGGCGCTCGCCAAGGATGCGAAGGCAAGGAAGTATTTCGAAAGCCTGTCGTACAGCGGCAAGTACCGCCTGGCCGGGCCAATCGCGAACGGAAAAACACCAGAAACAAGAGAGCGCAACTTGGCGAAAGCGATGGAGCAGCTGAGGCGGGTCCAGGCTTAGACGGGCATCCTGTCACAGTACCCTTCAGCGGACCTTGAATCGCCCTGGAATCTTTGAGCCGGACTTGTATTTCGGGGACATGTCTCTCGACACGTTCGCCCGTCTGGGAACCGGTGCCGAGCCATGGCAATCGTTCGAGAAGGCGCGTGCATTCTTCACGGACGGCAATCTTCCTGAGGCGCGCGCAACTCTTGAGTCAATCGCCCTAACGCCGGGGATCGAATCACGCTTTCGCTTGCAGGCCTGGCACTCATTGCGCGAAGCGGGTGGTCAACCCCCGGCCAGCGTCGAAAACGAGGTTCTTGGAGTGGTGGTGGAAGTCGGGATGTCCAAGGGTCAAGACTTCTTGGCCGCCTACGCGGATCAGACCGCCTACTACTACAACTACTCGGGCGCGGCGGTGATCTGGCTGCGGCCTGACGCCTCGCTGGACGGGCAGATCAACTCAGTCTTGGCGGCCGCGCGCGTGATCTTGCCACTCATTGGCCCCTGGAAAGAATCGAGGCGGCCGTCACCGAGCGCGGGTGGTGCCCGACTCAATATTCTGACCCCGATAGGCCTTCATTTCGGTGAGGCACCGTTACGAGTTCTTGAAAGAGACGTCAACTCTCGGCCGCTGCTCGGGGCCGCAACGGCCTTAATGGCCAAGCTCACCTCATTGCCGCGTCGCTAGGTGGGCCACAGTTCGTATTTCGCCGCTATCGACTTGACAGCCTCGTTGACAGCTTCCCCGGGAGCCTGCGTGTCGTGGTGCGTGTCCGCGACGACCGATTCGATTCCCTCGCCCGTCACCCTGACCCTCTCCCCTGAAGGGGAGAAGGAAGGAATGGCTTAGCGCTCGGCGGCGCGCACCAGGGCTCGCAAAGACTCCTCGGGTCCGCGTCGCAGCTCGCGGCCTAGCAGCAGCCCCACGACCGGGCCCCGCCACCCGGGCGGGAGGTGGAAGTCTCAATTGAACCGGACGAGCGTGCCGCCCTCCTTGGTTTCGGTGAGCGTCACGTGCTCGTGGTTCTCGATGCCAAACGGAACATGCACCACCAGGTCGAGCCACCGGCGCTGCTGGTCCACGCCGCGAACATCGATGCGCACGTCCCAGCGCCGACCCAACGCAGGCGCGGACAAATTGATCACCTGGCCGGCCTGCACGGACCCCGGCGGTATGGCGGACACAAACCGAGCGTCCATCCACTCTCCAAACCGCTCGGGCGTGGTGAGCACGCTCCACACTCGCTCGGCTGGCGCGGACGTGGTCGCCGCGGGACAGACGCTGACGATCACGGCGCATACCTCACGTTGGTAGATCCGATGTCGGTACATCTGCCGACTTTTGCTCGACCGCCCCTCGGTGTTTCATGCGCACGACACCGCAATTAAAAGGCAACGAGGAGAAGTCACATGAGAACTATCGTGCGCCGGCTGCTGATCGCTCTGCTCCCTTTGGCTTTGCTGGCGCTCTCCGCGCCGGCCGTGTTCGCGGACAGCTGGCCGCAAGACGGCACCGATCCCTACCGGACCGGCTGCGCTCGGAGCGCGTGGACCGTCTACAGCGTGTGGACGGGTAGTGGGACCCTCGATCTCAAGTTCTCGAACGCCTGCGCAACCGCATGGGGGGAGTTCACGTGCTGGACCCCCGGCGGCTGCAGCAACTTCACCCAGTGGGCATACCGATATCCCGACGGTAAGCGGGAGACCAACTACCTCACATGGCCATGGTGGATCGTGCCTTACGGCGGGACGGTTCACACGCTGCAGATGTTCGACGGGTACGGCTACTGGGTCGATACCTGTGTACAGAGATATTGGGGCGGCGGCATGACTTGCACCGGCGGTTACTGAGAAACGATTTTCCTGGACGGCATGGCGCGTCGTGCTCGACAAGTCCAAACTGCCGTCCGGCCTGGTGGTCCATCGGGTATGGGTGCCGGAAGATGATTCCGGCACTCGCCGTTCGATTGCATATGTCGGCGAGCGCCGCCGGCGGATCGTGGGCACGGTCCTGATCGCGCTCGGCGTGATCCTGGCTCTCGCCGTCCTTGTGACGAGGACCGCGTTCTGGCTCGCATTCTTGCCCCTTCTCATCGCGTGGGGCGGAGTGGCGTACGCGGGCGGCGGCCGGACAGGCTTCTATGAGGTCGCGGACGACGGTGGGCTTGGCGACTTCCTGGGTCGCACGAAGCCGGAGGTCGGCTCGATGCGCCCGAGCAAGCCCCGGATCTAAGGCTCACATTGTTAACTGAGGGCAGCCATAATCACCGTACCGGTGGGGCGGGCCAGGATCTTTACCCTGCTGCAGCCTCGGCTGCCGCAGTCGACGAACGGGAACAGCCATGGCGACCTCGCGCCCACGCGCACACCTCCGGCCACGACTAATTCGGGCGGGCCTGAGTTCCTAGGATGGCTGCGCGAGGCGACGGGGTGGCAGCGAATCGGCCGGCTTGTGCCCCTGTCGTGGATCGCGATCCTGGTCTGGCCGCTGATGCTTCTCCTGACCCGCGGCCTGGCGCCGGGGGAGCTGGCCGTATCGCTGCTCGGGGTGGGGACCTTCGCTGTGGTCTGGGCCTGGTTCTGGCTCCAGCCCCGGACCGGCACTGACCCCTGGCTCTCGGTCGGCGTGCTGGTCGGCCTGGGGGCGATCGGCGCGGCCCTCACTTTCAGTAACCCGCGGATCTGGCACGACGGCCTGCTTGGCTACTGCATGGTGGTGGCGGCTGTGTGGCCGAGCTGGCGGCCCTCGCTGGTCGCCGTTCCCGCCGTGGCGATAGTTCTTTTTCTGGCCTTGGCCGCGACAGGGTCGAGCACGATCAATGCGTTCGGCGTAGCGCTGGTCTGGCTCTTCCTCGGTTTCGGCTTCGTGGCGGTGCAGCAGCTGCTTAGGGCAAATCTGCAGCTCCACGAGGCGCGCGTTCAGTCCTCTCAGAAAGCGTTGTTGTCGATCGTTGAGCCGATGGCCGTCTCACCGCGGCAACGGGAGATCATGCTGCTCGTGGCCACCGGACTCTCCGACAAGGAAATCGCTGCGCAGCTGCAGGTCTCTCCCCACACTGTGAGGACTCACCTGCAGCGGCTCTACTCCCAGCACGGCCTTCGCAACCGGGCGGAGGCGGCCGCCACCTGGACGAGGGGAAGGCTCGAGCCCACGGAGGACGCGAGCTCGATCTGAGATCGTGTCGTCGAAAATGACGACACGCGAAATCGCGTATTGCGCCCGTTAGAGGCCTCGACTCTGATGGGCCCATGGAACCGCGCTTCAGTCCGCGACAGGCTGAGATCGTGGCCTTGATCGCGTCCGGATACTCGGACAAGCAGATCGCGCTGGCTCTTCGAGTTTCTCAGCGCACTGTGCGGACCCAGCTCGAGCGTCTCTACGCGACGAACGGGCTCCACTGCCGCGCCCAGGCCGTCCTCATCTGGGCGCAGTCGGCGCGCATGGGGCCGCATGTCGGCGGAAATACCGTCTTGCCCGCATCGATGGGCGCGTCATAGGGTGCTGCCGTGGCGGCTTCGCTGAGCGTCGAGCGGCTGATGGTCGATCAAGAAGCTGCGATGGCGATCGCCATAGCGCGTCGCATGCGCCCACCGATGAAAGTCTTCGCCAACGCTGTACGCCTCGAGCTCGGGTGGAAATCTCTGAGCAGGAGGGCGGTCTATTCGTGGGAGCGCGGCGAGGCCCGCGTGCCGGCCGCGGCGCTGATCGCCGCGGCCCGTGTTTCAGCCACATCCGTCGACGAGCTGCTGAAACGGGCGCGCGGTCTTGCCGTGCTCGGTCTCTTGCCCGGTGAGTAGTTGTGCATCGGCGCTTCACAAACGCTTGACCTTTCTCGCCGTGTCGCGCGCAATGCCATCGCGCGCATCAACGGTGTGGAAAGGAGGTGAGCTCGGGGTCTGTTCGCGTCGGAATATCGCATCCACTTCGCTAGGGAGAGCATCCATATGACACGACTCGTGAAATTCATACGACTCGCAGTGGCGCTGGCCGGGATCACCGCCGGATTCTCGGCCGCCGCAATACCGATCACAGCCTCGGCCGACTACAACTACACGAAGACCACGTGGTGGTACTCGTCCGGCTACACCGTAGCGGACCACCATTTCTGGGAGTCGCCCCCAGGTGGCCGCGGATGGTACAGCGAGGTCATCTGGTCCTCGAGCGTCTACACGAACTACTGGTCGACCACGGTCCAGTTCTACGGCTCCTCGGACGCGTACTGGTGGGGATCACACCCCTGGTGCGCGACCGACATTTCGCTGACCGACATCTGGGGAGCGTCTGGAATCGCCGTCTCGGCATCAATTCCGTGGGGTGCCGGCTTCTCGGGGTCATCGTCTGGGCCAATCACCTGGACAACGAACAACGCGGTCTGCAATAACTCCTTCAACCGGGTCAATCACCAGTACTCCAACATCACGCTCAACGCTTTCGACCTCTACACCTTCGATCAGCAGGACTGCGCGGTTCTGACCTTCTCGTGGTCGGCGCACCAGCGCTGCGGCCCCTACAGCTGGGACTGGGTCAACTTCTAACACCGATGTGGCCTAGACCGATGAACCTTGCGCGTTCCGGCCACGGACTCGTGGCGTCACTTTTCATGGTGTGCGCGGTGATCGGTTGCGGCTCGGGGCCGGTGGGCGACGCCCACCGGCCCACCCCCACGATTCCTTTCGATTCGCAGCGGGTCCTGTTGGAGCTCAACCAGACGTGGATCGTCACCGGGCCTGGAAAGGGCGCCTTTGGCAACGTCCACAACCTCGAATCGACACCCTCCCTGTTCGAGACAAGCTGGCACCTCAAGGTCGCCTCCGCGATAGGAACACCGCTGCCGAATATCTCCAAGCCCGAGGCACAAGCGTGGATCGCCGATGCGATCGGCCGCCCGCCGACCGACGGTTTCAAGAAGCTCCAGGAGCTCAACCTTGCGGTCGCTGCGCTTCGCGGCCTCGGTCTCGGCGTCCCGGCGCCCGCGCTGGCGGCCATTGCACAGCTTCGCGAGGGACAGCTCTATGCGTTGGATGCCGGCAGGCAGCCTTCGTGGAGCGCGACTGCTCTCGCCGTATTGACGCTGAGAGACGCGTCGGCCCCCATTCCGTCCGATTTGGCGGCCGAGGTGCGCAGCGCTCTTCCCGGTGCGACGGCCGCGCACGACGCTACCGGCTGGGCCGAGGAGCTGATCCCCGTCTGGACGATCGCCGACCTCCTGCTTCCGGCAAACGAGCGGGCGGCGCAGCACAGCCGGCTCGTCACGTCATTGCATGCCATGCGCGAGTGGGCGACCGCGCAGCCGCTTGGCGAGCAGGCGATGTTCATCGTCGCGCAGGCGAACGACATCGCGCGCGCCAACTCGGTGGACGAGCTCACGCCCCTGTCGGCGCTCGCTCCGCTCGTCAGCCCGTCGGGCTACCTGGTCACGGGTGCCGGCGATCCGACGCCCAGCATGACCAACACCTACTACGCGCTCTCGATGGGCTACGCGCCACCCGGCTCGCACGCACGCGAGCTCCTCGCCGGATACCTCCAATGGTCGGTCGGGCCAAGGGGCTGGCGCCAGGACATCGGCGAGCCTGAGCCCACGACCTCCTTCTATTCATGGGAGGTCTCGCGGGCGCTGGGCCAGACCGGTCCCGAAGCTCCCCTACGGAGCCAGGTGGCGGAGTGGCTGGCAGCGAACGCCAAGGCGAAGTCGTGGAAGGGCATTGGAAATCAGGACCAGGCGTACTTCCTCTTTCTTCTCGCGAAGTCCATTGACGTACCGGTGCCGGTGCAAGTCGCCGACCTGGTGCGCGCGGAGCTGGCTGGAGACGGCGCTCAGCTTGCCCCGCCGGACCTCCTGAACCTCGCGCGCGAATCGCTCGCGTTGAACATCGAGGCCGGCACCGCAATCAAGGACGCGTGGCGGTCGGTGGAGGCTCAGCAAGACCTCACGAACATCAGGGGCGCCCAGGCAGCGCTCACCATGCAGACCGCTCTTCGGGAAACGATTCCGTTGACGAGCTTGAAGTCGCGCCTCGCCGCTCTGCACCCGGAGCTGTTGTGGAACTCGGGCCCAGGCATCTCGACCTCTGACCTGTTTTCGAGCGCAACCGGCGGCCTGGTCAGCGGCCGGAGCGATGCCCTGGGAGCCGCGGTCATCACGACCTTCGCCGACAACCACGGCTACTGGCTGCTCCCGACCACGGTCCCGCAGAACAACGTCGTTGAGCCTATGACGCTCTACTTCGGCCTCTGGCTGACCGGCGCGAAAGTGGACGACGGAGGGGTGTTTTGAGACCTGTCCGATTGCCGGGGCGGCCGGCGTATATAGCATGATGAGCGCCCTGATATTGGCAGCCGAAGATCAAGGTGCCGATCGTGCGCTGAGGGTTGTCCCCGACCCGAGCCCGACGGCGGCAAGGCCTACGCCAGATGAGCTCTGCAGCACCTACTCGGGCACGGTGTGCCGGTTCGCCGCCATGGTCGCCGGCTCGGACGCCGACGCGGACGACCTGGCTCAGGAAGCGCTCCTGAAGGCGGTCCGCAGCCTCGATCGGTTCGACCCGGCCAAAGGCACGATGGATGCCTGGCTGTGGCGGATAGTCGCCAACGTCGCGAAGGACGCGCACCGCGCGCGAGCTCGTCGCGCCGGCCTGTGGCAGCGCCTGGTCGGTGCATGGGCGGTTGAACCTGCGGCGAATGTCGAGGATCGCGCGCTCGAGTCGATCACGCGGCAGGAGCTGCTGATCGCGATTCGGCGGCTCGCCGAGCGTGACCGCATGTTGATCGCCCTGCGCTTCGGCGCCGACCTCGACCTTGCGACGGTCGGCGAGGCCGTGGGTCTGAGCGCGGAGTCCGCGGGTCAGGCCGTGCTGCGTGCGTTGGGGCGCCTACGCCGTGGATTGGAGATGAAGTCATGAACTTGATCGACCTCGAGGAGCTTGGTCAGCGCGTGCGAGAGCTGCCCATCGACCGGCCGGACGCGAAATCCGTGACGGCGCGCGTTCTCGCCACTCGGCGGGCTTCACCGCCACGACGTTCGTGGTCGCCGGCGCCGAGGCTTCGGGCCCTTGCCGCCGTTGCCGCCGTCCTGGTGTTGACGTGGGCGGTCTTTTATTTCTCGCCGGCGACGGGGGCCGCCCTCGCTGACACGCCGGTGGGACCGTTCTCCAGCTTCGTGCTGCAGGAGGCCGGACTCGGCAACGGCACCGCGGTCACCTCGCAAGACGCATCAGCCTCGCAGGCCGGTGTCTCGGTCCGGCTGCTGGGCGTGTCGGCCAACCCCATTCAAACGGTGATTCTGCTCAAGGTCTCGCCGGTCGATGCCACGCCCGTCTACGCCACTCTGACTGACCAGTTCGGGACGTCATACGAGTTCCGAGGAGGCTACGGCGACCTCCGGACCGGAGACCTGGCGGAGATCTTCGCTCCGCCTTCGGGCTTTGCGTCGACCCTCGGTATGCGGTTCACGTTCACGCTCAGCGGAGTCGACGCACACGGCTCAGTGATTCCCGCGACTTGGACGATCCGTGGCACCGTCCTGCCGCATGGCGGATTGACGTTCGCAGCGCCGCAGCCGGCGACCCTCGGTCAGGTGACGGTCACGTTCTCGGGCGGCCGGGAGGCGGACGGGATCATGCAGATCACCGCCCACGTGCACGGAGTGACCACCGATCAGCTCGGCCTTTCGCAGAAGCAGACCGCTGGCACAACGCCTCCGCTGACCGTCGAGGTCATCGATGGCAAAGGCAATGCGCTGGAGGTGCCGTACGAGCTCGTCGGTGAGAGCGGCGGGTTCGCGATCAACGTCCTCGCCTACGGAGCATCCGGCCACGGCACCTACACGGTGCGAATCACGATCCAGGGTTTCGGCTCGGTGGAGCGCTCCGTCTCTTACTGAATTAAGGAAAGGTAGAAAGGTGTTCTTCATCGCTTACCTGGTCCATGAGCTGAGCCGGCGACGCGCGCGAACGCTCACCGCACTCTCGTGTATCGCCATCGCGACCGGGCTCGTCATATCGGTCACGGCGATCGGAGACGGCGTGAACGCGACCCAATCGAAGGTGCTTACTCCACTCTCCGCGATCGGCGCGGACCTGATCGTCACGCGCGAAGCCGATCCCTCCAACCCGCATGGCTCGACAGAGGTGTTGATGCAGAATGCCGAGGCCGTGAAGACCGACCTCGCGCAGCTCGGCAAGCCTGGCGACCACTTCACGCGCGACTTCTTCCTGCCGGGGACTCAGCTGACCATGCCCACAACCACCGCGCAGCAGATCGCGGGCGAGGCCGGCGCGACGGCCTCCTCCGCGGCCCTGGCGATGACGATTACCCACCAGGAGGGAACGGTGCCGAAGATCGTGGCGACGTTTCAGACCGGCGGCCAGACGATCAACATCGACCAGGCCATAGCGCCGATGACGCAAGCTGAGATCAACGCCACGAACGCGTGCATCGCCGCTCTGCACGGCCCGCCGCTGGCTCCGCCTCCCGGTACGGATCCGGGCAAGGGCGGCACTGCACCCCCGACCCCCGACCAGATAAGCACCTGCCTGCCCGAGCGGTTCCAACGCTTCCGGGCGACGATCGTCACGCCGCAGCAGACCATTACGCAGGTCCTCAACCCGCCCCAGACGGACATCAAGAGCAACAGCCTTTCGGTGCTGGGCGTCGACACGGTCAACATGCCTGGGCCTCTATCGGCCGCTCAGATCTCTTCCGGCCGCTTCTTCTCCGCCGACCCCGGCGCCGCCGCAAAAGAGGTGGTGTTGAGCGAGGCTTACGCGACACACCACCAGATGACGCTCGGATCGTCGCTCACCTTCAACGGTCAATCGTTTTCCGTCGTCGGCACGGCGCGAAGCGTGATCGGCGTGCAGTCGGCGGACGTCTACCTCAGCCTGCCGGCGCTGCAGAAGCTCGCGAGCCAGGACGGCAACGCAAATGTTGTGTTCATCAGGCTGCGCCAGGGCTCCGATATCGACGCCGCAATCCACCGCATTCAGGCCGCGTATCCAGGCTTCAGGGTGACGAGCAATCGCGACCTGGCCAACCGGATCAGCGGCTCGGTCGCCCAGGCGGGGTCGCTCGCGCAGAAGGGCTCGCGTCTGCTGGCGCTGATCGTCTTCATCGTCACGGTGCTGTTCGTGAGCATCCTCAGCTGGGCCGGGGTCCACTCGCGCACGCGCGAGCTGGGCACGCTGCGCGCCATCGGATGGTCGCGCCTGCTGCTCGTGCGCCAGGTCCTGTCCGAGTCGCTCGCCCTGTCAGTGCTGGGCGCCGTCTTCGGGAGCGGGCTTGGGCTGCTCGCGGCGCGGGCGCTGCAGGCGTGGCTTCCGCCCCTGACGGCGTCACTGGCCGGCGTGTCTTCGGACACCGGGCAGTTCGGGCTAGGCAACCTCGCCCCGGCGTTCGGTTCCAGCACGACGCTGCGAATCGCCGTCACGCCGAACACCGACCTGATCCTGGCCGCGATGGCGCTTGCCATCGCCGCGGGAGTCGTGGCCGGGGTCATCGGCACGCTGCTCACCGCGCGGGTCCAGCCGATCCAGGCCGTGCAGAGGCTGACGTGAGCGAGATGGTTTACGAGCTGAGCGGAGTGTCGCGGACGTATCGGACCGGGTCAGCCCTGATCGAGGCCGTGAAGTCGGTCGACCTGGCCATCGACGGCACGGGGTTGGTGGTCATCCAGGGGCGCAGCGGTTCGGGCAAATCCACGCTGCTCCAGATGATGGGTGGCCTGGACAGGCCGGACTCAGGTCAGATCCGATTCCAGGGGAATGACCTGGCGCGGCTGCGCGAGGGCAAGCTTACGCAGCTTCGGCGCCTGGCCTTCGGCTTCGTGTTCCAGGCGTTCAACCTGATCCCTACCCTGTCGGCGGCAGAGAACGTCGAGGCGGCCGCGGCTCCCACGCGAGGCGGCTCGAGCGAGCGCCGCCGGCTCATTGCGCGGCTGCTCGACGAGGTGGGGCTCACCTCTCGTGCGCGTCACCTGCCGAGCCGGCTCTCGGGCGGAGAGCAGCAGCGGGTCGCCATCGCTCGCGCCCTGGTCAACAACCCGTCGGTCCTTCTGGCGGACGAGCCGACGGGCAACCTGGACTCGCGCACGTCGGCCGAGATCATCGGCCTGCTGAGCCGCCTTTCAGCCGAGCGAGACCTCACCGTCGTGGTGGTCACCCATGACCCGGCGGTAGCGGCCCAAGCCACCCGCCGCCTCACGATGGAGGACGGCCACCTGGCAGAGAGCTGAGCGAGAGCTAATCCGCCTCGTTGCATCCAACGGGCCCTTTCGAGTCTGGGATTTGGGCTCCGTAGGCGTCAACGGGGCGGAATACGTCGCGGGAAGCTGATGACCCCATAATCGAGCCGCCCCCACGTGACCACGCCCAATAACCTCCCCGCCGAGCTGACTTCGTTCGTCGGCCGCGAGCCGCAGCTGGCCGAACTCCGGCGCCTGCTCCACCGCTCGCGCCTCATCACCCTCACCGGCCCCGGCGGAGCGGGCAAAACCCGGCTCGCCGTCAGGCTGGCGACAGAGGTCGCAGAACGCTACCCCGATGGAGCGTGGCTCGTCGACCTCGCGCCCCTTGGCGACGGTCGCCTTCTCGAACACACTCTTGCGGCGGTCAGCGGAATCAAGGAAGAGTCAATACGGCCCATGGCCGAGGTCCTCAGCAGCGGCCTCGCCAACAGCACCGCCCTGATCGTGCTCGACGGCTGTGAGCATCTGGTCGATCCCTGTGCCGAATTGGCGAGCCGCCTGCTGCGGACGTGTCCGAAGCTCGCGATCCTGACGACCAGCCGCGAACCGTTGGGGGTGACCGGCGAAGTGATCTGGCGCACGCCGTCCTTGACCCTTCCGCAGCAGGACGACGCGGTGCCGGAGCTGCTCATGGAGAGCGAGGCCATCCGCCTGTTCGTCGACCGCGCGCGTCTCAGCCGCCCGGATTTTGAGCTGTCCCCCGCCAACGCCGCGCCCCTGTCGCAGATCTGCACCCGCCTCGAGGGCATCCCGCTCGCCATAGAGCTCGCGGCCGGACTTGCGGGCGTGATGACTCTGCAGGAGATCCTGGAACGACTGCGGCACCGTTTCCGCCTCCTCACCGGTGGCAGCCGGAGCGCGTTGCCCCGGCACCAGACGCTGCGTCAGGCGGTTGATTGGAGCCATGGTCTGCTCAGCCCAGGCGAACAGGCGCTGTTCGCGCGGCTCGGCGTGTTCGCGGGCGGCTTCGACTTGCCGGCCGCTGAAGCCGTCGTCCATGGGGAGCCGATCGAGGTCGACCAGGTCCTCCCTCTCATCTCGCGGCTGGTGAACAAATCGCTGGTGGTGGCCGACTCTGGGCGCCCGCAGACGACGCGCTACCGAATGCTCGACACCATCCACGAGTACGCGCTCGAAAAGATTCCGGAGAGCGAGCATGTGGAGCTGCGCAGGAAGCACGCTTCCTACTTCGGTGAGTGGGCCATCCACGCGACCCACCTGCTGACATCTCCAGAGCAGGTCGGCTGGCTCAGGCGTATCGACGAGGAGCAGGCAAACATCCGCCTGGCGATGGAATGGAGCCTCAGCGAACGGCCCGACGACGCCATGCGGCTGGTCGGGGAGATGGACGCGTACTGGTGGATGCGCCGCCACCTGAGCGAGGGTCTCGAGTGGTTTAGCCGAGCCCTTGAAGTTCCGACGACGAATGAAGCGCTGCGAGCGCCGGCCCTGGTGGCAAGGGCCCGGCTGTCGCGCCGGCGCGGTGACTACGCCGCTGCGCGCCGCGACGCCGGAGAATGCGCCGCGATCTGCCGCCGGCTTGGGCTGGACCACCACCTCATCCGAGCCGTGACGTTGCTCGGAATCGTCGCGAGTCAACAAGGCGATAAGGCCGCGGCATTGGCGAACTTCAACGAAGCCCTGGAGCTGGCGCTGCGCCTTGAAGAAGTTGACCGGGTCATCGGAGCCCTGAACAACGTGGCAATGATCGAAAGCGTGTACGGCGACATACAGATTGCACACACGCGGGTCGAAGAAGCGCTCGCACTCGCGGAGAGCCTCGGCGATCGGTTCCTAAGAGCGAACATCTTGGACACGGTCGCGCGAATCCATGTTCGCCTGGGCGAGTACGACCTGGCGGCCCAGCAGTACACGGAGGCGCTGACAGTCGCGGCCGAGTTCGAGGACACGATGAACATTGCCGACTGTCTCGATGGCATGGCACTGCTGGCCGCTTTCCGAGGCGACCCGACCAGGGCCGTAGTCCTGGTCGCCGCCGGCCACGCGATGCGATCGGTGAGCGGAGGAGAGCGGAACGCCGAATGGTCCGTCGAGGTTGACGCCGGGGTTGCCAAGGCGAAGGCCAGGATCGGGCGCGCCGCGTCCGAGGCCGCCTGGAATAAGGGCCAGGGCATGAACATGCAGGAGGCTGTCCGCTACGCGCTTGGTGCGTCGGCCGAGCCTCCGCACGATGGCCAGGGCGGGCTAACGGACAGGGAAATCCAGGTCGCCAGGCTCATCGCGGGCGGCCTGACGAATGGAGAGGTGGCTGCAAGGTTGAAGATCTCTGGCCGCACCGTGGACGCGCACGTCGAGCACATCCGCAACAAGGTCGGATTGAGGACTCGCTCGCAGATCGCGGTGTGGGCACACGAGCGACTAGGTACGCCCTAGGTCCCAGCTAGGTCGCCCGTCGGTCATTTCGCCGATGGCACGCCGATGCCTGCCGCGTACGGTTCGCGGATGGCGACGATGCACCTCAGTCCGCGGCAGGAGGAAGTGCTCAGCCTGATCGCTGACGGGCTGACGGACAAGGAGATCGCCGTCCGCCTCGGCATGCAAACACGAACGGTGAGAACTCACCTCGAGCGTCTGTACGCGCGACACGGTCTCCACAATCGCGCGGGCGCTCTCGCCATCTGGTTCCAATCCAGGTCGACGTCTGCCGCGCCGGATGTCGGTTGAGCCGACTTGTTTAGAGTGTCGGCATCTTTCTCATAGGCGCACCGCCGTGGACCGAGGAGGGCCGGCTCGACCTTCTGGGGGTAGCCCTGCTGGTTTTGATTGCATACATCGTCGTCAGGAGGCGCCGTCAGCCCTGAGCTCACGTCACCGCTGAGGGGCCGCCCTAGTCCTTGATTGAGTCTCCGATCGCTGCCTGCGCCGCCGCCAGCCGCGCCACCGGCACGCGGAACGGGCTGCACGACACGTAGTTCAAACCCAGCTTGTGGCAGAGGTGGATCGAGTCCGGGTCTCCCCCATGCTCGCCGCAGATCCCGATCTCCATGTTGCGCCGCGTCTTGCGCCCTTCCTTGACCGCGATGCCCATCAGCCGCCCCACGCCCGCCTCGTCGATCGTCTCGAACGGGTTGCGCAGCAGGATCTTCTGCTCGAGGTAGCGGACGATGAAGGCCCGCTCGGCGTCGTCGCGCGAGAAACCGAATGTCGTCTGGGTGAGGTCGTTGGTGCCGAAGGAGAAGAACTCCGCCTCCTTGGCGATCTCGCCCGCGGTGAGCGCCGCGCGCGGGATCTCGATCATGGTGCCGAACTTGTAGGGCACCTTGACGCCCTTCTCCTTCTGCACCGCCTCGGCGACCGGCTTCAGCTCGTTGTGCACCACGCGCAGCTCGGCCACCGTGCCGGCAAGCGGGATCATGATCTCGGGCCGCGCGTCAATCTTCTTCTTGCGCAGGTTGCAGGCCGCCTCCATGATCGCCCGCACCTGCATGCGCGTGATCTCCGGGTAGAGGATCGACAGCCGAACACCGCGCAGGCCCAGCATGGGGTTTTGCTCGTGCAGCTCCTCGACGCGGGCCAGGATCTTCTCCCGCTCCGCGAGCAGCTTTGGGTGCTCGCCCGTGTCCTTGAGATGCGTCGTCTCGCGGATCAGCTCCTCGAGGCTCGGCAGGAACTCGTGCAGCGGCGGGTCGATGAGCCGGATGATCACCGGCAGCCCAACCATCGCCTTGAAGATCCCCTCGAAGTCGCGGCGCTGGATGGGCAGCAGCTTGGCGAGGTGCTTCTCCCGCTCTGCTGTGGTCGTCGCCATGATCATGTCCTGCACGATCGGCAGGCGCTCCTGCTCCATGAACATGTGCTCCGTGCGGCACAGCCCCACGCCCTGCGCGCCGTTCTCGCGCGCCTTCTTCGCGTCACGCGGGTAGTCCGCGTTCGCCCAAACCTCGAGGCGGCGGAACTCGTCTGCCCAGCGGAGGATCGCGCTCGCGGCCGGATGTTTGGTCAGCGACCGTGCCTCGATCGTCGGCACGGTGCCCACATACACGTCGCCGGTGGTCCCGTCGATCGTGATCTCGTCGCCTTCCTTGATCGTGGTCCCATTGGCGGAGAACTTGCGCTGCCGCACGTCGACGTCGATCGCGCTCGCGCCGACGACGCACGGCCGGCCCATTCCGCGCGCGACCAGCGCCGCGTGGCTGGCGGTGCCGCCGGTCTGGGTCAGGATTCCCTTCGCCTCCACCATCCCGTGCACGTCGTTCGGGTTCGTCTCCACGCGGACGAGGATCACGGCCTTGCCCGCCTTGCCCCACTCCACGGCGGTGTCCGCGTCGAACACGGCGCCTCCGCTGGCGGCGCCTGGTGAGGCCGGAACTCCACGTGCTAACGGCGTGACCTTGGCCGCGGGGTCGACACGTGGGAACAGCAGCTGCTCCAGCTGGCGCGGCTCGACGCGCGCGACCGCCTCCTTCTTCGTGATGAGGCGCTCCTTGACCATGTCGACCGCGATGTGCACCGCCGCCTCGCCCGTGCGCTTGGCGGATCGCGTCTGCAGCATGTACAGCTTGCCGCGCTCGATCGTGAACTCGAGGTCCTGCACGTCCTTGTAGTGCTTCTCGAGCTGACGCGCGTAGCGCTCGAACTGCGCGTAGACCTTCGGCATGTGGCCCTTCAGCGCGGCGATCGGCTCGGTGTCGCGGACGCCGGCCACCACGTCCTCGCCCTGCGCGTTCGCGAGGTAGTCGCCGTACAGCTCCCTCTTGCCTGTGATCGGGTTGCGCGTGAACGCGACGCCAGTGCCGGACGTCTCCCCCATGTTGCCGAACACCATCATCTGGACGTTGACCGCGGTGCCCAGGTCGTCCGGGATCCGCTCCATGCGGCGGTAGGTCTTGGCGCGGTCCGTGTTCCATGACTTGAACACCGCGTCGATCGCCTCGCGCAGCTGCTCCACCGGGTCGGAGGGAAACTCGTGGCCCGTCTCGTCCTTATATGTGGCGAGGAACCGGGCGACCAGCGGGCGCAGCTGCTGGGGCTTCAATTCGGGGTCGGTCTTGACCCTGGCCTTCTTCTTGGCCTCCTGCAGCGCGTGCTCGAACTTGTCGCCGTCGATGCCCTTGACCGTCTTGCCGAACATCTGGACGAAGCGGCGCCGCGCGTCGAGGGCGAAGCGCTCGTCCTTCGTCAGCGCGGCCAGGCCCTTCGCCGTCTCCTCGTTCAGGCCGAGGTTGAGGACCGTGTCCATCATCCCGGGCATCGAGAACTTGGCCCCCGACCGCACGCTGACGAGCAGCGGGTCCTTCGGGTCGCCGAACTTCTTGCCCGCCTTGCGCTCGAGGACCTTCAGCGCCGGCAGGACCTGCTCCCACAAGCCCTTGGGGAACTTGCCGCCCGCCTTGTAGTACGCGCGGCAGGCCTCGGTGGTGATGGTGAAGCCGGGCGGGACGGGCATTCCCGCTTTCGTCATCTCCGCGGCCCCGGCGCCCTTGCCCCCGAGGAGG
>Ga0209220_1000354_pt1 | contig 16705 bp, 13 predicted proteins | sample BlaSpr_A8_OM3_M3_FD_187984 | JGI IMG/M metagenome (GOLD analysis project Ga0209220, IMG submission 187984) | Forest soil microbial communities from Thunder Bay, Ontario, Canada - Black Spruce, Ontario site 2_A8_OM3_M3 (SPAdes) (version 2) | ecosystem: Environmental > Terrestrial > Soil > Boreal... | reverse complement strand
AAATGCAGGTCCGAGCTGCCCGACGTCACCAACGCCCTGAGCAGTTTGCCAAGGCGCTGCTCCGCCGCCTGGTACTGGGAATTGGCGAACTCGCCGGGCAGGGTCCCGGGAGAGGTGGCGACAGGGTTCTCGACCATGGGCGCGGCGGCGATCACCGATGCCCGCGGAGGCCGCGTGGCCTGGAGACCTGGGCGGACGGCTGTGACTGCGGTGGCTGCGGGAGGTGTCGCGGGAGCGGCTGGGGCGGGGAGGGGAGGGGGAGCCGCCTGTTCCTTAGACGCCCGGCGGACCGCCGAGATCACCGCCGTGAGCCGTCCTGCCTCGGGCACGATCTTCACGCGCACGAGTCCCTTCGCCCCGGCGTACTCGAACTCGGTCTCGGCCTGGTGATCGATCTTGTCCGCCGCTTCCGGCGGCGCCACCTCGACCATCAGGGCATAGATGTGCTGATCGGTCAGCGGTTGTTTCGAGACCTTCCGGGGTTTGCCGTCCTTCACGATCGTCACCGGCTCGTCGGGCAGGAGGTACAGCTGATCCGCTCCCTCGCGGAGCATAATGTCCACGAACGGGTCGAGCCGCGTGGCCATCGCGTCAGTCCTCGGGGCGCGCGAACAGCACGTGGGCGCGGTTCACGAAATGGGCTTGGTCATCGGTGGTGATCGCGAAAAAGGGATCCGTTGAAGCATTGAGGTAATCGAGCACCCGCGAGTGATGCTCGGGCAGCTCGAGGGTCGCCCAGCCACTCAGACGGGTGCCGTCGGCGAACGTCAGCTCGATGCGTGCCTGCTTCGCCGCCGAGAGCCGGACGGGATCCTCGGGAGCGGTGGTGCGGAGAACCGACAGCGTCACCGTCCGCGCCTTCGTCACGAGCAACACAGCGCCGCCGTTGTCCGTGGGACGGAACGGATAGAAGCCCTCGGGGCGATTCAGCATGTCCAGCGGCGTCTCGGGGCCGGCATGCTGCGGGACACGCTCCATGACCCAGATCTGGCCGTCCCGGCGGCCACCCGCGGTCAGCAGGAGGCTCGCCGGGATCGCGACGCGCGGAATGGAGAACCCCGTCACGTCCTCGACCTCAGCGCGTCTTGCATTGCACCGACAATGGCTCCCGGTTGTCGCAGGCGATCGTCTCGTTCATGCCACGGACGAGTGGGCCACAGGCCGTGCGATGCGCCGTTTCGGTGGCCTCGGCGGGCGTGCTGCCGGCCGCGGTGGCGCAGTTCGAGCGGCCCTGGAACGCCATGCACACCGAGCATTCCTGGGTCGCGCGGGCCGTCGACATGTAGAAGAACAGCGCGACGATAGCGGCAACCACCGCCAGAGTGATCAGCGTCGAGCGTTTCATGGGCATTCTCCGGTGAGCGGGGAAGCTGTCGCCGTTGCGGTATTCGCGCCAGAGCCCCGCGCCCCTTAACGTAGGGTCCATGTCGGTGTTGACCGTCGCATTGCTGCTCTTCGCCGCGCTCGCGTTGGCGCTGGTCCTTTCCGCCATTGGGGCGTGGCGCAACCGCCGCCGGCTCGGCTCGCTGGTCGGATTTCTCGCCGCGGGATTGTTCCTCGCGCTCGCCGCGCTGTGCGGCACGATCGCCGTTGGCATCCGCGGCTATCGCGCGCTCACCCAGGAGGTCGTCGCGGCCACCATTCGCACCGAGCCGCTCGGTCCGCAGCGGTTTCGCGCGACGGTGGCGCTCGCGGACAGCAGCCTCCACACGTTCGATCTGGCGGGCGATGCCGTGTATGTAGACGCGCACGTGCTCAAATGGCGGCCGCTCGCCAATCTGTTGGGCCTGCACACCGCCTATGAACTGGACCGGATTGCCGGTCGCTACCAAATCCTGGCGGAAGAGCAGACCCGCGAGCGCACCGTGTACTCGCTCGCCGCGGCGAAGCCATTCGACGCGTTCGATCTGGCGCGGGCGACCTGGCTGCTCCGGCCGCTCGTGGACGCGGAGTACGGCTCGGCCACGTTCGTTCGCGCGACCCAGCCCGCCAGCTACGAGGTGCGCGTCTCCACCACGGGACTCCTGGTGAGGCCGGTCCAGGTTAGGTAAGCTTCTCGCCGTGGCTGAGCCGAAGAAGAAACCGAACTATTCGAACGCCTGGGTGGAAGCGCGGGCGCTGATCTGGCGCCATCGCCGCCGCCTCGGCGTCGGACTGCTGTTGATGCTGGTGAATCGCCTCGCCGGCCTGGTCTTGCCGGCATCCTCCAAGTACCTCATCGACCATGTGATCGGCCAGCGGCGGGTCGAGCTGCTCGGGGTCATCGCGGCCGCGGTGGGCGCCGCCACGGTCGTCCAGGCATTCACGTCCTTCGGGTTGTCACAGATTCTCGGCGTCGCGGCGCAGCGGGCCATTACGGACATGCGCAAGACGGTGCAGGCATACGTGTTGCGGCTGCCCATCGCCTACTTCGACTCCACAAAGACGGGCGTCCTAATCTCGCGGATCATGACCGATGCCGAGGGCATCAGGAACCTGGTCGGCACCGGGCTGGTGCAGCTCGTGGGCGGCCTCGTGACCGCCGGCATCGCGCTGGGCGTGCTGTTCTGGCTCAACTGGCAGCTGACAGCGATGGCGATCCTGGTGCTTGCGGTGTTCGGTGGCGGCATGGCGTACGCGTTCACCAAGCTGCGGCCGCTGTTTCGGGATCGCGGCAAGCTCAACGCCGAGGTGACCGGCCGGCTCGCCGAGACGCTGGGCGGGATCCGCATCGTGAAGGCGTATCACTCCGAGCGCAGTGAGCGGCTGGTGTTCGCGCGCGGCGCGCACCGGCTGTTCCGCAACATCGCGACGACGATGACCGGCATATCTGGGTTAGGCGCGTTCGCGAGCCTGGTCATCGGCGCGATCGGCGTCCTGATGGTCCTCGTGGGTGGCCGGGCGATCCTGGCGGGCGCGATGACCCTCGGCGATTTCGTGATGTACATCTTCTTCGTCGGCCTGGTGGCGGCGCCCCTCATCAGTATCGCGTCGATCGGGACACAGATCACCGAGGCGTTCGCCGGCCTCGACCGGATCTACGAGCTGCGGCGGATGATCACCGAGGACGCCGAGGACGCGACGCGGGCGCCGTTGCCCGGCATCCGCGGCGACGTGGCGTTCGAGAACGTCACGTTCGCCTACAAACCGGGCGTCCCGGTGCTGAAGCGTGTGTCCTTCCGTGCGGCCGCGGGCTCGACCACGGCGCTGGTCGGCTCCTCGGGATCGGGGAAGAGCACGCTGATGGGTCTGGTGCTGGCGTTCAACCGGCCCGAAGAGGGGCGGGTGCAGGTGGACGGCCGCGACCTGGCGACGGTACCGCTCGGGGATTATCGCACTCAGCTCGGCGTCGTGCTGCAGGACAACTTCTTGTTCGACGGAACGATCGCCGAGAACATCGCGTTCGCGCGGCCCCACGCCACGCGGGCCGAGATCGAGGCCGTCGCGCGCATCGCGCATTGCGAAGAGTTCGTGGAGCAGTTCGATCAGAAGTACGACACGGTGGTAGGGGAACGGGGCGTGAAGCTGTCGGGCGGGCAGCGCCAGCGCATCGCGATCGCCCGGGCGATCCTCGCCGACCCGCGGATCCTGGTGCTCGACGAGGCGACCTCGAGCCTCGACTCGGAGAGCGAAGGCAAAATCCAGGACGGTCTGCGCGCCCTACGCCGCGGGCGCACGACCTTCGTGATTGCACACCGTCTTTCGACGATCCGCAGCGCCGATCAGATCCTGGTGCTCGAGGCGGGGGAGATCGTGGAACGGGGGACGCACGAGCAGCTGCTCGCCAAGCACGGCCGTTACCGCCAGCTCTACGACAAGCAGTATCACTTCGAGCGCGACCAGTTCATCAATCCGGGGGAGGACTTTACTCCCGAACCGGTGGATGAAGGAGTTGCAGTGCCGCCGGTGACGCCGCCGACGCGCCTCTAGCGGCTCTTGCTCCAGGTCGCCGTGTGGAAGTGCTCGGAGCGCGGCGCCAGCTTCCCCTTGCCCGCCGCATATTCCTTCCAGGTCACCGCCGGATAATCGTTCGGCACCTGCTCCATCGTGATGCAGTCCTGCACGGGGCAGACAAGCGCGCACAGGTTGCAGCCGACGCACGCCTCCTCGATGATCTCGACAACCGGACCGCCATTGTCACGGGGCAGGCGACGGATGGCCTGATGGGCCCCGTCCTCGCACGCCGTCCAGCACAGCTCGCATTTGATGCATTTGTCCTGGTCGATGTGCGCCAGTAGATGGTAGTTGAGGTCGAGCTCTTCCCACTTGGTCACGCGCGGCAGCGCCCGGCCCCGTACGTCCGCGAGAGTGCGATGCCCGCGTTCGTCCATCCAGTTCGACAGCCCATCGATCAGGTCTTCGACGATCCGGAACCCGTAGTGCATGACCGCCGTGCAGACCTGCAGCGAACCGGCGCCGAGCGCGATGAATTCCGCGGCGTCGCGCCAGGTGGCGATTCCGCCGATGCCCGAGATCGGGATCGTCACCTTGGGGTCCGCCGCGACGGCCGAGACCAGGTGCAGGGCGATCGGCTTCACGGCCGGGCCGCAATAGCCGCCGTGGCTCGATTTGCCTCCCACTGAAGGCTGCGGTTCGAAGGTCGCCAGGTCCACGCCCACGATTGAATTGATGGTGTTGATCAGTGACAACGCATCCGCGCCGCCCTTCACGGCGGCGCGCGCGATGTAGGTGATGTCGGTGACGTTGGGCGTGAGCTTCACGATGACCGGGATCGTCGCGGCCTCCTTGACCCACTCCACGATCTGGCAGGTGTAGTCGGGCACCTGGCCCACCGCGCTTCCCATGCCGCGCTCGCTCATGCCGTGCGGGCAGCCGAAATTCAGCTCGATGCCGTCGGCCCCGGTGTCCTGCGTTTGCTTCACGATCTCATGCCATGCTGCGCGCTTCGATTCGACCATGAGCGACGCGATGACGGCGTGCTTGGGGTAGTTCCGCTTGACCTCGGCAATCTCCTTCAGGTTGTCGGCCACCGGGCGGTCGCTGATCAGCTCGATGTTGTTGAAGCCCATCATCCGGGTGGATCCCAGATCGACCGAGCCGTAACGCGAGAAGACGTTGATGATCGGCTCCCCGATCGTCTTCCACACGGCGCCGCCCCAGCCGGCGTCGAATGCTTTTGCCACCTGGCCATAGGTGTTGGTCGGGGGGCCGGACGCCAGCCAGAAGGGGTTCGGGCTCTTGATGCCCGCGAAGTCAGTTCTCAGGTCAGCCATGTTTCCTCCCGCTCAACATCTCATGAATCTGCTTCGCCGCCGCGATGCCCTCCGCGGCGGCGTTCACGATCTCTGCGCCGCCGTTGGCACAATCGCCGCCGACGAACACTTTCGGGTTGTCGCGCGGCACCGCCACCTCAGCCCGCTCTCCCTGGCCGATCGCGATGATCACCATCTCGCAGGCAATCGTCTCGCCGCCCTGCGACGTCTTGATCTCGAGCCCTGCTACGCCGCCCTGGCCGCTTGCGATGATGCGCTGCGGAACGGCGTGAAACCGGAATCCACAGCCGTCGCGCTTGGCCAACTCGTACTCGTAGTGATAGCACGACATATCGGCTTCGCCACGGCGGTACACGATCGTCGCGGCTTCGGCGCCGAGCCGTTTCGCCTGGGTGACGGCATCGATGGCGGTGTTGCCGGCGCCGATGACGATCACGCGCCTGCCGACTTTCGTCTCCCGATACGGATGCGTTTTCAGGCGCTCGATGAAGGTCAGCGCATCCATGACGCCGGGCAAATCCTCTCCGGGGATGCCGAGCGACTTGGTGTGCCCAAGTCCGAACCCGACGAAGACCGCGTCGTAGTCGGCGAGCAGCTTCTCGAAGGCAACGTCGCGACCCACCGTGACACGGGTCTTGAGTTCGACGCCCAGGTCCAGAATGTCCTGGACTTCGGCGCGCGCGACGTCGTTCTTGAGCTTGTACTCGGCTATTCCGTAGGTGTTGAGGCCGCCGGGCTGGGGCTTCGCCTCGAAGACGGTGACGGCGTGTCCGAACCGTCGCAGATCGCGCGCGCACGAGAGTCCGGCGGGCCCCGCGCCCACGATCGCCACCTTCTTGCCGGTCGGCTTGCCGGGTTGGAAGAGCTGCACCTTGTGCGCGAGCACGTAGTCGGTCGCGTGGCGCTGTAGCAGAGCAATTTTGATCGGCTGCTCGTCACGCGCGTTCAGCACGCACGCTCCCTCGCACAGCACTTCCACCGGGCAGGCGCGGGCGCACGAATGACCGAACGGGTTTACCTCGAGAATGACGCGCGCCGAGCCCCGCAGGTTGCCGGTCGCGATCTTCTTGATGAATGCGGGCACGTCGATGTGCGTGGGGCACGCGATGGTGCAGGGCGCGTCGTGACAGAAGAGGCACTTGGTGGCCTCGAGCAGGGCGTAGTCGGGCGTGAGCGGCGGCGCGATGTCGGCGAAGTTCCGCTCGAGCTGCTGGTCGGAGAGGACCGGTGCCTGCTCACGCACCTGCACGTACCGCTCCCTGCTCCCTGCTCCCAATCATCATTCGCATCCCCACAACGTAGACGACCGCCGCCACCAGGAACCCAACAAACCACGCCCAGTTGTACAGCCCCGCGAAGATGCCCGGGGCGCTGGTTCCTCTGACCGCGGCGACGAACCCCGGCAGGCTCGGCGCCACACCGAGCGCGAAGGCTGCGATCGCCACCCAGTTGACCCCACCCGAGTACTCGTACGCGCCGTCGCGCCGATACAGGTCGTCCACGTTTAACACGCCGCGCCGCAGCAGGAAGTAATCGGCGATCATGATCCCCGCGATGGGGCCGAGCAATGCCCCGTAGCCGAGCAGCCAGGTGAAAATGTAGGCGGCGGCGTCGTTGTAGAGCCGCCACGGCATCATCACGATGCCGATCACGGCGGTGATCATCGCCCCCTGTTTGAACGAGATCTTGTGGGGCGCGAGGTTCGAGAACCCATTGGCAGGAGCAACAATGTTGGCGGCGATGTTCGTCGTCAGCGTGGCGACCGTGAGCCCCGCCATGGAGAGCATGATCATCAGCGGCCCGCCGATCCGCGCCAGCAGCGCCACGGGATCGGCGATGCGCGTGCCGAAGATCACAACAGTCGCGCTCGTCACGGCCGCGCCGATGAAGGCGAACAGCGCCATCGTCACGGGCAGTCCCACGGCCTGCCCCACGACCTGATCGCGCTGGCTCCTGGCAAAGCGGGAGAAGTCGGGGATGGAGAGCGCCATCGTTCCCCAGAAGGCGACGGCGGAGGTGAGGCCGGCGCCGAAGATCGAGCGCAAACCGCCATGTGCGTTGGGCGGGTTTTGCAGCATCGGGCCGATGCCGCCCGCTCGCAGCAACGCCCAAATGAACAGCGCGGCCCCGACCGCGAGCAGGAACGGCGAGCCCCACGTCTCGAGGAACTTGATCGAGTCCATCCCGCGCAGCACGATCCAGACATTCATGGCCCAGAACAGCATGAAACACAGGAACTCGCCCGTATTGAGGCCCACGAAGGACGGCAGGACATGCGGCAGCGTGGCGATGCCGGGCCACATCACCTCGACCAGCTTGTAGATCGCCCAGCCGCCGATCCACGTCTGGATTCCGAACCAGCCGCACGCCACCAGGCCGCGCAGCAGGGCGGGGACGTTGGCGCCGAGCACACCGAACGAGGCGCGTGCGAGCACGGGGAAGGGGATCCCATAGCGCGTGCCGGCGTGCGAGTTGAGGGCGATCGGCACGAGGACGACGAAGTTGCCCAGCACCACCGCGCCCACCGCCGCCTGCCAGGTCCAGCCTTGATCCACGAGTCCCGACGCCAGCGTGTAGGTCGGGATGCAGATCGCCATGCCGATCCACAGCGACGCGATGTGCCACCAATTCCAGGTGCGCCGCTCGGGCGCCACCGGCGCGAGATCGGGATTGATGAGGGACGCGTCGCTCATTTCACTTCGGCGAGTGCCCGCTCCAGACGCCGGCAGCCGTCGTCGATCTCGGCCTTGCTGATGAGCATCGAGGGCGCGATGCGGATCACGTTGCCGTACAGCCCGCCCTTGCCGATCAACAGACCCTGCCGCTTGGCCGCTTCCATCAGTGCCAGCGTCTTCTTGGGCGACGGCTCCTTGGTTTTGCGGTCTTCCACCAGCTCCAGTGCCTGCATCAGGCCCATGCCCCGCACGTCGCCGATGAACGGGAACCGCTTCTTGAACTCCTCGAGCGCGTCGCGCAGCTGGCGGCCGCGCTCGGCGGACCGTTTGGGCGTGTTCTCGCGCTCCATCACGTCGAGGGTCACGTCCACCGCGGCCATGGAAATCGGGTTCCCGCCGAACGTCGACAGGGAGAGCCCGGTGAAGGCGTTCGCCACCTCCTCGGTCGCGATCGTCGCGCCGACAGGGAAGCCGCTGGCGATCGACTTTGCGAACGTCATGATCTCCGGTTCGACGCCCCAGTGCTCGATCCCGCACCAATGGTCGCCGGTGCGGCCCCACCCCGTCTGCACTTCGTCGCAGATGAACACGCCGCCGTACTTGCGCACGATGCCCACGGCGATCCCAAAGTATTCCTTCGGTGGTGTGATGAATCCTCCCGCCCCCTGGATGGGCTCCGCGATGAACGCGGCGGGCCGGCCGGTGGTCTCGGTACGTATCAGATCCTCGATGTCTTCGGCGCAGCGGATGCCGCAATCGGGATACTCGAGGCCGAGCGGGCAGCGGTAGCAGTAGGGCGACAGGGCGTGCTTGATCCCGGCGATCTGGGTGGGGAGCACGCGCCAGGGCGACTGGCCCGTGATCGAGATCGCGGTCATGCTGCGGCCGGCGTAGGCGTGCCGCAGCGCGATGATCTCCTGCTGGCCCGTGTAGATCTTGGCGAGCATGATCGCCGTTTCGTCGGCCTCGGTGCCGCTCGTCGTAAAGAAGCTCTTCTTGAGCTTCCCCGGCGTGATCTGTGTCAGTCGCTCGGCGACCTTGACCTGCTCGCGTGTGGGATACACGCTGGCCGTGTGCGTGAGCCGGGCGACCTGGTCCTGGATCCGTTTGACGAAGTCGGGGTGCGAGTGCCCGATGCCGAGCGTGAGGATGCCGCCGAAGAAGTCGAGATAATCTCGGCCGTCCGCGTCCTTGACGTTGGCGCCGTGCGCCTCCGTAATGACGATCGGCTCGGCGTAGTAGTTCGCGACGCAGGGGAACAGGAATTCCTTGTGTTTCTGGCGGACGGTCTGAGAATCCATGAGCTCCTCTGTCAGAAATGCGTCGGTTCCCGTTTCAGAAACTGCCCTCGCCCGATCGTCCCCACGAATTCGCCGTCGCGCGCTTGCACCTGACCGCGCACTGTGACGACGCTGGGCCGGCCCTTCCGCTCCCACCCCTCGTAGGCGTTGTAATCCACGTTGGAATAGCTGCACTCCTGGGAGAAGGTCCCGCGGAACGCCGGGTCATAAACCACCAGGTCCGCGTCGCTGCCCACCTGAATCGCGCCCTTCTTGGGGTAGAGCCCGAACAGCCGCGCGGCCTGCGTGGAGCAGGCGTCCACCATCGCCTGCAGGCTGAGCCGGCCCGGGGCGACACCGTAGGTGTGCACCAGGTCCACCCGCTCTTGAATCGAGGGGATGCCGTTGGGGATCTTCGTGAACGCATCCTTCCCCATGTCCTTTTGTCCGCGAAAGCGAAATGGCGCATGGTCGGTCGCAATCGTGCTGATCGCCCGTGTCTTCACGCCATTCCAGAGCACCGCCTGGTTCGTCGTGTCGCGCAGCGGCGGTGACATCACGTACTTCGCTCCCTCGAAGTTGGGCCGCGCCGCGTAGCTCTCGTCCAAGAGAAAGTGGGGGATCACCGATTCGATCCAGACGTTGACCCCTCGGGTATGGGCCGCGAGCGCTTCGCTCACCGCGACGTCGCACGAGGTATGCACGATATAGACATGCGTGCCGAGCAGCTCGGCGAAGGAGCAGAGGTGATGCACGCCCGAGGCCTCGATCACGGGTGGGCGCGAGGGGCCGTGCCATTCCGGTCCCGTCTTGCCCGCCGCGAGCAGCCGCCGCTGCAAGACGTCGATCGCATCGGCGTTCTCGCAGTGGGCGGTAACGATCACCCCCAGCTGCTTTGCCAGTGTCATCGCCTCGAACAGGTGCTCGTCGGAGAGGTTCAGCGCGCCCTTATAGGCGAGGAACACTTTGAACGACGCGACGCCGGCCTTCACGATCTCGCGGAACTGGCCCCGCACCGCCTCGTCGAACCGGACGACGGACATGTGAAAGGTGTAGTCTACTGCCGCGAGCTGCTCGGCTTTCGAGCGCCACAGCTCGAACGCCGCCACCGGCTCATCCGTGGGGCCGGGGCAGATCATCTCGATCAGCGTGGTGGTGCCGCCCGCGAGCGCCGCCTTGCTCGCCGATTCGTAATCGTCCGCGGCGTACGTCCCCATGAACGGCAGGTAGATGTGGACGTGCGGGTCGATGAATCCGGGGAAGACGTACTTCCCGCGCGCGTCGATCACTTCGGTGCCGGGCGGCAGCGTGCCCGGCTCGATGCGCGGCTCGATCCGCGTGATTGTCTCCTGCTGGCAGTAGATGTCCGCGACGTGGTCGTCCGTCGCCGTGACGATGCGGCCGCCCCGGATCAGGAGCGCCATTTATGGCAGCTGCTTGACCATGTCGTCGTACGTCTCGGGCCGGCGGTCGCGGAAGAACTGCCACGTCCGCCGTACTTCCTCGATCATATCGAGGTTCATTTCGGCGACGACGAGCTCGTCTTTGTCCTCGCTGCCCTGCGCGAGGAAATTGCCACGCGGGTCCACGAAATAACTCGAGCCGTAGAACTGCCCGATGTTCCACGGCGCCTCGGTCCCCACGCGATTGCTGCAGCCCATGAAGTAGCCGTTCGCGACCGCGTGCGCCGGCTGCTCCAGCTTCCAGAGATATTGCGACAGCCCCTTCACCGTCGCCGAGGGATTGAACACGATCTCGGCGCCGTGCAGGCCCAGAAGCCGCGCGCCCTCGGGGAAGTGACGGTCGTAGCAGATGTACACGCCGATCGTGGCGTAGCGCGTTTTGAAGACGGGATAGCCGAGGTTGCCCGGCTTGAAGAAGAACTTCTCCCAGAAGCCGGCGGTCTGCGGAATGTGGTTCTTGCGGTACTTGCCGAGGTAGGTCCCATCGACGTCGATGACCGCGGCGGTGTTGTAGTACACGCCCGCAATCTCGCGCTCGTAGATCGGGACGATCATCACCATCTCGTGCTTCTTGGCGAGCTTCTGCATTCGCTCGATCGTCGGACCGGGAATCGGCTCCGCGATATCGCACCACTTCGCGTCCTGGCTGGGGCAGAAGTAGGGGCCGTTGAAGACCTCCTGCAGACACAGGATCTGCACGCCCTTCTTGCCCGCTTCCTCTATATAGGGGAGGTGCTTCTCGAGCATGGCGTCGCGCACCTTGGTCACCGGCGCGTTGGCGTCGTTCAGGGGGTTCGACATTTGGATCAGGCCGCCAACGACTTTTCTCATCACCACCTCGAAATGACAACCTTCTTGTCAGTGTAAAATTCGATGGCGTCGCTGCCGTGCGCCTTGAGATCGCCGAAGAACGACCCCTTTGTCCCGCCAAACGGGAACATGGCCATCGGTGCCGCAACGCCAATGTTGACGCCGATCATGCTGACCCCGACGCGATAGCGGAACTCGCGCGCCGCCCGGCCGCTGGTCGTGAAGATGGACGTCGCGTTAGCGAAGCCCGACCGCTTCACCAGCTCGATTCCTTCGTCCAGGGTACTCACGTGCGTGACGGCGGCGACGGGCCCGAAGATTTCCTCCTTGCCGATCGTCATGTCGGGCTGGACGCCGTCGAATACGGTGGGGCCGACGAAGTGGCCGCGTGGATGCTTGTCCACTCTCGTCCCGCGGCCGTCAAGGAGCAGCGTCGCGCCGTCCTTGCGGCCGGCCTCGACATACGACAGCACGCGCTCCTTGTGCTTCGCGGAGACGACCGGTCCCATACTCACACCGGGCTCGAGTCCGTACCCCAGCCGCAGGCTTTTCGCCGACTCGAGCAGCCGGTCCCGGAACGGCTCGTAGGCCTTCCCCGTAGCGACCACGACGCTCCCGGCGAGGCAGCGCTGGCCGGCACAGCCAAACAGCGATTCGCTGATATTCGCGACCGCGCGGTCCATATCGGCATCCGGCATTACGATCACGTGATTCTTCGCTCCGCCGAGCGCCTGGACACGCTTACCGTACTTGGCGGCTTCCTGGTACACGTGTTTCGCGACCGGCGAGGAGCCGACGAACGAAACGCCGGAGATCCCCGGGTGGGCGAGGATCGCATTGACCGCGTCCTTCCCTCCGTGGACCAGGTTGAGCACGCCGGCGGGAATCCCGGCCTCGTGCACCAGCTCCACGATGCGGGTCGGCGAGAACGGAACCTGCTCGCTCGGCTTCAGGATGAACGTGTTTCCGGTGGCGATGGCGTAGGGCCAGAACCAGCACGGCACCATCGCCGGGAAGTTAAACGGGGTGATGGCGGCGAAGACGCCGAGGGGTTGGCGGAAGTACTCGCAGTCGATACCGGTCGCCACGTCCTCGAGGGTCTTGCCCATCATGAGGGCGGGGATCCCGCAGGCATGCTCCACGTTCTCGATGCCGCGGCGTACCGAGCCTCGCGCCTCGTCCAACGTCTTGCCGTTCTCGCGCGTGACCGTCGTGGCGATGTCTTCGAAGTGCTGCTCGAGGAGGTACTTCAGCTTGAAGAGGTAGCGGGCTCGCACGACCGGCGGAACCTCCCGCCATTTGACGAAGGCCGCCTGCGCCGCCGCGACCGCCTCGTTGACTTCCCGTGCACCGGAGAGGGGCACCCGGCCAAGCGGCTCGCCGGTGGCCGGGTTCGTCAGGTCGAGTGTCTCGGCGTCGTGTGGCGCGAGCCACTCACCGCCGATGTAATTCCGGAGCGTTGTCGCCATGTCCCCTCTCCCAGCGGCCTAAAAGTGAAGAAACCGGCCGCGACGAGCGTCGGGAGGCCGGTTTCAACGTAACCTACGAACGGTCAGTGACTTGTCAACCGAGCGGCGAGTCAGGGCGAGCAGGAATCGGCGCCGCGTACCGGCGAACCTCCGCTCCCTGCCACCCCGTATGTCTGCTGCGACTCGCGAGAGAGAGGGAGGTTTCCGGGCGGGCGGTGCACCCCCCATCCGGCGACCGGCACGAGCCTGCACGACCACCCCCCAGGCCCGTCTTAGCGCGGCTTGAACCCCCCGACGGCCATTTACTGTCGCAAAATCAATGCCGGATTGAGAACTGCTCTTTCTCCGTCGAGCCTTCCATCGCTTTGGTGGAGCTGCGCCCGCCCGTGGCGATTTGGGTGATCTCGTCGAAGTAGCCCACACCCACGAATTCCTGATGTTTCACGGCCTCGTAGCCGTCGCGCTCGCCCGCAAACTCGCGCGACTGCAGGTCGGCGTAGGCGGCCATGCCGCGTTCCTTGTAGTCCCGGGCCAGCATGAACATGCTGTGGTTCAAGGCGTGGAAGCCCGACAAAGTGACGAACTGGAACTTGTAGCCCATCGCGCCCAGCTCCTGCTGGAATGACGCGAGCTGCGGCTCCCCCAGATGCCGCTTCCAGTTGAACGATGGCGAGCAGTTATACGCGAGCAGCTTGCCGGGGTATTCCTTGTGAATCGCTTCGGCAAACTGCTTCGCTTCGCCGAGATCGGGCCTGGCAGTCTCGAACCAGAGCATGTCGGCGTAGGGGGCGTAGGCCCGGGCCCGCGCGATCGCGGCGGTGACGCCGTCATTGATCACGAAGAAGCCTTCCGGCGAGCGCTCGCCGGTACACCAGCGCCGGTCGTATTCGTCCACGTCGCTCGTCAGCAGGCTCGCGCTGTTGGCGTCGGTACGCGCGATGAGCACGGTGTCCACGCCGCAGACATCGGCCGCGAGGCGAGCGGCGATGAGCTTGGTGATGAACTCGCTGGTGGGCACGAGCACCTTGCCGCCCAGATGCCCGCATTTCTTGACCGCCGAGAGCTGGTCCTCGAAGTGCACGCCGGCCGCTCCCTCCATGATCATCAGCTTCATCAGCTCGTAGGCGTTGAGCACGCCACCGAATCCCGCCTCGGCGTCAGCGATCAACGGCACGTACCACTCGATGGAGTGATCGCCGTTCATATGGTGGATCTCGTCGGCGCGACGCAGGGCGTTCTGGATGCGCCGCAGCAGGTAGGGCACGCTGTCCGACGGGTACAGGCTCTGATCGGGGTACATCGTCATGGCGTTGTTCGCGTCGGCCGCGACCTGCCAGCCGCTCACGTACACCGCCTTGAGCCCCGCCCGCACTTCCTGGACGGCCTGATTGCCGGTGACGGCGGACAGCGCCGCAACGTACGGCTCCTCGCGCATCAGCTTCCAGAGTCGCGCCGCCCCGTGGCTGGCGAGCGTGTAGTGTATCTGCAGTGTACCGCGCAGCCGGTACACGTCCTCGGGCGTGTAGGATCGGGTGATCCCCTCCCAACGCCGATCGCTCCGCCAGCGCCGATCCAGCTCAGTGACAAACGCCTGTTTGGTCATGCCGTTACTCCAAGTGGTCGTAGGCGACGAGTGTCAGAAACTCCGGGAATTCCGAGCCGGTCATCAGCTGCGCGAACAGCTCGGCGGCCAGATCGAATTTGCCGCCGGTCAGCTTGTTCTTTTTCCGCTCTTCGGCCGTGATCGTCTCGACCAGGTCCTGAGTCACGACCCGGCCGTCGGTCAGCCGGGCGCCGTGGCGCACCCACTGCCACACCTGAGAACGCGAAATCTCCGCCGTGGCGGCGTCTTCCATCAGGTTGTAGATCGGGACGCAGCCGACTCCGCGCAGCCACGATTCGAGATACTGGATCCCGATGTCCACGTTGGTCCGCAGTCCCGCCTCGGTGATGTCGCCGTCGGGGACCGTCAGAAGGTCGTGCGCGGTGACGCGAACGTCCTCACGCGATACCGCAAGTTGGTGGGAAGCGGCCACAGAGGCGAATGCCTCCCTGGCGACCGGCACGAGGCCTGGATGTGCGACCCAGGTGCCATCGTGACCGGCATGCACCTCCCGTAGTTTGTCCTGCCGCACCTTGTCGAGCGCCGCGGCGTTCGCGGCGGCGTCGTCCTTGATCGGGATCTGTGCCGCCATACCGCCCATCGCGTGGATGCCGCGGCGGTGGCAGGTCCGGATCAGGAGGTCGACGTACGATTTGAGAAAGTGGCGGTCCATCGTCACCCGCGCGCGGTCCGGCAGCACAAAGTCGGGCCAGCTGCGGAATTTCTTGATGAAGCTGAAGATGTAATCCCAGCGGCCGCAGTTGAGCCCCGCCGAATGATCGCGCAGCTCGTACAGAATCTCGTCCATCTCGAACGCGGCGGGGATCGTCTCGATCAGCACTGTCGCGCGGATCGTCCCGCGCGGGATCTGCAGCGCTTCCTGCGCGGCGACGAAGACGTCGTTCCAGAGCCGCGCCTCGAGATGGCTCTCCATCTTCGGCAAGTAGAAATACGGACCGGACCCCTTCGCTATCAACGCCCGCGCGTTGTGGAAGAAGAACAGCCCGAAATCGAACAGGGAGGCCGAGATGACCTGGCCGTCCACGGTCACGTGCCGCTCGACGAGGTGCCAGCCGCGAGGCCGCACCATCAGCGTGGCCGTGCGCGGATGCAACGCGTACTGCTTGCCCTCGGGACTCCGGAACTCGATCGTGCCCGCGACCGCGTCGCGCAGATTGATCTGCCCTTCGAGCGTGCCGCGCCAGGTGGGCGAGTGCGAGTCCTCGAAGTCCGCCATGTACACCTGCGCGCCCGAGTTGAGCGCGTTGATCACCATCTTCCGATCCACCGGGCCGGTGATCTCGACGCGGCGGTCGAGCAGGTCGGGCGGGATGGCCGCGACGCGCCAATCGGCTGCGCGCACGTCGGCGGTGCTCTCGAGGAAATCTGGGGTGCGGCCCGCGTCAAACTCCCGCTGCCGCGCGGCGCGGCGCGCGAGCAACTCCCGGCGCCGGGGCTCGAAACGACGGGCAAGGTCGGCAATGAAACCCAGCGCGGGCGCGGTCAGAATCTCCGCGAACGCTCGGGTAACCGGGGTGAGAGTCTCGATCCCGGTGCCGGTGTCGATCAAGGTGGCAGGCATCGTCCTGGGAGAACGGTTGGGCAAGTGTCGTGCCTCCGCCTCGGACCCGTCGAACCCTCAACCCGTCGCTACCCTAAAGTATATGGTGGCCGGGGGTTGTCAGCCCCCGCCTGAGCGCCGCTATCTTGATCAACGATGCCCCGCCCCCCGTCTACCACCGTCGGCCGCTCCGTCCCCCGCCGGGAGGGTGTCGCCAAGGTCACCGGCGAGGCGCTCTACACCGACGATCTCGTCGTTCCCGGGGCCTGGTACGGCAAGACGATCCGCTCGACGATAGCCCGGGGCACGATCCGAGCCATCACGTTCGATCCGAGCTTCGACTGGTCCCCCTCCCGGGTGGCGGTAGTCACGGCCGAGGACATCCCCGGCGAGAACGTGGTCCAGCTCATCCGTGACGACCAGCCGGCGCTGGCCGAGCGCGAGATCCGCCACCGGGAAGAGCCGGTCCTGCTGATTGCCGCCCCCGATCGGGCCACACTCGAGGAAGCCGCGCGGCATGTCCGGATCACCTACGATCAGACCGAGCCGGTGCTGACGCTCGAGGACGCCACGGAGGCCTTCACCCAGATCGAGATCACGAAGGGCGACGTGGCCGCCGCGGAGCTGGGCG
>Ga0209220_1000352_pt1 | contig 16780 bp, 21 predicted proteins | sample BlaSpr_A8_OM3_M3_FD_187984 | JGI IMG/M metagenome (GOLD analysis project Ga0209220, IMG submission 187984) | Forest soil microbial communities from Thunder Bay, Ontario, Canada - Black Spruce, Ontario site 2_A8_OM3_M3 (SPAdes) (version 2) | ecosystem: Environmental > Terrestrial > Soil > Boreal... | reverse complement strand
CCACCTGGGTGTCAAGGTCGAGCGAGGCATGACCCATGACGGTCTGGGCAAGTATCTGTCCGAGATCATCACCAAGGCCCCCGGCCCGACCGCCGACATCGTCGGCATCCTCAAAGACACCAAAACCGACGTCGTGGTGAACTACCTGCCCGTCGGCAGTGAGGAAGCCGTGAAGTGGTACGCGGAGCAGGTGCTCGAGGCCGGCTGCGCCTTCGTGAACTGCATGCCGGTATTCCTGGCGCGCGAACCCTACTGGCGCGGACGATTCGAGAAGCGCGGCATCCCGATCATCGGCGACGACATCAAGTCGCAGGTCGGCGCGACCATCGTCCATCGCATCCTGACCCGGCTCTTCGAGGACCGAGGCGTCAAGCTGGAGCGGACCTACCAGCTGAACTTCGGCGGCAACACCGACTTCCTCAACATGCTCGAGCGGGAACGTCTGGTCTCGAAGAAGATCTCCAAGACCAACAGCGTCAAGTCCCAGATGAAGACGGACATCGGCGCCGACAACATCCACATCGGCCCGTCAGATTACGTGCCCTGGCTCGGCGACCGCAAGTGGGCCTATATCCGGCTGGAGGGTCGCTCCTTCGGCGACGTGCCACTCAACGTCGAGCTCAAGCTCGAAGTTTGGGACTCCCCCAACTCGGCCGGGGTGGTGATCGATGCCATTCGCTGCTGCAAGCTCGGCCTCGACCGGAAGCTCGGCGGGGCGCTCGAGGGGCCTTCGTCATACTTTATGAAGTCGCCGCCGGTGCAGTATACGGATGGGATCGCACATCAATTGACTGAAGCGTTTATCGGCGACACCACCGCCAACGGGGACACCGCAGCCGCCGTTCCGGCGGTGCCCGCGTCCGAAGGGTCGACCCGCCGCTAATGTTCCTTCCTCGCCTCTTCAGGCTGGGGAACTGGGTCATGCGGGCGCTGCCGCCGCGGGTTCGGTACCCGCTGGCGGCGGTCACCGGCCGCTGCGCCTTTTACTTGATGCCGCGCCGGCGCCGCGTGGCTTTCGAAAACTTTGCCCAGGTGCTCGGACTGCCCTGGAACGACCCCCTGGTCAAGCGCACGGCCCATCACGCCTTTGGCAACTACTTCAAGATGTTCGCCGACTTCATGCTGATGGACACGCTCAAGCCCGAGGAGATTCGCCGCATGGTCCGGCCGCACGGTCGCGAGCAGATCGACCGGGTCCTCGCTCAAGGCAAGGGCGCCATCGTCGTGACCGCGCACGTTTCCAACTGGGATATCCTGGCGGCCGCCGCGGCGGTCTATGGGTATCCGATCAGCGCGGTGACCAGTGATCTTCCCAGCGGCGGCATCAACGAGCTGATGATCGCGTCCCGCGAGCGGATCGGCATGAAAATGATTCCGCTGGGCCCGGGCAGCCCCCGCCAGATCCTCAAGGCGCTGGCTCGCAATGAACTGGTGGCCCTAGCGAGCGACCTGTACAGTGGTGACCGTGGCGTCCGGGTGCCGTTCTTCAACCGGCCGGCGCTGTTCCCGTCGGGCCCGGCGGCCATTGCGTTGAAGACCGGCGCGCCGATCTTGCCGGTCTGGTGCCGGCGCCAGACCGATAACGTCTACATCGCCGAGATCGAAGCGCCCATCGAGGTCAGCCGGACCGGCGACACGCAGCGCGACATCCAGGTGACCACCGAGCGGATCGTGCAGTTCTTCGAGCGGATCATCCGCCGCGAACCCGACCAGTGGCTTGTCTTCCTCCCCGTTTGGCGGCTGGAGCAGGCTCCGCAGCCTCCCGGCCCGCCCATGCAACCGGTGCTCGACCCCTCGTGATCACCTATCTCGGCTTTCGGCTGATCGAGGGCGTGATTGCCCGACTGCCGAGGCGGCTTGCCTATGCGGTCGGCGTGATCGTCAGCACGCTGGCCTTTCCCCTGCTGAGCCGTCAGCGCCGGGCGCTCGAGTCGAACCTGCACCATGTCTTGCCCGATATGCCCGGCCCGCAACTGCGCAAGTTGGCCTGGCGCAACTGGCTCAATTACACCAAGGCCTGGATCGACTTCTTCAAGATTCCGCGGATGGACCGCCGGCGGCTCGGCGGACTATTGACCCCTTACGGTCTCGAAAACCTCGACGCCGCCATGGCGCGTGGCCTCGGGGTGATCGTCGTTGCGCCGCACATGGGATCCTGGGAGCTGGCCGCTGCCAGCTGGGCCGCTTCCTTCGGTGAGATCGGTGTCATGGTGGAGCAGATCGAGCCGCGGCGACTTTTCGATCACATCTCGCGGGTCCGCTCGAAAATGAACCTCCGGATCATCCCCCTGAGCCGCACCGGGGCTCGCGACATCATGCGGATGCTGAAAGATCATCGGATGGTGGTCCTCGCCATGGATCGGGACATCCTGAACACCGGACAGCGATTCAAGTTCTTTGGCCGGCTCACGTCCTTCCCGACCGGGCCGGTCGAGATCGCCCTCAAGACCGGCGCTCCCATCCTGCCGGCCTTCTGCATCCGCGACGAGAACGACGCCTACATTGCTATCGGCGACCCTCCGTTGTTTCTCACCCCAAGTGAAGATCACGCCGCCGACGTTCGAAGTGCCATGGAACAGATCCTGGCGGCGTTTGAACGGTATATAAAGAAGTATCCCGACCAGTGGCACGTCCTCGAGCCCATCTGGCCGGAGAAGCCCGTCGTCCCGGTCGTCACGATTCCGTCACCGCCGGCGCAAGCCGCTGTGGGCGATTAAGGAGGAGTTCGTGGGCAAAGCGGATTTCCACATGCATACGTCCCTCAACGATGGGACGGCCACCGTCCGGGAGGTACTGAATTACGTCCGGGATCGTACCGACCTGGATGTCATCTCCATCACCGACCACGACCGGCTGACCGGCAGCTACCAGGCCATGGAGCTGGCCAACGAGTACAAGTTCGAGATCCTACCGGGCTGCGAGATCACGACGCTGCATGGTCACCTGCTGGGCTTGTTCATCGAGAAGCCGATCCCGATGTGGCGGCCGCTCGATTGGACCATCGCCAAGATCCACGAGCAGGGTGGACTGGCGATCGCCGTCCACCCGTTCTCGATGCTCACCCGCAGCATCGGCTTCCGCTCGTTCGATGGCATCATGAAGAACTCATCGCCGGAGATCTACTTCGACGCCGTCGAGACCTTCAATCCGTCGGTTGCCGGACGGACCTGCGCCGCCAAGATCGACCGGCTGAACCGGACGCGGTTCCACCTGCCGGAGGTCGGCTGCTCCGACAGCCACCACCTGGAGGGAATCGGTACCGGGTTCACGGCTTTCCCCGGCAAGACTGCGCAAGACATGCGCAAGGCCATCCTGGCCAGCCAGACGAAGGCCTTTGGCGAGTACTGGGATTTCATCACCCATCGTCGAATTGCGCAGCTCAAGTTCCGGCGGATCGGCCGCAACTGGGCTCGCATGGGTCGGTCCGCGGTCCGCGCGTTCGCCAAAGGTTGACGCGATGAGGGGAAGCCGATCGACGCGATGAAGATCGCCCTCGTTTCCGCCTACGACTACGCGCATCCGGGCGGCGTCACCGAGCACGTCCGCCATCTGGCCGCCGGGCTCCGGCGGCGCGGCCACGACGTCACGGTGTTCGCACCGTGCTCCGATCGTGAGCTGGCTGAGCGCGACAGCGACTTCATCCGGGTCGGCCGCCCCTTCCCCATCCCGATGCATGGCTCGGTCGCCCGCATCACCGTCAGTCTGCACCTCACCAACCGCATCAAGCACTACGTCCGTGACAGCGGGTTCGACGTCATCCACTATCACGAGCCGCTGATGCCGGTCCTGCCGGTGACCGCGCTGCGCTACTCCAAGACCATCAACGTCGGCACCTTCCACGCCTTCGCCCGCTCCAACGTCGGCTACTACTATGGGAAGCCGCTGCTCAAGCGCTATGTGCGCCGGCTGCATGTGCGCATCGCGGTCTCGAATCCGGCACGCGAATTCGTGCGCCACTATTTCCCCGGGGATTACCGCGTCATTCCGAATGGGATCGACGTCGGCCGCTTCCAGAATCAGCCGCCCTACCCGGAACTGCGCGACGGCATGGTCAACCTGCTGTTCGTCGGCCGGCTCGAGTACCGCAAGGGCCTCGGCTACCTGCTGCGCGCCTTTGCCCAGCTGAAGCCGCAGTATCCGAAGTTGCGGCTGATCATCGTCGGCGACGGGCCGCTGCGGCGCTGGTACGGCAACTTCCTCGCGCGCAAACAGCTCGATGACGTGGTGATGGCCGGCTACGTGTCAGCGGAGGAGCTGCCTCGTTACTACGCCAGCTGCGATATTTTCTGCAGCCCGGCGACCGGGGACGAGAGCTTCGGCATCGTCCTGCTGGAGGCGATGGCGTCCGGCAAGCCGATCGTCGCCACGAGCATCGACGGTTTTCGCGAAGTTGTGACCCACGGCCGCGAGGGCCTGCTGGTCGAACGCAAGAGCCGCCGCCAGCTGGAGTACGCACTGCAGACCTTGATCAACAACGCGGCGCTGCGTCAGGAAATGGGGCAGGCCGGGATCGTGACTGCGGGCCGCTACGACTGGGAACGCGTCATCGACGAGGTTACCGCCGTCTACAAGCAGGCACGCGACCACGCCCAGCCCGCACCCTCGGTGCGGCTCGAGCCGAGCATGAGCCCGCGCTGATGTTTACCCAGAAATTCCAGGCCTGGGTCCGCCGCTGGGCGGAGCGCGGCATCGGCGTCTTCCGGGAATCCCCGATCACCCCCAACATGCTGACGCTGTTCGGTCTGCTGATCACGGGCGTCGGCGCCACGCTGGTCGCCGTCAACCAGCTGCTGCTGGGCGGCCTCGTGCTGATGGTTGCCGGCTTCTTCGATATCTTCGACGGGGCGCTCGCCCGCGCCTCCGGCAAGGTCTATCGCTATGGAGCCTTCCTCGACTCCACGGTCGACCGCTACTCAGAAGGCGTCGTCTACCTCGGCATCCTGATCTATTTTCTCCAGCAGCACGACGGACTTCGGCCGATCATCGTCCTGATCGCGCTGGCCGGGTCGTTCCTGGTGAGCTACGTGCGGGCGCGGGCCCAGAGCCTTGGTTTCACCTGCGACGTGGGGATCCTCGCCCGGCCCGAGCGGGTCGTGATCATCGTGGCGGGACTACTGCTCGAATCGATCGGTATCCGGCTTGGGTCCTGGTCGCCGTTGACGGTGGCGTTGCTCGTCCTGGCAGTCGGCACCAACTTTACCGCCGTTCAGCGCATCTGGGTCGTCTGGCAGCAGAACCGGGCGGAGCTGCGGGCCCTCCGCGGGCAGGACGCGGTCGCCGCCGGCATCGACCACCCGGACGAGCCGCAACCGGTTCGGGCGGCGATGCGACGCTTCTTCGAGAACCTGGGCAAGACCTAGTCAATCCGTCGCCGCGACACTAGGTATCATGTGGGCGTGCAGGTCGCGATCTACGCCGACAAAGACCCCGGCGGCAAGAAATTCATCGCCACACTCAAGCGGCGCCTGAAGAATGAAGAGATCCGCGCCTGGCAGGTGCAGAAGATAGCACCCTTCACCCTGGTGCATGCCGGCGATCGTTACACCAAGATCCGCGTGACCTTCGTGCCGGCCGGCACCCCCGGATTCACCCGCGCCTCCCGGGCGGGCTTGCTCGGTGCCTTCAAGAACCCCGAGCCGACCCTGCTCGCCACCATCTCGGACGGCCCATCCGCCGATCGCGTGCTCGGGTTCGTGGTCGGCATGCTCACCCGCCACGCCGCGCCATTGGGCGTGTCCGGCGTTGGCATCCCTCTAAGCCGCTAGCTCGTCTCGGTCTCGGTCGCGACGCCACCGCGCAGACCAAAGAGATGCTTCTGCCAGGCGAGGTAGATCACGATCGCCACGTTGATCAGCAGGATGCTGATGCGGACCGGTGTTTGCTTAGCTACTACTTCGGAAACCTCGAGCGGGATGCCGATGCAACCAGCGATCACCGTGAGGTACTCGGCCCAGCGCCGCCGGCGCGCCAGTCCGATGGCTTCCGTCAGCTCAAGCATCCCAAAGAGCAGCGCGCCGATCCCGATGAGCACCACGGTGCGCGTTGAAAATTGTCCGATCGGACGAAGCACGGTGATGAGGAGGCGCGGAATCACGCGCCGTTCCGGATTGACATCGAGCTCGGTCACCCACAGGCGCACCAGCGACACGACGCTGCGGCTCCGGGTCAGCAGGGCAACGCCCAGGATGAACACCAGGCTGCCCCGGATGGCGCGTTCCAGGATGATGAGCCGCACCACGGTATCGACCGGTTGCGTTTCGCGGCCAAGCTCGCGCTTGATGTTCTGCCAGAAGGTCATTGGGGCAGTGCCTCGAGCAGGCGATCGAGATCTTCATCGCTGTTGTAGTAGTGAGGCGAGGCCCGCAGGAAGTCACCACGCAGCGCGATGATGACGCCCGCCTCACGCAAGCGCGTGTGTAGTTCGGCGGGCACCATCCGTGGATGACGAAAGGACACGATGCCGGAACGTTCGGACGGCGCCGAAGGTTTCAGCACCAGCACGTAGCCCCTGCTGGGCAGCTCGTCACGTAGGCGATCGGCAAGGCGCAGCACGACGTGTTCGACCTCCGGCACACCGCACCGCAGCAGGAGATTGACGGCGGCTCCCATGCCGAGAATGCCCGGATAGTTCGGGGCGGCCTCCTCGAAGCGGCGGGCCCCGGGTTTGAATGTGAGGTCGTAGTCGACGTACTCCCGCTCGCGGACCACGCTCTCAGGTCCGATGATCACAGGGTTCAATCGCTCCAGCATGCGCGGTCCGACATAGGCAAAGCCCACACCCATCGGACCGAGCAACCACTTGTGCGCTCCTGCCGCGAGAAAGTCGACGGGTGTCCGGGACAGGTCCAGCTGGAGGCCCCCGACCGCCTGAACCGCATCGACCACGAGCAGGACGTCGCGACCGCGCAGCGCCGTGGCCAGGGCGCCAAGGTCGATCCGAAACCCGCTCCAGAACTGGACCGCGCTGATCGCCAGCACCCGCGTGCGCCGATCGCAGAGTCGCACCACCGCCTTGACGTCGATCCGGCCTTGGTCCGCCTGATAGAGACGGAGCTCGACGCCCTTTCGCTTGAGGGCCATCCAGGGGTAGATGTTGGAGGGGAACTCGCGGTGCACACCGACGATGTTGTCCCCGACCTCCCAGTCGAGGCCGGCCGCGACCAGACCAAGCCCTGCCGTCGTGTTCTTGGTAAAGGTGATCGACTCCGGACCGACCGACAGCAACTCCGCGATCCGCGTACGAACCTGAGCGCGAAGCCGCTCCCAGTGGGCTAAGTCGAAGGGCTCCTCCGTCATACGGGAGAGGTAGACCTCCATCGTGGAGCGCACCGGCGTCGCCAGCGGTGCATTCGCCGCATGATCGAGGTACGCGTAGCGAGTGGCGATCGGAAACAGCGCTCGCATCTCCTGCGGTGTGAGCGGCATACCTTGGGCACACTACACTAGGCAATGTTGGGCGAGGACTCGACGATCGACATTGCCGATTTCGAGCGCGTCGACATGCGCGTCGGCCGCGTCCTCGAGGCCGAGCCGTTTCCCGAAGCCCGCAAGCCGGCCTACAAGCTGCGCATCGATTTCGGACCGCTAGGCATCCGCCGCTCCAGCGCCCAGCTCACGGTTCATTACCGCCCGGAAGAACTCCGCGGACGCCTGGTGATCGCGGTGCTCAACTTTCCGCCGCGACAAATCGGTCCGGTGCGCTCGGAGGTGCTGGTCCTGGGCGTGCCCGATCCGGACGGCGCCGTCGTGCTGCTCGAGCCAAGCGTCGACGTGCCGCTTGGAGGTCGCGTCTTTTGACCACGACGCGGCCCGCTCCCTATCTCGTCAGCGACTGGCACGACCCCGCAACCGGCGCTCGCGGATGGTTTGTCATCGACCGCCTGGTGGGCGGCATGTGCTCCGGTGGCATTCGCATGCGTCCGGGGGTCACCGTCGAAGAGGTCACCGACCTGGCCCGCACCATGTCGCACAAGATGGCCGTCCTGGACATCCCCTACGGCGGCGCGAAATCGGGAATCGACTTCGATTCGGCCTCGCCCCAGGCGCCTGCGGTGCTGCGCGGTTTCATCGACGCCATCCGGCCTTTCATCGCCGAGCGTTACGCAACCGGGGCCGACCTTGGCACGCGTGAGGACGACATCATCGCCGCATGCCAGCTGGTCGGCTTGACCCATCCGCTGCAGGCGGGCTTCAAGACCGAGGGCGGCGCCGGCCTCAATCGGGTACGGCAGGCGCTGGCGCTGACCAGCGAGGGGATCCCCATCACCGAGCTGATCGCCGGATACGGTGTCGCCGAATGCACGGTCGAGGCCGCCGGCGTGCTCGGCCTGCCCCTGCGCGGCGCCACTGTCGCGTTGCAGGGATTCGGGAACGTGGGCGGAGCGGCCGCGCGCTACCTCGATCGAGAGGGCGTGCGCCTGGTCGCGGTGGCCGATATCGAGGGCGCCATCCTGGACGACAACGGGCTCGATGTCCGGCATCTACTCTCGATCCGCGACCGCTTCGGCCGCATCGATCGGACCCGGCTGCCAGCGAGCGCGAAGCGCGCGCCGGAGCCGGCCTGGCTGGAGCAACCGGTCGACATCCTGATCCCGGCCGCCATCGGCAATGCCATCCGGTCGGACAACCAGGGGACCATCCGGAGCCGCTTGCTGGTGGAGGCGGCGAACAACCCGGTGACGCGGGACGCGGAGATCGAACTGGAGCGGCGCGGCAGCACCATCCTGCCCGATTTCGTCGCCAACGCCGCGGCGGCCTTTCTCTTCTGCGGTCTACTGGAGAAGCGTCTCGAGCCCACGCTCGAGTCCATCTTCGGCGTCACCAGCCGGCAACTCCGATCCATCACGCGCGAGTTGCTCGACCGCGCGCACCGCGAACAGGTCTCGAACCGTCGCGCCGCCGAAGAGATCGCCGAGCACCGTTTGGGCGAACGTCGGGCCTAGACGACCGCACCCTGGTTATAAGGCGGCGTGGCGGCGCATCATGCAGTCATCCATGACAACGTCGAGGCCGGCCGCCCGCGCGCGCTCGGCCGCGGCATCATCCACGACGCCGTCCTGGAGCCAGACGGCCTTCGCCCCGATGGCGATCGCCTCGTCGACGATGGCCCCTGCGAACTCTGAGCGGCGAAAGACCTCGACGACGTCGACCGGTCCCGGCAACTCCGAAAGCGTGGCGTAGGCTCGCTCCCCGAGAACCTCCGCGACGTTGGGGTTGACCGGGATGATGCGGTAGCCGACCCGTTGCAAGTAGCGCGCGACCCCATGACTCGGCCGGTGCGGGTTGGCACTCAGGCCCACGACGGCGATCGTGTGTGCCGACCTCAGGATCCGCTCGGCCGGATCCGCCGCCTGTTCGCCCACATCCCAAATCTACAATGGCCCGGTGGCGCCCTCGACCCGGCTGTCTCCAATTCCCACCGAAATCGTCGATGCCTTTCGGGCGGTCGCGCCCGTCATCGAGGCATTTGCCCAGGAGCGAGGCTTGCTGATCGAGCGTTACCGCCGCGGCAAACCCGCCTGGGAACTGCGCTTCGCCCGACGGCTTGGGGGCGAGGCGGTGATTGCCATCGGCTACCGCGAGCGGACCGGGCACGTCCTCGACGTCAGTGCCGTCTGGTGGCTGGACGACCGGACGGCGCAGACCCGGCGCCTGCGTTCAGAGAAGGTCGCCGTCTACGATCGGCGCGCGGCGCCGGCGACGCTCGCCCGGCAGCTTGACGCGGCGCTTGACATCGTCGATCGGTGGACGCTCGACGACCTGGGCCCGCCGCACGGCCCGTTCAAGCCCGCGCCTGGAGAGCCGACCGGACGCGAACTGAGGGAGCGATGAGGGAAGCACCCGAGCCACTCTCGGCAGAGGACGAACTGCGACTCGCATTCGGCCGGGCCATCGGCTTCACGGCCGCGGCGCTCGGCCTGCTGCTGGGCGGCGGCGTGCTCGTGATCCTGCTGGCGGCGGTCTTCTTCCGCTTCATGTTCGGCGGCTAGCGCAGGCGCCGGGCCACGGTCGGCGACGGCGAATCCACCACCGCCGAGTGCAAGATGCCGGCGAGGATCTCGACGCTGTCCACAAGCCGCGGACCCGGACGGCTGAAGAAGGCATTGCCGTCGATAACCCAGGTTTCGTTCGCGAGTGGACCGATGAAGCTCAGCGCCGTTTCAGTCTCGGCCAGGCTGCGCTCGAGCGATAGCCCACAGGCTGACACGACCAAGACGTCCGGGTGCGATTCGATCACGGCCGTCCATTCGATCGGGTGCGCCGGCCGGCCGGGGATCCCCAGCAGGTCGCGCCCGCCCGCCATTTGGACGAGCCCCGGCGTCCAGTGGCCGGCGTTGAAGGGCGGGTCGATCCACTCCAGGATCACAACTGGCCGAACCGGCTCATTGCGAACACGCACGTGCACCTGGACCAGGCGACGTTCGAGATCGGCCACCACCCGCTCGGCCTCTCCTTCGCGGTCCGCCAGGCGGCCCACCAGGCGGATGTGCTCGAAGACATCGGCGAGCTGCTGCGGTTCGAGCGAGACCAGCTGCATCGAGGTCGAACTGCGCCGAGCGGCCCGTTCCACCACGGGATAGGACACGGCGCATACCTCGCAGAGCTCCTGCGTGAGGATGACATCGGGGTGTAGCGTCGCAAGCCGGTCGGCATCCAGCGTGTAGATGCTGCTTCCCTGGTGGACCAGCTCGCGGATGTGCCGGTCGATCTGCGCGCTGTCCCCCTTCCCCTCGAGCACGCTGCGGGTGACGACCGGCTTGGTCTTGACCGACTCCGGGTAATCGCACTCGTGGGTGACGGCCACCAGGCTCTCCTCGAGGCCGAGCGCACAGACGATCTCGGTGGCGCTGGGCAAGAGCGAGGCGATCCGCACTTTCACACGCCCGGGACGAACGGGTTGAGCAGCTGCTCCTCTTCAATTGTGGTGGCGGGTCCATGCCCCGGATGCACTACGGTCTTGGGTGGCAGCGCGTAGAGGATGTTACGGATGGAGAAGACGATCTTTGCCATGTCGCCGCCCGGCAGATCGGTCCGGCCGATCCCTCGTTGGAACAGCGTGTCCCCGGCGAAGCAGTCGAGGCCGAAGAGAAAGCAGACGGAGCCCTGCGTGTGTCCCGGCGTGTGGAGGACGCGCAGGTTGAGGTCCTGGAAGGCCAGCGTCACGCCGTGGGTCAGCGTCGTGTCGATCGAGAACGGGGTGAAGCCACGCGGCACGAACGGATACTGGGCGATCGCCTTCCAATCAAGGATGGCGAGGTCGTCGGGATGCATCGCGATCGGAGCACCCGTCTCTGCGTGCAGGGCAGGCACGCCGGCGACGTGATCGATGTGGCCATGCGTCACCAGGATCTGCTCGAGGTTCAGCCCTTCCGAATCGATCTGCTCCCGTATCCGGTCCAGCTGCAACCCCGGGTCGACGACGAGCGTGGACGTCGTGTCGCGCCGCCGGATCAGGTAGCAGTTCTCACCGAAGAGGTCGTCTGGAAAGATCGAGACCTCGAGCTTTTCGCGCAGCGCCTCAGCCGGCGTCATCCGACGCCAATCTCCCAGGAGGCCGACGTCAGCACCTCCGGGCCGGTCTCGGTGATGAGCACCATTTCCTCGAGGCGAACGCCACCCCAGCCCGGGATATAGACGCCAGGCTCGTTGGTGATGACCATGCCGGCCCGCAGCGCCGTGTGGTCGGTGGGCGACAGGAAGGGCCGCTCATGCACCTGCAATCCGATCCCGTGGCCCAGGCCGTGGCCGAAGGCGTGCTCCTCGCCGGCCAGCGCCTCGCGGGCCCGCCGGTCGATTTCGTCCGCGGTCACTCCGGGTTTCATCAGGGCCATCGATGCGAGCTGCGCCTGACGCACGGCCTCGATGACGCGGCCTTGCTCGGGGGTCGGCTCACCAACCACGATCGTTCGGGTGGTGTCGCTGTGGTAGCCGGCGGCGGTTGCGCCGAAGTCGACGACTACCATGTCCCCTCGCTCCAGGATGCGGTCGGACGCACGGCCATGAGGGAGCGCACCACGCTCCCCGGCGGCCACGATGGTTTCGAAGGCTGGACCGTCGGCCCCCAGCTCGCGGAAGGTCTGCTCCAGCAGGAAGGCGACGTCTCGCTCGCGCAGCCCAGGCCGGATGGCCGTCCGGACGCGATCGAACGCGCGGCCGGCGATCGACGCCACCGCACGCAGCAGCTCGACTTCGTCGGCCTCCTTCACGATTCGGAGCTCCTCGACCAGACCCGCAGTGGCCACCAGCGTTGGCTCCGGTGGCAAAGCGGCCGACAGTCGTTGGTGCTGATCGAACGTCAGATGCTGGGACTCGAAGGCGACCCGGCGCAGTCCCAGTGCCTTGAGCCGCTCCGCAATCAGCGCCCAGAGGCCGTGCGACGGCCCCGATGGCATGAGTCTGAAGGCTGGTGCCTCGGCTTCCATCTGCAGCCAGTAGCGGCTGTCCCCCAGGATTTCGGAAGCAGCCTTGCCGATGACCAGGTAGCCCAGGCTGCCACTGAACCCTGAGAGATAGCGGATATTCTCCGGCGTGGTCACGACCAGGCCATCGAGCTCGAGGTCCAGCAGTCGCTGGCGCAGCGCAGCCACACGGCGCATCGATTGTTCAGCGCGCATCGGCGCTCATGATACGGACCGGCGGGACCCGAGCCCGGCTAGCCGATGCCTTCCGGACGGCTGGACCCGATGGAGCTCAGGGGCTCGGTGGCCAGCTCGGCAAGCTCGCCGAGCAGGTCGATCGACCCGACGACGGGATCCGCACGATACACGGCGACCGCCCCCCAGATGGTGCCGCGCTGGGCCATCGGTGTGGCGGCAACGGCGCCTGTCGGCGGCTCTGCCCCGTGGAGCAGGTGCCGGGCCCACCGACTGCGCTGAAGGTCTTCGATGGCAGCGGGTTTTTCGGTGTAGAGGGTCCACTCGAGGAGGGCTTCGAGCACCGGCGCCAACTCCTCGAGTCGGTCCGGGCGCCCGGCCAACGTGAACGCGTCTTTCTGCCAGCGGCCCTCGGCGTCCCAGAATACGACCAGGCCGCCGGCCGCGTCGAGCGCCTGGAGCGCCCGTCCGAGCAGCAGGTTGGCCGCCATCTCGCGGACGTGCGTCGTCTGAGCCGTCAACGCTCCCTCCCTGCGCCAAGGCTATCGCGGCCAGGCCGGCGGGTCCAGTCCAGCACCAGCGCGAGCACGAAGAGCACGACGCCGAGCCGGATGGCGGCGTCGGCGAGGTTGAAGTCGGTTGGCCACAGGTGGACCTCGATGAAGTCGGTCACGCCGCCAAGCCGGACACGGTCGGCCAGGTTGCCGATGGCCCCTCCGGCCACGGCACCGAGCGCCGCGACACCAAGGAGGCCGCCGACGTTCCCTCGCAGTGCGAGGACGGCAATCGCTCCGACAACGATCAGCGCCAGCACCGCGAACAGCTCGTTGAGGCCGGTTCCCAGTCCAAGCGTGGCACCGCTATTGCTGGCCAGCCGGAACCAGAGCCAGCCGGGGATGACCGTCACCTCGTGGCCCGGCGTCAACCAACCGCGAGCCCAGGCTTTGCTGACCTGGTCGAGGAGCGCCACCACGAGCGCGATCGCGGCGACGATCAGAAGCGCTCGGCGTCGTGGCATCCCGGCCATGCTACCCGGGCACAGTGGAGCCGGTTTGGGCTAGTTGTTGCCCGTCGCGTGGGGCGAGGCGCTCGCGCCATTCCCCTGGCCGTTGCCGCTGCCGCTGCCGGTTCCGGTCGCGGCGGGGGAGGCGCTCGATTTGCCCGCGGCGCTCGACGAGGCGGGCTGATCCGCTGTCTGCAGGGCCCCCTGGGCGCGGTCTCGGGCCCGCGTGATCGCGGTTACCGTGGCCGGGTTTGTCGCCTGACCCTGTAGGCCGGCGAGCTGCTGGTCGTTCGAGGCGATCGCCTGGACCAGGCGATTTTCCAGGCTGGCGGCCAGTGCCGGGTCGCTCTGCTTCTCCGCCTGGACCACGAGGGCGGCGTCGTTGAGCTGGTCATCGAGGCTGCTCAGCGCGCGGTCGGCGAGGTCCAGCCGGTGGCGGGCGATCATCGCCGCCGCCTCAATGACGCGGGTCCGGGCGATGTCGAGATCGTAGCGGACCTTATCCGCCGGGCTGAACGCCAGCGCGCCCCGCACGTTCTCCACCACGCCCTTCAGCGGATACAGGGTCGAATCGGGCAGGCTATCGGCGGATGCCGCAATAACCCCCGCCAGCAGCAGCACCGCGGCCGCGACCGCAGCCAGCAGTAGCCGGCGGACCGGATGCGCGCGCGACCGGACGGTCGCTGACTGTTCGACCGCGGTGAGCACCAGGTTCCAACCGCGAATCTTGGCGCCGGGCGACGGCGTGGCCGGGTCGACGGCGCGTAACCGCTCAGCGAGCCGCTCCAGGCGCTGGACTTCAGGTGTCAATTGTTCGGCCTCCGCTCCAACGCGCGCTCGAGCGAGCCTAGCGCCCGATGTTGTAGCGCCTGTACGGCACCCACCGACTTGCCCATGATCTCGGCCGCCTGTGCGGCCGTCAGATCCTGGAAGAAGCGGAGGATCAGGACCTGCTGCTGCTCGTCGGTCAGTGCGCGCAACGCCCCGCGCAGGTCGTCATTGGAGAGCTGCGCGAGGGCAAGGTCGGCAGGATCCGCCGACACCGGCATCGTCGCGGACTCGAGCGGAACGAGGGTGGCTTTGCCTTCACGGCGGTAATGGTCGATGGTCGCGTTGTGCGCGATCCGGTATACCCACGAGGAGAAGGCAACGCCTTGGTCATGGAAGAGATCCAGACGGGTGAGGCTGCGGGTCATGGTATCGATGGCTAGATCCTCCGCATCCTCCACGCGTCCGAGGCGCGCGTAGACATAGTTGTAGATCCGGTCGAAGTAACGCTCGAAGAGGATCCGGGCCGCATCCTGATCGCCTCGGCGAACCCGCTCGATGAGAGGGCGATCGTCGTCGGACGCCGCCTTATCGAGGGGCTGCACAGGGTGACATTATGGGGGCTCCCCGGTCGGACCGGGATCAGGCTTCCAGAGGCAGGGGCGGACATATCGACCTCTAATACGTGCGATCGAAGCCCGAACGTATGTCGCGTTGAGCCTGACGCTGCACGGCCGCGCCAACTCGTTGCGGCATTGTCACCGGCAGAGCCGGCTTCAGACGACCAGGATGGAGCCGGCGTCCCCCTCCGTCAGCTGGCCAACCACGACCCCGGTCACTTTTTTCCCCGTAAGCGCACGGAGCAGACGGTCCACCTCGGTGTCCGGGACGGCTAGCAGCAGGCCGCCGGACGTCTGGGCGTCGCAGAGAAGGGTCTGGCGGGCCGCAGAAAGCTGCGCCGGCCAGCGCACGCGCGAGGCCAGAAAGCGCTCGTTCGATCGGGTGCCACCGGGAACTTCGCCGGCCTCGGCCAGCATCTCGGCTCCCGGAAGGAGTGGCACCGACGCCGCCTCGACCCGCGCGGCGACGCCCGACGCGCGGGCCATCGAATGGAGGTGCCCCAAAAGGCCGAAGCCGGTGACGTCGGTGGCGGCATGGACCTCTACCGTCGCCATGGCGTCGGCGGCATCCCGGTTGAGCCGGAGCATGCCCTCGATGGCTGCCGCCATCGATTCCGACGGCGCAACCTGGTGCTTGATCGCGGTCGTGATGACACCGGTGCCCAGCGGCTTGGTCAGCACCAGCCAGTCGCCCGGCCGGCCGCCCCGATTGCGTCGCACCCGGTCGGGGTGAACGGTGCCGGTCACAGCGAGCCCGTATTTCGGCTCGTGGTCGTCGATGCTGTGGCCGCCCAGGATGTCGATGCCTGCTTCGCGAACTTTGTCCAGGCCCCCTCGGAGGATGTCGGCCAATAACGCCGGCCCGAGCTCCTTGATGGGAAAGGCAACCAGGTTGACCGCCAGCAATGGCTGCGCGCCCATCGCATAGATGTCGCTTAGCGCGTTGGCCGCGGCGATCGCCCCGAAGGTATAGGCGTCGTCGACGATGGGTGTGAAGAAGTCGGTGGTGACCACGAGGGCAAGGTCCGGCCGGAGCCGGTAGACGGCGGCGTCATCGCCGGTCTCCTGCCCTACCAGGACGTCGGGGTTGTTGAGACGTTTCGGCAAGTGGCTCAAGACCTGAGCCAGGTCCTCAGGACCGATCTTGCAGGCTCAACCCGCTCCGTGCGACCACTGCGTGAGTCGCACTTTCTCCACGGCACTCATCATTTGCACTGTACTCGACATTTGTTACCGTCTCGTCAGTGGAGGTCACGTTCCTTGGGACCGGTTCGGCCTTCTCCCCCCACGCCTACAACGCCAGTATCCTGGTCGACCGAACCATCCTGCTGGATGCCGGCGCCCCGCTCACGGTTCATCTGCCGAAGGCCGGCGTCTCGCTAGATGCGCCTAAGGCGGTGATCCTTAGCCACTTTCATGCCGACCATACCTTCGGACTCGCCTGGCTCATCCTGGGCCGCGTCCTGCTGCACGAGCCGTCCTCCCCACTCACCATCTTCGGTCCAGTAGGAGCGACCGCCTACCTCGAGCAGCTGCTTGATTTTGCCTGGGGCGAGAAGATGCGCCGGCTCAGCTGGGAACGGCTGCAGCTGACCGTGCACGAGCTCGCCGGCGGGGATGCCTTCGAGGTCGATGGCAGCCGCGCCCGTGCCTTTCGCATGCAGCACGTAAGCGAACTGAATTGCCTGGGGTTCACGATCGAGCGCGACGGCGTGCGCCTCGGTTACAGCGGGGACGCGGAAATGTCATCCGAGCTCGAGGCGCTGGTCGCGGCCTGCGATCACGTGATCGCCGAG
>Ga0209220_1000351_pt1 | contig 16781 bp, 13 predicted proteins | sample BlaSpr_A8_OM3_M3_FD_187984 | JGI IMG/M metagenome (GOLD analysis project Ga0209220, IMG submission 187984) | Forest soil microbial communities from Thunder Bay, Ontario, Canada - Black Spruce, Ontario site 2_A8_OM3_M3 (SPAdes) (version 2) | ecosystem: Environmental > Terrestrial > Soil > Boreal... | reverse complement strand
TGAGTCGAAAGGAGGCCGGAAGGGCGCCGTGTCATTCAACGCCTCGGTGTTCCGCGCTCCAGACGGCCACATCGAGGGCATCTTCGCGTCGATGCGCGACATCTCCGAAAAGGCTCGCCTCGAAACCCAGCTCACCGAGCAGCAGGTCTACAACCGCTCTCTGTTCGAAGCCTCGGCTGACGCTCTGTTCGCCATTGCGCCCGACGGGATCATCACTGACGTGAATGAGGAGGCAACAAGGCTGAGCGGCTACTCCCGCAAGCATCTGATCAGCTCGCGCTTCCACGACTATTTCACGGAGCCCGACCAGGCGGCCGCAGGAATGGCCAAGACGCTGGCCGAAGGGCGCGTCCTCGGCTACGAGCTCGTGATCGTGACGCGCCAGGGCAGGCGCATCACCGTGAGCTTCAACGCCGGTGTGTTTACCGACGCATCCGGCCAGGCGTTGGGCATCCTCGCCGGCGCACGCGAGACGAGCGCGCAGAAGCTGCTGGAGCAGCAGCTGCGTGACTCGCAGGTCTACACGCGTTCGCTGATTGAGTCGAACATCGACGCCCTGGTCACCACCGACCCGGTGGGCACGATCACTGACGTGAACCAGCAGATGGAAGCGATGATGGGTTTCGGCCGCAACGAGCTCATCGGTTCCGACCTTAAGAAGTACTTCACCGAGCCGGAACGTGCCGAAGAAGGATTGCGCCAGACCCTGCGCGAGGGCAAGGTCACGGACTACGAGCTCACGGCCCGCAGCCGCGACGGCAAGGAAACCGTCGTCGTGTACAACGCGGCGACGCTGTTCGACCCCGACCACAAGCTGGAAGGCATCTTCGCTGCGGTCCGCGAGATCACCGAGCGCAAACGCTTCGAGCAGCAGCTGCAGGAGACGAATTTCCAGCTGGAGCGCGCAGACCAGGCCAAGGACCGCTTCCTGGCGAGCATGAGCCACGAGTTGCGAACCCCCCTGAACGCGATCATCGGCTTTACCGGCACCCTGCTGATGAAGCTGCCCGGCCCGCTGAACTCTGAGCAGGAAGAGCAGCTGCAGACTGTGCAGTCGAGCGGCCGCCATCTGCTGGCGATCATCAATGACCTGCTGGACCTGGCCAAGATCGAGTCGGGCAAGTGGGAAGGAGACTTCCTGCCACTCGACTGCGCCGAGGTGGCCAAAGAGGTCGTTGGCGGGCTGAGCCCGCTCGCGCGCAACAAGGGCCTCAACTTCACGGTGACCGCCCTGGATCACGCCGTCACCGCCTCCACCGACCGACGGGCGCTGCATCAGATCCTGATCAATCTCAGCAGCAACGCGATCAAGTTCACAGACAAGGGTGAGGTCCGCATAGAGGTCCACGAGGGTTCGTCCGACGGCCACGCGACCGTCCGGTTCGACGTGATCGACACGGGTATGGGGATCAAGAAAGAAGACCAGGCCAAGCTGTTCAAGGCATTCGAGCAGCTCAAGAAGTTCGGTATCGCCGCGCCCAGGGAAGGCACGGGCCTCGGGCTGTACATCTGCCAGCGCCTGGCCGGGCTGCTCGGCGGAACGATCGAGTTCAGCAGTGAGCTCGGGAAGGGCAGCGTCTTCAGCTTCATCGTGCCGCGAGAGCACCGTGAGCCATAAGAAAGACCTGGTCCTGGTCGTCGAGGACAACAAGGCCAGCAGCGACCTGATGGCTTACCTGCTCAGGGCCGCCGGGAATCGGGTGATGACATGCTCGGATGGCGCTGACGCCATCGCAATCGCCGGGCGGGAGCACCCGAGGGTGATCGTCATGGACCTCCAGCTCGAACATATGAGCGGCCTCGAGGCGGCTGCGGTGCTCGGCGCCGATCCAGAGTTGAAGGCCATTCCGCGAGTTGCCGTAACGGCCTACGCGATGGTCGGCGATCGCGATCGTGTGTTGAAGGCCGGATTCAACGGGTACATCGCAAAACCCATTGAGCCGACCACGTTCGCCGCGCAGATCAAGGCCTTTTTTGTGGCCGCTTCACTCCGCACCCTGGACGGTGGCTGAGTGGCCCTGGCCGTAGTCGTTGACGACAGCGCTGCGGATCGGAAGCTGGCCGAAACCCTGCTCAAGCATGCCGGGCACACGGTGCTGTCGAGCGATGACGGGTTGGCGGGACTCGAGCTGATCAAGAAGGAGAAGCCCGACCTCATCATCACCGACCTGATCACGCCGACCATCGACGGATATGACTTGGCCCGCGCGGTGCGAGGCGATCCGGCAACCGCGTCCACTCCAATCATCATGGTGACCGCCCACTACCTCGAGCCCGAGGTCCGGCGGCTTGCTGCTCAGATGCGCATCCAGCACGTGCTCATCAAGCCCTTCGAGCCGCAGGCCTTCCTCGACGCGGTCGATAACGCACTGCTTGAGAAGGCGGTCCTGGACCTCGACGTCAACCCGGTCCCCGGGGAGTTTCACATCGGGCATCTGCGCCTGGTGTCGGCCAAGCTCTACGAGAAGGTGACGGAGCTGGACATTGCGCGCCGCGAGTTCGAGGCGACCGCGAGCAAGTACCGGCTCCTGTTCAGGGCGCATCCCGAACCGATGTGGGTCTACAACGTCGAGACGCTCCGCTTCCTGGAGGTCAACGACGCCGCCATCCGGCAATACGGCTACTCACGCGACGAGTTCATGGCCATGACCATCAAGGACCTCATTCCGCCGGAGTCAATGACGGCATACATGGAGAACATCGGCAAGGTTCACGAGGAAAAGAGATCAGTTCCTCGGCAGGCTCGCAAAAAGGACGGCACCGTGATCGACGTCGAGGTCTCGACCCGCGACCTTGGTCATCAGACACGCTACGTCATGGCGCAGGACGTGACGCAGACCCGCAAAGCCCAGCTTCAGCTGCACCAAGCGCAGCGCATGGAAAGCTTGGGACAGCTGGCGGGTGGTGTGGCGCACGATTTCAACAACCTTCTGGGAGTCATCCTCAACTTCAGCTGGTTCGTCAAAGCCAACCTCACCGCAGAGGTGGAGGGTGGTGACGGCGAGCGCTGGCGCCCGGTGCTGAAAGACATGGAGAGAATCGAGCGAGCCGCGGAGAACGCCGCGCGCCTGACCCACCAGTTGCTCGCATTCGCGCGGGTGGACGTGGTCCAGCCCAAGCCCATGAATATCAACTCGGCCGTGGCCGAGATGGAGCCCCTGTTGCGACGCACCATCGGCGAGCATATCGACCTGATCGCGCATCCCGGCCCAGACCTGTGGCCGGTATTGATCGACTCGAGCCAGTTGAGCCAGGTGGTCACCAACCTCGTGATCAACTCGCGTGACGCTATGACACAGGGCGGCACGCTGACCATCGATGCCGAGAACTTGGAAGTCGATGCTGCGTTCGCCGCGCCGCGTGCGGGCTTGAATCCCGGGCGCTACGTGCGCCTGCGAGTCAGTGACACGGGGAACGGCATGAACAAGGAGACGCTGAAGCATGTCTTCGAGCCCTTCTTCACGACCAAGCCGAGGGGGCAGGGCACGGGCCTTGGCCTCGCGACGACCTACGGGATCGTGAAACAGGCCGGTGGATATATAGACGTGTACTCGGAACCGGGCATTGGCACGCGCGTGTCGGTGCTCCTGCCGGCCACCGACCAGGCGCAGCCGGCCGCGCAGCCGGCGGCGTCGGAGCCGGCGCCTGCGGCCAGCGAGACAGTGCTGGTGGTGGAGGACTCGGACGACCTGCGCGAGATTGTCGACCGGATCCTGACCAAGAGCGGATACCAGGTCATGATCGCCGCCAACGGTCCAGATGCCCTCGACATGGCGCGGGAGTTTACCGGCCATATCGACCTTCTCTTGACCGATGTGATCATGCCGCAGATGAACGGGAGCGAGCTGGCACCGCGCCTCATCGCGAGCCGGCCTGACCTCCGCGTGCTTTACATGTCCGGGTTCGCACAGCCGGCTCTCGGCGCGACTGGCACCCTGGAGCCTGGCACGGCTCTCCTGGACAAGCCATTCACCGAACCCGCCTTGCTCGCCAGCGTCCGTGAGGCACTCGCGGTCAAGCCATGAGCAGCCGCGTGCTGATCGTTGACGACAGCGAGGACGATGTCGAGATGCTCCAGCGGTTCCTCGCCGGCGAGGACACGGTGATTCGAGGCCTGACCGACTCGACGCAGGCGGAACGGGTCTTCAACGAATTCGAGCCTGACATCGTCCTGCTCGACCTGCATATGCCGCACCCTGATGGACTGGAGATGCTGCGGCGGCTCAGGAATGCGCGCCAGCGGCTGGGCTTCTTGCCCGTGGTAGTGCTGACAGGAGACATAGGGCAGGTCGCGCGCAACAACGCCCTCGACCTGGGCGCCGACGATTTCCTGACCAAGCCATTGGACCGGCAGGAGGTTGTGCTTAGGGTGAGAAACCTCCTCTCCACCAGGCGCTTGCACGTCGAGCTGGCGCGCGCCTACCGGCACAAGAGCGACTTCCTGGCCAGCATGAGCCACGAGCTGCGTACCCAGCTCAGCTCAGTCATAGGCTTCTCGGAGCTGCTCCTGAATGACACCACCGCCCGGTACGACGAGCCGAGCAGGCGGAAGTTCCTCACTCAGATCAACTCCAGCGGACGCTACCTGCTGGGCTTGATCAGTGACATCCTCGACCTGTCCAAGGTGGAGGCCGGCCTAACGGTGCTCCGCATCGAAAGCGTGGTCATCGCCGATGTCGTGCGCAGTGTCCTGAGCGCGATGGAGCCACTTGCGGCGAAGAAGGCGATCCGGCTCGAGGCGGATGTAGCTGCTGGAGGCTCGGCGCCGGCGGACGTGGGGAAGCTCAGCCAGATGCTGCTCAACCTCGTCTCCAACGCCGTGAAGTTCACGCCGGACGGCGGTCGCGTGGCGATCGGCGCGCAGCGGCTGGCCAGCACGGTCGAAATCTCAGTCTCCGACACGGGGATTGGCATCGCCGATTCGGACCGAGATCACCTATTTGAGGAGTTCCGGCAGCTCGATTCGAGCCTGGCGCGGCAGCAGCATGGGACCGGGCTCGGACTCGCGCTCACCAAGCGCTTCGTCGAGCTCCACGGAGGCCGCATCACTTTCGTCAGCGAGATGGGGAAGGGCAGCGTGTTCACCCTGACCCTGCCGCTCGTGGCGCATGTGGTGCACCCGGTAGCCGCCGCCTAAGCGGGTGCATCGTCCAACGGGTTGCTCTAGCGCGGCCTGGGCGACCGGGCTTCGCCCGGTCGCGACTTTGTCACTCGCTCTCCTGGCGTTGCGGGGCTTCAGCTTCCTAAAACAAGTTCATCGATATACCGGAAATGGGAGCAGCCGCGCGCGAAGCGCCCGGCGATGAGGGAAAACCATCCGGGTTTTCCTTCATAAGTTCTTCAGCCGCACCTCAAGAATTCGAGCGGTTTACGGTGCAGTCGATCGATGCCGGTCTTGGTGACACGCACCATCTCCCCAATCTGAACGCCCATGCGTTGATCCTCGGTGACCACGTTCGGCTGTAGGACGACCAGCATGTTCTCGCGGTACGTGAACTCCTGAGGTTTGCCCTGTGTCGTCCGTCGCGTGCGCAGGTACGGCGCGTATACGCCGCCCACCGCCATATGGACCAGGTCGTCGCAGATCGTGTAGCCGGCCTGATGAATGTCCTCGCCGATATCCAGGACCTCGTCGGACGTGGTGCCGTCGTGGAGCCTGCTCGCTAATCGGTTGAACACCGTCACCGCGACCTCGTGCATTCGCAAATATTCCGGGGTCGGATCAGCCGCAACGGCGAAGCACCGCAGCACCTGGCCCCAGTATCCATGGTGCATCGCGCTCAGCTCCGTGAGGATCACGTCGCCCTGGACCAGGCGGCGCGATGACTGAACCTGCGACGGCACGCACAGCGCGGGCGAGCTCATCGGCGTGGTTCCGATGTAGTGGATGTGCGTGCGGCCGCCCAGCGGGTAATAGGCGCCCTGCACGATCGCGGCCAGGTCATGCTCCGAAAGACCGGGCCGCGCCTGCGCGGCCAGGGCCTCGATCGCGAGATCGCTGAGCTCGGCGCCGCGGCGGGCCCACACGATCTCTTCGTCACTCTTGACGAGGCGCTGACGAGTCAACAAGGGCTGGACGTCAACCAGCTCCGCCCTGGGGCAAAGCCGCCGCAGGGTCGACCACCGCGTGTGGGTGAGCGGACCGGCGATCCCGATCCGCGCGGCTCTCAGGCCTCGCCTGGCAAGCTCGGCGGCGGCCGTTTCGGCGACGTCGTCCCCGGCCCATCGGACGTCTTCCACGATCGAGACCGCCCGAGCCGTCGCCACATGGTTGGCGTAGTGCACCCACAGGACCTTGTCGACCTTTTCGACCCTTTCATTTGTGGCGGTGACCAGCAGCATGCCTTCGAAGGCGACGGCGTGGTTGGTGAGGTACTGGATCTCGTTATGCGCGGAACGATTTCCGTAGAGCAGCATCGCCTGGAGGGAGCTCGACTCCATGACCTCCCGCAGCGATTCGTCACGCCGCGCGAACTCCGCATTCGAAAAACGCGGATATGGCGGAGCGTTATTCACCCAGGCGTTCGGCCAGCCAGTCAGCCATCAACGGCCGGTACTTGTACGCGATGTTGTTGCAGACGTGATTCCCGTCTGGGTACATGACGAGCGTCGCGTTGCCCGCCTCGCGGGCGATGCGCTCGGCCTGCGCCGGCGGGAAGAGCCGGTCCTTCGCGCCATGGATCACCAGCATCGGCTGGGTGACCCGGCCCAGCACACCCTCGAGGTTGAGCGTGTAAGCCATGCGCTTGGCCTGGGCTTCATCGGCAGACTTCGTGTAGAAGATGTAACCGCCCTTGGTGAGCGGGTTCAGCGCTTCCCAGCAATCGCCGAGGTTGTACGGCCCGGCCAGCGCGACCAAGGCGCGCAGGCGCCGCTCGTAAGCAGCTGCCCTCGGGCCGTAGATCGCACCCATGCTGATTCCCATCAGGCCGACGCGGTCCAGGTCGACGCCCAGCTCGCCGCCGGCGAGCTGATCGAGGAGTGGGGTGATCACCGTCTCCCAGTTCGGCCGGACGGCGAAATGAACGGAGTTTTCCGACTGGCCGGGACCGTCCATCGTCAGCGTCGCCAAGCCACGGCGAAGGAAGTCCTCTTCGATCGCGAAGAGCTCCTCCTTGGACGAGTCGAGACCCGGCACGATGAGGACGAGCGGAGGGCGGCTCACGGCGCGTGGTCGACGCAGGTTGGCGGGGATGAAGCGGCCCTCGAAAGGTATCTCCAGCCGCTCCGCCGGCGGATCGAGATGGGGGAGAGCCTCCCGGTAGACGGAGACGGAGCGATCCCGCAGCTCGCCGTGGGCCTGGAGGTCCTCGAACCACAGGAACTTGCCCAGGTGGTAGCACCACGAGGCCCGCTGAAATGCCTGGGCCGCGGAAAGGTCGCGCCCGCGCTTCAGGGCCTCCCGGCCCAGCGCCTCGTGCATCTCGCCGACGGCCAGCCAGTTCGGGCCCCAGTCCTTCCACTCGGTGGTTTTCGCAACGGTGTCATCGAAGTCGTTGACGTCTATCCCGTTGGCCACGAATCGTGGCCGCCAGTGGTGTGCCGCGACCTGCACGCGGTTGGCCGTCTCAGGCGCGCTCACGACTGGGCGGCGTCCTTGCGCGCGATCGCCTCATTCAGGCTCGACCCCAGATCTTTCAGCAGCACCTCGGCGCAGTTGCGGCCCGGCAGGCCGGACACCGAGCCGCCGGGGTGCGTGCACGCGCCGTTCTGGTAGAGGCCCGAGACCGGCGTGCGGTACGTCGACCATCCTTCGACGGGCCGGAAGTAGCCGCTCTGCTCAGGAGAGTTGGCCCCGCCGTGACACGAGCCGCGCCAGTTGGCCGGGTTTCTGCGCTCGAGGTCCAGCGGGCTGTTCACATGCTCACCCAGCACGATGCGCCGCGAGAGGTTCGGAGAGAGGCGCGCGAGTCGCTCGAACAGCTGCTGCGAAACCCCGTGCTTGATCTCGTCCCAGTGCTGGGGGCCTTCGGCCAGCTCGTAAGGAAGAAAGCTGACGACCTTGAACGTATGCCGGCCCGCGGGCGCGCGAGACGGATCGATCACGCTTGGCGTGAGCGCCAGAAATACAGGCTCCTTCAGGTCGACGTGGCCGGATCGGTAGGCGCGCAGCATCGCGTCGTAGGCCTCCAGTGACTCGAGCGCGCCCACTGTGACGCTCGGCTCTGCGCCGTGGGCGGTGTTGAAGAGAGGAGCTTCGCTCAGCGCGTAGTGCGTTGCGAACATAGTGAGATTCGGCTGCCAGCGCGCGACGCCGGCGCGATACGCGTCCGGAAGATGCTCCTCGCCGACCAGGCCGCCCAGGTGCTTGACGTGGATCGTCGAGACGATCGCCTGGCTCGCTTCATACGTTGAACCGTCCGCGGTCTGCACCCCGGTTGCGCGCCCACCTTCGACGGCGATCCGCACGATCGCCTTCGAGGTCAGGATCGTGCCGCCGCACTCTTCGATGATGCGGGCCAGGGCCAGGGGCAGCCGGATCGAGCCGCCCTCGGGCAGGATCCAGCTGAAGCGCTGCCGGCCCGCGACGAGGGAGAAGGCCATGAGTCCCGTCTCTACTTCGTCGAGCGGGTGGAGGGTCATGAACGCGATCCACGCAAAGAAGGCGCGGACATGCTCGTCGCGGAAGCGCTGCTTGATGACGTCGAGCGCGCTGGCGCGGCGGATGCCGAGCATCTGGTCGCCGAGCGCGCTCTGCAGAGCAGCCGCGTCGACCTCGGCCGGCGGGCGCGGAGCCGCTGACCGCTCCGCGTTGACCACCGGCGCCATCAGCTCCCAGTCGGCCAGCAGCTCGCGGTATGCCTTTGCATCCGGACCCGAGAAGCGCGCCAGCTCCTCGCAGGTGCGGTCCAGGTCGCGCCACATCGTGATGGATGCGCCGTCGACAAACGGCATTGTGAAAACCGGGTCGGGATGAAGGTAGTGCAGCCCGTACCGATCAAGCTCCAGTTCGTCGTTGCGCATCAGCGGGTTGCTCTGGATGAGGTTGTGCGCGGTCGCGCATGGGTCGTGGACGAAGCCCGGCAGGGTCATCTCCTCGCATGTGGTGTTGCCGCCGATGCGGGCGGCGCCCTCCAGCACCAGCACGTGGAAGCCCGCGCGCGCCGCGTACGCGGCGGTGACCAGGTTGTTGTGACCTGCTCCGGCAAAGATGATGTCGTAGCTGTTGCCGTGGTCGCTACCAGCGCTCACGCGGTGGCTCCCAGGTAGAGCCGCCCGATCTCCGGGTTGTTGAGCACCTCGAGGCCGGGGCCTTCGAGGCGCACCCGGCCGGTCTCCATGACGACGCCGTGCGTGGCGATGCCCAGCCCAGAGCGCGCGTTCTGCTCCACCAGGAGCAGCGTGCGTCCGGCCCGGTTCATCTCCTTGACGTTGTTGAAAACAAGTGATCGGGTCTTGGGGTCCAGGCCCATCGAGGGCTCGTCCAGGATGAGCAGCGCCGGGTCGAGCATCAGAGCTCGCGCGAACTCCACGATCTTCTGCTGGCCTCCGGACAGCGAGGCAGCCGGCTCGTGCCGGCGCTCGCCGACGAGCGGGAACGTCTCGCACACCTCCGCCAGCCTCCGCTCCACCAGCCGCCGGTCACGGACCGTGTAAGCCCCCAGGCGGACGTTCTCCCAGACGGTCATCGTCGGAAAAAGGCTCCGCTCCTGGGGCACCTGCACGATGCCCCGGCCGAGAATCGCGCGCGGGCTCCGCCCGGCCAACGACTCGCCGCGAAAGAGGACCGTCCCTGCTGTCGGCCGGAGCAGGCCGCTGATCACGCGCAGCACGGTGGACTTGCCGGCGCCGTTAGGCCCCACGATGCAGGTAAGGCTTCCCTGCTCGACGCTCAGGTCGAGGCCCTGCAGGATGTCGCCACCGCCGTACCCGGCTCGGACTCCCGCCAGCTCCAAAAAGGCGCCCACCTCAGGCCCCCAGGTAGGCGTCGAGCACGGCCGGATCTTTCCGCACCGCCTCGGGGCTGCCGCTTGCGATCGTCCGGCCCTGGTGCAGGACGACGACCTCGGTGCACAGGTTCATGACGAAGCTCATGTTGTGCTCGACGAGGAGGAAGGTGATCCCGCGTTCGTTCAGGCGGCGGATGCGGTCGGCGATCCGCTCGAGCAGCGCAGGGTTGACTCCTCCGGCGGGCTCATCCAGCAGAACGAGCTCCGGCTCCGCCATCATCACCGCGCCCAGCTCGAGCAGCTTGCGCTGCCCGTATGACAGCGCGCCACCGAGCGAGTTGGCGACGTGCGAGATCTCCAGGAATCCCAGCATCTCCATCGCGCGAGTCTTCTCGTGACCCCAGTCGGCGCGAGAGAACAAGGCTCGCAGGCCCTTGCGCCGCACCGGGACGAGCATGTTCTCCAGCGCCGTGAGGCGCGGGAAGATGCGGGCGAGCTGGAATGTGCGGCCGATACCGAGCGCGTAGATGCGGTCCGGCCCCAAACCATCGATCGGCTTCGACTTGAACGTGACCTTTCCTTTGTCTTTGGGGATGAAGCCTGTGACCAGGTTGAAGACGGTGGTCTTGCCCGAGCCGTTGGGTCCGATGAGGCCGGTGATGCTCCCTGCCGCCACCTCCAGCGAGCAGTCGTCGACGGCGACCACGCCGCCGAAACGCTTGTACAGGCCGTCGATCTGAAGCAGGCTCATGGCGTTACGACCCTTGGTGGCGCCGACGGGCCGGCCCGCGCCCTCCAGCGGTCGATCGCCTCCGTCAGGGACGGGACGATACCGCGCGGCAGCAGCAAGATCACGCCCAGGAAGACCGCGGAGTAGAGGACGAGATACAGCCGGCTCGCCCCGTAGTTGTATGCGAGCCAGAGCTGCAGCGGTTCGAGGATGAGGGCTCCGAGGACCGGTCCGCTCAGGGTGCCAAGCCCACCGAGAAACACCATCAGCACCATCGAGATACCGATCAGCGGATCGACCACGAACTGTGGGTAGATGTAGGTCACGTAGTAGCCGTACACGCCGCCGATCATGCCGACGAACGCCGCGCTCACGACGAACGCGGTCAGCTTGAAGGCTCGGGTCGGGACGCCGACAGCGAGGGCCTTGTCCTCGTCGTCGCGAATGGCCAGCAGGCCCAGCCCGAACTTCGAGCGCCGGATACGCCAGGAGACGGCCAGGGCGAGCGTCGCGAGGATGAGCATCGCGTAGTAGAACGGGGTGTTGAAATAGTCGCCGCCCCACCGTGGATATGGGAAGGTCATTCCTCCGCCACCACCGGTCAGTCCGACGAGGTTTTCGGCGAGCAGCTGCAGCATGAACATGAACGCGATGGTCACGATCACGAAAGTGGCAGCCCGCGTGCGCAGCGCGAACCAGCCGATCCCCAGGGCGAGCACCGCCGTCGCCAGGCCGGCGACCGGCACGAACAGAAAGGGCGTGTAGCCGGCCGCGATGTGGAGGTGGGCGAGGAGCAGGGCGAGCGTGTAAGAGCCGAACCCGAAGAAGGCGGCATGGCCGAGCGAGATGTAGCCGGTGTAGCCGCCCATGATGTTCCAGGCCGTCGCGAGTCCGATGTACATCACAGTGAAGACGGCGATGTTGGTCGTGGCCGGGTCGGGGGCGATGGCCGGGAGCACCAGCGCGATCGCGAACAGCGCGACGAGGCCGGCAACCTTCAGGAACCTGGCCTGCGGGATCGCTCTCATATCCGCTCTCGCACGCGAACCCCGTAGAGGCCCTGCGGGCGGATTAGCAGGACCCCGATCAGGATGATGAAGAACACGAAGCTCGCCCACACCGGCGAGATCACGACCGATGTGATGTCTTCGGACACCAGCATGATCAGCGCGGCGATAATGGCGCCTCGCAGGCTGCCGAGGCCACCAAGCACGATGATCGTGAGCAGTCTGGAGATCAGGTCGTAGTGGCTCCCCGGGTTGAACGCGTTCGTGATCCCAAACACGACACCGCCTGCCGCGGCGGTCGCCATGCCGATGCCGAACGCAACTGCGGACACACGATCGACGTCAATGCCAATTAGCTGCGCGGCCGTGCGGTTGAGCATGGTGGCGCGGATCGAGGCGCCGAACGTGGTGCGATAAAGCACCAGAAACATCGCGCCCAGGATGGCAATACAGAGCACGAAGCCGAAGACATATACGTACGTGATGCGGAAGTCGCCGATCGGAAAGCTTGCGTTCTCGTACCACGCCCGAAGCTGGACGTAGTTGGTGCTGAAGATGTAGCCAAGCAGCCCCTCGATGCCCAGGGCCAGCGCGTATGTCACGAGCACGGAAAGCGCCTCGCGGTCGGTCTTGAGCGGTCGGATGAACACGACCTGCAGCGCCACTCCCAGCAGGAACATGGCCGGCATCGTGATCACCAGCGTCAGGAACGGGTCCATGCCGAGGCGTCGCGATGCCGCGAAGCTCAGGTAGGCACCCAGCACGACCAGGGCGCCGTGGCCGACGTTGATGATGCGCATCACACCGAAGATCAACGTCAGGCCGGACGCCATGAGAGCATAGACGCCGCCGGTCAGCACACCAAGCACTGCCGCTTCGAGGGCCAGGGTCACAGCGTTCTTAAATTAGTCGCGTTCACTTCCCCGCTAGCGGGGAAGTACCCGGCGAAGCCGGGGGAAGGGGAGGTGGAGTCCGGACGGCACTCTTACTGCCAGTTCTTCTTGGGATACTCAGGCGGCGCGGCGGCGATGGTGGACGGGTAGACGAACATCGCGCTGCCACCCTGCCACTGCTCGATGTACACCCCGACTCCACCCTGCGGCTTGCCCGTCGCATCAAACGACATCGGCCCCTGAATCGTGTTGTAGGTGCCGCTGTGCAGGGTGTTGATGAGCGTCGTGTTGTCGATGCTGCCGGCCTTGGTCGCGGCCTGCTCCACGACTTGACCCACGCTGTAGGCCTCCGCCGCGTCGGCGCTGATGTCCGCGGCGGTGCCGCCGTACTTGGCGATGAATTCCTTGACGAAGACGTCGTTGCCGTACGCCTTGGCGGCCGTCGTCCAGCCGGCGGGAACCATGATGCCCTCGGTGTTGGAGCCGAGCTTGTCCGAGAACTGCGACCCCTGGTCGGGTCCGGTCGTCTCGATGATGGTCTTCGGGTTGAACTGCTGCTGGATGAAGGTCTTGGCAAACGCGACCGCATCTGGAAGCTGGGTACCGAGGATGACGGCGTCAGCCTTCGTGCTGGCGACCTGAAGCGCGATCGGCGTGAAGTCGGTCGTCTCGGCTGGATACACGTGGTAGTAGGCCGTCTTCATGCCGGCGGCCTCCAGCAGGCTCTTGGCCTTGTCGACCTGGGGCTGCGTGAAGGGGTCGTCCTGAGTAGCGTATGCGACGCTCGCCGGTCGCTGCCCTGAGGGCAGCGCAAGCAGCCACTTCGTATAGCTGACGAGGTTGTCCTCGACCGCCGCGGGCTGCACGAAAAAGACGCTCTTCAGGCCGCGGTCGAAGACGTGCGGCCCGCCGCCTGCCGGCTCAGGGAATGCATAGCCGTAGCGGTCTACGACAGTTGAGGCAGGGATGGTGAGGAGGCTCGAGAACGGGCCGAATACGAGCGCGACCTTGTCCACGGTGATCAGGTTCTGGTAGTTGGTCACCACCTGCTGCGTGCTGCTGGCGTCGTCGACGTACTTCATCGTGACTTTGTGGCCCGCCAGGCCGCCTCGCGAGTTGACGTCCGCCATCCACAGGTCGTAACCCTGCTCCAGCGCCTTGCCGTCGCCCGAGAAGTCTCCGCTCAGCGAGACGGAGACGCCGATCGTGATGGGCGCGCCCTGGACGGTGGGGGTGGCACTACCTCCGCACGCCGCTGTCAGACCGAGAGTCGCCACTACGGCCGCCATCAAGCGTCTGCGCATGCTCGCTCCCCCTACTTCACAGGCTGGCGCCGGCAAAAAAATCGATTGTCCTGAACAAACGATTGCCCTATGGTATTCACGGGTGGAACGAATGTCAATCAGAGCTTTGACGCCGTGCCGACCACACTAAAAGAGCTGGCGGCGCGCGCCAAGGTGCACCCGTCGACGATCTCGCGGGTGGTGAACCAGGACCCAGGACTGCGCATTGCGGCCGCGACCAGGATGCGCATCGAGGCGCTGCTTCGCGAGACCGAGTACCGGCCGAACGGCGTCGCTCGCGGACTCAAGCTGCGCCAGACGATGGTGCTCGCCGTCGTCATCCCCGACATCACCAACCCGTTTTTCGGCGGCCTCTTCCGGGGCATCGAAGATGGCGCAGCCCCGCGCGGCTACCAGGTCCTGCTGTGCAACACGGACGGAAGCCCAGACCGCCAGCGCGCTCACCTGCACAGCCTGATCGCCCGCCGCGTGGATGGGGTAATCCTCGCGAGCTCGTTCCTTAAGGACCCGGCCGTGCAGTGGCTGCGCCACCAGCGCATCCCCTACGTGCTCGTGAATCGGTTCAGCGATGAGGGCCTGGACCCATTCGTCGGATCGGATGACGTGACCGGGTCGCGCCTCGCCACGCAGCACCTGATCAGCCTCGGCCACGTTCGAATCGGGCACCTGGCGGGCCAGCCCACGGTGAGCACAGGAGTGCTGCGACGCCGCGGGTTCCAGGCTGCGATGGCAGAGGCGGGGTTGCCGGCAAGGCCGGAGCTCCAGGTCGAGTCAGGCTTCGTCGAGGAGGGCGGGATCCGCGGCACGGAACGGCTGCTGGCCATGAGCCAGCCGCCGACCGCTGTCTTCGCGGTGACGGACATGGTGGCGGTCGGCGTGTACACCGCGGCTCGGCGCATGGGTCTGCGGGTTCCGGAGGACATCGCCGTCATCGGGTACAACGACATCCCGCTGGCCGGCCGCCTGATCCCCGGGTTGACCACCGTTCACGTGCCGATCCACGAATTTGGGAGCGCCGCGGCGCGTGTACTGCTCGAGCAGATCGAGACCGGTCATGTCACGCCGAGGCAGGTCGTGTACGCGCCGCAGCTCGGGGTGCGCGGTTCGACCGTGGCGGGTGCGGACAAGAGGAACGTCGCCCACTTCGCCACTAACGGTCGGGGCGAATAGGCTATGGGGGAGCGCAAACGTTTGCACGAAAGTCAAAATCGCAAGCTCGGTTGGATCGGGACGGGCCGCATGGGATACGCGCTGGCCACCCGCCTGCTGCAGGGCGGCTGCGACGTGACCGTGTATAACCGCACGCGGGCCAAGGCCGAACCCCTGGCCAAGCTCGGGGCGCGCATCGTCGACCGGCCCGCGGAGCTCGCCGACCGAGACATCGTCGTGGTGTCGGTCGCCGACTCGCCGGACTTCGTGTCGGTGATGACCGGACCCGACGGCCTCCTGTCCAACGGGGGCCCGGTGCCACGTGTCGTCGTCGACACGTCGACGGTCTCGATCAACGTCTCGAAGGAGATCCGTGCGCAAGGCGAGCGCCTCGGCAGCGCCTTGCTCGCGGCCCCCGTAAGCGGCAACGCAAAGGTGGCGAAGGCAGGCAAGCTGACAATCGCGGTCTCGGGATCACGTGAAGCCTTTGACCTCTCACTGCCCTACCTACAGATGCTCGGGACCAGCGTGGTCTACGTCGGTGAGGGCGAGAGCGCGCGGCTGGTCAAGATCTGCCACAACCTCGTGCTTGGGGTGGTCACGCAGATCATGGCCGAGACGACAGTCCTGGCTGAGCGCGGCGGAATCTCTCGCGCCGCCTATCTCGAGTTCCTCAATGGGAGCGTGATGGGCTCCACCTTCAGCCGCTACAAGACACCCGCGTTCGTCAACCTCGACTTCACGCCGACCTTCACGGGTCACCTGCTGCGCAAGGACTTCGAGCTGGGCCTCGCCGAGGGACGCCAGCTGAACGTCCCGATGCCTGTCTCGGCGCTGGTCCACCAGATCGTGATGAACCTCATCGGCAATGGCATGGGCGAGCTCGACTTCGCCAGCCTGCTCGAGCTCGAGGCGCGTGCGGCGAACCTGAAGCTCGAGCCCGATCCACGCCAGGTTTCCGACGGCCTGGGCGACCGGCCGTGACCGTGGTCAACGGCAGCCAGTCGCTCGCGATGTACCGCAGCATGCTGCGCATCCGCCTGTTCGAGGAGCAGGTCAACGAGCTGTACACCAGCGCCAAGATGCCCGGGCTCGCACACCTATATATAGGTGAGGAGGGGGTCGCGGTGGGCGTGTGCTCCGCACTGCGAGACGACGACTACATCACCAGCACGCATCGCGGTCACGGCCACTGCCTTGCCAAGGGTGCCAGCGTGGACAGGATGTTTGCGGAGCTCCTGGGCAAGGAGGCCGGCTACTGCAGGGGGAAGGGCGGCTCGATGCACATCGCCGACCAGGAGAAGGGCAATCTCGGCGCCAACGCAATTGTCGCGGGAAGCGTCGGCATCGCGACGGGGGCGGCTCTCTCGGCGAAAAAGCGCGGCACCGACCAGGTCGCGGCCTGCTTCTTCGGTGAGGGAGCCCTCGGCCAGGGCATCGTGTACGAGTGCATGAACATGGCCGCGCTGTGGAAGCTCCCCGTCGTTTACGTATGCGAGAACAACATGTACAACGAGTACACGCACTACCTGGAAACCACAGCCGGCGACATCGCCCTGCGCGCGCCCGCGTTCGGCATCCCGTTCCACGAGGCGGACGGCCAGGATGTGCGCAGCGTCTATGAGAGCGCCCGCGCCGCGGTCGAGCGGGCGCGGTCGGGCGAGGGACCGTCGTTCCTGCTCTATCGCACGTACCGCCAGCACGGGCACCACGTGGGCGACGTCGATCGCGCTTACTACCGCTCTAAGGATGAGGAGAAGAGCTGGAAGGAGCGCGACCCGCTGAAGATCCTGGCCCAGTCGATGCTT
>Ga0209220_1000349_pt1 | contig 16797 bp, 23 predicted proteins | sample BlaSpr_A8_OM3_M3_FD_187984 | JGI IMG/M metagenome (GOLD analysis project Ga0209220, IMG submission 187984) | Forest soil microbial communities from Thunder Bay, Ontario, Canada - Black Spruce, Ontario site 2_A8_OM3_M3 (SPAdes) (version 2) | ecosystem: Environmental > Terrestrial > Soil > Boreal... | reverse complement strand
GCGCGACATCCATGACCGCATCGACGCGATCGTCTCCGCGTACACCTCGAACGGTTTCCAGGCGGGTGGTCTGATGGACCTGCGCACCGCGATGAGGATGATCCTCGTGACGCTCGGCGAGGACGACGTCGACGAGACGCTGGCCTCGTTGCTTCCACCTAACAACCCGAACCCGCCAATCAACCCCGATGCACCCGGTGAGCCGACAGCCCCCGCGAACGATGATCCGAGTTCTTCCGTTGCGCCGGCGACGCCGGTTGACGTAACGGTCCCGGATCCGGGCGGCCCGGTCGACAGCCCGAGCGCAGCCAACTCAACCATGTGATGGAGGCAAGCAATTAAGCGATGAAGCAGAAGGCCGCCAAGAAGCAGCTGCACCTGTTCAAGGAAGGCAGCGCCGCCCTCGCGTGGGATGCCAAGCGCAACTTCGCTCGCGCCGCGATGGCGCGTCTAGGCGAGGCTGGCCGCGTCCTCAGCGCCGACAACGAGCAGCGGCTGAAAGGAGCGGTCGAAGCGATCAACGAGGTCCTCTCACAGCTCGAAGCGGCTCCTGCCGACGATGCTGCCGACACGACGACCGCAGCCGCGACCGAAGCCAAGCGCAAACTCGTCGAAGCGTGGTCGGACTCGGCCTGGAATGCATCAGCCGGTGCCTACCTTCTCGCCTCTCTGATCGACATCATGGGCGGCGAGTCAGATGAGACCGAGCAGTTCGCGATGCTCATGGTCGCCTTCAACGCGCTGAACGAGTGGATCACGGCCGAGGTCGCCGAGATCGGAACGCCAGACGAGGAAGATGAGGATGTCGTCGCCTATGTTCCGATCTTCGACTACGAGTCGCTGCGCAAGCGCGGCATCAAGGAGGCCTTCGGTCCGATCGTGCCACTCAAGGAAGGCGCTGTCCGGTCCGATGGCACCATCCGGATGAAGATCATCGAGCCCGGCTGGGGAGCGACTGGCTACTACCCGGCCGCGGTCCTGGAGCGCGACGGCCCCAAGGCTTTCCCGGCCGGCACGAAGAACTTCTGGGACCATCCGACGCTGACCGAAGAGGTCGACCGGCCGGAGCGCTCGCTGCGCGACCTGGCGGGCCAGCTGACCTCTGGCGCCGTCTGGGAGGCCGACGGACCCGAGGGGCCCGGTCTCTACGCCGACGCACAGGTCGTGAGCGAGTTCGCCCAGCCGGTGAACGAGCTCGCGCCTTTCATCGGAGTCTCGATCCGGGCGCTCGGCTCCGCTCACATGGGCGAGGCCGAGGGTCAGTCGGGGCCGATCATCGACCGGCTCTTCACAGGCGAATCGATCGACTACGTGACCACGCCCGGGGCCGGCGGCCGGGTGCTCCAGATCTTCGAGGCTGCAGCGCGCCGGCGGCCGCCAACCATCCCCATCAAGGAGGCAGATGACGTGGAAGCGGAGAAGCTGAAGGAGGCGCTTCAGCAGAAGACCCAGGAGTCCGAGCAGAAGGACCAGGAGATCGCGCGGCTGCGCGAGGTCAACCTGATCCGTGACGCCAAGGAGCACATCGGCGCCGAGCTCGGGAAGTTCGAGGGCATCCCCGACGTGACGCGGGCCCGGCTGGTCGAGTCGCTGTCCCGCGCGGCAAAGGCCGACAAGGACGGCAAGCTCGACATCAAGCAGCTCAGCGAGGCGATCGAGAAGACCGTGAAGGAAGAAGCCGACTACCTGGCCAAGGCGACCGGGGCCGGTACGGTCAGGGGGTTCGGCGCCAGCGACACCAAGATCGAAGAGCAGACCGAGACGGAGATCGCGACTCTGCTGAAGGGCCCGGGCTTCGGGCTCAGCGAGTCGGAGGCCAAGGTCGCGGCACACGGTCGCGGCTAAGCCCGACCCTTCGTTCGGCACAAATTCCGGATTTCGCAGTTTGCAAGCCAAGGAGGCATAGCAGCCCATGTCAGCCAACAGGACGCGCGTCCGCGGTCAGCGAATCTCTCTGGTCGTCACCGACGGTGGGGTGGCCTCTGGCGACCCCTGCCTCGTCGGGGCGGCGATCACAGGCGTGGTCGAAGGTCCCAAGGACGCGAACAACAACGCGATCGTCATCCGTGAAGGCGTCTTCACGCTGAGCGTGAAGGGCGTCACCAACGGCGCCTCGAACATCGCTGTCGCTCAGGGCGACAAGCTGTTCTACGGCTCAACCCACACGCCCAAGATCGATAAGGACACGACGGGCGTGTTCTTCGGCTACGCCAAGGGCGCGGTCGTCAGCGGCGCCACCTCAACCATCGAAGTCATCGTCGGCGGGGGCTCCTACAGCTAGGAGCTCGGCGCCTCGTTTCGTTCGGTTTTCACCAATCCAGGCGCTTCCGCGCGCCGCTTGAAGGAGGAATCTCGGAATGGAGTTCTTGCAGCTGATCGAGAGCATGGAGGCCGAGAAGGCTTCCGTGACGAAGCTCTTCGGGGGCGAGGGGATCGGGGTGAGACGTTCACCGCGACGCAGCGACCCGCGCTACCTGGGGACTCTCCTCGAGGCGACGCGTTTGGTGCAGGCGGTGTTCAGCGGGCGGAAGCCGACGTACCTGCTGAAGGAAGCGCTGGGCACGGCCGACTTCCCCAACCTGTTCGGCGACATCATCGACCGCCAGTTGCTCGGGATCTATTCCGAGTACTTGCCGGTCTACCAGTCCTATGCGCGGGTGGCGACCGTTTCGGACTTCCGGACGGTCAAGCGCTTCGCCATGGACGGGAGCGAGGCGGTCCTCGGTGCAGTGGGCCAGGGTGAGGAATACCCCGAGTCGAAGCTCACCGACACGGTGTACAGCTACCTCGTCGGCAAGTACGGCCGCAAGACCGCGATCAACTGGGAGGCGATGATCGACGACGACCTCGACGGCCTGAAGGACCTCCCGCGGCGCTACGGGAGAGCGGCGCGGCGTTCGGAGCAGAAGTTCGTGACGCAGCTCTACTGTGATGCGAACGGCCCGATCGCCACGTTCTACACGGTCGGCAACAAGAACAAGGTGAACGCCACCAACGCGGGAGGCAACTTCACCGCGATCAACCCGCCGCTGTCCGTGGCGGGCCTCCAGGAAGCGCTGGCAGTGTTCGCCAACCAACTCGACCTCGACGGTGAGCCAATCGTCATCGACGCGGTGGTACTCGTGGTTCCCCCTGGGCTCGAGATCACCGCGCAGAACATCCTGAAGGCGACCGAGCTCTGGATCACCGGCGACGGTGCCGGCGGCACGGCCAACACTCAGGTCCACACCGCGAACTGGATGCGGGACCGGGTGACCCTGGCCGTCGACCCGTACATCCCGGTCGTGGCCAGCACGGCCAACGGGAACACCTCGTGGTTCCTCTTTGCCAGCGTGTCAACCGGCCTTCGCCCGGCACTGGAGATCGGCTTCCTGCGTGGGCACGAGAAGCCGGAGCTGTTCATGAAGGACAGCAACGCGATCCGCGTCGGTGGCGGAGCGGCGGACCCCATGGACGGCGATTTCGACCTCGACTCGATCGTTTACAAGATCCGCCACGTGTTCGGCGGAGCACGTATGGACCCCAAGGTCACTGTCGCCTCCAACGGCTCAGGCGCGTAGCCCGAGCCATCCACGTGGGAAAGCTCACAGACGGTCTTCAGCCGCCACGCGACGGCACGGAGGAGCGTCTCGATCGTGTGCTCAAGGGGATGGAGCTCCTGCTCGGAAGGGCAGGAGTCTCCCTCCCCGACCCCGCTCCATCTGCCGCTGACGAGCCGCAAGCGGAGCGAGTGGTCAAGCTGCGCGAGAAGCGCGGCAAGAACAGGCGCTAGCTCATGCCTTTCAGTTACGACGTCACGCAGGCATCCGGGCTCGTCCGCCTGCTCTGCGTCGACACCGACTCGACCAACTACCGCTTCGACGACACAGAGATCGTCGCCTTCCTGAACATCAACAATCAGGACGTACGGCTGGCCGGCGCGCAGGGCCTGGATGCGCTCGCCTCGCAGGCGGCACTCATTGGCGGTCGGGTGCGGTTCGAAGGCTTGATGGTCGATGGCCAGGTGGCCGCAGAAGCGCTCAAGGCGCAGGCCTCGGAGCTACGCCGGCAGGTCCACGAAGCCGATCAGGACGGCGCCGGGCTGTTCGATTGGGCCGAGATGGTGCAGACGACCTTCTCGCTGCGCGAGCGGCTTCTCAATGAACTGCTGCGCAAGACGGTGGCGTGATGCGGACGATCATCTACGACACACGTCTCTCCAAGCAGATCAAGCCGCTGCTCGACGTGGACACTCTCGTGGTACAGCGGCTGCCTGCGGCCACGGACGCCGAGGGCAATCCGAGCGGGAACCGCACGACGGTCGCCAGCGTCACCAAAGGCACGATCACTTCGGCAAGCGAGATGGAGCAACAGGTCGCGGCTCAGCGCGGGACGCAGGTCGACAAGGTGCTCGTGACGGAGATCGGACTCGACATCCAGGGCGGCGACTTCGTGACCGTCAATGGCGGCACGACCTTCGAGGTCATCGATGTCGTTGGGCGGCGCCTCTACCAGCGCTGTGCGCTGCGGATCGTGACGTGAGCCTGACCCTCGGCGGCGCGCTGAAGACCTTCCTGGAAGCTCAGGGCCTCGGCCTCGCGGTCTATACCGATCGCCCACCCCCTCGGGGGAACGTCTCATACCCCTACTGCATCGTCACCGGCGACATCAACCTCGTCTTGGACAAGCTCGAAGACAGCGCGGCGTCGACTGGTGCTGAAGAGGTGCAGCTGGACCTCTATCAGCAATGGCGAAATGCCAACGACCAGGTGCTTGAGAGTCCGACGCTTGCGGACGCGATCACCGACAGCCTGGAGGGCTCGCGCATCGGCGCAACCTATGGCGCAGGCGCCACGGCCAAGATCATCTACGCCGTGCTGCAGCGGGCGAGGCGGCGGCTGCTGAATGAAAACGAGCGCATCGTCCGCCATATCTACCAGCTCGATGTGGTACGTCAGGTCTGATGGGCTTCACCCTCGATAGCAAAGCCTTCATGGCGGCCATGAAGGAGAGCAAGCCCTTCCTTGAGCTCCTCGCCCTGCAGGACGTCCGCGGCCGGGCGCAGCGCATCGCTGAGACGGCCAAGAGCCTGGCCCCGGTCGGAACGCCCGAGGAGGGCGATCGCCACCCCGGCGCCATGCGCGATGACATCGGCCTGAAGGGCGAAGGCATCGACAGCAAGGGCCCTTACGTCGACGTCGGCACGACGGAGCCTTACGGACTCCACATGGAGTTTGGGACCCAGCACAACGCCCCCCACCCTTTCATGCGGCCGGCGATCGCCGCTGAGGCTGGGCGGTCGGAAATGTCGACCCGCATCAACCTCGCGCCTCGAGCGCGGCAGCCCAAGAAATAGGAGGCCGAATGCAGAACGTGACCGTGCCCCAGCAGGAAGGCGAGATCCGGATCAGCCACGCCGGCGACGAGCCGGTCGTCTATCCGGTCAAGAACGGAACAGTGCAGGTGGAAGACGCCGCCCTCGATGGCTTCCTCAGGCAGGTCCCGGGTGCGGAAATTGCCGCTGGAAACCCCAGCAAGGAGGCCTAGAGCCGAATGCCGCTCTACCACACAACCAAGGTCTATGCGGTCAAGCAGGCGAAGATCTACAAGATCACGCTTGACAGCGCCGGCGTCGCGACCGCCTACGGGACCGGCTTCGTCCTGACGGGCGCGCGCGAGTTGCAGGTCACCGAGACCTTCAAGGAGGCTTACCTCCGCGGCGACAACCAACTCCTCGACTACGAGGCAATTCGCGAGACCGTCAAGGCCAAGCTCCGCCACGGGAAGCTGGTCATCGATGCGGTATCGATCATCACGGGCTCAACGATCGCCGACACCGGCTCGACGCCGAACCAGAAGGTGACGAACACCTACGCCCCGACGGACAGCCCCTCCTTCTTCAAGATCGAGGCGCAGTGCTGGTCGGTCGACGGAACCCCGGGCGACTATCACGTGGTCTTGGGGAAAGCCAAGGTCGCCGGCAGTCGTGTATTCGGCCTCGTCGAGGAGGCCTTCCAGGAGTACACCTTCGAGATGGTGGCCGTGCCGCCAGTCGGCACCGGCTCGGTGTGGTACCAGGAAGTCCTCAACGAAACCGCGATCGCCATCGCCTAACCCACCGGCCTTCTTCTTAGCCCAGAGAGCGTCGGTCTAACCCCGCCGGCGCTCTCGTTCCCCGCCTCGAAACCCGAGGCATGGAGGCTCACCTATGGCAGCCGAAATCTCGGACGCGCCCTCGCGCCCAGACCTGCAACTCGCGACATCGCCGAGCGGCGATGTATCCGAGTCGGCACATCTACGTGCGCGGGGCGCCTCTTTTGTTTTGAATGGAGAATCGCGGCGGGCAATCCTCGATTACGAGGCGATCGAGTTCATTGAGGATCGCTTCGACGGCCTCGATCGCTTCGTCGAGCGTCTCTTTGAAAACGGGTGGAAGGCACGGCGCGTGCACAGCATCCGGTTGGCAATCACCGCCGCACTCCTGCACGAGAAGCCGGAGGAGCAGTCGATCGACGAGTTCGTCGACGAGATCCGCTCTCTGATCAACCTCGACACGCGACAGCGGGCGCTGTTTGACGCCTTCAGCGAGTACCGCGAGGCATTGCACACGGCGCTCTTCGAGGCCTTCCCCAGCTTCGAGGGCAAGGCTGAGCACCCAAAAGGGAAGGGCCGAACCGGATCCCGTGGAAACGGATCTACTACCTCGCAACGGTCAGGTTCGGCCGGACGGACCGCCAGTTCTGGCGCATGACGCCGGCGCAGCTGGACGCACTCGTCGACGCTGAGCGGCCGGCGCAAGCGCCGACAACGCGGATCGTATCCATGGCCGAGTGGGCCCAGGCGCAGGCCTGATGGCAGGGAGCCGCGCCCTCCCCGACCTTGTCTCGCGCATCCGCGTCGACTCAACCGGTGTGGATCAGGCGGTCGGTTCGATGATCTCGAGCTTCGGCCGCGCCGACGTAGCCCTCGCGGGAGTCGCTGCGGGGCTGGGCATTATCGCCGTCGGTGCCAAGTCGATGCTCGACATCTACGAGAAGCAGCACGAGGCGACGAACAGCCTTAAGCAGGCAGTCGATGCGCACAACGCTTCCCTCGGCGTGACGGACAAGGTCGTGGTCGACGTGACCAAGCAGCATGACGCGCTGATCAAAACGCAGAACGCCGCCAACCTGTCCCAGATGGCTTACACCGCCGCCGTGAAGGCGCACGGAGCGAACAGCATCCAGGCTCAAGCGGCCGCAATTCACCTGCAGGATGCACACATCAAGCTGACAGCGGCCCAAGAGGCGCTCACTCATGCGCAGGACGCGGGTTCGATGACCCTCCGCGGCAACACCATCAACCTCCAGCAATACCAGGAGCAGATCGACAGCTTCATCCGCTCCAACCGAGCCTATATCTCAGATCAGGCGGAGGTCATCGGCGGGTACGCGAAATTGACGCGGGCCGGGATAGACCAAAGCCAGGTCCAGCTCGACATGAACCGAGCGATCGACATTGCCGCTCTCAAGCACATCAGCCTGAGCGAGGCCGTCGACCTCGTCAATCAGGCTGAGCACGGACGGCTGCGGGGACTCATCGACCTGGGCATCAGCACGACTAAATACACCGACGCTCAGGGCAACCTCGTGGCCGGCTCGAAGAATGTGCAGCTGGCTTTCGAAGAGCTCGATCAGCGGACGAAGCGCGGGCGCGACACCCTGACCGAGACGCAGCAAATCTCCAACAGGCTGAGCATGGACTGGCAGGACCTGGCGAAGAAGGGTGGCCCGGTCCTCGAGACGGAGCTCGACCTCATCCTGAGGAAGGTCGATGACATCTACAACGCCTTCGACCGCATCGGTAAGGATGATCACCTCTGGGCGACGATCTCGAACCGGTTGGTCGACATGGCCAAGGGGCTGCGGTCGGTTGCGCTTCAGCTCGGCATCGCGCAGCCGGTCGGCGCTGATTACCTGCCTGGAGGTTCGAGGGCTCCTGGCACCGCCGCGTACGACGCGGAGAACGCCAAGGAATATTCGCAGGCCTATACCGGAACTCCGGACGCTTATCTGCCGGCAGGCAGCGGCGCCCCCTACGGCTTCGACCCCAGAAACGGATTCGCTTGGGCGCGTCCCGGCAACGGACCCGGCCAGACGCCTCCCGGATCCGCACCTGGCACCGGAACTCGCGAGTACCGCCAGTACGGGGGCCGGATGATCCCCGGCAAGGTCTACTCAGTGGGAGAGAGCCAGGCCGAGACGGTGGTCATGGACCCCAGTGGCGGGGGTGCAACGGTCATCCCAGATGGCGGGGGATCTCGCAGCAGCCGCGGCGGTGACACATACCACTTCCACCAGGTTCAGACCGATCCATGGCAGACCGCGAACGAGATCTCGTGGACCAAGAAGACGACGAGGATCTAGGTGGCGGCGCCACTCGGGAGCGGCAGCTTCAACGGCCTCACGTGGGGGCCCGGTACCGAGTACCACATCGTTGGCCATCGAGGCATCGACGACCTGCCGCCCGTCAGACCCTTCGACGCGCCGCGGCCAGGCGATCAAGGCATCTTTCGTGGCGTCGACCTGCTCGGGGAGCGAACCGTCCAGCTCGACATCGGCATGAGCGGTCAGAACAGCACGGACTATTTCGCTCTCGCCGAGGCGCTCCGAGCTGCGTTCCTTCTCAACATGGCCGAGATGCCGCTGCTCTTCTTCAACAGCAGCCGGCTGATCAACGCGAGGACGCGAAGGCGGGCGATCCCTTATGACGTCGAGACGTACCAGCGCATCGGTACGGCCACGGTCGAGCTCATCGCCTCAGATCCGCGGATCTACGACGCGAACGTGCAGAACGTCTCCACCGGTATGGCGCAGAGCGCGGCAGGCATGGCCTTCCCCGCGACCTTCCCCCTCTCGTTCGGGACGGCCGGTGCCGGCGGTCTGATCCAGGTCAACAACCTCGGCATCTTCGCGGTCCGCCCGGTGCTGACCGTGGCTGGCCCGTGCGACACGCCGATCCTCTCCAACGTCACGAGTGGAAAGAAGCTGCGCTTCAACCTCGTTCTCGCCTCGACCGACACCTTGTCCGTCGATCTCGACGCTCGCACGGTCGTACTGAATGGAACCGCAAGCAGGCGATCGGCGCTGACTGCGGACAGCCAATGGTGGGAGATCGCACCCGGCTTGACCACCATCAGCTTTACCAACGGTGGTGCCTATCAGGCGGCCGCCTCACTGGCCTTCCCTTTCCGCTCGGCCTGGATCTAAAGCCCGAACCTCTCGCTCTCCGATCTTCCTCAGGAGGGAGCCGTTGCCACGCAAGACTGCCAATCCCGACGTCCGATCGCTACTCATCGGCCACGTACTCATCACCGATCACCTCCAGAATCTGCATCGTCGCCACGGGGATCCGGTCACCACGGACGTGAACCCCGTCTGCGGATGCGGTGCATTGCTCGGTCGGGTTATCGCGGGCGAGAAATGCACCGGGTCGATCGACGACTCACATCTTGCCTGCGATCACGATCGCGCTGAGCATCTGGCGGCGCAGTTGGGCGGATGCCAGCACCAGGTCGTGCAGGTGCGCACGGTCGCCGAGAAGGATGAGCTCGGTGCGCCGACGGGCAAGACGCTCGATGTCGTTGAGCGCTCGGTCTGCGGCTGCAAGGAGTTTCGATCGATCCCGAGTTCGATCCCGACGAGGGCGGACATGATCGACGCCTGGCTCAAGCATGCAGGCCTGCCAGACAACCCAACGCGGGATCACCTCTTGCTCCGGATCGTGGGCACCTATGTGCCGGCAGATAGCGGCCCTGCGGCTCCCAGTGTGGCGCACTGCCTTTGCGGAGAGCACCTCATCGCCGAGGGCGAGGACGTGACGGATCCAGCGGCCGCGATCGCGGCATGGGCAGAGCATGTCCAGGAGGCGGCTGACCGTGGCTGAGCAGAATCCTTGCTTCGTCCTCCAGGGCTCGAACCATCCAGCCGACGGATTCCGCCGCATGGTCAAGGCTCTGCGCGAGCAGGGCGGCGTTGTCGCCACGGGCGACATGGCGGTCACGCAGAACGGGACGCCCAACATGTCGGTCAACGTGGCGGCTGGCCAAGCAGCGATAGACGGCACTGAGAACGCGACCCTGCAGGGTAGCTACGAAACCACCAACGACGCCACCAAGAACCTCACGATCGCGGCCTCGGACCCCACGAATCCTCGCAACGATCTCGTGGTCGCCAAAGTGCAGGACTCGAACTACAGCGGCGGCGCGCTCGCTTGGTCGCTGGCCGTCGTGACAGGAACGCCGGCCGGTTCACCGGTTGATCCGGCGGTGCCGGCCAATGCGATCGTCATCGCCCGCGTCCGCGTGGATGCGACGGTCACGTCGATCGTCAACGCGAAGATCACCGACCTGCGGGCCTTCCTGCACGGAGCCGTCTTCCCTGGAGCAGCAGGCTATACGGTGTGGGACAGCACGGGGGCCCTCAAGCAGCAAACGACGGACGACAACGGCTTGTGGACTTTCCGCAACGCCCTCAAGGTGCCATTCGCCAAGGATGTCGCTCCAGCTCCCGGGACTTATGGGACTCTCCCAGTTCTCATCGACGTGCAGGCCCCTGGCGCTGTCGGCAGTTTCGATTTCCTCAATCCATTACCCACTGGGTTCGCGCATTTGGAGATCATCTGGGTGGCCCGCGAAACCGGCGTCGTTGCCGTCGACTTCTTGAATCTCAGGTTTAACAACGACAGCGCTGCCAACTACTATCGCGAGCGAACGAGTTCGGCCGGTGCAGTTGTGTCCGGAACCGAGAACATCGGCATAACGAGTGGAGAGGTGGGCGACATCCCGGGGGCGAGCGTCGCGGATGCCGCCATGGCTGGTTCTGGCCGCATCCTGATCCCAAACTATGGCGGCAGCATATTCAAGAAGGAGGCGCACGGATCAGGCGGTCACTCACAAGGCTTGACCACGGGGTTGGAGACTCAGTTCTCGCACTTCGTGCTCTGGAACAATTCAGCTGCGATCAGCCGGATCACGATGCTTGTCGGAACCGGCCTGTACGTCTCGGGCTCTAAGTTCTGGATCTACGGCTGGCCGGGCTAGGCTGCCTTGTCGACCTATACGTTCCTCGCCTACGACCTGATGACGAATGCGGCGCTGGCAGAGCTCCCGCTCTCCAACGTGAAGTTCAGCAGGCTGCTCAACGGGGCGGGCCATTTCACCGGAGACCTCAAACTCGGCGATCCTCGGGTCACGAAGCTGAATTGGGATTCGTCGAGCAAGCCATCTAGGACGGCGCTGTATGTCGATCGTGATGGGGTTCTCATCTGGGGCGGCATCATTTGGACGAGGGGCCCGTACCGAGCCTCGAAGCAAACTCTCCTGATCGGCGGCCTGGAATTCTGGAGTTATTTCCAGCTGCGGAAGCGGACTGGGCGGTACATCGTCGACACCAAGACCTACACCAACGCAGACCAGCTCTTCATCGCCCGTGACCTCATCAACTATGCGCAGGCCAAGGTCGGCGGCAACATCGGAGTGGTGGTCAACAGCGAAGTCGGGAACCCTCCCGTGTTGCGCAATCAGACCTACAACAGCTACGACTTCATGCCAGTCGGGCAGGCGGTCGAGCAGCTCGCTGCCGTCGTCAATGGGTTCGACTTCTCGATCGAGGTGGCCTACGTGAATGGAGTCCCCACCAAGACGTTCGTGCCGAGCCAGCCCCGTCGCGGGACCGCCGCGCCGAACAATGGCCTCGTCTTCGAATACCCGGGCAACGTGGTCGACTACGCATGGCCAGAGGACGGCACAGAGCAGGCAAACACTGCCTACGTGATCGGTTCGGGCCAGGGCCAGGGCATGCTTCGCAGCTCCTCGTCTGTCCCGAGCCTCATCGACGCCGGCTATCCCCTTCTCGAATATCTGGAGTCCTTCAAGAACGAGGGAGCCCAGTCGGTACTGGACGCCAAAGCGCAAGCCCTCGTGCAGGCGCGCTCAGGTGTCGTGATCCTTCCGGAGCTTTACGTGCGATCAGACTCGGATCCGGTCCTCGGCAGCTACAGCACAGGCGATGACGTTCGCGTCCGCATCGCGGATGAACGCTTTCCGGACTCTGCGCACAGCATCGATGGAAGCGATCACCGGCTCGACAGCTATATGCGTATCACCGGCTACGAGGTAATCCCTCCCCGCGTTGATGGGCAATATGACGAGGTCCGCGTAATTCTCGGCGCGACAGGCTGAGATGGCGGCGCCGAACGTTGTGCTAATGCCGGACAACCTCGACCTGGAGCTCGGGGATCTACGCCGAAAGATCCGCGCCATTGAGACGCAGGCACCGACCGCTCAGCCGTACGGTTGGCAGGAGAGCGTCGACGCAGGCCATCCGATGCAGCTCTGGTTGCCCATTTCGAGTGGCCTGAAGTACTCGATCGCGAAGTTGAGCCTGAAGATGCTGCCCTACCGCACCAACAGTTCCTTCGCCGGCGGCAACACGGGCGGCTCTTCGCAGAACCACGTCCATGCCGCGGCCGCCCATGCCCATCGAATCTTCCAGTTCGCGAGCGGAACTCCAATGGGCGCGACGGCGCACAAATTCTGGACTTGGGTCGCGGATCAGACGCAGGCGCTTCTCGATGTGCTCACCCCCTCGAACGTCGACCTCTATTCGGAAAACACGACGCCGGGAAACGATGGCCTGAACAGCGTCGACCACACTCATGCGGTCGGCGGGTCCTCGCTGGGTGTCAGTGAAGGGTCTACGTCGACGGTCACCGCTATCGGGGTTGACGGAGTCGACAAGACCTCAGCGCTTGGTGGCGGCCCCTGGGGAGACACGGTCGACCTCGACATATCGAGCGTGTTGCCAACCGGGGACGGCATTTTTCATTATGTCCAGCTGACGACCGCTGGCCAAGGGCGAGTACAGGCCTGGCTGAAGCTCGCCTAGGTCGCTGGTACGGCGGGCGAGGCGTTCGTCGGCGTATAGGTCGTGTAGACCGGAGCGAACTTTCCAGAGCAACCGTCAGGCCGACAGTGCCAACAGCCGGTTGGATAGCACTCGAGTCTCTCGGCAGGCTGCTGCACCGTCGAGATCGATCGAGCCCACAACAAGGTGAGCGCGATCAAAACCACTGCGAGCATTCCAAGCAGTCCTAGCCGGAGACGGCGTCTAGTCATGGCGCCCCAGTTCGCACACTTAATTCATACCCACGCAGGGTTTCTTTGAAGCGCAGGGAGGGGCGATGTTCGATCTCCGAGCCCGCTACGCCTTCGACTCTTCAGAAGGCCAGATTCCCGAGGGGTCGGTCTCGGTCTACGGACCCGCGAACAGCCACGCGAACTGCGTCCCGGCGTCATTCACGGCCGCCCTCAACCTCGCAGGTTTTGGCGACATCGACCCGCAGCGGATTACAAACGAGGTCTACGGCCCCAACTTCCGAGGCGGCTTCGGCACCTTCACCAGTGCGATCGCGTGGATTAAGGCGAACGTTCCGAACAGCCCGTCCTTCAGCGATGGACCTTTCGACTTCGCCGTCGCCGAGGCTGCTGGCCAGGCCGGGCAACTGATCGTCATCGCCGGCTGGATCGACGCCCCGAGCGTCACCTTCGTCGCCGAGCGCATGGCGGCCGGCTTCAGCCACGCGTCGCTGCTCGTGGCTCATCTTGCCGACGAGAAGTACGTGATCTGGAACACGTGGACCGGCCAGCTCCAGACCTACGACCGAGCGGTGCTCGCCGCCTCGCTCTATGAGATGTCGATCGCCGGTGGCACGTATGGCCCGGGAAAAGGAACAGCGGGAGGTTTTCTAATGTCACTCACCGACCAGCAGCAATCCGACCTGCTCGCCTATGCGAAGCAATCCACCGACCACCTCAACACGTTCTTCGGGCTCTTCGAGGAAGGGCCTGACGGTCCCGACTGGAACAAGCCCGACGGCACGCCGGGCCCCTGGAAGGCCAGGCTGCAGGCGAAGTTCGCCGAGCTGCTGACCAAACCGGCCAGGGTCACGGTCGACGAGACCGTCGTGTTGGCCGCGATCGACGACCTGAAGAAGCACCCACCCGTGGCTTCTGATCCGGTCACGCTCGGCAAGATCGACGCTCTGTCCAAGCACCTTGGCCTCGGGTCAGCGTGACGGCATGACGTGGATCGACGCGGGCCTCGCGGCATGAACTGGGTCCTGATCGCCGTCATCGCGTTCGTCTGCGGCTTCGCGCTCGGCGGCTTCACGGCGTGGATCGTCTTCGGCAGCTACGGCGGCGGGCAGACAAGCGGCTAACCGTCCGACTTCGGATTCTCGTTATAGGAGGCCCAAAAATGGGTGTAGCTCAAGTTCGTAAGGCAGTCGCGGCCGCAATCCTGGCCGCAGTCAGCGTTCTCGCGGCGGCCGCCAAGGCGAAAGGCTCGCTCGACCAAGCTGACTACATCGCAGCAGCCGTGGCCGCGCTCGTCGCCGGCGTTGGCGTTTACTTCATCCCCAATGCGCCGGCCGCGCCCGCAACGGCCCCTTCGCCGAAGGCGTAAGTGGCCAAGAAGCGCCGCGGCAAGGGCACGGGGCGCCAGCTCGATGTCGCCGATCTGGTCGAGCTGGTGCAGGCGATGTCGAGCATCCGCAACGGGCACGCGACGACCACTACGGCGCTGACCGACCCGAGCGCCAACGTGGAGAAGCGGGTCGACTTACAAGCAGCGCACGACAAGGAGCTGCGCAAGATCACCGAGAGATGGCAGCAGCGATTCGATACGGAACGACAGCGAGCCAACGACGCGAAGGCTGATAAGGAATCGCTCCGCGTCGATGCTCGATTCGGGGAGCTGCAGACCCAGGCGCTCACGTTGGTCAATACCGTCGCGACGACGGCGAAGGCAGCCTCGGACGCTGTTGCCGCAGCAGCGCTGCAACAGACTGAGGCGATGAATCAGATGCGCGAGATCGTGACGACTCTGGGCACGACAGTCACCTCGATCGTCTCGGCGGGTGGCGCACGTCAGGCGACGACAGTTGAGGCCGTAGCGACCTCTCGGTACGGATCGGAGCGGCTGATCCAGTGGGTCGGCGCCATCGTTGGAATGGGCGTGCTGGCCGCCACCATCATCTACACCGTGCACGCCGTTACCGGCCACTAGCCCCCTTCCCCCTCCCTCTCGTTGCCCCCGGCTCGCAAAAGGGTCGGGGGCTTTTTCTATTTCGGCCGGACCGGCGGTCTCCCGCGCTGGCGGTCCTGAGCGGCCAGGGCGTCGACGTCTTCGGCGAGCACGAGCCAGGTCTTGCCCACCTTCTTCGCCGGAAGGCGGCCGGTGTCAACGAGCCGGCGTAGCCAGGACGCAGAGATGCCAGACCGCAGCGAGGCCTCTTCAAGGCTGAGGATCCTGTCGAAGATGTGTCGGGCCATGCCGTGAATATTAGCACGATATCGCTTGACATTTAGCGTGGTATCGCTATAATTAGAAGTGTCGGAAGGGGGAGTAGCTCAGTGGGAGAGCGGCAGCCCTGATCAAGCTGTAGACGGGGGTTCGATTCCCCTCTCCTCCATCCGACGAAGAAGGGTCAGCCGCGGCCCCCTCGGTCTCCCTTCGGGTCTCCTGCTGACGGCCGGTAACCGGCTCGCGCCGGGCCGCCTGCTCGGAGGTGATCAACAGCGGCTGACCCTCTCCTTGGAGTCTACCTCAGCTGTGAGCGATTGCCCAGACGGTGATGGCGAGTACGGCAGCCAGGACGAGGACCGCGACCATGCAGCCCCATCCGCCAGCGGTCCACGGATAGGCTCGCGTCGGGCGCTGGGGCTCTCTACGGCTCACGCAGCTCCTCCTTGCTCAACACGGTAGGTGTGGGGTGCGAACAGGCCATCCAGCGCGGCCACGGCCTCCTGCCGGTCTTCGACGTCGATCAACACGTACCGCTGCACCATGGCCAAGCCGCGGTGTCCGAACTGCTTCGCGATCAAGACGATGTCGGTGCCATTGCGGCGCATCGTCGTCCCGCAGGAATGCCGGATCTGATGCGTCGTGAAGCGAGCGATGTTGAGATCGCGACACAGCCGATTCCAGCACTTCTGGAGCTCGAACTTGTCGACCGGCTGGCCGGCGTGCCCGGGCAGCAGCGAGGCGAACATCATCGGACAGTCATCCCCGCGGAGACGGTCATAGTCCTCGACGGCGGCGATCGCGTGCCGGCTCATGAGGAGGATGTGCGGCCGGCCGCCTTTCTGAACTACATGGCAGCCGTCCGGGTCGGTTTCGCCGCGCCGGAGTGACAACGCCTCTGAGAGCCGAGCCCCAGATGTGAAGAGCACCCAGAAGAGGGCTCGGGTGCGAAGCGTCCAGATCTCGGCCGGACCGGACTGCTCGAGCGCCTCCATGATCAGCGCTAGGTCGCGCCGGGGGATCGGGCGCGGATCTGGGGACGGAACCCGCGGCGACTCGATCCGGAGCCAAAGCGTCGGGCTTGCGAGAGGGAGTTCCTGGAGCGCCGCCCATTTCAGGCAGCCTCGCAGGGCACTGATTCGGACGATCTGGCTGCTCGGGGCGATGTTCCGCTCGACCATGTGGTCCTGCCAGGCTTCAATGTCGGGTCCCCTGATCTCGACTAATGACTTAACGCCACGTTCCTCCATCCAGGCGCCAAAGGCGCCGAGCTCATAGCGGTAGGACTTCAGCGTGTTCGGACGCCGGTTGCGGCGTCGCAATGAACGCAGGAAACCGTCTCTAACATCGGCCCACCACAGTGGGACAGGACGCGCCTGGCGGCCACGCGACATATCCCTTCCTTAACGGTATCTGAAATTGACTTAACGCGGTCAGGCGGCAAGTCGACCAACATAAGACAATCTAGATTCGG
>Ga0209220_1000348_pt1 | contig 16899 bp, 18 predicted proteins | sample BlaSpr_A8_OM3_M3_FD_187984 | JGI IMG/M metagenome (GOLD analysis project Ga0209220, IMG submission 187984) | Forest soil microbial communities from Thunder Bay, Ontario, Canada - Black Spruce, Ontario site 2_A8_OM3_M3 (SPAdes) (version 2) | ecosystem: Environmental > Terrestrial > Soil > Boreal... | reverse complement strand
CATCCACGGCGTGACCAAAGACGTCACTGTGACGGCGAAGGCTCAAGTCGTCGGGGACAAGGTCGAGATCGCGGGGAGCATTGCGATCAACATGACGGACTACGGAGTCTCGCCTCCGCAGGTTCCATTCGTCACGGTCGATTCAGCGCTCACCATCGAGTTCGATGTATTCATGACCAAGGCCGTCTGAGCCGCCCGGGAGTGCCTAGCCCGAGGTAGCGGCTCGCTGTCGGCTGATATTCTTCCGCGGCGGTGCTGGGCGTCCTCAGTCTGCTCCCTCGCGTCCTTATTAATACTTGTCGCTAGCGCGGCGTGATGCGCTTATCGACCTGGCTGAACATCGTCGCCACCTTCATCGTCAGCGTGGCCGATCATGGTCTGGCCGACTGGTGGCGCCACTCAGGCTCGCGAACGAGACTGAATGCGGTCCGATTCTCAAAGGGGTGCCTCACGGTCCTGCCCTGTGCATCTGCTGATTTGGGACACTGTCTAGTCAACGATTCCAGTCGCGCGATCTCACATTGCCTCGCGAAAGGCACCGTTACACCGCCTCGGTTTCATTGCTCCGTAGGAAATTGTGATCCAGCTGTGTTCCGCTGACTCCAGTCGACCACTGAAATCGCCGATTTCGAATACAAAAATGGTCGGGGGCCCGGGATTTGAACCCGGGGCCTCACGGTCCCGAACCGTCCTGGTGGCGTGTCCTCACGTGTCCGCCGAGGTCCGCGACCGCCCTCCTGAACTCAAATCCCGCCGCCCACGTGCCCTTAGGTGACCTACCATGACCGCCTGTTTCCGGGAATGTGTGACCCGGCTGTGACCCGGCGCGTGTCCAAATCAGGCCTAGACCGGGGCCTCACGACACAACTGCATCGGTTCGTTTCGGCGAGCTCGGCGAGCCGGCTGCAAAGTCACATTGGCAGGGTTTCAAAGACCGTGACGTTGCGCCCGTGCTTCAGCAGCGGGCATAGGGCGGCCAGCTTTGTCGCAGCCTCCAGCGACTCAGCCTGAACCACGTTGTAACCCGTTGCGTTAGGGCCGATGGCGTCTCCGACTCCATCGTCGGAAACCGTCTTGGCTCCGGTGAAAGGCGCGCCCGGATCGATCAGGGCAGACCCCAGCGACCGATACCACTCTGCCATCAAGGCCATGCCAGCCGCACGGTCTTGCTCGCTGTCAGCCGACGGACCGTAGACGACGAACAGGTACTTCTTCATGCGTTTCCTCCCACTGGTGAAAGCCCTTCGGCCGTAAGCAGATAAGCGCCGCCATCTCCTTGAGCGGTAGTCGCTAGTCGGACAAACGCAGCTCCGGCAATGGCGGGCGTGACCGGCTCGCCCATGCGGCGCAGGCCGTGTTGCAACTCCCATGCAGCGATCGCCCGGCGGCCCGCCTCGAGCTTGAGTTGGTGGGCGGCAGTCTTCGCAATCCGCCTTTGCGGCATCCGAACTCGCGTTCCCGAATCACAGCCATCCTTTCAGCATCGCGATTCGTGCGGCGTCGGTGCGATTGCGGGCGCTCAGCTTTTGGATGGCGGCCGAAAGATGATTCCGGACCGTACCCTCGGACAGGTGTAAGCGGGAGGCCACTTCGGCCGCGCTCGATCCGTCCGAAGATGCGGCGAGGACGGCTGTCTCGCGAGGCGACAACGGACTGTCGCCCTCGCTCATGGCCTGCGCCGCGAGCTGAGGGTCGACTACCCGTTCACCTCCAGCCGTGCGCCGGATTGCGACCGCCAACTCTTCCGCGCGCGCGTCCTTCAACATGAATCCGCTTGCGCCCGCGGCCATGGCTCGGCGCATGAGTCCCGGCTTCCCGAACGTAGTCAGGATCAGGACGCGACAGGCAGGCAACTTCCGCCGCAACTCGGCGGCGGCCTCGATGCCGTCCTGGCCCGGCATCTCTATGTCGAGCACGGCGACGTCCGGCCGGTGTTGCAGGGCATGCCTGACGACTTCGTCGCCCCTGCCCACCTGGTCCACGATCTCAATGTCGCGCTCCAGCGAGAGCAGCGCCGCCAACGCACCGCGGACCAGGTCCTGGTCCTCGGCGATGAGGACCCGAATCACAGGGGGACCGACACTCGGAGGCGAAATCCGCCGGTGGCACGTGGGCCGAACTCGACCTCTCCCTGTCGACCCGCGACCCGTTCACGGAGACCGGTCAGCCCATTCCCAGGCTGAAAGTCCGGTGCGCCGCGACCGTCGTCGGTCAGCTCCAGCTCCGCCTTGCCGTCGCGCCAGGCCAGTTTGATGCTCGCCGCTGTGGCGCCGGAATGCCTGATCACGTTCGTCACCCCTTCACGGACCGACCACGCGAGCACACTGTCTGTTGTGGCCGGCATACCCTCCCTCATTTGCTCAACATCGAGCTTCACGCCTGCCGCCGCGAGTGCCGAGCGCGCCTGCTCGAGCTCCATGGCAAGACTGGCTTCGCGGTAGCCGGAGACCGCCCCGCGCACGTCGGCCAGCGCCTCCCGCGCCACGCGCTCGATGTCGGCCACCTCGGCGGCTGCTCGTGTCGGCGACGATGCGGTCAGCTTTCCGGCGAGCTCAGCTTTGAGAACGATCACGGAAAGGCTGTGACCCAGCAGGTCGTGGAGGTCCCTCGCAAATCGAAGCCGTTCTTCGGCCACGATCAGGCGCGCAGCATCCTCGCGTGCCGCATGGAGAGCACTATTGGTTTGCCTCATAACTACTGAAGCGATCACAACACTGCCGACCAGCAGCCCCTCGAACGCGATGGCAAAGGTCCAAGCGCCGGCCCCGCCAAGCAATGCCATACCGGACATGAGGGCCGTGATGATCACCGTTGCGGCCACGCTGCGGCGCCAGTCCGAGATGTAGCCGGCGAAGGAGGCGACGACGAACATGCAAAGCGAGCTCCATAGCGGCCCGCTGGCCAGAGTCAGGATCAGCGCGATGACGGACAGCGAGATCCAGGCGATCGCAACCCCTGCCATCGGTCGGTGCGCGTAGAGGCGGATCCACAGCCAGATGTAGATCGCCGTGAAGGTGGCAAGCCCCAGCAGCCCTGCCGAAAGCGAGGCCGTGGACGGGTGTGTCTGCATGAACACAGCGACCGGGTAGGCGAGGAACAGAAGCCAGACGAGGCTGAAGAAATGGTCGATCAGCCGCTGTTTTCGGTGCGCCATGTGGGCCCCTCGAGGCTACACGTCAATCCTCTGGACAGGAAGTGACGGACGCAACCGAGCCGGCATGACAAACGTAACGCTGAAATCCGGACGGATCTGACTGGTGGCGACGACGTTCCCCGCCTAGTCTCACATTCATGCCCACGCCGGCGGTCGAGCTGATCAATTGCCGGAAGAGCTTCGGCGATGTGGAGGCGGTTCGGGGCGTCAACCTGCGCATTGAGCGTGGTGAGGTGGTCGCGATCCTGGGTCCAAATGGAGCCGGCAAGACGACCTGTATCAGCCTGATGCTCGGCTTGCGACGGCCGACGGCGGGCGCGGTCCGGCTCTTCGGTCTCTCGCCTGAGGACCGCCGCGCCCGCAGCCGTTGCGGCGTCATGCTGCAGGAGTCAGGTGTGTTCGCCCAGCTGAGGGTCGCCGAGCTCGTCGACCTGTTCGGCTCCTACTACCCCCGACCGATGGCGGTCGCCAGGGCGATTGAGATAGCGGGCCTGACTGATCAGGCGCGTATCCAGTCTGGCAAACTCTCCGGCGGCCAACGACAGCGCCTTTATTTCGCGCTGGCCGTGTGCGGCGATCCCGACCTTGTCTTCTTGGACGAGCCCACGGTGGGAATGGACGTGGAAGCCCGACGCGCGTTTCTGGAAACCATCCGCGAGTTTTCGGCCGACGGCAAAACGATCGTGCTGACCACCCACTACCTCGAAGAGGCCGACCAGCTGGCCGAGCGCATCGTGGTAATCGATCAGGGCGTCGTCATCGCCGACGCCAGTCCGATCGAGATCAAGTCGCGCGTCGCGGGCAAGCGGATGAGCTTCACCACGCCTGGGACCTTGACTCCGGATTGGCTCGAGGGTCTGGACGTGGCAAGCATCCAGAGGGACGGGAATCGCGTGCGGGTCCTGAGCAATCAGCCGGAAGAGGTGCTATGGCGGCTTCATGCCCAGGGCATCGAGATCAGAGATCTGAATGTCACCGGAGCAGACCTCGAAGAGGCCTTCATCAGCCTGACATCGAACCGCAAAGGAGCCACCTGATGAGCGCCGTCGAACCGCGATGGGACACCGCACCGATGGCCCGGATGGTATGGGAGCAGAGTCGTGCACAGGCGCTCAACTCCCTGCGCGTACCCGCATTCAGCCTTGCGACGATGTTGCTGCCGATCATGTTCTTCGCATTTTTTGGATTGCCCAACGTTCACAACACGATTGGCAAATCGAGCGTCAGTGTCGGCGTCTACCTGATGGCTTCGTTCGGCGCTTACGCGGTGAGCAGCGCGATGGTTTTCAACTTTGGGATCGGGGTCGCTGTCGCTCGCGGCCAAAAGCTCGACCTGCTGCAGAGGGCGATGCCGATCCCGCCTGGCGTGGCGATCGCGGCCACAGTCTTCAACGCGCTTCTGTTCGCGCTCATGGCGCTCATCTCACTCTTCGCGTTCGCGACAGTGGTCGGCGGTGTTCATCTGCCGGTGATCACGTGGATTGACCTGACACTTCGGCTGTTGGTGGGCGCGGTGCCGCTGATCGGCCTAGGCCTGGCGATCGGGTACGCCGCAGGACCGAACTCGGCGCCCGCGGTGGCCAACCTGATTTTCGTGCCGTTGTCGTTCGCGTCCGGCCTGTTCATACCGGTCGCGCAACTACCCGGCTTCATCCAGAAAATCGCGCCGTACCTACCCACGTACCATTACGGCCAAATCGCGTGGAACGCGATTGGTGCTCCGAGTGAGGCAATGAGCACGGCGGCCATTGCCATCGTCGTCTGGACCGTGGTGCTCTTTGCGCTGGCGCTGCGATTCATGCAACTGGACCAGAAGAGGAAATTCTCCTAACGGCTTTCCCGCGCAATCGCTGCACGGTCAAAGTCGCGCCCGCGAAACATTGCATTTGTCGTGCGCCCTGGTCACCGGTCCTTGTGCCTAGCGGCGGAGCTTCACCGCCAAAGTTGCAGCGGAGCCATGCGGTGAGGGATCATCCCGTGCATCGCAAAGAGACGTTCTTCGGCCGGAGGACTTCCTGAGCTATCCGGCGTTTCGACACCGTTGGATCTCTTCACTCGACCGGCACGCCGTCCGAGCTCTGGGGGGCGGGATTCGCACCCCTGGTCGACCGCGACTTGATGAGCAGTAGGAATGTCCAGATCGTGCAGTTGGTCGCCGCAACACTTCAAGCACTGGCAGCAGGCGAACTTGACGAGGCCAACCGCACCGCCACAGTCCCGCTGACCCCTTATTTCGTGAGTCCGGAGTGGGCGGGCACCTGGCTCCGGCGCAGCAGGCAGGTGGTCGACGACCCGGCCAGCGCGGCATGGATCACCGGCGTCATCTGGGACGCCGACCTGGAGCTGGCGGTCGGTCGCGCGGCTTCCACGCGCCGCCGGACGCCAACGGCATGGTCGAGGTCGGCTACGCGGTGGACCCGGCCTATCGCCGCCAGGGCTATGCCCGCGCCGCGCTGGAGGCCCTGCTCGCGCGGGCCGCGGCCGATCCGGGCATACGCACGGTCCGGGCCAGCGTCCGACCGGACAACGTGGCCTCGATCAGGCTCATCCTCCAATATTTGTTCGTCCAGGTCGGCGAGCAGTGGGATGACGAGGACGGCCTGGAGCTCATTTACGAGGTCGCAGCAATGGCGACTTACTCGTAGATCAGAGTGTTTGGCGGAGCGGGAGAGATTTGAACTCTCGAGGCCCTCACGGGCCTACGGCATTTCCAGCACCGCGCCCTCGACCGGACTAACGCTCCCGACCCCTGTAGCAATCAATGTGGATCGCCTGGGTTTCGGCACTCCCTCTTGATCAAGCTGCCCAGATTTCGTTGAAGGAGGAGTAGTACTGCACCCGCTGCGAGGCCAGCACCGGTTGGTCGGAGGTCACCACCACCGGCCCGCCAATGGTGCCCGCGGCAAAGGTCACATATGACTCGCCGCCCACGGTCCCGCCCTGTCCGTCGGGGGCACACCGGCGTGGACGGCGCCTTTGATTTTCGAACCGGGTGCCTCACGGTCCTGACCGTTGCGTCCTCAGCGCGAAGCCTCCGCGGAGCCATCGATTGCTGCCGAGCGAGTTCAGATCCGCCGCCGACTGCCACCGCCGCACCCTTTGGTTGCGATAGTTCCCAGGGAAATTGTGACCCGGCTGTGATCCGTCGGCTCCGGACGACGCGCGAAATCGCCGATTTTGAATACGAAACTGGTCGGGGGGAGGGGACACTATTTGAACTCCAACTCTGAATTCGGCGGAGGAGCCCTCGAACTGCTCAAGGCCCATCCAACCGGCTTGATCACTGTCGCTCGGGTTCGATCAACTCCAGCCTGCTACGTGACGCTCGTCAGACTAGCGGGCGCCAGTCCGAAATAGCGGTCTCAACCGCCCGCGGCACCCGGCGTTCGTCGTATAGCACGTCGTATACCCCGAGCGAACCGCGCGTACGGCGGCGTAGTCTTCACGTCCGACGGAGGTTCACCAGTCCTATTTACCACCGGCCATTCCGAGAAATACCACGGCCGCTCGGCCAAACCTCAGCATGTCTTCATCGCCCAGGAGCCCAACTCGAGCTCCCAATCGCGTTCGAGGAACAGTTGTGATCTTGTCAACCATCAGGCTGCTTGTTTCATTGAGTCCGTTGGTACGGGTGGGGTCGATGCGCAGGCGAATCAATGGAGCGTCCGTTGGATCAGTGGTAAACGCGCAGATCGTTACCGAATCGGTTGCTGCAAACCGATCGTCTTGAACGATGACGGCTGGCCTAGGCTTCCCTGCGTACGCCGGCCCGCCCGAGACCGTCCATATCTCGCCGCGTTTCAAGCGTCCTCAACAGTGATTGCGTCGATAAAGGCTTGATCCTCTCGGCCCTTCTTGCTTGCAGCAACGGCTGCCGATTGGCGGTGCGCTTCTTGTGCGAAGGCTCGCGATCTGACGTCGGGCACCCAGATCTGAATCGGACGCATGCCCTGCGCCCGGAGGCGTGATCGATGTGACTGAACCCGTTGGCGAACGGTTCCTGACGATCCTTCATTGGCGGACTTCCTACGCTGCACGAGGACATGTTACATGTAACGCTCCGGGGCCCGCAAGTAACAGTTCGAATCCTGCGAGCAGGGTCGGGGGCCGTCCATCAACGTCAGCGGAGTTCGATCGCTAGCTCGCTGTTGGCTGTCATCTTGGCTGTCAAAATGCCGTACTCATTCTCGGAATTGTGTCGCACCTCTGACCCCCTCGAGCCCTTTCGGCCCGTAGGACTAGTGAAGGATGGACAGAATCGAATGGAGGTGGGGCGTACGCGCCACCGGTTTTGGTCGAGACGGCGCCAAACGCTGCTGGCGTTGGAGGCCGGATGGGCGCGCATAGTGACGCGCGAATGGCAATCAGCGCCGAGCAGGATCTCATCGCTCGAGCCAAAGCGGGTGATCGGGTCGCCTATGAGCGTCTGCTTGAGCCGGCGGTCCGCTCAGCCGCCCGCCTGGCCTTTGCAATGCTGCAAGACCGAGCAGAAGCCGAAGACGCGTTTCAGGAATCTGCGATTCGAGCTTGGCGCCGCTTACGGAATCTTCGCGACGGCAGTCCGTTCCAACCGTGGTTTATTGCCATTGTCGCCAACCAGTGCAGGGAAATCCGCAGAGGCAGATGGTGGCAAATGATTCGGCTTGCTGATACGAGGGCAATTCAACCCTTCGACGAAGCCGGCTGGCTCGAGGGTGAAGACCTTCGTCGCGCAGTACACCAACTGCCCTACGACCAGCGGGTCGCCATTCTTTTGCACTTCCACCTTGACTTGCCGCTCACCGACGTGGCCGTCGCGCTCGGCATCTCGGTGCCCGGTGTTAAAACCAGGCTCAAACGGGCCTTGAAACGATTGCGCCCCGCTATGGGTGTTTCGGAGGCTGCAGCTCATGGCTGACGAACTCCTACGACGCAATTTGAGTCAAGCCTTTGATCCCGGCCCGGATTTTCCGAACCGCCTCCTGCTTTCACGAACGATGGCGATGCTGGCCTCCGTCAGGCAGGAACCGCAGAGCCGTAGCAGTATGAGCCCGGTCCTACCGCGGCTGAGGATGACGGCCGGTTTACTGCTGCTGGTCGCGCTGGCCGTGGCGGCTGTCGGAGTCTTCCTAGCCGTGCACCATCCACTTGGCAACGAGGTTCCAGTTCATCACAACCCCTCGTCGGCCCCATTGTGGGTTGACCCGTGGCGCGGAGGTGTGGTGACTATGGTGAGTACTACAACCGGGTGGGCAATCAAGGATGAAAGCATCCTCCGCACAACGGACGGCGGCTCTCACTGGCGGGTCGTCAACAACGCTGTAGTCCTCCGGGCCGGATATTTTTGGGATCTGCCGCGTGGAGTTCCGCGTTACTTCCTCGACGATACCCACGCCTGGTTCATATCGAGTAGCGCGCAGGAAATCGCGCAGCAAATGCAGATTACGCGCACGTCCGACGGCGGTACGACCTGGCAGAAGGGGACAGCCTTCTCGCCTGACGTTCACCTTGGCGGGCAAAATAGTGCCGCCGAGTCTGAACTGTATTTCGTTGACCCTCAACACGGCTGGCTGCTACTCCGCTCGAAGGTAGGCTGGACCTGCCCCCCGAAATCCTTCCCGCTCCCTACTCCGACGGGATCCTCTGTCTGTTCTGGCCCCCTCGCGGGCCCCTACAGCGCCGCCATCTACGGGACGAGCGATGGGGGCGACCATTGGAGTCTCCTCGCAGAGTCCCTCGGCTCCGGCTCTGCAAATCAGGTCCTCGGACTTGACTGTCGAGAGACCGGCATGCGCTTCGATAAGGCCGGTACAGGTTGGCTGGGGTTCTACTGTGACGACCCCCGGGTTGGGCCGATCGTCGGAATCACGCATGATGGCGGCCAAAATTGGCAAGCCGTCAGCCTCCCCTTCACACCGACTGGAGATGTCGTGAACGTTACGCGGCCCATCTTCCTCGCCGACAAACAGGGCCTCGTGCAGCTTGACTACCCAGGCATCCTATTCGCGACCCTAGATGGCGGCCGCACCTGGACTCCCCACCCTCTCCCCGGGTTGGGACCTGTCGCGGACTTCATCGATCCCGCGAATGGATGGTTTTATGCTGCGGATGGACTCTACCGCACGACCAACGCGGGGGAGACCTGGACGCTCATCTATCCTCGCGCAGGCGAGCCTATTCTGACGCAGTTTCTTGACGCCAACAATGGATTCGGCTTGAAGTTTGTCTCGACCCCCTGCACAAGCTGCGGGAGCATCGTGAACGGCGTGCCCGCCGAACCTATTTACCAACTCCAAATGACAACCGACGGCGGGCATTCATGGACGGTCGTCCAAACGATGGTCCAGGGCCCCTGAGCTGGTTGCCGTCCAGCGGCGCGAATCGTCGATTTTGAATATGGATTTGGTCGGGGGCCCGGGATTTGAACCCGGGGCCTCACGGTCCCGAACCGTGTCGACGCCGTGTCCTCCGGTGTCACTCTGGCTCCCACAAGCGCCTCCTGAACTCGAATGGCGCTGCCTTCGTGCCCGTTGGTGACCTGCTATGACCGTCCGGTTCCGGGAATGTGTGACCCGGCTGTGACCCGGCAACAGCCCACGTATATAAGGACGAACTGAGCTTCGTGCCTCGGACCGGTAACCGGCGCTTCTCAAGCCCACAAGGAACCAGACGTCCCCCGACATTACGGTTGCCCAAGCTCAGCTGAATCGTTGCAGCCCAGCCGCACCCGCGGCCGAAGGTGTGCTCCAGCCGCGGGACGGACCGGGCGCTGAGGCTCAGAAGTTCGCCGCCAGCGCGTTCTTGAGGAAGTCCACCGCCTGCCCGATGGCAGCTTCGGCGGCGTTGGTGGAGCGCAGCGCGTTGAGCATCATGAAGTCGTGAATGATGCCCTGGAAGCGAACGGCGGTGACCGGGATGCCGGCACGGCGTAACTTGTTGGCGTAGGCCTCGCCTTCGTCGCGCAGTACGTCGGCCTCGCCCGTGATGACCAGCGCCTTGGGCAAACCGGCCAGCTGTTCGATGCTGGCACGCAGCGGCGAGGCCGTGATCTCGTTGCGCTGCGCCTCGTCGGCCGCGTACTGGTCCCAGAACCACTGCATCGCATCGCGGCGGAGGAAGTACCCCTTGGCGAACCGGTGATAGGACTCGGTGTCGAAGCTGGCGTCGGTCACCGGGTAGAAGAGCGCTTGGGCTGCGAGCTTAGGGCCGGAGCGCTGCTTAGCCATCAGGGTGATCGCCGCGGACATATTGCCGCCGACCGAGTCACCCGCGACTGCGATCCGCGTCTGGTCGAGGTTGTGTCGCGAGCCGTGGGCAGCGATCCACTCGAGCACGGCATACGACTGCTCGATCGCGGTGGGGTAGCGCGCCTCTGGGGACAGACTGTAGTTGGGGAAGACAACCGCCGCGCCGGTACCTGCGGCGAGCTCGCGGATGAGCCGGTCGTGGGTGTGGGCGTTGCCGAACACCCAGCCGGCGCCGTGGATGTAGAGAATCACGGGAAGGGTTCCCTTCGCCTGGCGCGGGCGAAGGATCCGAATCGAGACCTCGCCCGACGGACCGCCGGGAACCGTTGTGTCTTCGATGTCGGCGTCAGGTTTGGCGATCTCGCCACCCTGTACTCCATCAACGGTCTTGCGCCCCTCGACAGGTCCGAGGTCGAACAAGTACGGGGGATTGGCGGTCGCGCGGGAAAACTCCTCAGCCTGAGGCTCGAGGACGACGGTGGTGGTGGTCATGGTGTCCATCAAATGTCTCCTTTTGAGTCTCGTGAATTACTTGGCCTTGACCGTACGGTTGAGGAACGCGAGCGCGGTGTCGGCCACCTCGCGCCAGCCGTTGTCGATGACCAGGGCATGACCGCGGTTGGGCATCTCGATGATCTCCGTGACTCCTTCGTTGCGCTTCTGCTTCTTGAATGCGGCATTCGAGATCGCCCAGGGAACTGTGTTGTCCTTCTGGCCTGAGATGATCAGCAGCGGACCGCGGTCCGGGTTCTTCGTGTCGACCTTGTCCTCGGTCCACGGGTTCAAGTTGGCGGCGGCCGCTTGGAACAGCGGAGCTCCCGACGCAGGCACAGCGAACCTCTCATAGAGGTCTTTGGCCTCGTCCTCGCTCACGGCGTTGGCAAACGCGTAGCGGAACTGGTCGTAGGTCAGAGGGACCGCCCGTCCGCGGTTGGCAGGGTTGCCGAGCACGGGCGACGCCGCCTTCAGCGATGAGAACGGCAGCGGCAAGACCCCACGGAACGGCGCCGGATCGATCGCCACGGTTGCGGCCGCGAGCCCGCGCCCGGCCAGGATCTGAACCACCAGGCCGCCGAATGAATGGCCGATCAGGACAGGCTTCGTTGTCAACGCCGCGACCACGTCGACGTAGTGATCCACGACCTGCCGGATCGTCTTGTGGGCGAACACCTCGGGATGCGCGTTGGCCTCCTCGACAGTCTCCGGGTCGTCTGGCCAGCCGGGTTGGACCGAGGCGTAGCCGGCGTCGTCCAACGCCTGCGCCCACCGGTCCCAGCTGCTCGGAAGGAGCCAGAGACCATGCGCGAAGACTGCCGCGGTCAGGCCGCTCGAGTTTGCGTGGGCGATCTGCTCATCGACGGTGCGTCGAGTGGAAACTGACACGGGTTCCTCCTCGCGCCGCCTTCAGACGGCGCTCGAATGGCGGATTCGGCATTTGCTGAACGCAGATGCTTGAGCCCGCTGCTGTGCCAGTCACCGTAGGCAAACGGCCCCGGCGCGGGATAAGTCGTTCGACTGCATTACGTGACTGCTTTTCGAGCAAAGCCTCGACTCGCGGAATCTGCCGGCGCTTGAGCTTTGACTCCCGGGCCGATCTCGTGCTACTGGCCCGCGAGGGCCTTGGCCAGTTGCCCGCGGGACGTGATCTCGAGCTTGGGAAAGACCCGATACAGGTGCGCACCGATGGTCCGGTGCGAGAGGTACAGCTTCTGCCCTATCTCACGATTCGAGAGCCCCTGGGCCGCCATGGTGGCGATTTGTAACTCCTGGGGTGACAGATTGTCTCGCGCCCGCGTCAACGGACGTGAGCTGCTTTCGCCTGTCGCCCTAAGCTGCTGCCGGGCCTGCTCGGCCCACGGAATTGCGGTAATGCCGTCGAACGCGTCCCGCGCGGCACGGAAGGGCGCTCGTGATTCCGCGATCCGCCGTTGGCGGCGAAGCCCTGTGCCATAGGACAGCAGGACTCGTCCGCGGAGAAACGGGAATCGCGCGAGATCTTCGCCCAGAACGGCCTGGAACATCGTGTCGGCATTCTCATCGCCGGAAAGCAAGGCATTCGCATATCGGATCTGGATCCGTGTCCAGATTGACGAGGTCCCCTCGCTACTCGTAATCACTTCCCCGAGATAGGCCTGCGCAGCCTTCGCTTCGCCGCTGCGCGTTGCGGCATCGACCAGATCGCCAATGAACCAGCAGCGCATGATGGGGTGGTAGGCGGGATCTGCCGGGTCGAACATCCGCCGGAGCTGCTCGTAGGCCTCGACGTGACGTCCGCTGCCCAGGGCGGCCAGACCACGAGCGGTCTGCGCGATGGCAACCAGGAAATTGGTGCCAGTCGGGACCAGCATTTCTTGCGCGCTCGTCGCCAGGGCGGCAGACAGCTCGAACTGGCCTCTGATCGCAGCGACGACCGCCTTTACCGCCTGGGCGCCAGCCGACCAAACCGGTTCCGAGGTCTCGGCCGCCAGTCGTTCGGCCTCATCCGCGGCCGACAGAGCTGTGCCCAGGTCGCCCATGCAGATGGCCGCCCAACCCTGGATGACCAGCAGTCGTGCCAGGTATCCCAGCCGGCCGTGGATGCGCAGGCTGTCTACCGCCGTAGCCAGCAGCGTTGGAGCGAGCTCAAAGGAGCCGATTACAACCGCGGCGCTGCCATAAGCTCGAGCCACATCAGCGGTTACGCCGGCGTTCGAGCTCTCCTTTGCAATCCTCTCGGCCGCCACGATGCCACGCTCGAGCGGAGCTGCGTAGGCGAGCACAGCTACGGCCCGCGGGTCGTCGAGGGCGCCTGCTCGTTCCGCAACTTCCGCCACGCGTCTGCGAGCATCCCATCCAGGGTCGGCCCACCAGCATCGCTGGGCGACGAGCCACAAGATGTTCCAGGCGAGGTCCGGGTCGCCGGCCTGCCTGGCGCGCTCTGCCAAATCGACCATCTGCTGCACGCGGTTGGCATCAAAGACCGCGCTGCCGGCAATGCCATGAATGAAAGCCATTCGGGCTTGCTCGATCGGTTCGGTGGCTAGCGGCTCCGCCTCAAGAACCAAGCGGCCGACGGTTTCGCGACGTCCCATATCGAAAGCAAGCTCGGCGGCACGTAGGAGCCGCCGCCCGCGAGATGCTGGATCGGAACTCAGCTGTGCCGCGCGCTCGTAAGCACTGATGGCCACCGACAGGGCTCCACGACTGAGCGCTCGCGCCGCTGTCTGGTCAAGTCCTGCCGCGACCAATTCGCTTGGCGCAGGAGAAGCTGCTGCTCGGTGCCAGGATCGGCGGTCGGGCTGGTCGTCGATCGTGGAAGCTAGCGCGGCGTGGGCTGCACGGCGATCTGAGTCGCTCGCTGTCTGCTCGATGGCAGAGCGAACAAGTGGATGGCGGAAACCGATCTGCGACTTATCGACAACGACCAGTCGTGCTGAGACGGCGGGCATGAGAGCTTCAACCGCTATCTCTCGCTCGACGATTGAGCTCGTCGCTCGCAACACTTCGGCGAGGTCTGCGCTGTCGTCGACCGCGGCGACCAGCAAGGTTTGCCGGCAGTCGGCGGGCAGACTGGCGACTCGGGCCGTGAAGGCTCGCTCGAGGCGGGTGGTAAGTGGCAGCAGCGCCGGCGTCGCGTCTTCACCCGCCAATGGGTTCTCGCGGAGCGCGACGGGCAGCTCGACCAGCGCCAGCGGGTTGCCATTCGCCTGTGCGAGCAGCCTCTCGCGGACAGACGGCTTCAGGTCCGGCGCCGAGGCGATCAGCAATGCTTCGGCATCGGGGTCACCGAGGCCCTGGACGTGCAGCTCTTGAAGTCCTGCATCGAGCAGTGGGTTTGGCCACCCGTCCCGAACAACGATCACCATCGCGATGGGATCGGACTCCACACGGCGCGCGACAAAGGCCAGAACCTCGCAAGTCGGCCGATCGAGCCAGTGGGCATCCTCCGCGATCACCAACAGCGGGGCCCGCCCAGCGGCCTCGGCCAGGATGTCCAAGGTGGCCAATGCGATCAGGTACCGATCCGGCGCGGACGCCGATCTCCCAAACGCGGCCAGCATCGCGTCTCGTTGGCGAGATGGCGTGGCATCGGTATCCCACTGAATCGGCCGGAGGAGTTGATGCAAGCCCGCAAAGGGCAGGTCCGCCTCTGACTGTATCCCGGTTGCCGTGATGACCCGAAAACCCGAGGCTCGCGCCCGTCCAGTTGCCTCGGTAACCAGCAATGACTTGCCGATGCCGGCTTCACCGTGGATGAGGAGGGCACCCCCTATCTGGGGAAGGCCGTCCAGCAGCGCATGAACGATCGCCCGTTCACTCCCACGGTCAACGAGCCCAGCTGGCGTCTCGGGAGCCTGGGGCACGCGGCCATTATCAGATGCTCCGGGTCAGTGAAACTCGACCGTCCGTTTGAGGCCTTTCCAGTGGCGCCCCACTGGCCCGCAGGCAAGTACTTAGCGGAGCAGCTCACGGTCCATTCGATTCCGAGCGATTTCGGTCCAGGCAAGCTGCCGGCTTGTCAGAAGGCTCGGTTGGCGACGATTCGGACGAACACTGCCGAAGAGCCGAAGAATCGGGGCTCCTAATCACCTAGTCGGGCGGGTAGCTGTGAACGACTCCGGTAAATTGTGATACGGCTGTGATACGGCGCCCTCGCCGGACCGGCCATCACGCCGGAATCGTATTCAGAAATTGGTCGGGGGCCCGGGATTTGAACCCGGGGCCTCACGGTCCCGAACCGTGTCGCTGGCGTGTCCTCTGGTGTCCGACAGACTCCCGAGTCGTCCTCGCGAATACGAAATCGACCAGGCTGGTGTCCTTTGGTGACCCCCTAGAGCCCTCCGGTGCCGGGAATGCGTGATCCAGCTGTGATCCAGCGGGGATGCTCGCGGGCCCTGTCAGCTGCACGACCCTGCTGAACGGGGGACCCCTGGCGGCTCCTTGAAACGGTGCAACTGGCGACCCATCGTTGGCTGCGCGGGTAGGGCCAAAAAACGGCCGTGATCGGTTGGTCGGTGTTTGTCGCGCAACTCAAGGCATGGTTTCCGTGGCTTCCGTAGGCACCGCACAAAGACGATTCGGTTACATGTCTTGCACCATTCGCCTCGCGTATCGATCCTCCCATTCCGCGATCACCGCGTCCGAAATGACCTCGCGACGCTCATTCCATCGGGTGACTCGGCTCCATGCCTCCTCCGCCTCGGCGCGCGTAATCGGCCCAACGCTCTCAGCCATCCTCCGCAAGTCGCGAGCGATTTCCTGATCGCTCCTCTTTAGAGCCTCTGGATCCCGGCGCGCCAAAGTGTCGCGAAACTCCGCAATTCGTTCAGGACTCGCAGCAATATGCTCAAGGCGCTCGCGAGTTGCTTGCCGTCGATCGTCCGCTGCCTCCGTCTGGGCGAATCGTTGAAGGTGCGAGGTTAGCTCGTTACGCAAAGCGGAGACCAGAAAATCCTCACGCACCCCCGAACGGATCAATCGCAGGAGGCGTGCGCGCATCCGACGGAAGTACTCGTCCCGATTCACCAACCCGTGCGTCTTGCGTTTTTCGGCCGCGACGCTGCCCGGATTCGGCTCCTTGCCGGTGTCCGGCACCACTGATGTCAACTCGTCTCCTCCTACCGCGTAGACCATGAACCATCCAAGGTTGGCCCAGTCCTCAGCATCGGGCGAATTCATCGCTTCTAACAGTCGATCGACCAGCTCTCCGTCGACACCTTCGGGTTCCGATGCGGCCATAATCAGTCCCAGGCGCGGAGAATCGAACCGTCTAGGAACTCGGCGGGATCGGTTGCGAACTTGATGCCGATGATCGCCTTCTCAACGCGCCGGCAGGCCTCTACGGATAGGCTGCCTTCGGCGGTCCAATCGAATGCAAATCGAATGGCAAGCACGCGGCGACTCGGGCTAATCGCGACTTCGGCGTCATCCAACGTTTCCTTGAGCTGGGAGATTTCCTTCTCGGTCCAGGGATCGACTGCAACGACGCGCACCTGCCCTGGCCACTTGCGATCGGCTGCCACACCGCCATGCTAGCGCGAGGCTAAGCAAGGGTCGCAAAGCGCCTGCCGGCGCGCCGCCTCGACGCGCTCCCACCTGACCCCACCGCTGCGGCTGCTCATCTAGGGCGGCAGCTATCGAACGTCCTTACGGCGAACGACCTCGCGTTTCTTGAAGAGCAGTCCTCCGACGACCCCGCCAAGCGCAAGTCGGGTAAGCGTCACGCGCCGATCGACGCCCACGATTTCATCGTCGCGTTCCCGCTGTTCCCGACGCAATCGACTTATCTCGTCCTTCATATCCTTGTGGTTCACGGTGATGTCCGGGTTCGCCTCAAGCATCGCCTCAACCAACTCTTCCAGGGCTTCTGCGGGTCCGCAACGCATGTACGCGACTGCTGCCCGATCACCGGAGGCAACTGTTCGAACCGAGAGGGTGATCGTCTTGTCCGATTCCTCGTTGAGTTGGATGCCTGTCAGCCGGGCCAAGGGGGTGCGGTCCTCCTTGCTCCATGCTTCCTTCCGGAACACGCCGCGGGTG
>Ga0209220_1000347_pt1 | contig 16993 bp, 16 predicted proteins | sample BlaSpr_A8_OM3_M3_FD_187984 | JGI IMG/M metagenome (GOLD analysis project Ga0209220, IMG submission 187984) | Forest soil microbial communities from Thunder Bay, Ontario, Canada - Black Spruce, Ontario site 2_A8_OM3_M3 (SPAdes) (version 2) | ecosystem: Environmental > Terrestrial > Soil > Boreal... | reverse complement strand
ACCGCTCGGCGTGGTGACGGTGCTGGGAAACCACGACCGCTACACCGGGGAGCACGCCGTCATTCGGGGCGTCCGGGACGCGGGCCAGGTGTTCGTACTGAACGGCGCGCACGTGATCGAGCGCGGTGGCGCAGCGCTCGCGCTCGTCGGCATCGACGACCCCCGCAACTGGCGCGCCGACGATCCGCAGGACGGCGACCTCGATGCGGCGTTGCACCGCGCGCCACCCGCGACGGAGGCATTCCGGATCCTGCTGGCACACCGGCCCGGCGCGTTCGACGGCGCCGCGCCGCGCGGCATCCCCCTCACGCTGGCCGGCCACATCCACGGCGGGCAGTTCTATCTGCCTGTGATCGGCTGGTCGCCGGGACGCCTGATCACGAAGTACGTGATGGGACACTTCCGGCAGGGTGCGAGCCAGCTCTACGTGAGCCGTGGCATCGGCGTGGTGGGTGTGCCGCTGCGGGTGTTCGTGCCGCCGGAGATCGCGCTGTTTGAATTGCGGCGGGCGCCAGGCTAGGCGCGCGGTCAGGGGGCCCGCGAAGCCTCCTGCCCGCGTGCCTAGCTTATGCGCTCATAGCTCTCCAAGCTCCATCGATCACGAGCTTGATCGTCGCGTCTCCCGGTTTCCACTCTCCACGGACCACCTTGTCCAGGGCATAACTCACGGCGGCGAGCCACACCCCGGCCCATACCTCGACTGCACCGGGCCGCACGGATGCCTGCGCTTTCCCGTCCGCAATGATCCGCTCGATCGCCGCGCGGAACTCTCGCGCCGTCTTGCGGCTCTCTTCGTCGAGTATCGTGCCGAGCGGCTCGAGCAATCCGAGTTTGACGACCGACGGGTCGCGGGCGGCCCCTTCGACGAGTCCATGGGCGACCGCGGCCAGCTGCGCGCGCGCTCCGCCGCCATCCGCCGCCTTGGCCGTATCCTGGACGACTTTGCCAGCCCACCGCTGCGCCGCCCGGTAGAGCTCATTCACGAGCTGCTGTTTGCTGGCGAAGTGGCGGTAGATCGTTCCTTCAGCGACGCCGGCCTTCTTCGCGATCTGCGCCGTGGTGGTGTCGTGATAGCCGCGGGTGGTGAACAGCTCGAGCGCGGCCCGGATGAGGCGCTGACGGGTGAGATCGGCGGCGGGCGGGGACATCGGCCGCGAATCTACTGTCCCGCAATGGCTTCCGCTGGCGCTTCCCGCAGCCGATGCGGCCCACTAGGTTTCCCGCCGCTTCATTCTCCCGTCAGACCAAGTCGGAGGGCGTCAGGGCAATGCGCATGCTGGTGCTGGGCGCGGGGCTGCAGGGCTCCGCCTGCGCCTACGATTTATTGCAGCGGCCGGAGGTGGAGCGCGTCACGCTCGCCGACGTGAATCCTGCGCGGTTGCCGGCGTTCCTCAAGAAAAAGAAGGACAAGCGGCTCGTCACCGCCCGCCTCGACGTCAAGCAGGCGGCGCGCCTGCGCCGGCTGATGCGCGGCCACGAGGCCGTCATGAACGCGCTGCCGTACTACTTCAATTATCCTGTGGCCAAGGCGGCGGTGAGGGCGGGCCTGCACTACGCCGATCTAGGCGGCAATACCGAGATCGTGCAGAAGCAGAAGACCCTGCATGCCGCCGCGCAGAAGCAGCGGGTCTCGGTGATCCCGGATTGCGGACTCGCCCCGGGGATGGTCAACATCATCGCGGCCGAAGGCATCCGCCGCGTAGGTGACGCCCAAACGGTCAAGATCTTCGTCGGCGGTCTCCCGCAGAAACCCGAGCCCCCCCTCAACTATCAGATCGTCTATTCCCTCGAAGGCGCGCTCGACTACTACACGACGCCATCGTGGGTGCTGCGCGGCGGGCGGCCGGAACGGGTGGACGCGCTCTCGGAGCTCGAGAGCGTGGAGTTTCCGAGTCCCGTAGGCGCGCTGGAGGCCTTCCACACCGGCGGCGGCATCTCGACCATGCCGTGGGCGTACAGCGGCAAGGTCCAGACGATGGAGTACAAGACGCTCCGCTATCCCGGGCACGTCGCCATCATGCGGCCGATCCGCGAGCTCGGGCTCCTGGCCCTGGATGCCGTCAACGTGAAAGGGACGAAGGTGGTGCCGCGTGACGCGTTCATTGCGACCGTGTCACCGCAGCTGACGAAGGCGAACGGACGCGATCTCGTCGCGCTGCGGGTGGAAGTCACGGGCCGGAGCGGGCGGCGTGTTGCCTGGCAGCTGCTCGACTACTACGACGAGGCAACCGGGATCAGCGCGATGATGCGCACGACCGGCTACTCCCTGGCGATCACGGGCCTGATGCAGGTCGACGGGAGGATCACTGCGACCGGCGTGCACACGCCCGATGAAGCGGTGCCGTTTCGGGCGTACGTGGACGAGATGAAAAAGCGGGGAGTGGAGATTCGCGAAGTCACTCAGTAGCTCCACGACGTCGCGAAGATGATCTCCGCGCCTTCCTTTCCCTTCGAGCCACCCAGCACGACCAGCGTATTGCGCATGAGTGCGAACGCGAAACCGGCGCCGATGCTGGAGTGCAGCCCGTCCCTCGTCAGCCGCACCGATTCTCCCGGGCCGAACACCCTGCCGACGTCGTAGAAGGCCACCAGCTTGACCTCGAGCAGCCGGGGCGCCCACACCAGCCCATAGCGAGCCTCGACGCCGCCCAGGAGCTTGCCCCGTCCCACGAAGCGCGCGTCGTGGTAGCCGCGCAGCGAGTGGTAGCCGCCCACCGCGACGAAGGGCCCATCGCTCGACTCCATGGTCATTTGCGCCGCCACGGGCGGCGTGCCCGTCATGCCCTCGCCGGCGACGCGCGCGGCGAGCACCAGGCGGTCGAGCGGATGTGCGTACACACGCAGCGCGGCAGTCGTGCGCGTGTACCCGCGCCCGCGGCCGACCAACCCCTCGACGTACACCCCCCGGTGCGGGTCGACTTCGAGATCGCGCCAGTCGAGAACGATGCCCGCGCGCACGACGTGGTCGGTGAACGGCACCTCGCCCGGCCGCACGTTGCCGGACGCGCGATCACGTTGAAACCAGCTTTCCCCCGGAAGCTCGCGGAAATCGGTGTGCTCGAGCGTGGCGCCCGCGAGGACGCGCATCGGCCCGACGACGCGGCGCTGCACGGTGAGCCGCGCGACCTGCGTGGTGCGGCTCACCCGGTAGAAGTAGGGGCGGGCTGGGGTGATGCTGTCCCGGTCGTAACGGGTGGCGTTGCCCTGGCCGTAGTAACCGAGCCGATTGGCGCGGGCGGCGGTAAGCGTTAGCGCGACGCGCCACCCGTCCCAGTAGGCGGGAGCCTGCGCGTCAGCGACGAGCGCGTAGCTCCCCTGCGTGCTCGCGCCGGCATCGAAGGCAATGCGGCCGAAGTTCGGCTCGGGACGGTCGGTGAAGCCCATCGGGCTTGACCAGTCGTAATGGCCGCCGAACCAGATGCCGTCGATGCTGCTGTAATAGACGTAGGGGAAGAGATGATCCACCCAGTGGCGTCGTGGATCGGCCGGGGGTTCCTCCTGGGCCACGAGCGCTGGGGGGAGGACAATCAACGCTCCCAGGAGGAGGGCTAGGCCGTATGGCCGCATTCGCTCAGGCGCGCTCGAACAGGTACGCTGTATCGCGAATCTTGGCGTCGGCGCCGTCGTGCGCCGCGTAGCGGCCGGGATAGATCGCAGCGGCGCCAAACTCGCCCCGCTTGTTCACGGCGTAGAAGCTCAGACTGAACTTGGGCCGGCCCCGCGCATCGAGCAGCCGCGCCTCGGTTGCCGCCACCACGCGCTTCAGGGTCTCGAGGCAGGCGTCAGTGGGCTTCATGCCGCGGCGCATGTGCTCCACGGTGAGGAACCCGCCGCACACCTTGATGTTGGACTCGCCGCGGCCGGTAGAGCCGGCGGCCCCGACCTCGTTGTCGCAGTACTGGCCCGCGCCGATGATGGGTGAGTCGCCGACCCGCCCCGGGATCTTCCACGAGAGGCCGCTCGTCGTCGTCACGGAGGAGAGGTCTCCTCCGGGCGTCACTGCGTCGCAGTTGATCGTTCCCGTTTTCGGAACCGTCATGTGCTCGGTATCGGGGACGTCGAGGAAGTTGTCGTCGGGATTGAGATTGGCACGCCACCGCAGCCACGCCTCGCGGGAATGCTCGGTGAGGAGATCCTCCTCCTTGAACCCGTAGGAAAGGGCGAACCGTTTCGCGCCTTCACCTACCAGGAAGATGTGGTTCGTGTACTTGAGGATGAGCTTCGCGACCTCCGAGGGGGTCTTGATGTTCTCCAGGCACCCTACCGCGCCCGCCCGCTTGGTGGGCCCGTGCATGCACGACGCATCGAGTTGGACCACGCCGTCCGCGTTGGGCAGTCCCCCGTAGCCGACCGAGTCGTCGGCCGGGTCGAGCTCCTGGATCTTCACGCCTTCGATCACGGCATCGAGCGTGTCGGCGCCCTGCATCAGCAGGTCAAACGCTTTCTGCACCGCACGCAAGCCGTTGGCGCTGGCCACCGCGACCGGTTTGGCCGCCCAGCGCGATGCGGGGGGCAGCGGCCGCAGCGGCCGCATCGGGTGAGGAATGCCCACGGCTGCGCTTGCTGCCAGGCCGCCGGCGGCAGAGCGCAGGAACTCCCGACGCGACAGAGAATCAGACACGGACGGCCCTCGAAGTTGAGGAAGTGCTAGGGTTTTACCCGTTGGCCTCGCCCCTGTCAACTTGCTCGCCGCCGCGCGTCCATCTACGTTCCCCAATCCGTGAACCGCGCGCCGCACCCCGTCGAGCTTTCGCTCGTGATCCCCGCGTATAATGAACGGGAGAATCTCGCGCCGCTGCTCGCTGAGATCAGAGCCGCCCTGACGGGCCGCAACTATGAGGTGGTCGTGGTGGACGACGGCTCGACCGACGGCTCGCTCGAGACGCTCAACGAGTTGCAGCGCGATTATCCGGAGCTGCACATTGTCGCCTTCGAGCGCAACGCGGGACAGACCGCGGCGTTCGCCGCCGGATTCCGTGTGGCCCGGGCCCCCATCGTGATCACGCTGGACGCGGACCTTCAGAACGACCCCGCCGATATTCCCAGACTCGTGGACACTTTGGAGCAGACAGGAGCGACTGCCGTGGCGGGCTACCGCGCCACGCGCCAGGATACGCCGTGGAAGCGCTTACAGAGCCGTATCGCGAATGGCGTGCGCAACCGGCTCAACGGCGAGGTGATCCGCGACACCGGCTGCTCCCTCAAGGCCTTCCGCACCGAGGCCGTGCGGGCGTTGCCCTTGTTCGGCGGCATGCACCGCTTCCTGCCGACGCTGATCAAGATGCAGGGCGGCACGGTGACCGAAGTTCCGGTCGGCCACCGGCCGCGGCGCTACGGCGTGACGAAGTACGGGATGTGGAATCGCGTGCTACGCTCGCTGATCGATGCTTTTGCGGTGCGGTGGATGCAGCGGCGCGCGCTCCGCTACCGCGTGCGGGAGGAACACTGATGACCGACGCTGCCGGCGGGGGGGTCGCCCACGAATCCTGGCTCATCCAGATCGACGCCGAGCTGGACGGCGAGCTGTCGCTCGTGGAGCGGGCCGCTCTGGCGAAGCACCTGGCGACCTGCTCGCATTGTGCGGGGGCGCGCGCGAGCCAACTCGAGGTGCGCGTGGCGCTGGCGCGCTCGGCGGGGAATCCCCACGCCTTCGTCGTCCCCCGGCCGGCGATCCGCGCGGACACGCTCGCCTTGTGGGTGGCGGTGGCGCTGGGATCCGGCATCCTCGCTGGCTGGCTGGCGCACAGCCGCTGGGGCGGGCCCGGGGGATCGCTCGAGGATACGCGTGCAGCTATCGTCGTTCAGTAGCGCGCTGGCCGCCCTCGCGGCGCTGTTTCTCGGTTTCTATCTCCCCGCTCCGCTGCTGCAAGGGCCGGGAACCCGCCTCACGTACCGGATACGCATCATGGAACCAGCGGCCACGGGGCCGCGTGTCGTCGCGAGCGGCGCGGTAAGCGGCCCGCTCGATACGGACATGCGGCTCACCCTGCGCAGCGATTCGGCCGAGATCGAGTCGTTGTTCCAGGTTACGCCCGTGGGCGACACCGTGAATCTCGGCGCCGAGTTCTTCACCAAGCGGCGCGTGGGGCGATCGCGCCGAGGCCTGCCGCTGTGGGAGCACGATACCTATCGGCGCATCGTGCGGTTGGCATGGAACGACACGGCGCGCGTGTACCCCTTCGGGTCCGCGCGCCGGTCAAGTGCGTCGCGTGCCGCCTGGGTCGAGCTCGTGCTGGAACGCGAGTTCGCGGGGGGCGAGGCCCGGCCGGCGGAGGAGCTCGAGCTGGTCGACTCGACTCGCGACTTCCGGCTGGAAGCGGTCGTGCGGCCGCGGCGGGCGCGCGTGACGCTGAATCTCGTGCGCGGCGATACGGTGAGCGCGCCCCGTCCGATGGATCTGCTGCCGGAGGAGCCGGCGCGGCTCATCCAGCTGGTGCTTGGCGGGCGGGTCACGACGTTCGAGGTGAGCCTCACGCGGCCCGCGCCCGCCCGCTCGCCGCGGGAGCGCGCGCTCGCGATCGATGCCGATGTCGTGTGCCTGCGCGTTGGGCAGCCGGAAGCCGACCAGCCGATCGGATTGCTGTGCGCGCGGCTGAACAACGTGGCCCGGCAGTTGCCCCTCCCCACGGGAGACACGCTCGCCGCCACGTTCGCCTGGCCCGGGCCGCGCTGACCACATGCCCCCCCCCTCCCCCCGCAAGCAGCGGCTTGACCCAGCCATCTTCCACCTGCCGGTCGACAAGATGCGGGAGGGCTATTACTCGGACAAATATTTCGTCCGGGCCCGTGACCTCCTGCGCAAAGACCACCACCGGCCGCGGGTCACCATGCAGGTCTTCGGGAAGGTCCACGCGTATCTGGGCGGCATCGACGAGGCGATCGCGATCCTGAAGCTCTGCGCCGAGCGATGGGACGAGCTGGTCGTGCACGCGCTCTATGACGGGGAGGAGATCCATCCCTGGGAGACCGTGCTGCTGATCGAAGGGCCGTATGACGCCTTCGCGGTGCTCGAGACCGTCTACCTCGGCGTGCTCGCCCGCCGCACGCGGGTCGGCACCAATACGCGCCTGGTGGTCGAGGCCGCCAAGCCGAAAGAGGTCATGTTCTTCCCCGCGCGCCACGACCACTGGCTGGTCCAGACGGGCGACGGCTACGCGGCCCACATCGCGGGGGCGATCGGCGTGTCCACCGATGCACAGGCATCGTGGTGGGGATCCGAAGGCATCGGGACCGTCCCCCATGCCCTGATCGCCGCCTACGGGGGCGACACCGTGCTCGCGTCGCGCAAGTTCGCGGAGCACACCGACGCCAGCGTCGGGCTCATCACCCTGGTGGACTTCGACAACGACTGCGTGGGCACATCGCTCAAGGTCGCCCGCGCCCTCGGCGACCGGCTCTACGGCGTCCGGCTCGACACCTCGGAGACGTTGGTGGACCGGTCGGTCATCCCACAGATGGGGACGTTCAAGCCCGCCGGGGTGAACCCCCAGCTCGCCTGGAACGTGCGCCGGGCCCTGGACGCGGAGGGGTTCAAACACGTGAAGATCGTGGTGTCGGGCGGCTTCACCGTGGAGAAGATCCGTCAGTTCGAGGAGCAGCGCGTGCCCGTGGACGCCTACGGCGTCGGGTCGAGCCTGTTCCAAGGCCGGTTCGATTTCACCGCGGACGTGGTCATGCTGGAAGGGAAACCGTGTGCGAAAGTGGGACGGTCGTACCGGCCCAACTCCCGGCTGGAACGCGTGTTGTAGCCCTTGCGCCCTTCCCCGGGCGCTGTATAATTTACCGTCGAAATGAATAATCATACATTGGTCCCCGTGGGCGTGCTGGGCGCGTCTGGGTACGTCGGTCAGGAGCTGTTGCGGCTGCTGAGCCGGCATCCGGACGCGAGCGTAGTCTTCGCCACCGCCGAGTCGGCTGCCGGCGAATGGGTCGAGGGACACCAGTTGATCAAGGCCGACGACGCGCCGTTCGCAGACGTGGAGATCGTGCTGTCCGCCCTGCCGCACGGCGTCTCGGCGCGCTACGTCCACGAGGCGCGGGCCGGCGGCAAGCGCGCCGTGGATCTCTCCGCCGACTTCCGGCTATCGCCCGACGCGGTGTACGGGCTCACGGAGTTCACGCGTCCGCGGCTCGCGGATGCCGACCTGGTAGCCAACCCCGGCTGTTATCCGACGGCCGCGTTGCTCGCGCTGATTCCGCTCGCCCAGCTGGGGTTGATCGACCCGTCGCGCGAAATCATCATCGATGCGGCGTCCGGTGTAACCGGCGCGGGCCGCAATCCCAAGCGCGAGCTCTTGTTCGGGGAAGTGTCCGAGGACTTCCGCGCCTACGCGATCGGCAATACGCACCGCCACCTCGCGGAGCTGAAGCAGTCCCTCGCCCGCGAAGGCGGGTTCACCGGGGACCTCGTGTTCACCCCGCACCTGCTCCCGGTGAAGCGCGGCATTCTCGAGACGATCCACGTGCCGTTGACCCGGGTGCTCGACCAGTCGACCGCCGAAGGCCTGTACACGGCCGCGTACGACGGCGAGCCCTGTGTGCAGGTGTTGCACGGAGCGCTGCCTTCCCTCAAGGACGTCGTGTACCGCAACCGCGTGGCGCTCGGCGTGGCGCAGGTCGCCGACGTGCGCCGGCCCCGTCTGACGGTGATCGCCGCGATCGACAACCTCGTGAAGGGTGCCGCGGGGCAGGCGATTCAGAACATGAACGTGATGCTCGGGTTCCCCGAAACCGCGGGGCTCGCATGCTAGCTGTCCGCGTCGTCAAGATCGGCGGCAACGAGCTCGACCGTCCCGACTGGGTGGCCGAATGCGCCCGCGCGATCAAGGCCGCGGGGCCCCCCCCGGCCGTGGTGGTGCACGGCGGCGGCCAGGCCGTCAGCGCCTGGTCGCGCCGCTTGGGCCTGCCGGTCGAGCAGCGCGACGGGTTGCGCGTAACCACGCCGGAAATCGCCGAGCTAGTCGAAATGATCCTCGGCGGACCGATGAACCGGTTGCTGGTGGAGGCGCTGCGCGCCGCCGGGCTCGACGCGATCGGGCTCTGCGGCGTGGACGGCGGCCTGCTCAGGGCGCAGCCGCTGGCCGGCGGCCTCGGTGAAGTGGGTGAGATCGTGAACGTGCGGGCCTCGCTCCTCCACAGCTTGCTGCTCGCCGGCCTGACCCCCGTGGTGGCGCCAGTGGCACCGTCCGTCATCGCACCTGGCACGCCGCTCAACGTCAACGCCGATCAGGCCGCCGCCGCCATCGCGGGCGCCATCGGCGCGCAAGAGCTGCTCTTTGTATCCGACGTCCCCGGCGTCGCCGTGGACGGGGTTGCCCAGCCGACGCTGGCCGCCGCGGAGATCGAAACGATGATCGAGCTTGGCATCGCCTCGGGCGGGATGGCGGCCAAGTTGCGTGCGGCGGCACACGCCGTGGCGGCGGGTGTCCGAGCCGTACGGATTGGCGACCTCGAGATGTTCGAGAACGCTACCGCCGGCACCCGCCTTCTGGCCGCACCGCCGGCCGTCCAGCCCGCATGACCACGTTGTCCCCCGCTGTGCAGCAGGATACCGCTACGGCGTTGCTGGGCGTTTACGCCCGGGTCGGCCCGCTGTTTGTCGCCGGTGAGGGCGCGGAGCTCATCGCCGAAGACGGCACCCGCTACCTCGACTTCGTCGCCGGGATCGCCGTCAACGCGCTCGGCTATAACCATCCCGTCATCCGCGATGCGATCCTGCGGGCGCTGGACGCGGGCCTTGTGCACGTCTCGAATCTCTACCGTACCGAACCTGGTGAGCGGCTCGCCGCCGAGCTGAGCGCGCGCGCCTTCCCGGCTGGAGGTCAGGCCTTCTTCTGCAATTCGGGGGCGGAGGCAAACGAGGGCGCGTTCAAGTTCGCGCGCAAGTGGTCGCACAAAACTGACATCGTGGCGTTCAGCGGCTCGTTCCACGGGCGGCTGTTCGCGTCGCTCGCGGCCACCGACCGCCCGGATTACCGCCGGCCGTTCGAGCCGCTGCTCGCCGGTGTACAGATCATCCCACTCGGCGACCGGGAGGCGGCGGGACGTGTCGTCACGGCCGAGCGCACCGCTGCGGTGATCATCGAGCCGGTGCAGGGAGAGGGCGGCGTGTGCGCTGTGCCCGCCGACTTTCTGGCGTTCCTGCGCGAGCTCTGCGACACGCGCGGCGCAGCCCTCATCTTCGATGAAGTGCAGTGCGGCCTGGGCCGCACCGGCACCCTGTTCGCGTTCGAGCCGGCCGGGGTCGTCCCCGACATGATCACGTTGGCGAAGCCGCTCGCCGGTGGGCTGCCGATGGGCGCGATCCTCTTGACCGATCGGATCGCCGATGCGCTCGGTCCGGGCGATCACGCCACCACGTTCGGGGGCGGGCCGCTGGTCGCCACCGTGGCGCTCGACGTCGTGCGGACGATCGCGGACCCCGACTTCCTCGCGGACGTGCGGGCGAAGGGAACGTGGTTCGGCGAACGGCTGCTAGCGTTGGCGCGGCGCGGCTCGCGCGTGCGCCAGGTACGGGGCCGTGGGCTGATGTGGGGGCTCGAGCTCGCGAACGGCGAGGTCGCCGCGCCGTTCGTTGCCGCGGCCCGGGAGCGGCATCTGCTCGTGCTCACAGCGGGGCCGACGGTGATCCGCATCGTCCCGCCCCTGACCGTGACGCGCGAAGAGTTGGAGCGTGGTGCAGCGATTCTCGAGGAGGTGCTCGCGTGACGAGCCTCTCCGTCCGGCCGTTCCGCGCTCCGCCGCCAGAGCCACGCGTGACCGTGCGTCCGGCGACCCTCGCGGACGTCGCGGGGATGGAAACCCTGATGGCGCCGTTCGTCGCCACGGGTGACCTGCTGCCGCGCTCGAACTATGACTTGTGTCGGCACATCAAGGAGTACGTGGTGGCGGAGGCGCCCGACAGAGCGATCGTAGGGAGCGCCGGACTCAAGATTTACAGCACCGATCTCGCGGAGGTCTGCGCGCTCGCGGTGCGCGACGACCAGCAGGGACAGGGGTTGGGCAAAGCGCTCGTCGAGGAGCTTCTCACCGACGCGCGGGCCCTCGGTCTCTCCGAGGTGTTCGGGCTGACGCGCAAGCCACTCTTCTTTCTGCGGCTCGGCTTCCGCATGGCCGAGAAGGAGCAATTCCCCCTCAAAGTGTGGGCCGACTGTGCACGCTGTCCCCGGCAACACGCCTGCGACGAGGTAGCGGTAGCGCTGACGCTGTAGCCTTCTAGATTTTGCGGTATGGCTACTCCCCGCGTCATCTTCTGGGACGTCGACACCCAGTACGACTTCATGAAGGCCGACGGCAAGCTGTACGTGCCGGACGCCGAGCAACTCATTCCCAACCTCAAGAAGCTCACCGACTACGCCCACGGGCACGGTATCCGCATCGTGGCGAGCGCCGACGATCACGTCCGCGAGCACCCTGAAATCTCCGCCACGCCGGATTGGAAGGAGACGTTTCCGCCGCATTGCCTGCGCGGGACGCCAGGGCAGAAGAAGATCTCCGAGACCGCGCTGCGCGATCCGCTCGTGATCGAGCCCGAGCCGCAGGATCCCGCGGCATTGGCCGCGAAGGTCCGGTCGCACCGTGGCGACATCCTCTTCCACAAGCACCGTTTCGACGTCTTCTCCAACTCCAACGTTCTCCCCGTCCTCGATGCGCTCGACCCGCACGACATCGTGCTCTACGGGGTCGCGCTCGACGTGTGCGACAAGTACGCCATCGAGGGCCTGCTCCAGCATCGTCCGCAGGTGCGGATCTTCGCGGTCGTAGACGCGATGAAGCCGATCGACCGCGACGTCGCGGAGCACCTGCTCAAAGAGTGGGGCGAGGAAGGCGTGCGCCTCGTGAAGACGAGCGAGGTGGTAGTCGGCGGGTTGGTCGAGGAGCTCGCGCGGGCCGGCGCATGACGGCGGCCACCTCCGCCCCTCCGGCGTTCGGAAAGTTCTTCCTCCCCGGCCCCACGGACGTTCATCCCGAGGTCCTGGCGGCGATGCTGCGGCCGATGATCGGACACCGCTCGTCGGCCATGGAGAGGCTGCTCCAGGGAATCGCGCCGAAGCTGGGAGCGCTGTGCCGGACCGCGCGGCCCGTGCTGATCGGTACGAACTCCGCAACCGGATTCATGGAAATGGCGGTCCGCAACGGCGTGCGCCGGCGGGCGCTGTCCCTGGTGAACGGCGCGTTCAGCGAGCGGTTCGCCGGGATCGTAGGGGCGGCCGGCAAGGAATGCATCCGGCTCGATGTGCCGCTGGGCTGCGCAATCGAGCCCGACATGCTGCGCGACGCCCTGCGCCGCACGCCGGTCGATGCCGTCACCTGCGTGCACTCGGAAACCTCGACGGGCGTACTGCAGGACGTGGCGGGCTACGCCGCCGTGATCCGGGAATTCGACGACGTGTTGCTGCTCGTGGACGCGGTCACGTCCCTGGCGGGCTCCCCGGTCGAGAGCGATGCCTGGGATCTCGACTTCGTGTTCACCGGCTCGCAAAAGGCGCTGGCATTGCCTCCCGGCCTCGCGCTCGGCGTCGCATCGGAGCAGATGTTCGAGCGCGCCAAGACGCTCGAGGACCGCGGCGCCTATTTCGATCTCGTCAGCTTCCTCGCGGCGACGGAGAAGTTCCAGCCGACCAACACCCCCGCCATCTCGCTGCTGTATGCACTCGAGACCCAGCTGGGGCGGATCGATCGGGAGGGTGGCGTGGAGGCGCGCTGGCGGCGCCACGACGCGATGCGCCGCCGGGTAGAGTCTTGGAGCGCCGAGACGGGCGTGGCATACCTGCCGCAGGAGGGACGCCGCAGCTGGACCGTGTCCTGCCTGAAGCTTCCCGAGGGAAAGCGGGCCAAAGATGTCGTCGGGGCCCTGAAGGAGCAGGGCTGGACGATCGGCGCGGGATATGGCGCCCTCAAGGAGTCCACCATCCGCATCGGGCACATGGGCGACCACACGGTCGCGGCGCTCGATGAGTTGTTAGCCCTGATCGCGCAAGTGCTGCGGTGAGCTGGCGCGTCGTCGTCGCCGATCGGATAGCGGGGAGCGGCCTCGATCTCCTGGCGCAAACCCCGGAGATCGAGGTGGTGAACGTCGCGGGGAAGCCCGGTGAGCTCGAGCGGGCGATCGCCGGCGCCCACGCCATCATCGTGCGCAGCGAAACCCGCGTCACGGCCAGCCTGCTGGCGCGCGCCCCGCAGCTGCGCGTCGTCGCGCGGGCGGGGACGGGCGTGGATACGATCGACGTACACGCAGCGACGCGCCGCGGCATCGCCGTCATGAACGCGCCGGGCGCCAACACGGTGAGTGCCGGCGAGCACGCGCTGGGCCTGCTGCTCGCGCTGGTGCGGCGCATTCCGGACGCCGCGGCCGCGATGCGCCTCGGCGACTGGGACCGTAAGCGGTTCGAGGGGACCGAGCTGCGCGGCAAGACGATGGGCGTGGTGGGTTTGGGACGGATCGGTGGCCACGTCGCCCAGCTGGCGCGCGCCTTCGGGATGCAGGTGGTCGGACACGATCCCTACCTCCTGCCCGAGCGCGCCGCCGAGCTGCATGTGCGGCTCCTGTCCCTCGAGGCGCTGCTGCAGACCGCTGACGTCGTCACCCTCCATGTCGCGCTCACCGACCAAACCCATCATCTGATCAATGCCGAGCGGCTCCGGCTCATGAAGCCCACGGCCGTGCTCATCAATACGGCGCGGGGCGAGCTGGTAGACGAGGCTGCACTTGCCGACGCCGTTCGCGACAAGCGCATTGGCGGGGCGGCGATCGATGTGTTCGCCGTTGAGCCGCTGCCGGCTGACTCGCCGTTGCGCGGGCTCGATCGCGTGATCCTGACGCCGCACCTCGCGGCCTCCACCGCCGAGGCACAGGAGCGGGTCGCGATGGAGATTTGCGGCGCCGTCCGAGACGCGCTGCTTGCCGGGGACCTGTCGTTCGCGATCAACGTTCCCGGCATTGGCGGCGACGTGCTGCGGCGGTTGGCGCCGCTGCTCGATTTGGCCCGGCGGTTGGGCCGGTTGGCGCTCGCGCTCGCCGACGGACCGGTGACCGCCGTGGAGGTGGCATACGGCGGTAAGGAAGAAGCGGCGCCGCGGCCCGTCCTCATGTCGGCGCTCGAGGGATTGCTGGAGGCGATGAACGTGGGCCCCGTGAGTCTCGTGAACGCGCAGGTACTGGCGGAGGAGGCGGGCATCCAGCTCGCGCGCCGCACCGGGGCGCCGGAGGCCGGGTTCGAAACGTCGATCGGCGTGAAGGTGGACACGGCTCGCGGCCGCGTCCGCGTGGCGGGGGCGCTGGTGGGCGACAGCCACGGCCGCGTGATCCGCATCGACGACTATCACGTGGATGTCGCGCCCGCAGGGTGGATGCTCGTGATCCGCAACCGCGACGTGCCCGGCGTGATCGGGCGGGTGGGGACCGTATTGGGCAGCGCAGGGATCAACATCGCGAGCTATCACCAAGCCCGCCGCTCGACGCCGAGCGAAGCGGGCAACAACGCCCTCGCCGCGATCAACGTGGACCAGGCGCTCACCAACGGGGTGCTCGAGAAGCTGCAGACGCTGCCGGACGTGCTGGACGTCAGGCTCGCCAACTTCGGCGACTAGTCCGCGGCCTGCTTTTCCTCGTCGGCCAACAAACGGAAGGACTTCACCGCGCCGGTCAGCCGGTCGGCGGCTTCCGCGAGCTGATTCGCCGACGTGGCGATCTCCTGCGTAGACGCGCTCTGCTCCTCGCCCGACGCGGCCAGCTGCTCGGCGGACGCCAGCAGCGTGTCGGTCTGCTCGGCCACCGTTCCCAAGCGAGTCGCGATCTCTTCGACGAGCGCGCGCAGCTCCCCCGCCGACTGGGCGATTTCGCGGCTCCAGGTATCATTCGCGTCGGCCTCGCCGGCGACCGTTGCGAGCCCCTGCGCTGCTGAATGTGCGGCCTCCCGCACCGCGGCACCGCCTTCGGCGAGCCGCACCAGCCGGTCGCGGGTGGTTTGCACGCGCGCCAACACGCCGCGTACCGTGTCGGCCGTGTCTCCCGCCGCGGCCGCGGCGACGGAGGCCAGCTTGCGCACCTCGTCGGCGACGACCGCAAATCCCCGCCCCTGTGGACCGGCACGCGCCGCTTCGATGGCAGCGTTGAGCGCCAGCATGTTCGTTTGCGTCGCGACAGCTTTCGTCTGGGCCACAAACGATTGGATCTTGGCCGATGCCTGCATCAGCGCCTGGGCCTCCTCGGCGCCCTTGGCGACCTCGTCGGCAAGCTTCGCGAGCTGGACGGTGGTCTCGTCGAGCACATTCTTGTGGCGCCGCGCCAGGGCAGAGAGGTCCGCATTCCGCCGTGCCGCTTCGTCCGCGCCTTGGGCGAGCGTGGCGGCGATCTGCAGGATGCGCGCCGCGTCGTCAGCCGCGGCTCGGACGAGCTGCGCCTGTTCGCCCGCGCGTTTCGAAAGGTCCTGCGACGTCGCCGCCATTTCCTCGGTGGACGCGCTCATCTCCTCGGTCGAGGCGGAGATCTCCGCGGCCATCGCGGCCGCCTCATCGGCCGCCGCCCGGATCGCGCCGACCAGCCGGCGCAGGGCGACCACCATCGAATGCACCGACGACAGCAGCTCGGCCACCTCCGTGGCTTCGGCGCGATGAGTGGAGACCGTCACCGAGAGATCGCCGCCGGCCACGCGGCTGGCGATGGCTCCGGCCGCGCGCACAGGCTCGGTGACGAGTCGGCTGAGGCGCTGCGACAACCAGAACATGGCGCCGATTGCTACAGCGGCGACGAGAAAAGCGCCCACCCAGATGGTGAGCTGCGTGGTTCGCGCTACGGCGAACGCCGTTGCCGCCGGCTCACGATAGAGGACCCACCACTCTCCCTGGTTCGCCGGCACCGAGACGACGAGCTCTCGGTCACCGCGCGTGTTCGTGATGTGTGCGGTCGCGGCCTGCGCGTTGAACGGGATCCTGTCCTTGTCGGGGAGAGCTTGCAGGAGGAGCGTGGGGTCACGGGATACGAGGACTGTGCTATCGTTGCTCACCACCTCGAGATACGCGCGGCCGGTAAGCTCTTCGCTGCCGAGCAGTTTCGTCAGCCGTTCGAGGCTGAAGAGAGCTTGGAGCACACCCAGAGGTTGATTCTGGCGCGGGGCGCGGATCGCGACGTCGAATTCGAGAGCAGTGCCCGCGCCGGTCGTGTCCGACTGTGGTTCGCCCTCGTACACGCCATCCTCCATCGCGCGCTGCCACCACGCCTCGTCGCGCTGCACAAAATCCGGCGGCTGGCCCGACGCGAGGACGTTGAGACCGTGGCTCTCCGTCACGAGAATCTCCGAGAAGTCTGAGATGCTCGTGTAGGCCCGCAAATAATTGCGCAGCTCGGAGTCGCCGCCGAGCTGGCGCGAGGCATCGAACCGGCGCTCGAGCTCGGCGATCGGGAGCTTGTCGAGGCCGCGCGCGACGGCGTCCTGGCCAGCCTGGCGGACCCTCGTGACGAGCTCGGGCATGCTTGCCAGCGAAACGACTTCACGATGCCGTTCCTTCAGGTATTGCGTGACGATCGCGCCCACGCGGGTGGCGACGTCGCGCCCGCGGACGTCGGCCTGCTGCTCGAGCACCCTGCCGACGCGGCTGCTCGCGAGCCAGGCGACGAACACCACCAGGAGCACGGCGGCGCCGGCTCCCGAGATGAGAAAACTCTGGCGCAGTTGCTGGGACTTGATGGCCATTCGGGTGGTCGGGCGCTAAGCTATCCAGGGTGACACGGTGCAGCAAGTCCGTTTAATTACAGGCACTTATGCCTAACGCACCGACGTACGATCCGGCGGCAGTCGAAGCCCGGTGGCAGGCCCGCTGGGCGGAGCGCCACAGCAACGAGCCCGACCTGGATCGCGCGGCCCGGCCGTTCTACAACCTCATGATGTTCCCGTATCCGTCGGCGGAAGGCCTCCACGTCGGCAACATGTTCGCGTTCACGGGCGCGGACATCTACGGGCGCTTCAAGCGGCTTCACGGCTTCGACGTGTTCGAG
>Ga0209220_1000345_pt1 | contig 17174 bp, 20 predicted proteins | sample BlaSpr_A8_OM3_M3_FD_187984 | JGI IMG/M metagenome (GOLD analysis project Ga0209220, IMG submission 187984) | Forest soil microbial communities from Thunder Bay, Ontario, Canada - Black Spruce, Ontario site 2_A8_OM3_M3 (SPAdes) (version 2) | ecosystem: Environmental > Terrestrial > Soil > Boreal... | reverse complement strand
AGCTCGGCCAGGGCCAGCCGCAGGATGTTGCGCTCGACGACCCCGACGCGCTCGAGCCGCCAGTGTTCGGCCGCTTCCTTGACGCGGCGGTCGTACTCCGGGCGCCCGGCCACCGCCCGAGCCGCGAGGTCGGCGCCGCGGTCGTAGCCGTCGGGGGCGCCGCCGTAGATCACTGCGACACGGGCGACGACCGTCTCGATGGAGGGTTCGCCCGAGAGTTCCCACGCGTAGAGGAGCTGGAGGGCGCGCGCCCGCGCCTTAGTCTCGGGGCGTTGCACGGAGCTGGTCGATCGCGTCGGCGGTCTGGAGCGCCGCCTCGGCGGCGTCGGCGCCTTTATTGCCGACGACACCGCCGGCCCGCGCCAGCGCCTGAATCTCGGTCTCGGTGGTCAGGACCCCGAAACCGATCGCGATTTGATGCGCGAGCGCCACGTTGCCCAGTCCCCGCGCTGCCTCGCCGGCCACGTACTCGAAGTGGGCGGTCTCGCCGCGGATCACGCACCCAAGCGCCACAATGGCCGCGTAGCGCTCGCTCGCGGCCGCGACTTCCGCCGCCACCGGCAGCTCGAACGCCCCGGGGACCCACACCACGTCCACCTGCGCGTCCGAGACGCCGGCCTTGCGCAGGCTCTCCCGCGCGCCCGCGAGCAGGCGGGTGGTCACATTCTCATGGAAGCGGCTGACGATGACCGCCACGCGGCGCTGGCGGTTGGGGGGGGACGAGCGCGCAGCCACGTCAGTGGGTGAGGAAGTGGCCGAGCTTGTCCCGCTTCACGTCGAGATAGGCCCGATTCTCATCCGACGGCGCCGGCACGATGGGCAGCCGCTCGACGATTTCGAGCCCGTACCCCTCCAATCCGACCAGCTTCATCGGATTGTTGGTCAGCACGCGGATCGACGACAGGCCCAGATCGAGCAGGATCTGCGCGCCGATGCCGTAGTTCCGGAGGTCGGGCTTGAACCCGAGCTTCTCGTTCGCCTCGACGGTGTCATGCCCCGCGTCCTGCAGCTCGTAGGCCTTGAGCTTGTTGAGGAGCCCGATGCCCCGCCCTTCCTGATCGAGGTAGACAACGGCGCCGGCGCCTTCCGCCGTGATCATCCGCATCGCGCTATGTAGCTGCCAGCCGCAGTCGCAGCGCGCCGAGCCGAACACGTCGCCAGTGAGGCACTTGGAGTGCATCCGCACCAGCACGCGCTGCTTGCCTGCCACCTCGCCGTGCACCAGGGCGATGTGCTCAGCCGCGTCCACGTCGTTCTTGTAGCCGATGATGCGGAATTCGCCGAACGGCGTCGGCAGCCGCGCTTCGGCGACACGATGCACCAGCCGCTCGTGCGCCAGCCGGTAAGCGACGAGCTGTGCGACAGTGATGAACGTGAGGCCGTGCTGCTCGGCGAACCGCTCGAGGTCGGCGCGGCGTGCCATCGAGCCGTCGGGATTCAGGATTTCGCAGATGACGCCGGCGGGGTAGAGCCCAGCCAACCGCGCCAGATCGACGCTGGCCTCGGTCTGGCCGACGCGCTGCAGCACGCCGCCGGGCCGGGCGCGCAGCGGGAAGACGTGACCGGGCCGGCGCAGGTCGCCCGGCACGGTGGCCGGGTCGATTGCCACGCGGATCGTGGCGGCGCGGTCGGCGGCCGAGATGCCCGTCGTCACGCCAAAGCGCGCGGCGGCGTCGATACTGATGGTGAACGCCGTCTCGTGCGATTCAGAGTTGTGCTCCGTCATCTGGGGCAGGCCGAGCGCCTGGCAGCGCGATGGCGTGAGCGGGACGCAGATGAGCCCGCGCGCGTGCGTCGCCATGAAATTGATCATCGCGGGGGTGACCTTCTCGGCTGCGCCGACCAGGTCGCCCTCGTTCTCGCGGCGCTCGTCATCGGCCACGATGACGAGCCTGCCCGCGCGGATGTCCGCGATCGCCTGCTCTACTTTTCCGAACGACATATCTGCCTCACATATTTGCCCAGGACATCCGCCTCGACGTGCACCCGCTCGCCGGCGGCGACCTGTCCCAACGTCGTATGCGCCCGCGTGAACGGCACGAGCGACACCTGGATCACGCCCGGCGACGACAGCGCGTTGACCGTCAAACTCACGCCATCGACTGTGATGGCGCCATGGAGGATCGTCACCGCCGCGACGTCGGCCGGGACCGCGAGATCGAGCAGCCGGGCGTCGCCGGCCTCGGCCACGCGAACGACGGTCGCCACGCCATCCACGTGCCCCTGGACGAAATGGCCGCCCAGCCGGCCCGTCGCCCGCAAGGCGCGCTCCAGATTGACCGTGCGCCCCTTCTTCCATTCACCGATCAGCGTGCGCCCCAGCGTCGTGACGACGGCATGGACGCTGAAGCCACCCTTCACAACTCGTTCGACCGTGAGGCACGCGCCGTTTACGGCGATGCTCTCACCCTTCTTCACGCCTTTGTAGGACGCCTTTATACGCAGCTCCACGCCGTTGTTCAGCGCAACGGAGTCCACGCGTCCCACCGCATCTACGATTCCGGTAAACATAGCCGCCGATCCAATACCAATAATGTATCAGACCCCAATGGCCGGCGCTCCACGACGACCCAACGCGGCGCTTCGGCGAGCGGAGCGGCGGGAACGCCCGGGAATGCCGGAACGGCGCCTTCGCCGAGCCACACGGGGGCCTGGACCCAGTACAGCCGGTCCACGAGTCCATCCGCGAGGAGTTTGGCGCCGAGCGCCCCTCCCCCTTCACATAACAACGACTGGATCCCGGCGAGGCGCAGTTGGGCGAATGCCTGCGCGAGGGTCTCGGGCCGGAAGACGCGGACCCCGTTGCCTTCGAGCACCGAAACGTTCGCCGCCGGCGCTTCGGGCGAGGCGACGACCCACGTGGGCACCTCGCGCGCCGTTTGCACGATGGACACGCCCGAATTCAGCATCGCGCGGCGGTCGAACACAATCCGGACGGGCGGCTTGCGGGGCGTGATGCCGCCGCGGGCGGTGAGCTGGGGATTGTCGGTGAGGGCCGTGGTGCCGCCGACCCCGATTGCGTCAAATCCGGCGCGGAGCCAGTGCACATGCTCCCGGGCCTCGGGCCCGGAGATCCACTGCGAGCTGCCGCGCGCGTCGGCGATGCGACCGTCAATGGAGGTCGCGAGCTTCAGCGCGACGAAGGGCCGCTCGGTCTGGAGCCGGGTGGTGAGGAATGGCGCATTCTGCGCCGCGGCTTCTTCCGCGAGCAGGCCGATGTGCGTCTCGATTCCGGCCCGCTTCAGGATCTCGACACCGCCCCCCGCGTCCTGATCGGGATCGCGCATCGCGGCAACGACACGGCGAAGTCCGGCGGCACGGATCGCGTCCGTGCACGGCGGGGTCTTCCCCTGATGCGCACACGGCTCGAGGGTGACGACCATGGTGGCGCCGCGCGCTTTCTCGCCGGCCGCGCGCAGCGCGTTCACCTCCGCGTGCGGACCCCCAAACTCGGCGTGCCAACCCTCGCCGACCACCTCGTCACCGCGCAGCATCACAGCGCCCACCAGCGGATTCGGGGAGACGCGCCCCCACCCCCGCCATGCCAGCTCCAGCGCGCGGCGCATGGCATCCCGCTCATTATCTCTCTTCAAATCGCACGACCGGCTTGCCGGCCCCTTTGCCGCCGCGGACCTCCCCGATGATCCACGCCGGCACCTTGACGCGCTCAGCGGCCTCCACAATGGCATCCACGTCGTCCCGCGCCGCGACCGCGATCATCCCGATCCCCAGGTTGAATACGCGCCGCATCTCTTCCCGCGCGACCTGCCCGGCCCGCATCAGCACGCGGAACAGCGGCGGCCACGGCCAGCTGCCCGCGTCCACGACCGCTTCGGATCCCGGCGGCAGGACCCGCATGAGATTCCCCGGAATCCCGCCGCCGGTGATGTGCGCCAGGGCATGCAGGCTGCCGAAGACTGGTCTCACGGCGGCCGCGTAGCTGCGGTGCACAGCCAGCAGCACCTGGCCGACGGTTTGCTCGGTCTCGGGGAACGGATCGTCGATCCCGAGCTTCATCCACTCGAACACGATTTTCCGCGCCAACGTGTAGCCGTTGGTGTGGAGCCCGGTGGACGCATAGCCGATCAGCGCGTCCCCAGGGCGCACGCGGTCGCCGTGCAGCGCGTTCTCTTCCTCCACGACACCGACAATCGTGCCGGCGAGATCGTAGTGGCCCGGCTGGTAGAGGTCCGGCAGCTCTGCGGTCTCGCCGCCGACAAGCGTCATGTCGTGGGCGCGGCAGGCGCGCGCCACGCCGATCACGATCTGGGCCGCGACGTCGGGGACGAGACTGCCGGTCGCGATGTAGTCGAGGAAGGCGAGCGGCACGGCGCCGTGCACCAGGATGTCGTTCACGCAATGGTTGACGAGGTCTTCACCCACGGTGTCGTGCAAGCCGGCCGTCGCCGCCACGAGCACCTTGGTGCCGACGCCGTCGGTGGACATCACGAGGACCGGCTTCTTGTATCCCTCGGGCACGCGCACCATCCCGCCGAATCCGCCCATCAGCCCCAGGGCGAGCGGGGTGCGGGTGGCGCGCACCAGATCGGCGATGCGGCGCTTCGCTTCCTCGGCGGCATCCAGGCGGACGCCGGCGGCGGCATAACGGTCGCCGGGAGGATGGAGGGGAGTCATTTCTCGTCGTCCAGGGAGAAGTGCACCAGGTCGCGGAACGCCTTCACGCGCGCTTGCACCTCGGGAAGCGTCACCTGCTCGAGGCGCTGGACGCCGAACGCTTCCACCGCGAGCGATCCGAGGGCCGACCCGTACACCATCGCGCGGCGAAGGTTGGGAAACGAGTGATCGCTGGTGCGCGCGATGTAGGCCATGAAGCCGCCGGCGAACGCGTCTCCCGCCCCGGTGGGATCGAACACTTCCTGGAGCGGATGGGCCGGGACCTTGAAGATCGTGTCCTTATCCACGAGCAGCGCGCCGTGCTCGCCCTGCTTGATGACGGCCATCTTGGGGCCGCGCGACAGGATCCAGCGCGCCGCGCGGTAGATGTTCCAATCGCCCGATAGCTCGCGCGCCTCGGAGTCATTCACCATCAGGATATCGATGTGGCGCAGCAGCTCGAGCAGCACGTCGCGCTTCAGCTGGATCCAGTAATTCATCGTGTCGCACGCGACGAGCGTCGGCTCCTTCACCTGGTCGAGCACGCTGAGCTGCAGCTCGGGATCGATGTTCCCGAGAAAGACGTAGCGCGCCTTACGAAACTTGTCGGGGATGCGCGGGCGAAACTCCGCGAACACGCCGAGCCGGGTCTCGAGTGTTTCGCGGCTGTTGAGGTCGTAGGAGTAGCGGGCCTTCCAACGGAACGACTCGCCCGGCTTGCGCTCGACGCCGGCCAGGTCCACACCGTGGGCGGCCAGCGCCTTGAGGTGCGCCTCGGGGAAATCGCTGCCCACGACCCCGACGACCTGGACGGGGTGGAGCACCGCGCCCGCCATGGCGAAGAAGACCGCGGCACCGCCGAGCGTGTCTGCCGTCTCGCCGAAGGGCGTGATGACCGAATCGAGCGCGATCGAGCCGACGACGAGCAGACCCACGGCTACATCCGTTCCGGGGCGCGAATCCCCAAGAGAGTGAGACCGTTCGCCAGCACCTGTTGCACCGCCTGCGCGAGCACCAGCCGGGCCGCCTCCTCGGGCTCGCCCAGCACGCGGTACTTGTGATACCACGCATGCGCGATCCGGGCCAGTCCCTCGAGGTATCCCGTGATGCGGTGCGGCTCGTAGGCTGCCGCGGCGCGGCGCACCACCTCGGGGAAGTCGGCCAGCTCCTTCACCAACTCCAGTTCTTCTGGTTGGGTCAGCACGGCCAAATCCACGGCCCCCCCCTCGGCGCGCACCGATTCCGGGTCGCGCGCCGCGACGCGGAAGATCCCGGACATGCGCGCGTGCGCCATCTGGACGTAGAACACCGGGTTGTCCTCGGTTTGGCTCTTGGCGAGGTCCACGTCGAAGACGAACTGCGAGTCGCTGCGCTTCATGAGGAAGAAGTAGCGCGCGGCACCGACCCCCGTCTCCTGGAATAAATCGCGCAGCGACACGAAGTCGCCCGAGCGCTTGGAGAAGCGTACCTCATCCCCGCCCCGCATGACGCGCACGAGCTGCACGATCTCGACGTGGAAAAAGTCGTCGGGAAGCCCTACCGCCCGCAGCGCGGCACGCATCCGCGGAATGTAGCCGTGGTGGTCCGCGCCCCAGATGTCGATCGCCGTCACGAAGCCGCGGTCGTGCTTGTTGCGGTGATAGGCGATGTCGGGCACCAGATACGTGTAGGTACCGTCGCGTTTACGGAGAACGCGGTCCTTGTCGTCGCCGAACGCCGTGGTGCGGAGCCACAGCGCTCCATCTTCTTCGAACGTGTGGCCGTGACGGGTCAGCTCGGCGAGCGTGGCGTCGATCAGGCCCCGCTCGTAGATCTCCGACTCGCGGGATACGACGTCGAAGCGCACCCCGAATTCACGCAGGTCCGCGTCCTGCTCGGCACGCTGCGACAGAATGCCGATCTCGCGGCAGCGGCGCACCCCTTCGTCTTCCGGGAGGTCCGCGAAGCGCTTCCCTTCCTTCGCGAGGATGCCCTCCGCCAGTTCCGTGAGATACTCGCCGTGGTAGCCGCCGTCGGGGATTACGGCGGGACGGCCCGCGAGCTGCTGCACGCGCGCCCAGAGGGACTGCGCCATCTTGTCAATCTGCGTGCCGGCGTCATTGACGTAGAACTCGCGCGTCACTTTCCAGCCGGTCCATTCGAGCAGCGCGGCGACGCCGTCGCCGAGCGCGGCGCCGCGGCCATGGCCGACATGCAGCGGGCCGGTCGGGTTCGCGGACACGAACTCGACGTTGACCTTGGCCCCGCGGCCGACGTCGCTCTTGCCGTAGTTGGCACCGCTCGCGAGGATGGCGGGCAGCACGCCGACCACCTGCGCATCGACGAGGAAGAAGTTGATGAACCCCGGCCCCGCGATTTCGGTCTTCCGCACCAGACCCGGCGGCAGTTCCAGCGCGGCAACGAGCTGCTCGGCAATCGCGCGCGGCTTTTGACCGAGCGTCTTGGCGAGCGTCAAGGCGAGGTTCGTGGCGACGTCGCCGTGTGTGGCGTCGCGGGGACGCTCGAGCACGACCTCGACGCCTGCCGCGCCAAGCTGGGACGCGGCACGTGTCAGCGCCGCGCGGAGTGTGTCATGAGCCTTCACTTGTCGGAGCTTGAGTCTTTCTTCGGTTTCGGCTTCGACTCGGCGGGCTTGTCGACCTTCTCGGTCTTCTCGACCTGCTCGGCCTTCCCGGCCTTATCGGCCTGCTCGCCCTTGCCCGGTTTCTCGCTCGGCCGCTTGTAGTCAGTATGGTAGAAGCCCGAGCCCTTGAAGACGATGCCCGCTCCGCCCGAGATCAGCCGCTCGGCGCGCTTGCCGCAGATCGGACACTTCGCGGTGCGCTTGCTCGTGATGCGGGGGAAGGTTTTCTCAAACAGGTGCCCGTTTGGACACTTGTATTCGTAGGTGGGCATCGCACAACATCTTACCGGGCCCGGCCGGACAGGTCAATCGGCCTTCGGCTTGCGCACGAACTGCAGGGCGCCTGAGGGGCACCTCATCACCTGCGCGGCGACGACATCGGGCGGCTGCAGCTCGGGACGGACCCAGCGCTTCCGCTTGACATCGAAGACATCGGGCAGACCGCCGATGCACACCCCCGAGTGGATGCACGCATCGGGGTCGAACGTGACCGTGATCTCCGGCGCTTCGTACGTCTGGCGGCGCTTCGTCATGATTACCCGAACTCCTCCTATCGCTGGTTGGCGCGATGGTTCCGGAAGATCATAGCTCGTGCGCTGGCGGTTTCCCATCGGGCCCGACCTGGATTTCCGAGCGCTTCCCCTTCGTCGTCACGTGCGCTTCGTACCCGACCAGTTGCTCTTGCTTCGTGATGGACTCGATTTTGGTGATACTGCCCCGGCCCGCGCCCGCCCGGAGGCCCGCCTGCACCGCCGCAGGGAGTGCGCTCAGCTGGACTTGCTCTTCCACTTCAACGACGGCGCCGGTCGAGTCGATCATAATGTCTTTGCTGTGGCCGTTCACCGTCAGCTCGGCTTCATAGAGGGTCTGACCGTTCTCCTGTTCTTGAGCGAAGCCGCGCACCTTCGCCCCCTGGCTCTGCGCCGTCACGGTGCGCGCGACCGCGGGCGGCAGCTGCCTGCGCGTGATCTTCCGTTCCTGAGCCGCGGCCGTGCCCGTGGCGATGAGGGTGGCGAGCACGACGGCGCTCAATCGCAGCATGATCATGGCGTTCCTCCTCTGACGAATCGTTATCGCGGGGTCTTGTTTTAGTCTAGTATTTGCCGGATTTCAGCTTACGGATCATTTCTTCACGTCCACGAGTGCGGCGACGAGCGCCACTAAGGTAGCAGCCTCGAACGGCTTCTCCAGAAAGCGATCAGCCCCGAGCGCGAGAGCGTGCCCTTTGACGTCCATGGCGCCGACACTCTTCGCGCCGGAAATGGCGACAATTCTTGCCTGCGGCCACCGGCGCCGCATGCGATCAATCGTCTGCAGTCCCCCCTGCCCGGGCATGAAGATGTCCACCACGACGACGTCCGTGGGGCTGCGCTCGAAGGTGCTGATCCCCAGGTCACCGCTCGATGCTTGCTGCACGACGTAGCCGGCATGCTCGAGGTGCTTCGCGAGCGATTCTCGGAACGAGACGTCGTCGTCGATGATCAAGACGCGTGGCGGCATCGAATCCAATCTATTGCGCCGCCTAGATCGGATGTAGCCCCCATCGCCCGCGGAACTAATGACAGCGGTCTCGATCGCGCCGGCCACTCACGTCGTCGCTGCGGCGCTGACCGGGCGCACTGAGGAGCAGTCCTCCTCACGTGTGCCCGTCAGCGTTACGGCCTCACACCCCGAACTGGCTCAAGTGGTAATCGAGGTGCTTGTGCTGCAGTACACCCCAGCTTCGCCCTGAGATTTTTCCAAAGACCCGACTTGCGGGCCACTGCGCCGTCGGACTGCGCGCGGAGAAGCGGCGAATCAGATCGCGCAAGCGGGTCACGTCCGCCTGCCAGGTCGTGGGACGCGTGGCCAGAAACTCCGGCGGGCTCCGGCCCTTCCCCTTGGGCCATGGCAGCACGTGGATCATGAGCCAGTTCAGGGGCGCGCGCGCCAGCGGGCCGGTGGGCGGTCCGGCCTCGAGCTCGCCCAGACCTTGGCGCAGCCCGCAGCTGACGTGGCAGACCATCTCGGCCGCGGAGAAGCGGCCCCAGCGCGGCCCGCGATCGGGCGCGAGGCCGTCAATGCGTTGCAGGATTGAATCGCGGGTTTTGGCGTCGAAGAGTGAAGGCATAGAATCAATCCCCGGCGAGCAGCCTGGCCACGCGCAGCTCCGCCCACTCCACTGCACGAGCCTCGATGACATTGCGAACCTGACGCTCTCGGCGGGTCAACGGCGAGCCGCCGGTCTTGACCTCGAGAAAGACGACCCGGCGTACCTGGCCCTCGGCCAGGCCGTCGAAGACGACGAGGTCGACCGGGCTGCCGAGAAACCGCGCGTCCTTGGGATTATAGCCGAAGTCGGGCAGGTAGGGGATCAGCTGTTCGTGCACCTTCCCAGTCGTCACGGCCAGGCTGCGCTGCACCGCGTCTTCCCGGATCGCGGCCGTATAGCGCGCTCTCCACACCAGGAAATACAACCAGGCAATGACAACGCCGATCGCGATGCCGATGAGCAGGTCGAACCGCATAGCGGACATGGAGCTCCGAGGAGGTCCCTCCCCCAATCTACGTTACATTCGGGTCGTGCCTCCCCCCTCTACCCGTCCACTCGCCGCGCCCGGCGAGCGGCTGCGCGTCGCGTGGCGCCGACTCGCCCGTTGGCCGGGCGGCAAGACGCTGTTCAGCCTGCTCGTGGGCCGGATGACCCCCTATTCGGGGACGATCGGCGCTCGGGTGGAGGAGTTGGCGCCGGGCTGGTGCCGTGTGGCCCTGCGCGACCGCCGCCACGTGCGCAATCATCTCGCGTCGGTGCACGCGATGGCGCTCGCCAATCTGGCGGAGCTCACGAGCGGGCTCGCGGTACTCGTGGGGCTGCCACCCGGCGTGCAGGGCATCGTCACCGGGTTTTCGATCTCCTATGAAAAGAAGGCGCGCGGCCGCCTGTTGGCCGAGTGCCGGGTGAGCGGGCTGGAGGTGACCGCCGAGCGGGAGCAAGACGCCGCGGTGACGATCACCGATGCCCAGGGCGACGTCGTGGCGCGAGCCACCGCCCGCTGGCGCCTCCGCCCTCCGCGGGGATGAGCCTGCTCGATACCCCGCTTACCCGGCAGCTCGGCATCGAGGTGCCGCTGATCTGCGGCGCGATGTATCCCTGCTCGAATCCCGAGCTCGTGGCAGCCGTCTCGGCCGCCGGCGGCATCGGGGTGGTCCAGCCGCTGTCCATGATCTACGTCTACGGCCACGACTTCCGCGCAGGCCTGCGCATGATCCGCGGCCTCACGGACAAGCCGATCGGCATGAACGTCCTGATCGAGCGCAGCTCGAAGCTCTACCTCGATCGCATGCGGCGCTGGGTCGATGTCGCGGTCGAGGAGGGCGTGCGGTTCTTCGTCACCTCGCTCGGCAATCCGCGCTGGGTGGTCGAGCGCGTCGCGCCCGCGGGCGGCGTGGTCTACCACGACGTAACGGAGCGGAAGTGGGCCGAGAAGGGACTGGCAGGCGGGGTGCACGGGCTCATCGCGGTGAACGACCGGGCGGGCGGGCACGCCGGGCCGCGGAGCGCCCAGCAGCTCTACGAGGACCTGGCGGATCTCGGCGTTCCCCTCGTGTGCGCGGGCGGGATCGGGGAGGAAGCGGGCTTCGTGGCTGCCCTGCGGATGGGGTACGCCGGAGTCCAGCTCGGCACACGGTTCATTGCGACCAACGAGTGCCGCGCGCACCCCGATTACAAGCAGGCCATCGTCGCGGCGACGGAGGCGGACATCGTGCTCACCGAGCGCGTGACGGGGGTGCCCCTGGCCGTCATCCGTACACCCTATGTCGAGCGGATTGGCACCAAGGCCGGGCCGATCGCCCGGTGGCTGTTGCGCGGCCGGAGGACCAAGCATTGGATGCGCACGATGTACGCCCTGCGCTCGGCGTGGCAGCTGAAGCGCGCCTCGCTGGCGGGTGGCGCCGGCGAGGCGAGCTCGAAGGACTACTGGCAGGCGGGCAAGAGCGTCGCGGGAATCCGGTCGGTCGAGCCGGCCGCGGCGATCGTGCGCCGATTCGCCGCGGCGCTCAGGAACGCTAAGTCCTAGACGGCAGCGTAAAGCGAATCGTGGTCCCGCGACCCTCCTCGCTTTCGGCTTGGACCGTCCCGCCGTGGGCCTCGACAAAAGTCTTGACGATCGCGAGGCCGAGGCCTGTGCTCCCGGCCTTGTCAGGGTCACCCTCGCCCTTCTCGAACACTTTGTCGAGGAGGTCACGCGGTATCCCCGTACCGTTATCGCTCACCCAGCACTCGATCATGCCGTCCGCTTCGTGTTCCTGCGCACCGATGCGGACTTCACCTCGTGGGCTATACTTAATCGCGTTGCCAATGAGGTTTTGGAAGATTCGTTTTAGTAGGCCGGCATCGGCGAACACCACCAGATCATCAGGCACCATATTGACGAGGTGAGTACTCGCGGTTCCTGCTATGAGGTGACTATCCTGAATGAGGGCTTCGACGAGGGGCCAGAGGTCAAAGGAGCGCCGTTCGAGCTTGATGTCGCCTTTTGGTTCAAGGTTACTGTTCTCTTCCAGCACCTTTCCCACTAATGCCTCGAGCCGCTGCACGTTACGGTGAAGCGCTTTGATCATATGGGCACTGTCGACGTTGCCACTCTGCGTTGGGAGCGTCCGCTCTACCACGCTCGCCGCCAGGGAAATGGCCTGGAGGGGAGTGCGGAGATCGTGTGCCACAAAGGCGAGATACTCGTCCCGGCGGCTTTGGAGTTCCGACGCGCGCTGCGTCGCATAGGCCTCTACGGCCAGGCCGATTGCCCCATCCAAAACCCGGTTGAGAATGTGAAAGGCCTTGCCTCCGAGACTTGAGCCATTCGTCTCGGCGAGGTCGTGAACGCACCCGCGCAAGATGTTGTACTCGGCAACCACTTCCCCAATGTCGAAGCCGTCTTGCAGGCGCTGCGCTCCGTGCGCCGGGGCGGTCCCCTCCCGAAGAGCTTCCGCAATCGTCTCATCGGACTTCGCGTCGAGCGCTTCAGCCACCTCCTCGAGCAATGCGGGAATGTGATCGTTGAGGGTTGGGGTATCGAGATGCTGGGCTGAAGGAAGCTCCCTCACTTCCTTGCGCCACCGGGCGAGCAACAGGGCGCGGTCCCGGCGGATGAGCTTAGCGAGTTTGCCGAGCGCGCCCTTGGGGTCTCCGCGGCCTGCCCGCTCGGGGACGCGTTCGCGATTGAAGCGCGCCGCCTCGCCGGCGGGTGTGCCAGATTCGGTGGTTGACATCTTGCGGTCAGTCACAGATGGGAATGATCACGGCAAACCGCAGGGAGGACTATCGGCCAAACGTGTTAGCCATTTGAGCGCCATGGGCGCGGTCGAGCCGGCCGCGGAGATCGTGCGCCGATTCGCCGCGGCGGCGCGGACGCGGTGACGCGGCGTCGCCTCCTCGCCCGTTATCTGGGTTGAAGCACCGGCATGGCGGGTTGGCCGAGTAACTGGCTGATCAGCGTCAGCAGCTCATTGTCATTCCACGGCTTCTGCACAAACGCCTTGGCCCCCGCCTTGAGCGCACGTTCCTTGTTCCCCTGAATGTCCCGGGCCGACACCACGACAATTGGGATCAGACCGAGCTGCGTATTCGTGCGCAGCCTGTCCAAAACGACGAAGCCGTCACCCGCGGGTAGACCAAGATCGAGAATGATCAGATCCGGCTGTTGCTTACGAGCTTCGCTTACCGCGGAGATCGAATCGGCGGCGAAGAACGTGTCGTAATGGTAGGCCGTGAGAAGGACCTTGTACCCGAGACGCACGTCGGCGTCATCCTCAACGATGAGAATTTTTTGTTTGCTCATGATGCAACCTCGGACATGACTCGAGAGTTGATCGAGTCTTCGAGACGGGTAGCCATACTGGTCACGATCGTTTCCACGGATGCACCCGCATCTCGGGGAAGGGGTGGCAGCATGCTGAAGGAAACCGCAAGAGTCGCGCCCGAATGCTGCAGGCGGGGAAGCCGCTGAAATTGGTCACGAATTCTGTTGACGAGTACGGACGCGCCTTTTGCATCCGCAAACGCCGCGACAAAGAAGTGTTCTTCCTCCGCAGCGGAGTGCATCGCCGGCAAGAGCACGTCCAGATCAGGCAGCAAACACCGTTGCAGAAGGCTGCGGGCTTCGTGGGACCACTCCTCTTGAGATTCCTTGGAAGACCAGGCGTCTCGCCATCTCGTCTCCACGCTGATGAGGGCCGTCGATTCCCCCGGCCACTGGCCGTTCTTGAGGAGCGGAGCGAGCACGCTGTCGAGGGAAAAGACAGGTAGCGTAAACGAGAAAGTCGTGCCCTGTTGCGGCTGGCGGTTGACCCAGATGCGACCGCCTTGTCGTTTCACCAACTCATTGCAGATGTACAAGCCCAGTCCCAGACCCTTGCGGCTGGCCTGGTTGGGCTCCTGGTAGAGACGTTCAAAGATTTTCTCGACCATCTCCGGGCTGATCCCGCATCCGGTATCGGACACTTCGAGAAGCAGGAACCGGGGATCGTCCGGCAGGAGCTGCGCCTGCAGTGTGGCGGTACCGCCGTCGGCGTTGAACTTGATGGCGTTGTCGAGCAGGATGATCAGGATCTGTCGGAGACGGGTCGGGTCGGCGTGGGCGGGCGGCAGGTCCGGCGGTAGATCGTACGACAGCGAAACCCCTTTGGCGCGGGCGGCGCCCTGCAGGGTGTTGAAGCTGTCCGTCACCGCACTTGCCACAGACACGCTTTCAGGTTCTACCGTGAGCTTGCCGGTTTCCAGACGCGTGACCTCGAGCAAGTCATCAATCATCGATTGCAGCTGCCCGATATTCTTGAGAACGATCTGCTGATACTGGTTCTGCTCTTTATTCAACTCGCCCGCCAATCCCCCCAACAGAATCGTGGTGAATTGTTTGATGGCAGTGAGGGGCGAGCGCAGCTCGTGCGAGACATGCGACAAGAATTCATCCTTGAACCGCAGCTGGTCTGCCGTCGCCAGCGACAGGCGTTCGGTCAGCACGAGACGCTCCGCGGCCTGCTGCTCGAGGGTCTTCGCGCGGGCGAGCAGGTCGGCCGTGCGCGCGACCACCTCGGCTTCGAGCAGCTGACTGTACTGGTCGTAGTGGTCGCCGTAGGCCTTGAGCCGTAGCAGGTTCCGCACCCGGACGCACAGTTCGGCGCGATCGACGGGCTTGCTGAGAAAGTCCTCGGCTCCGGCACTCAACCCCAGCATCCTGCCAGTGCGATCGTCCAGGACCGTGACCATGATGAGCGGAATGTGATCGGTGGCGGGGTTGCCCTTGAGCTGGGCCGCCACCTGATAACCGTCCATCCCCGGCATCATGACGTCGAGCAAGATGAGGTCGGGTGGTTGCTGTGCCACCATGGCGAGCGCTTCCTCGCCGCTGGCGGCCGTCTGCAGGAGATAGCCTTCCGGCCCGAGCATGACTTCCATCAACCGCCTCTGATGACGCTCGTCGTCAATGACCAGAATGCGGGCTTGGTGGTCGGCGACGTCGGGGCGGGGGTTCATGTGCGGACGAGCTGAAGGTGAGCCGCGATCGTCGCCAGGAATTCCTGATACTTCATCGGCTTGGCGATGTAGCCATCACACCCCGCGGCGCGAATGCGCTCCTCGTCGCCCTTCATTGCCAGGGCGGTGAGTGCGATCACCGGAATGGCGCGCGTCGCCTCGTCCCACTTGAGCAGTGCAGTCGCTTGCAGGCCGTCCATGCCGGGAAGCTGGATGTCCATCAGGATCAGATCGGGTTTCCCGTCGCGGGCCAATGTCAGCCCGGCCTCCGCGTCGGCGGCGCTGAAGACGGTATGGCCCGCCGACTGCAGCAGGAACGTCGCCAACGTCATGTTGGCGAGGTTGTCTTCGACCACCAGGATTCGTGCCATGTCAGACGGCCACTGCCGGGCGCCCCGACATGGCCCGCCGGACTTCGGCCGTAAAGCGGTCGGGGTCGAAGTCGGCCTTTTCCATGATCGTCGTCACGTGGCCCTGCAGCTTGGCGCGATCCTGGGCCGTAATCTGCTTGTTGGTGACCACCAGGATCGGAATGCTCGCCGTGGCGGGATCTTCGTTGAGCGCCGCCACCACGTCGAAGCCGTTCACCTCCGGCATCAACAGATCGAGCACGATCAGGTCCGGCAGCTCCTGCCGCGCGACATCGATCCCCTCGCGGCCGCTGTACGCGCGCAGTACGGTACTGGCCAAACCCAGGATGCGGACGGCGAACAGCTCCACCGCGTTGGGATCGTCATCGACGACCAGGACTTTCAGCGTGTGTCCCTCGGAGAGGGGGAACAGACCCAAATCCACGAGCGACTCGTACAGCTCCTGCCGGGATATCGGCTTTTGTATCACCGCCGCGGCGCCGAGCGCGAAGCCCTTGCTGCGATCCGCCACGATCGAAATGATCACGACCGGGATGCGCCGCAGCGCCGGCACCTGCTTGAGACGACTCAGGAACTCCCAGCCGTCCATCTTGGGCAGCATGATGTCCAGGGTGATCAGCGCCAGCGGCTGCCGCGCCGCGAGCACCAGCGCCTCCTCGGCGGAAGCGGCGCGCAGTACCGTGAAGCCCTCCGTTTCGAGCTGCAAGCGGATCAGCTCAGCGGACTTGTCGTCGTCTTCGACCACCAGGGCCGTGCGCACGCCGACCGGCGCCTGGATCCGTGGGCCGGTCGCTATGTGGACAGACGCCGGAAGAGCCCCTTGCTCCACCGCTCGGAACGGCAGCCAGACCGTGAAGCACGAACCCTCGCCCACCGCACTCTCCACCGCCACCGTCCCACCGTGCAGCTCGGCGAGGAGTTTCACCATGGCCAATCCGAGTCCGGTGCCCTCGAATTTTCGCGACAGGCCGCTGTCGATCTGACTGAACGGCCTGAACAGGTCCTCCATCCCCTCCGGCGAGATGCCGATGCCCTCGTCGGTGACGCTGATCATGAGGAATTCCGCGAACTCGTTGTCGGCCAAGGGCAAACTCCGGCCCGTCCAGGAGCGGCACGGCTGGCCGACGGCGGCGCGCGCGACGCGGGACGCGCGCAGCGCCACTTTGCCACCCTCGACGGCGAACTTGACCGCGTTGGATAACAGGTTGTACACGATCTGTTTGACCTTGCGCGTGTCGGCCTGCAGCCAACCCAGGTCCTCGGCGGCGTCCACCGCGAGACGGATGTGGCGGGTCGCGGCTTTCTCCCTGATGATGGACAGGCTGTTCGCGAACAACGCCGTCACCTCCACCGGCTCGAGGTCCAGGACCATCTTGCCGGCTTCCACCTTGGACAAGTCGAGGATGTCGTTGATCAAGGACAGGAGATGCTTACCGCTGCTGAAGATGTCCCCGATGAACCCGCGCTGTTGAGCGGTCAGCTCGCCCATCAGGCCGTCCTTGAGCACTTCGGAGAAGCCGATGATGGCATTCAGCGGCGTCCGCAACTCGTGGGACATGTTGGCGAGGAATTCGGACTTCATCCGGCTCGCGTGCTCGAGCTCGACGTTTTTCTGCTCGAGCTTCCGCGCCGTATTGTCGGTGCCGATCAACAGATAGCCGATGATGGCGTCCTGCGCGTCGCGCAGCGCGGTCACGGACACGACCGCCGGGAAGCGGGTCCCATCGTTGCGGATGTAGGTCAGCTCGTAGATGTCTTCGATCCCCCGCGACGCCTTGAATACCAGGGCTTCGAAGCCCGGGGCAATCGGGGTGGCGAACTCGCGGCTCAACGCCGTGGCGCGGGCAATCACTTCCTGCGGATCGGAAATGTCGGCCGGCGTGATCTTGTTCATCACCTCGGCGGCCGTGTAGCCGAGCATCCGTTCGGCGCCGACGTTGAAGATCTGGATCACGCCCTTCGCGTCGGTGGCGATGCTCGAAAAGTTGGCGCTGTTGAAGATCGCCCGCTGTAGGGCCCCCGCCTTGAGCAGCGCCTCTTCCGCCTGCTAGAT
>Ga0209220_1000344_pt1 | contig 17274 bp, 13 predicted proteins | sample BlaSpr_A8_OM3_M3_FD_187984 | JGI IMG/M metagenome (GOLD analysis project Ga0209220, IMG submission 187984) | Forest soil microbial communities from Thunder Bay, Ontario, Canada - Black Spruce, Ontario site 2_A8_OM3_M3 (SPAdes) (version 2) | ecosystem: Environmental > Terrestrial > Soil > Boreal... | reverse complement strand
GGCCCCCGGGGGGGGGGGCGACGACCAGACGACCGGCGAACCGGCGGGCGCAGGTGCCGGAGCTGGCGGAGACGCTCCGAAGCAGGAGAACGTGGTGGACGCAGACTACGAAATCGTGGACGACGACAAATCCAAGAAGTCATAAAGGAGGAGCAAAGATGTCGGTGAAGACGAGAGACTGGTTAAAATTTGGGGTGCTGGTGGCGATGGCGTTTGTGTTCGGACTGGCCTTCGCCTCGGCGTTCAAGCTGCCCACACGCAGCGAGGCGGCAGTGCGCGGATCGGTGCTGCAGCAGAACGCGCATCCTGTTCCCCAGGCGAAGATCGCCGCGGACCTGGGTGATGCGTTTGCGTCCGTCGCCGAGCACGTGAAGCCGGCGGTGGTGTTCATAAAGTCCGAGCGACGCGAGCGGGCGACCGCACGCCGCCTGCCCCCGGGCTTCGATGATTTCTTCCAGGTCCCGCGCCGGCCTCAGGTCGAGCAGGGCTCCGGGTCCGGCTTCATCGTATCAGCCGACGGCTACATCCTCACGAACAACCACGTGGTCCAGGGAGCGGACCGCGTGACCGTCCGGCTGTACGACAACCGCGAGTTCACGGCTAAGACGGTCGGCACCGACCCCACGACCGACGTCGCGGTGATCAAGATTCAGACGACCGGTCTCCCAACCGTCAGTCTGGGCGATGCTGATTCGACGCGTATCGGCAATTGGGTGCTGGCGATCGGCAATCCGCTCGGCGAGGCCTTCACCTTCACGGTGACCGCCGGCATCGTCAGCGCCAAGGGGCGGCTGCTGTCCGGGCTGACCCAGAACCGCTACGCCATTCAAGATTTCATTCAGACCGACGCGGCCATCAACCCCGGAAACTCGGGCGGGCCGCTCGTCAACGTGCGCGGCGAGGTCATCGGCATCAATTCGGCCATCGCCAGTGAGACCGGATACTATGCCGGGTACGGGTTTGCCATCCCGATCAACCTCGCCCGCACCGTGATGAACCAGCTGATCGCGACCGGCCACGTCGAGCGCGCGGTCATGGGCATTTCGATCCGCCCCATTACGCCCGAGGATGCCGAGAACGCCAAGCTGCCGGACATCCGCGGTGTGGTCGTCAATGACTTCACGCCGGCCGAGGACTCGCCCGCCAAGCGCGCAGGACTGCAAGAGGGCGACGTCATCGTGGCGGTGGACGGTACCCCGATCGAATCGGTGGCGCAGCTGCAGCAGCGGGTCGGGTTCAAGAAGCCCGGCGAGACAGTGCAAGTGACCGTGGTGCGCCAGGGTGGCGTGCGGAAAACGATCACCGTGAAGCTCACCGCGGCCCCCAGCGATTCTGAAGAGGTGGCCAAGGCCGACGATGCCGCCTCGCGGCGAGACGCCGCGCCGACCGAGGAATCGCTGGGCATCACCGTGGAGCCGCTGACGCAGGAAGACGCGCGCGACCCGCAGCTGCGGTCCGTGGCCCGTTCCGGCGGCGCGCTGGTGGTCACACAGGTGTCACCCGACGGCCCCGCCTACCAGCGGCTGGCCGATCCGCAGAGCGGCGGGCCCGACATTATTCTGAAGGTCAACGGGCATCCAACCCGCACGCGGGCCGAATTCCGTCAGGCGATGGCCAGCGTGAAGGCGGGAGAGATCGTCACGCTCGCCGTGCTGTCCCGTACGCCGGACGGCTGGCAGCAGCGCGTGGTCCGGCTGCGAGCCCGCTAGACTAAAGGCTGACGGCGCTCCGCCAGCATCACCACGGCGGTCGCCGCCAGCCAGACGACGAACAGCGCCTGGCCGTAGAAGAGATTCGGCGAGAACTCGTCGAACACGACGGCCACGGCGCCGTTCACCAGCGCCACCGCGAACGCCGCCCCCGCGAGCCAACGCGGATACACCCCGCCGTTCCGGATCGCCCAGCCAAACATGTACGCCACCAGCCCGAGCATGAACGTGGCGAGCCGCTCAGCGGCGAGGCCTGCGGGATGGAGCATGTCGTACAGGAAGACGGCGCGCGTGGCGGTGAGCGCCTTGTCCGAGGTCGCGAAGGCGCGGGCGAGATTCCAGCCGCTCCCGACCATCAGCAGGATGTTCAGCGACCACACCGAGAAGGCAAAGCCTCCCAGCAGAATGCCCGCGCGTCCCGGCGCGGAGCCCGCCGTGTCCCCGTGCCGCAGCGACACCCCGATCAGGCCGGCGTACATCAACGCCAGGCCGAACAGCAGCGACCAGTGGATCGCGCGCCAGCCGCTCGTCTGCGCGACGGTCTCGAGCTGTGTGGCTCCGTCGCCGACGAGCATGGGATGCAGCAATCCGGCGATGCCGAACAACAGGGCACCCATCAAGAGGCAGAGCCCGTAGAAGATGGGACGGCGCGTCACGGTCATGGGGCCCGCTCCCGGGTCCGGAGTCGGCCCTAATCTAGCACGCACTCGGCGTGGCGATATATTGAGCGGCCATGGATCTCAATCGCATTCTGCGTGAAGGCTTCATCGCCGGCTGCATCGGCGCAGCGGCGGTGGCGATCTGGTTCCTCGTCGTGGATGCGATCAACGGCCAGGCGCTGTTCACCCCGGCGATGCTCGGAAGCGCGGTGTTCTGGGGCGCGCATGACTCCGCGTCGGTCGTGATCGAGCCGGCCCGCATCTTCGGGTACACGATGATCCACGTCTCCGCGTTCGTCGTGGTGGGCTGTGTCGCCGCCGCGCTCGCCGCTGAGGTGGAGTACGCCCCGTCCACCCTCTTTCTCGTCATCGTCGGATTCTGCTTCTTCGAGGTAGGGTTCTATATCCTCGTCGCGCTGCTCGCCAAGCCGCTGCTAGGCTATCTCGCGTGGTGGAACGTCGCGATCGGCAACTGCCTCGCGGCCGTCGCCATGGGCTACTACCTGTGGCGGGAGCATCCTAGGATCGGGGAAGAGCTGCGCCGCCATCCGCTGGGAGAGACCCAGGACGGGGAGTAGCGCCGTACGCTTCCAGAGGCACCGCTTCGTCCACATCGGCACGATGCTCGCGGCGTGAATACCGGAACCACACGACCGTCACCACCACCCACAACATCAATCCTCCACCCACCCACATCAGCAGTCCCCCGATCTTCTGATCGTCCTGCGCGGACCACGACCACACACGCGGGGCGGCGGCGTAAAACGGATAGAGGACCGTATCGGGCAGCGTGATCAGCGCCCCAGTGATGGACATCGGAATCCCGAGCAGAAACAGGTACAGCATCTGCCCCAGGTAGGGCACCCGCGGCAGCTCGGGAACGGGCGAGAGAATCGGCCACCACATCAACACCGCGGTAGCAAGGAAAATGAGGTGTTGGAGGATATGGAGGTTGTGATGGCGGAGCGCTGCCTCGTAAAACGCCGGCACATGCCAGAGGACGATCGGCGCCGTGAACAAGGCGGCGGCCGGCAGCGGTCGAGTCACCACGCGTCCCAGCGCGCTGACCCAACGGGGCCTGAGCAGCGCCCGCGCCACCCACGCGGGCGTGCCGTAGAGTAGCAGCGGCGGGAACAACAGCGTGAGGAGCAGATGCTGCGCCATGTGCGCGCTGAACAGGTAGGAATCCGAGAGGTTGTGCAGCGGCCCGTTCAGCGCGGCGAAGATGACGAGCACCGCCCCGGCAAAGGCTGCGACCTTGCGCCGCGGCGCCTGGAGGCCTCCCAAATACACGTAGAGCCCGCCCAAGAGGACGAGCCCGATCACGACGGTGGGATGCAGGTCCCAGGAACTCCAGGTGTTCACATCCCGGCCCGCAGGCGCACCGCTCCGAAGAAGAGGAACAGCAGGCCGATCACGACGACCAGCGCGAGAAGGAGCGGCCCCCCAAACAGGAACATGAAGAAGCGGTTGTCGAACTTGAGATGCATGTAGAACATCACCACCAGCGTGAACTTGAGCGCCGACAGGGCGAGCAGCAGCGGCACGAGGACGCCCTGGAAGGCGGGCACGTAGAATATTCCCACCTCGATAAACGTCACGATGACGAGGATCGCCGCGACCCGCAGGTACGTCCCCGTCGTCGCGTGGACTTCCCCTGCCCGCCCCTGCTCGCTCATCATCGAGCTCCGTTCATTGAATCAGGTATACGACCGTGAAGATCACGATCCACACGACGTCCACGAAGTGCCAGTACAGTCCGGTGATCTCGACCGTCAGCGCCTGGCCTGGTCCCAGCTTTCCCCGCAGGGCCTGCACCCAGAGCGTCAGCAGCCAGATCACTCCCACCGTCACGTGCGTCCCGTGCGTCCCCGTCAGGACGTAGAACGTCGAGCCGAACAGATTGGTCGTGAGACCTAGCCCTTCGTGCATGAAGTGGCTGAACTCCCACACCTGCCCGCCCAGGAACACGAGGCCGAGGAAAGCGGTGACGAAGAGCCAGGTCTTGCCCTGCTTCATGTCGCCGCGCTGGATCGCGGCCAAGGCCAGCACCATCGCGAGGCTCGACATCAGCAGGTCGAAGGTGCTGAACGACGTGAACGGGATGTTCAGGATCTCGTGGGGGTACGGCCCCACGAGGCTCTTCCCTTTGTAGATCAGGTACGTCGAGATCAGCGATCCAAACAGGAGGCACTCCGAGCCGATGAAGGCCCAGAACGCCATCTTGCGGCTGTCGAGTCCCATGCTGGTCGCGTGCGCTTGGCTCATCTCAGACCTCAAACGGCTCGTAGGCCCAGCGATAGATCCCGGTGATCACGACCGCCACGCCGACCAGCACCAGCCACACCTGATGTGACAGCGCGCCGATAGCCATCACGGGGAGTCCAAACGCGGTGAACATCGGCCACCACGAGCCGCCCGGAACATGGATCGGTGCCGGAGGGGTTAGCGGCAGCGGCGCCATGGGCGCCTGGCGTTCCGTTCGCCACAGCGGAAGGCGGCTCGCAACCTGCGGAATGACCGTGAAATTGTAGACCGGCGGGGGCGACGGAATCGCCCACTCGAGCGTCGCGCCTCCCCATGGGTCGTTGCCGGCCGGCGCGCCGTGACGACGGGTGCGGAGCAGGTTCACGAAGAAGACCAACGTCGCCGCGCCGATCAGGAACGCGCCGATCGTCGAGACGACGTTGAAGCCGGTGACCCCGAGCTCCGCGCCATAGGTGTAGATCCGGCGCGGCATGCCGAGCAGTCCGCTGAAGTGCATCGGGAAGAACGCCAGGTTCATGCCCACGAACGTCAGCCAGAAGTGCCACTTCCCCAGCGTCTCGGAGAGCTGCCGGCCAGTCATCTTGGGCCACCAGTAGTACATGCCGGCGAACAGGCCGAGCATCGTGCCGCCGAACAACACGTAGTGGATGTGCGCCACGACGTAGTATGTGTCGGTCTGCTGGAGATCGGCCGGCGGCGATCCGTGCGAGACGCCCGAGAGGCCGCCGATGATGAACATGCTCACGAAGCCGAGGGCGAACAGCATCGCGGTCGGGAAGCGGAGCTGCCCGCCCCAGAGCGTGGCGATCCAGTTGAAGATCTTCACGCCCGTGGGGACTGCGATCAGCATCGTCGTCGCGGAGAACACCGAATCGGCAATGGGGCCGAGGCCCGCGGCGAACATGTGGTGGCTCCACACGCCCCACCCCATGAAGCCGATCAGCACGCCCGAGTACACGACCACCGTGTAGCCGAACAAGGGCTTGCGCGAGAACGTGGGCAGCACCTCCGACACGATCCCCATCGCCGGGAGAATGAGGATGTAGACCTCGGGGTGGCCGAACAGCCAGAAGAGGTGCTGCCACAGAATCGGATCGCCGCCGCCGGCGGGGATGAAGAAATGGGTGCCGAAGAAGCGGTCGAACATCAGCAGCACCAGTGCCACGGTGATTACGGGAAACGCGGTGATCACGAGGAACTGCGTGACCAGCGTCATCCAGCTGAAGGCCGGGAGCCGCAACATCTTCATCCCCGGCGCCCGCATGTTCAGAATGGTGACGATAAAGTTGAAACCGGCCGCGAGCGACGCGATGCCGAGGATCTGGAGGCCGAGCAGCCAGAAGTCGATGTTCGGGCCGGGGGAGAACTGTTTCGACGTCAGATTGGCGTAGCCGAACCAGCCGCCGTCGGGCGCGACGGACAGCCGGTCGGCACCGAACAGCGGCCCGGCCAGAAAGCTCGCATTGATGAACAGCCCGCCCAGCAGGAACACCCAGTAGCTGAACGCGTTCAGCCGCGGGAACGCTACGTCGCGGGCGCCGATCTGCAGCGGGATGATGAAATTGAAGAACGCGGCCGACAGCGGCATCAGCGCCAGGAACACCATCGTGGTGCCGTGCATCGTGAACATCTGATTGTAGAACTCGGCGCTCACACCGATGCCTTCCGGCTTCGCCAGCTGCGCGCGGATCACCAGCGCCTCGAGGCCCCCGAGCAGGAAGAACCCGAAGGCGGTCCAGAAGTACAGGAGCCCGATGCGCTTGTGGTCGGTGGTCGTCAGCCAGCTCTTCATCGCAAGCTCTGGAGGTAGGCGACGACTGCCGTCAGGTCGGCGTCGGACAGGACCTGGGGGGGCATCTGGGCCCCGGGCTTCAGCGACGGGGCGTTCGTGATCCAGCGGCGGAGGGACTCGGCCGTATTGGGGAACAGCCCACCCGCGATCGTCGTGCGGCCCCCCACGTGGGTCAGATCAGGTGCGATCGTCCCGCGGGACACCCCGGCGATCGTGTGGCATGCGATGCACGCACTGCGAGCGAACACCTGCCGGCCATGCTCGGCGGGCGAGCCCCGCGGAGCCGGACTTGGCGCGATACGCTGTTGGGCGACCCAGGCGTCGAACGCGGTATCGGCTTGCACGAACACGCGCAACCGCATGTTGGCGTGCGACGCGCCGCAAAATTCGGCGCACTGGCCCCAGAATTCACCGGTCGAATCGGGACGGAACGCGATGCGGTTGGTGCGCCCCTGCGTCAGGTCCCGCTTTCCGCCCAGGCCGGGCACCCAGAAGCTGTGGATCACGTCCGCCGAGGTCATGTCGAGCTGCACCGGCGTGCCCACCGGCAGGTGCAGCTCGTTCACCGCCGTAATGCCGAGCGCCGGATAGCGGTACTCCCACCACCACTGATGCCCGACGACCTCGACGCGCAGCGCGCCCTCCGGGGCGTGGCCGGCGGTGGCGAAGATCGTGCGCATGGTGGGCACCGCGATGAAGACGAGAATCAGCGCCGGGGCGAGCGTCCACCCGATCTCGAGGGCGGTGTGCCCGTGCGTCGGCTTGGGCTCGCGGCCGCCCGCGCGGGCACGGTAGCGCACGATCGCGAACAGCAGCAGGCCTTCGACGATAACGAACACCACCACCGCCCACCAGAAAATGCTCGTGAACAGCGAGTCGATCGCGGCGCTGAAATCGGATTTCGGGGCGAGCGTGCTCTGAGGAAATGATCCGCCGCATCCGGCGAGGGCGAGCAGCAGTGCGACGAGCAGCAGAGGCACGGCGTCAAAGTAGACGGACCCCTGCGACACGTCAACGCGTTATCTTTGGCGCCCATGGCCGAATTGTCCGATCGGTTGCAAGCCGTCCTCGGGACGGCGTATCAAATCGAAAAGGAGCTGGGCGGCGGAGGGATGAGCCGTGTCTTCGTCGCCGTTGACACGCGGCTGGCTCGCCGCGTGGTCGTGAAGGTCCTGCCGCCCGAGCTCGCGGCAGAGATCAGCGTGGACCGCTTCAACCGCGAGATCCAGCTCTCGGCCTCTCTCCAACATCCGCATATCGTGCCGCTGCTCACCGCGGGCGGCTCAGCGGACGTGCTGTACTACACGATGCCGTTCGTCGAGGGCGAGGCGCTGCGTACCCGTCTGGCGCGCGAAGGCGAGCTCCCGGTACGCGACGCCGTCAGGATTCTCAAGGACGTCGCCGACGCGCTCGCCTACGCGCACGCGCGCGGCATCGTACACCGCGACATCAAGCCCGACAACGTCCTGCTCACCGGCCATCACGCCGTCGTCGCCGATTTCGGCGTCGCGAAGGCGGTGAGCCAGGCGAAGGGGCAGAGCGGGCTCACGTCGGTGGGCGTCGCGCTCGGGACGCCGGCCTACATGGCGCCCGAACAGGCCGCCGGCGACCCAGACATCGACTATCGCGCGGACATCTACGCCCTGGGCGCGATGGCGTACGAGATGCTCACCGGCCGTACGCCATTCACGAGCCTCTCGCCCCATCAGATGCTCGCGGCGCACATCACCGAGCCGGTCGAGCCGATCACCGATCACCGGCCGACGGTGCCGCCCGCGCTCGCCGATCTCGTGATGGCTTGCCTCGCCAAGAACCCGGCCGACCGGCCCCAGAGCGCCGCCGAGATCCACCAGACCCTCGAAGCGCTGGCGACGCCGAGCGGATCGCTCGCGGCTACCTCGCCGGGCGCGACGGTGCGGCACGTGCTGCGCCGGCCCCGCAACCGCCGCGTGGCGCTCGGTCTGCTGCTCGGCGTGGTGCTTGCCGGCGGCTGGCTGGCGCTACGGCCGCGCGTGGGGGTGGCGCTGGATGCGAACCGCATCGCGATTGCGCCCTTCGACGTGCTCGGCGGCGGTGCTGAACTCGCACTGTGGCGCGAGGGCCTGGTCGACGTGCTGTCGCGCAGTCTCGATGGTGCCGGGCCGCTGCGCACGGTATCCCCAACGTTGATCGTGCGCCGCTGGCGCGGACGCGCGGATGCCGCGTCGGCGCGGGCACTCGGCCGTGTGACGAGCGCGGGCACGGTGGTCTTCGGCGGCCTCGTGCGCGCCGGTGCCGACTCGGTCCGTCTCACCGCCACGGTGCTGAGCGTTCCCGATGATGCGCCGCTCGGGGAGATCGAGCTGCGGGAGGCGTCCGACCGAATGGACCGCCTCACCGATTCCCTGACGGTCAGCGTGCTGCGTGTTCTCGGCCGCACCCGGGCGATCGGCGTCGTGCGCGGCACGCCGCTCGGATCGAAGTCGCTCGGGGCGCTCAAGGCGTTCCTGCAGGGAGAGCAGTTCCTCCGCCGTTCTGAATGGGACTCGGCGCTCGCCTACCACGAGAACGCGATCGCGCTCGACAGCGGCTTTACGCTCGCCTGGAGCCACGCGGGAATGGCGGCTGGATGGCAGCACTCCCCGGCGACCGATCCCAAATCGCGGATCTACCACCTGATGGCCGGCGGCCTGAATCATGGCCTGCCGCCGCGCGAGAGCCTACTCGTCCAGAGCGAGTCGCTCGCCGCAGTCGTCTACGCGGGACCGCAGCAGATCGGGGGGCGCTGGTGGACGTATGGACGCCGTCTCAACGCCACACTCGAAGAAGCGGTGCGCCGCTATCCCAACGACCCCGAGATCTGGTACCTCCTCGGCGACGCACGTTTCCACGCGGGCGCCCTGGCAGGGCTGCTGCCTCGCGCCGCCCTGGACGCGTTCGATCACGCGATCGCCCTTGATTCCTCGTTCACGCCGTCGTACGTCCACGCCGTTCCGTTGAGCCTCGAGCTGGACGGGACCGCCGCGGGACGGCGCTACGCCGAGGCCTTTCTTGCCGCGGGAGGTATGGGACGGTATGCCCAGAGCACCGAGCTCGTGCTGCGGCTCCTCGATTCAGCGACCCGCGATGCCGCGGTGACGTACCTCGCTGACAGCGCCGATGCCCCGCTCTTCCAGACTGTGTGGCTCGCACTCAACCGGTGGACCGACTCCGCGGAAACGGTCATCGCGCTGGCGCGCGCGCGGCAGGCGCGCGAGCAGGCCGCGGGCAAAACGACCCACTTCAGCGTATTCAGCCTACCGATCGCGCTCGCCGGCCGTGGGCACGTCCGGGAGGCAGCGTCCCATACCACGTTCCCGCCGATCCTCGGACAACTCGCGCTCGTGGGCGCCGTTTCCGCGGACAGCTCGTTGCGGCTCGCGCGCAGCTGGGCGGGGCGCCCCAGCGAGGGCGCGCTCGTTGCCGCTCCATTATTGGCAGCGCAGCGCGATACTGCTTCGCTCGCCGGCGCCGTGCGAGCCTTGGACGCCGCGGCAGGTCGCCCCCTCCCTCCCAGCGCGCCCCCGTTTGCCCGGGAGGTCTTGGGATACGTGGTGGCAGCGACGCGGGCGTACATCGCGCTCGCCCGAGGAGACAGCGCCGAGGCCTTACGTCTGTTCGAGGCGCTCCCCGATTCGGCGTGCTACGGTGCCTGTGGGATCGACGACTTGGTGCACGTCCAGCTGCTGGTTTCGCGAGGCCGGTTCGCGGAGGCGGCGGCGCGCATCGAGCGACCGGCGGTGGGGTTTGCGGCCGGCGTGTTTCCGGTCGAGGTGCTGCGTGCGCTCGAACGAGGACGCGTCAATGAACGTCTCGGGAACCGCGAACGCGCGATCGCCGGCTACACCTTCGTCATCCAGGCCTGGCGCAATCCCGACCCGGAGCTCAAACCGTACGTAGACGAAGCACGCGCCGGGCTGGCGCGCCTGGGCCGGGAGCGAAAAGACGGGAGTTGAGGCGCCTATCGGTGCGGAGGCGGGGCGCCCGGGAACCCCGTCATCTCGCGTGGCGTCTCAGTGATGGAAGACTTGGCGCCGGTCCCCTGCCCCGCCAGCGCCATCATGCCATTGTCCTTCGTCACCGCTTTCACCAGCGGGAAGGCCAGGGTCGGCTGTAGCCACACTTCCATACCGGTCTGCGGATGACGCAAATGCAGAGCGCGGAATGTGCCCGCCGGCACGCTCACCTGCTCCCAGCCCACCACCGCCATTTCGCCGCAACCGCGCGCGATGTCGGCGGCCATGTTCGGCCCCAGGTTCGCGGCCATCATGCGGACCATCTGTTCGGGAATACGCATCGCCGGCTGATCGCCGCTCTTCATCACGAAGCCCCGGATCGCGTTGGGGTTGTAGGTGAGGCCCGGCACGAGCATCTGCATGATGAAGTTGTCTTTGGCACGCTTGGGGTTCTGCATCATCATTTCATACCAGTACAAGGGGGTGCCCTCCCGCGTCTCCTTCCCGATGACCGCGGCCCGCATCGTGTTGCCATCAGTGCGGCCGCCGGTCCAGTTGTACGTGGCCCAGGTGCCGACGGTCATCGGGTGGTTCTCTAGGTCACGGCAGATCTGCTGCTTGTCCTGTGCCACGAGCGGCGTAGCCACGAGCAGGCTCAGGGCGGCGATGGCAAAACGAACGCGCATGAACGACTCCGAAAGCGAGGGAGAAGGATCAATTATACATTTTGAGCAGCACCTGCGACCGTGGCGGAACTGGCAGACGCGCCAGCCTTAGGAGCTGGTGGGGCAACCCGTGGGGGTTCGAGTCCCTCCGGTCGCATCCGGCAGCCAGTTCACCGCGGCGCGCCGCTTTTGAGCAGTGCCAGCGCCACACCATTGGTCCAGCCGAACCCGTCCTGCGTCGGGTACTCGCCTCCGCCCGCCCGCCGATCCGAGTGCACCACGTCGTACTTCTCCATCATGCGTCCCGTCGCCCGGTAGGTGCGCCGGTTCAGGGCGAGCCAGCGGTCCGCTGCCCGGTCGGCCAGGTCGGCGCGGCCGTAGCGGCGCGCGCCTTCGATCGCGAGCCACTCGAGCGGCGGCCAGCCGTTGGGCGCGTCCCACTGCTGTCCCGACGCGATGAGTGTCGTGACGAAGCCACCGGGCTTCAGGAACAGCTCTCCCAGCCGGTCGGCCACATGCTTACCCTGGTCCGGCGTCGCGATGCCGAAATAGAGCGGCGCCGCGGCCGCCAGCGTCGGCCGATCCGTGACGCGCTCGCCGCTTCGCCAGCGCACGTCGTAGAAAAATCCCGCGGTGGGATCGTAGGATGTGGTGAGCAGCGCCTCGCGCCGCTTGGTCGCCGCCTGATTGTAGCGGCGCGCGACGTCCGCGTCCCCCGGTTTCGCCCGAAACGTCCGCAACGCGGCAATCGTGCGCTCGGCATTATAAAGGAGGCTGTTGAGGTCGACCGGTATCAGCTCGGTCGTCTCGAGCGTCCGGAGGTCCTTGGGATCCCGCATCCAGCGGCTCGAGAAGTCCCAGCCGCTCTCGGCGGTCGCCCGCGCATTGCGATAAAAATCCTCGCGCTTCGCGGGGGCAACGGTCTGACCGACCTCGAAGTCCGGGCGGTACGCCTCGGGCCTCGGCTCCGCCGTATCGTCCCAATAGCGGTTGAGAACGACGCCGTCCGGCATGCGCACGACGCGGCGGTAGGTTTGCCCCGGCGCCAACCCTTCCGCCCCATCCATCCAGAATTCGTGCTCATGCTCGAGCGCATCGAGGTAGGCGAGCGCCTGCGTGGTATCGGTGGCGCGGGCGTACAGCCCGACCATCGCGGCGAAGAACGGCGGCTGGCTGCGGCTCAAGTAGTACGTGCGGTTGCCGTTGGGAATGTGGCCGGCCGTCTCGATCAGATGCGCGAAATTGTCGAGCATGTTCTTCACGAGATCGGTCCGGCCGCTCGCGACCAAACCCAGCATCGTGAAGTACGAGTCCCAGTAGTAGATCTCGCGAAAGCGGCCGCCGGGGACCACGTACGGCTGCGGCAGCGGGATGAGCGAGGAGCGCGCATCGGCGCTGTCGGGCCGGCGCGTCAAGGCCGGCCACAGCGTCAGGACGTGCTGCTCCATGGTCTGAGTTGTGTCGGAGTGGAAGGTTTCTCCCGCCGGCCGCGGCAGCTCGAAGTTCTGCTCGACGAACATCCGCAGCGCAAACCCCGGCCCGTGGCGCGCGGAGTCGTAGCGCGCGGAGATCAGTGAGGGTGCGGAGCGTGGCCGCGCGTCCACGAATTCCTTCGAGTCGGGGAACATCCCCGATAGCTGGACGTCCGCGAACAGCGCCCCGAGATCGTGCGCCGGATCGTATGCGGACGGCCGGGCGGGCGGGCGGGCGGACGGGCGGCAGCTCGTCGCGAGAACGAGCATTACGCCGCACGCCGCACGCCGCACGCCGCGCGTAAGTCTCAAGCGAAGACGATCCAGAGCACGCCAAGGAGCGCGACGAGCAGGACCGACAGCCCGACCTCGAACTTCCTCTCGTCCTTTGTCTCGCCCGCTTTCAGAGCCGCTCCTGGCTCTCCGACGTCCGGCTTGCCGTACGTCAGGCCCTCGGTTTTCTCGCGGGGTGGCGGCGGAGTCATCATGCTCACGATGAAGAGCACGACCGTGCAAATCACGAACAGCAATACCGCGAAGTGGAGAAAATTGATGGTGGCGATCCAATGCCACACCGTGCCCGAGGCGAGACCGCCGCCCGATGCCTTGTTCGCCAGCTCGAGGATCAGCCGCAGCAAACCTAGGACAAGTCCCGTCACGAGCGACGCCATCGCACCGGTGCCGTTGAGCCGCCGGAAGAACAGGCCGAGCAGGAAGCAGGCAGCGATCGGCGGCGCGATGTACGCCTGAACGCTCTGCAGGTAGATGTAGATCTGGGACGAGACGTACTTCATAAACGGAATCCACAGCAAGCCCAGCACCACCATCACACCAGCGGAAACGCGGCCCACTGTCACGAGCTGCCGCTCGGTCGCGGCCGGGCGCAGTTTGCGATAGACGTCCCACGTCAGCAGTGTGGAGCACGCGTTGAAGGCGGAGGCCAGGGAGCTCATCAGCGCCGCCAACATCCCGGCGAGCACGAGGCCTTTGATGCCGGCGGGCAACAGCCGCGTCACGAGCGTGGGATAGGCGGAATCGGGCGAGTTGCGGAGCTCGGGGAACAGGGCGACGGCCACGATGCCGGGCAACACAAAAATGAAGACCGGAAGAATCTTCAGATACCCGGCGAAAATCGTTCCGGTGCGCGCCTCTTTGATGTTCTTCGCAGCGAGCACGCGCTGCACGATGTGCTGATCGGTACACCAGTACCAGATTCCCAGAATGGGCGCGCCGAAGACGATTCCCGTCCACGGGAAGTCCGGGTGATTGGACGGCTTCCACATCGAGAAGAATCCTGCTGGAACTTTGGCTTCGAGCCCCGCGAACCCGCCGACTCGTGAAAGCCCGATCGCCATGAGCGTGACGGAGCCGAGGATCAGCACGATCGCTTGCAGCACCTCGGTGTAGACCACGGCGCGCAGTCCGCCGAAGACCGTGTACAGTCCGGTGACGACGATGAGGACGATGGCCGCCGTGTAGAAATTCCACCCCGTCACCGCGCGAATCACGACCCCGCCCGCGTATAGTGTCACGCTGATCTTTGTGAGGACGTAGCCGATCACCGAGACCCACGTGAAGTAGGTTCGAGCCGCCGAGTTGTACCGCTTCTCCAAAAACTCCGGCATCGTATAGACGCCGCTCTTGAGGTAGTAGGGAACGAAGAGCCAGCCGAGCAGCAGCAGGATGAGACACGCGAGCCACTCGAAGTGGCCGACGGCGAGACCGCTTCCCGCACCCGTGCCGGCCAGGCCGACCAAGTGCTCAGAACCGATGTTCGACGCGAATAGGCTGGCCCCCACTGCGAACCAGGCGACGTCGCGGCTCGCGAGGAAGTAGTCGGAGCTCACGTTCTTTTCGCGCATCGCGGCCCACCACGCGATGCCGAACAGAATGATGAAGTAGACCGCGATGAACAGCAGGTCGAACGCGTGGAGATTGCTCATTGGGTCGGCCTTCGGGAGTTGAGGAGATATTGAACCGCGAGGTCGGTGAGACTCCACAGCTGCACATCGGAGCTGGAACCGTAGCGAAACGGGCGGAGCGTCGTGTCCTCAAAGCGGTAGCTCCACAACTCGGCGTGGCGCAACCCCGAGCGCTCGACCGCTCCGCTCACGGAGTCGAGCGCCGCCGCCCGGTCGCGCCGCGCCAGCGCCGCGAGCAAGACGTTCACTTCCCGTCCCCACACGACCCGCGGCGAGTGATAGAGATCCCGCTCGAACATGTCCCACACGGCGGGCGGGGCGTACGCGTCATTCGTCGCGACCGGCCCGACGCCATCGATGAACAGTCCCAGCGGATACGGCAGCAGGAAGGGACGCAGCAGCTCGCGCTCCCGCGCGGCACCGAGCGTGTCGAGCAGCAGCCACATGGCGGGGTCGGTGCTCATCACCGCAATCGGGTGGCCGGCGCTGTCGAGCGACAGCGCGGGAAAGCGCAGCGTGTCCGTGGGAAAGCCGGTGCGGGAGAGCACGGCTTGCCAGTGCGCGCGCTCCACCTCGGGAAGTGACGCGAGCTTGGCGCCGACCCGCGATTCGACCTCGGCCGGTGCGAGCGTCACCGCGAAGTGGCGGGCGGTCCCGCGCCATGTTTCCGCCGCCTGCGCGATGCCCGAGGCGTCTTCGATGCCGGGCTCTCCCAGCGCCCGCAGCGCGCGGTCGATGGTGCCAATGGCGCGCAGCGCCGCCGGGACCCACACGACGTTGACGTCGAACGCGAAGCGGCCGCCGGCGTAGCCCACGCGGCTGTCGCGCCAGCTGCCCGGGTGCCACCAGCCGTCGTCATCGCGTTTGAAGCTCACGAGGTTGGTCGCGACCGGCTCGCGCGCGTACGGCGCGGCTTGCCGCCAGACGAACGCGAGATTGCGGCGGAGCGCCGGCCCCCAACGCGCGACGAAGCGGCGCTTGCGCGCGTCGGAGACGTTCGCGTCTCCGAAGTAGCGGCCGGCGACGACGGGCAGCTGAAAGTCGTCGTCCACCATCCAGTAGTTCTCGCGCGTGCGTTGCAGGTTGCGCAGCAATCTCGCATCGCCCGTCGTCAGGTACTCGGAGCCGTTCTCGCGGATCGCCTGGCCGCCGAGTGCCTCCTCGTGGCTGACGTCACCGGCCGGGCCGAGCTTGGCGAGCGCCGCGGCGATCACGAACTCCGCCATCGTATCGGACCATATCGGTTGCATCAGCAGCGCGGTCATCAGCATGTCGCGCCCGAAATACGTTGCGTAGTTCGGCAGACCCGCCATCAACTTCTCGCGCGAGGAGAGCAGCTCGAAGCCACGGATTTCCCGCTCGAGGCGCGGCGAGTGGACCGCGTCGGCGAAGCGCAGGAACGGCGGGGCAAAGATCGCGTCGCGTGTGAGCGGTGTGAGCGCTCTGCCGTCGGTCGCGATCTCGACGGTGAGGCCGATCGGACCCGAATCAGCCCCCCGAGGCCGAATCGTGAGAACGCCGCCCTTGAGACTGTGGCTCGAACGGCGTGCATCCCCGCCCAATGTCAGCCAGAGGTGGTTCTTGCCATCGAGACTCGGCTGTGTGACGCGCAGCGTCCAACGCGTGGCGGTATGCATTGTGTCGAGATGGGGCGTTAAACGATCGCGGAACACACCGTCGAGTCGCTCGGCGAGCTGCGTGAACTCAGGTACGACGAAGGGCGGCGCGTTGAGGGAATCGTGCTGGTGGCCGGCGTACTGGAAGTCGCGTTCGATGCGCATCGAGCCCAGCAGAAAATGGCCGATGCGAACGATGCCGTGCGCAGTCAGCCGGTATGTCACGGTGCGGCGGGCACCGCGCGTCGCGACGCTCGCCGCCGGTGGCCCCCACGATACGTTCCCCTGGTCGGCCATATCGCGTGCGGTAAAGCCGATGCTCTCGTTCAGCGCATCGGCCCAGAGGTGCACGACCCGGCCAGTCTTCGAATCGAGATAGATCTGGACGGTGTTCCCGCGGGAGTCGCGATAGAGACGCGTGGCATAGCCGGCATACGAGGCGGGATCATCGAGCCCGGCCTCGGGAAACGCGAGGTAGGGCGCCACCGGCCGGCCGGCCAGCACAGCCTGGACTAAGACGAGCAGGGCGAGCAGGTGCATCTGGGCCGGGAATCGTACCCGCTCCGAGCCTGTCCGGCCAGCCTTGACAGGTCCCGCTCCGGACCGCATTTCGGGTCGGGAGGGAGCCGGTTTTTTTACCACCTGCGGAGGTGTTCAATGCGCCTGTTCCGCCACATTCCCGCGCTCGGACTGCTGATGACTGTTTCGCTGCCACTCGCCGCGCAGGGCCCCACCGGCACGTTACGAGGGCAAGTGAGCGACAGCGTGACTCGGCAAGGTCTTGGCGGTGTCACGATCAGGATCCAAGGCACACAGCGCGAGACCCAGACCCAATTCGACGGCAGCTTCTCGCTGGCCGACGTCCCCTCCGGCAGCCAGGTGGTGCGCGCGACGCGCATCGGCTATGCGCCGCAGCAGCAGTCGGTCAACGTGAGTGGCGGCGCGGCGGTCGAGGTGCAATTCTCGCTCGCGCCTCAGGCGTCGGTGCTCGAGCCGCTGGTGGTGACCGGATACGGCTCCCAGCGGCGCGAGGCGATTACGGGAGCGGTGTCCACGGTTGACCCCAACACCGCCAACGTCGGCGTGATCACGAACGCCAACCAGTTGATTCAAGGCCGGGTTGCCGGCGTCGAGATGGTGACGAACAACGGCGAGCCGGGCGCGGGCGCGCAGATCCGCATCCGCGGCTCGACCTCG
>Ga0209220_1000342_pt1 | contig 17308 bp, 21 predicted proteins | sample BlaSpr_A8_OM3_M3_FD_187984 | JGI IMG/M metagenome (GOLD analysis project Ga0209220, IMG submission 187984) | Forest soil microbial communities from Thunder Bay, Ontario, Canada - Black Spruce, Ontario site 2_A8_OM3_M3 (SPAdes) (version 2) | ecosystem: Environmental > Terrestrial > Soil > Boreal... | reverse complement strand
GCGCCGCTGGTAGGCGGCGAGTGCCTCGTCGAAGTCCGCGCCGCCGAAATCCGGCCAGAGCGTCTGGGTGCTGTAAAACTCCGAATACGCCGCCTGCCACAGCAAGAAATTGCTGAGCCGCATCTCGCCGGCGGTACGGATCACCAGGTCAGGGTCTGGTAGTCCACGCGTGTAGAGGTGACTCGCGAGGCTGGCTTCGTCGAGTTGCGTGAGGTCGGCGCCCTCACGCGCGAGTTCGTGGATCGCATCGATGATCTCCTGGCGTCCGCCGTAGTTGATCGCGATGTTAAGGATCGCCCGGCCGCTGACCCGGGTCCGCTCGTTCGCCTGCCGCATCTGCTCCTGGAGGGCGGCCGATAGATCCTGGAGCCGTCCCGAGAATCGAAGTTCGATCCCCCGCTCCGCCAGCTCATCGACTTCGCGGCGGATGGTCTCCGAGAACAGGTTCATCAGGGCGTCGACCTCGTCGCGCGGTCGCGACCAGTTCTCGGTCGAAAAGGCGTAGAGAGTGAGGACCCGGATGCCCCGCTTGTCGGCCGCTTCGGCGACGCGACGGATCGCCTCGATCCCGGCCTTGTGCCCCATGACGCGGGGCAGCAGCCGCTCACGGGCCCAGCGGCTGTTGCCATCCATGATGATCGCGATGTGCTCGGGCGGGGGCAACTGGCTCACCAGGGGTTCTTGGGCGTTAGACCTCCATGATTTCGGCTTCTTTGCGCGCCGCCATCTGGTCGACCAGGGCAATGTAGCGATCGGCGAGCTTCTGCAACTGATCACCGCCGCGGTGCGCCTCGTCGGCCGAAATCTTCTTCTCCTTCTCGAGGGCCTTGACGCGGTCGACCTGCTCCCGACGGATGTTGCGGACCGCCACGTGCGCTCCCTCCGCGTAGCGCTTCACGAGCCGCGCATACTCCCGCCGCCGCTCCTCGTTCAATGGCGGAATCGGGACCCGGATGAGCTGGCCGTCGTTGCCCGGGTTCAACCCCAGCTCCGACTTCTGGATCGCTTTTTCGACGGCGCTGATGATCGTCCGGTCCCAGGGCTGGATCAGGATCATGCGTGCCTCGGGCACCGTGATGGTGGCCAGCTGGTTCAAGGGCGTCGGATTTCCGTAGTACTCGACCGGGATCTTGTCCACGAGCGACGGGCTGGCTCGCCCGGTCCTGATCGTCAGGATCTCCTTGCCGAGCGCTTCCAGGCTCTTCTGCATTTTGGTTTCGGCTTCTTTGACGTTGGCTTCAATCATGCTGGCGCTCCAACCAGTGTGCCGATCTGCTTGCCGGCAATGACCCCCTCCAGGTTTCCCGAGTGCGAGAGGTCGAACACGATGATGGGGATGTTGTTCTCTCGGCAGAGCGTCACTGCCGTGTGATCCATCACCCGCAGGTCCTTGTTGATCAGGTCAAGATAGTCGAGCCGGGCAAATCGCTTCGCCTTCGGATTCGTCACCGGGTCCGCATCATAGACGCCGTCGACCTTCGTCGCCTTGAGCACGACCTCGGCCTCGATCTCGACGGCGCGTAGGGCGGCCGTCGTATCGGTGCTGAAGTAGGGGTTGCCACTGCCCGCGGCCAGGATGATGACCCGTCCCTTCTCGAGATGCCGGACGGCGCGCCGCCGGATGTATGGCTCCGCGATCTGGTGCATGCTGATCGCCGTCTGCACCCTGGTCGGCTGATCCATCTTTTCCAGCGCATCCTGCAGGGCGAGGGCGTTGATGACGGTGCCGAGCATGCCCATATAGTCGGCCGTCACCCGGTCCATCCCCCGCTTGCTGGCGGCGTCGCCGCGGATGATGTTGCCGCCGCCAACCACGATGGCGAATTGGGTGTCGTAGGCGCGCTTCACCCGCACGATGTCCTCCGCGATCTCATTGACGACGTCGGGGTCGATCCCAAAGGCGGCCTTTCCAGCGAGGCCCTCGCCCCCCAACTTGAGGAGCACCCGTTTGTAGCGCGGCTGGGCCGTCGGTTTGATCACAGCATGCAGCGGTTGGACTAGCTGGCTTCTCCGACTTTGAAACGAGCAAAGCGGGAAATGGTTATGTTCTCGCCGAGCTTCGCGATCGCCTCTTTGAGCATCTGGTCCACGGTCCGCTTATCGTCCTTGGCGAAGGGCTGGTCGAGCAGCACCTCCCGCTTGTAGAAGTCGTTGAGCTTCCCCTGGACGATCTTCTCGATCACCTGGGGCGGCTTCTTCTGCTCATTTGCTTGGGCTTCGAAGATCGCGCGCTCGCGGTCGAGCACGTCCTGCGGCACGTCCTCGCGCCGCAAATAACGCGGCTCCGCCGCCGCGATGTGGATCGCGATCTCATGCGCCAGGTGCCGAAACTCATCGTTGCGCGCCACGAAATCGCTCTCGCTGTTGAGCTCGAGCAGCACGCCCAACTGATGGTTGTGATGAACGTAGGTCGCGATGATGCCTTCCCGGGCGGTACGGGTGGATTTGGTGCCGGCCTTCGCGATCCCCTTCAGACGCAGCCAGTCCTTGGCTTTCTCGATATCGCCGTTGGTTGCCTCGAGGGCACGCTTGGAATCCATCATCCCTGCCCCGGTGGCCTCGCGTAGCGCTTTTACCTGATCAGCTGATATGGCCATGCTTATTTCTCATCGTCCAGTGCCTCGTCCTCGTAGAACTCGGCCTCATCGATTTTCGGCATGCCGGCGAATCCCTTCTCCTCTTCTTCCTCTTCTTGGGCACCAAACTCGAACTCGGTGACCGGCGCTTCGGGCGCCGCCGTGAGCTCTTCTGGGCTGATCAGCTGACGAGCCTCGAGCGCCGCGTCGGCGATCTTCGAGGTGATCAGCTTGACGGCCCGGATCGCGTCGTCGTTCCCGGGGATGACGTGGTCGATCTCGTCCGGGTCACAGTTGGAGTCGGTGATCGCGACGATCGGAATCCCGAGCTTGCGAGCTTCGGTGATGGCGATGTGCTCTTTGCGTGGGTCGACGACGTAGACGGCGCCCGGCAGGCGCTTCATCTCCGCCATCCCACCGAAGAATCGCTCCAGCCGCTGGTACTCCTCTTCGAGCTGGGTGATCGCCTTCTTGCTGCCGGTAAAGCCGCCGTTGTTGCGGATGGCCCGCAGGCTGTTTAGCCGATCGATCTGGCGGCGCATAACGGTGAAGTTGGTCAGCATGCCGCCCATCCAGCGGTGATTGACGTAGGGCATGCCGGAGCGGCGGGCCTCCAGCTCGATCGATTCCTGGGCCTGCTTCTTGGTGCCGACGAAGAGCACCAGCCGGCCGCCACCGACGACCTCTTTTACCCAGTTGGACGCGTCATCCAGCAGCTTGACGGTCTGCTGCAGGTCGATGATGTGGATCCCATTGCGCGCGGTGAAGATGTATCGCTTCATCTTCGGGTTCCACCGGCTGGTCTGATGGCCGAAATGGACACCGGCCTCGAGTAGTTGCTTGAGCGTGACGAGTGGCATGCGAAAAACGAACCTCCTGTTTGTTCTTCCGCCTCCGTCTTCCGGTCGCCGGACCTGTAGCAGGCAACCCGACGCCGTCAGGAGACGTGCTTATTTGCTCGCCAAAGTATAGCCGCTGATCGTGAGATTGAAACCCGCGGCTACGCCGCAGGGGCGGTGGGCTTCTTGGCTCGGGGGGCGCGAGGCGCTCGGGTGCGAGCGGCCCGTTCCGGTTTGCACGCAGGGTAATCGGAGCAGCTCTTGAACTCGCCGTAGCGGCCCTGGCGGAGCACCTGGGGCTTGCCGCAGCGCGGGCAGGGGTCGTCCATGAGCAGCTCGCTGGGCGCCGGCGGCGTCACGATCCGCTTGCCGCCCTCGATGTAGCGGCAGTCGGGATATCCCGAGCAGCCGACGAAGCTGCCGAACCGACCCTTGCGATTCAGGAGGGGCTTGCCGCAGGTGGGGCATACCCGGTCCTGGATGATGTCGGCAGGGTCGATCTCACGCTTGACGTAGCGGCACTTCGGATAGCCAGAACAGGCGACGAAGGGTCCCCGCTTTCCGTTGCGCGTGACCAACGGCTTGCCGCACTTGGGGCACATCTCGCCGGTCGGCTGCGCTGGCGGCGCCTTCTCCTGGCCCTCCCGACCCTGGATGTAGTCACACGCCGGATACAGCGAGCAGCCAACGAACTCGCCCAGCCGGCTCATGCGATGAACCAGCCGGCCGTCGCGCCCCTCTTCCTTGCACTTGGGACAGTCCTCACCCGTTTCCCGCATCGGGACTTTGATTCGGTCGGTGGCCTCCGCTTTGGTCAGTGTCTTGGCGAAGGGTGCGTAGAACTCCCGCACAATCGGTACCCACTTCCGGCGTCCCTCTTCGACGTCATCGAGCTCTTCCTCCATACTCGCCGTGAAGGTGGTGTCGACGATGTCGGGGAAGTGCTCGACCAGCCACCCGTTCACGGTGACGCCCAGGTCGGTCGGGGACAGCCGGCGCTCTTCTTGCTTGACGTAGTGGCGCGTCTGGATGACCTCAACCGTGGGCGCGAAGGTGCTCGGACGGCCGACGCCCAGCTCTTCCAACGCCTTGATCAAGGAGGCCTCTGTGTAGCGCGGCGGCGGCTGCGTGAAGTGCTGCTCCGGCTTCAGCTCCTGCAGGTTGAGCGGCTCGTCAACAGCGAGCAGCGGCAACTCCTTCTCCTCGTCGTTGTCGCTGTCCCGCTCCCAGACGCGATAGAAGCCGTCGAAGACCAGCACCGAGCCGTTCGCCCGGAACAGGTAGTCGGCGGCGCCGATGTCAACGCGCGTCTGCGCGAAGCGCGCCGGGGTCATCTGGCTGGCGGTGAACCGCTGCCAGATCAGGCGATAGAGTCGAAGCAGGTCCGGTGTGAGAAAGGCGCGGACTGAATCAGGCGTCCGCGTGACATCGGTCGGCCGGATCGCCTCGTGCGCATCCTGCACCGAGCCCTTGGCCTTGTACTCGATTTTGTCGCGCCGGGCATAGGTCGGTCCGTACTCCTCGGTGATGAAGCGGCGTGCAGCGGTCGATGCCTCGTCCGAGATGCGGAACGAGTCGGTGCGCATGTAGGTGATCAGGCCCGTCGGCCCCTGTGCGCCGAGATCAACGCCTTCATATAGCTGCTGGGCCAGGCTCATCGTCCGATTCGGCTTCATGCGTAGCCGGTTGGACGCATCCTGTTGCAGCGTGCTGGTCTTGTACGGCGGCGGGGAATTCCGCATGCTGTCCTTGGTTTCGATCGAGAGCACTTTGTAGCTGGCGCTGTCGAGCTGCGACACGATCTCGCGCACCTGGCTCTCTTCGGTCAGCTCGAGCTTTTCCTCAGCGCCGTGCTTGCTGTGGAGGCGGGCGGCGAAGATCCGTGGTTGATCGACTTTCGACAGCATCGCTTCGAGCGTCCAGGACTCGACCGGAACGAACTTCTGGATCTCCTCCTCGCGCTCGACCACTAGCCGGACCGCGACCGACTGGACGCGGCCCGCGCTGAGGCCCTTTCGGATCTTCTTCCACAGCAGTGGGCTCAGCTTGTAACCGACGAGCCGGTCGATCACGCGACGCGCCTGCTGCGCATCGACGAGATCCTGGTTCATGGGCCGGAGCGCGTTGAGCGCCTTCTCAACGGCGCTCGGCGTGATCTCGTGTAGCTCGATGCGCTGTGGGTTCTTCAGGTTGAGGACATGCGCCAGGTGCCAGGCGATCGCCTCGCCTTCACGATCGGGGTCCGAAGCCAGCAGGATCTCGGAGGCCACCTTCGCGGCGGCCTTCAAATCCTTGATCGTTGCTTCCTTCCCCGGGATCGTTACGTATTCCGGCTTGAACGAATGCTCGACGTCGATGCCAAGCGTGCTTTTCGGCAAGTCACGCACGTGACCCATCGAGGCCCGGATGTCGTACTTGCCACCAAGAAACCGGCCAAGCGTTTTGGCCTTCGCGGGGGATTCAACGATGATCAGTGGGTTTGCCATGTCAATCTCGAGAAGCGCGGGTCACCGCGCCGCAGTCGCCGATTATATAGCCGCCGATTTCCAACAGCGTCAAGCGCCGGTTCACTTCCTTGATGTCAAGGTTCATCATGGCCGCCAGGTCATCATGATGCCGCGGTTCTACCCAATCAAGCAACTCCCAAACGGCAAGAAGCTGCGGATCTTGCGGACCTGAATCCGCGCGCGTACGCGCACGCGTGCGCGCGTGTATGCGCGCCTGCGCACGCGCGCGTGCGCGAGAGAGCTCGGCAAACTCATCGAGCACGTCCTCGACCGTTTGCACCAGCTTCGCCCCATCCTTGATGAGTTGGTGGACCCCGGTGGCCAACGGGTTCTCGATACTGCCCGGAACGCACAAGACGTCGCGACCCTGCTCAGCGGCCATGCGCGCGGTGATCAGCGCGCCGCTTCGCTGCGCGGCCTCGACCACGATCACACCAAGACTGAGCCCGCTGATGATTCGATTGCGCACCGGAAACCGACCGGGCAGCGGCGGGGTGCCGGGCTCGGCCTCGGTAATAACCGCCCCGGATTGCGCGATGGTTTGTGCAAGCTCGGCGTGCTCGGGTGGGTAGATGCGGTCGAGACCGGTCGCCATCACGGCGACCGTCGGGCTCCCGCCCTCGAGCGCCCCGCGATGGGCGGCCGCGTCGATGCCGCGCGCCAGCCCGCTGACCACCACCACGCCGACCTCCGAAAGATCGCGAGCCAGGCGACGTGCAGCGCGCTGGCCGTACGGCGTCGCGCGACGCGAGCCGACGATGGCGATCATCGGTTCCGCCGGGAGCCGGCCGTTGACGTACAGGCGCGGCGGCGGATCGTGGATCTGCTTTAGCAGCGCCGGATAATCCGGATCGCCCAGCGCGACGCTACCCACTTTCCCGGTACTGAAGTGCCTCGGCGACGTGGGCTTCCTCGATGCCCGGGCACTCGTCCAGGTCGGCGATCGTCCGCGCCACACGCAGGACTCGATGAATGGCACGGCCACTGAGCTGGAGCCGCTCGCCGGCCACCTCGAGCAGCGCCTGGCCACCGGCAGCCAGCGGCTCTCGCCGCAACTGCGGACCGGTCAACGCGCCATTGAGTGGCCCCTGGGGGCGGCGCTCTCGCTGACGCTCGCGCGCCCGCAGCACACGCTCGCGGACCACGGCGCTGGATTCGGCCACAGGTGTGCTCCGCAGAAGCTCGCCGGCCGGCTGCCGTGGGACGAGGACCTGGAGGTCGATCCGGTCCCGAATCGGCCCGGACAATCGGGCGCGATACCGCTGGCGGTCGAGCGGGGTGCACAGGCAGATCCGGCGAGGGTCGCCGGCAAAGCCGCAGGGACATGGATTAGCGGCCGCGACCAGGATGAAGCGACCGGGCAACACGGCGTGCCCGCGGGTGCGGGCGACCGCCAGACGTCCTTCCTCCAGCGGCTGACGCAACGATTCGAGCGCGTCGCGGCGAAACTCGGTGATCTCGTCCATGAACAAGACGCCCCGATGCGCGCGGGTGATTTCACCGGGTCGGGGCGCCGCCAGCCCGCCGCCAACCAGCGCCGCCGCCGAGATGGTGTGATGGGGAGCCCGAAAGGGTGGAATCTCGAGCAAGCCCGCGCCGGCCGGGAGCATGCCGACACACGACGCGATCGAGGTCACCTCAACGGCTTCCCGCGGGCTGAGCGGAGGCAGGATGCCGGGAAGCGCCCGGGCCAGCAGCGTCTTGCCCGCACCCGGCGGACCCACCAATAGAAGATGATGCGCGCCCGCGGCCGCGACCTCCAGGGCACGCTTGGCGTGGGGCTGGCCAAAGATCTCGGCCAGGTCGACGTGCTGCGTGGGCGCCGGAGATGTGGCCGGCTCAGCTGGCGGCAACTCGTCAAGCGAGGCGCCTTCGTCCCAGTGGACCTTCAGCTGCCGAAAATGGCTGACCCCGACGACCGGTGCCGTGGTTGCAATCTTCGCCTCCGCCACGTTGGCCGCCGGGACATAGAAGCGCCGGATCCCCAGCCGGTCGAGATGCGCGATGATCGGCAGGGTGCCGCGTATCGGGCGGACGGCGCCGTCCAGCGCCAGCTCACCCAGCCAGGCGGCGTCCGGTGGCAAGCCGCGGTCCTGCGCGGCGTTGACGATAGCCGCCGCCATCGCCAGGTCGAAGCCACTCCCCTCTTTGGGCAGCTGCGCCGGCGCGAGGTTGATCGTCACCTTGCGGCCCGGAAATTCGAAGCCGCTGTTGTTGATGGCGATCTTGACTCGCTCGCGAGCTTCCTGCAGCGCCCGATCGCCGAGTCCGACGATGTGAAATCCCGGAAGCCCGTCGGCAATGTCCGCCTCGACCTCGACCCGGACGCCGTCGAGGCCGAAGACCGTCCCCGACAGGGCTCGGGCCAGCACCAGGGCCGATATTACACCGTTTTGTGTATATGTGTCAGCTTAGTTGTCAACTGCCGGCGCGTGCAACGTCGTACGCTGCCGTGTGATCGCCAGCACATGCCGTTGAAACAGACCGCCGCCCGCAGTCTCGGCTGGCTTACCAGCCTGCCGTTTCGCGTCAACCCTCGCATTCGCATCGGACCCGGGCTGCTCGGGAATGGCCGGCTGCGCATCCAGGGGCCTGGGCAGGTGGTGCTGGAGGCCGACGTCAACGCGTGGTCGCACGCCGAGGTCAACCGCCTTATCACCACGCGCCCCGAGGCGGTGATCCGCATCGGCCGGCGCGCCCGGCTCAACGGCTGCACCATCGTGGCGGCCCAACGGGTCGACGTGGGTGCCGATTGCGTCCTCGGATCTTGTGAGGTTCGCGACCATCTCCCCTATTCCGAATCCCCCGCGGATCGCCGACGCCCGGGCCAGGCGCATCCGGTCGTTATCGAAGACAACGTCTGGATTGGCGGACAGGTGTCCGTGCTGCCCGGCGTGCGGATCGGTCGCGACTCCGTGGTGGGCATCCACGCCGTCCTCTTCGACGACGTCCCACCGGGCGTCATCGTCGGTGGGAACCCGGCCCGCGTGCTTCGCCAGCTTGATTTAACCGTCAGCGGGGATAATCGAGGGCAGTGAAGCTCAACCCGCCGCCAGCGATCTGCGATCAGTGCAAGCACCTTCCACGTTGGGAACACATCAGTGGTCCCGATCAATCGGTGCGCCTCGAAGATGGGCGCCAGGTCGTGCGGCGCGGGCAGGTCTGGGTGTGTACCCATTGCGGGCACCAGGTGCCGGTTTCGTTCGAGGCGTGGACCTGACGACGGCCGCCGCCACGCGTCTCGAGCGACTGCGGAATGTGCTCGAGCAGCGTGTCCGACGCAGCATCGACATCGCGCCCCCTCTGATCCGAGCCGGCGTGCTGATCCCCCTGGTAACGCAGGGCACCACCCTCGAAATGCTCTTCACCCGCCGTACCGACACGGTCCTGACGCATAAGGGTCAGATCTCGTTTCCTGGCGGTCAGCGGGAAGACTCCGACGCCGAAACGGTCGAGACCGCGCTGCGTGAAAGCTACGAGGAGATCGGCCTCGAGCCATCGCGGGTCACGGTGCTGGGCGAGCTCGACGACGTCTTCACCGCGGTCAGCAGCTTCGTGATCACGCCCGTCGTGGGCCTGGTGGAGGGCGGCATCGATGAATTACGACTCGCGCCCGATGAGGTGAAAAGCGTGCTGATGGTCCCCGTCAACCGTCTGCTCGACTCCGACGTGCACACCACCGAGACCAGGAGCGTCGGCGAGCAGCTGTACCGCATCCACTACTACACCATCGGCGACGACGTCATCTGGGGTGCGACGGGGCGGATCGTCTACCAGTTCCTCAAAGCCTGGGAAGAAGCCGGCTGAAAGTCCCAGGCTCGTTTCTCGAAGAGACCATCGGGTCACAACCGGACGCGGTCGAGAGACTGCTGCGGGACGCGCCTCCAGCGTCCGCCGTATCCCGACTATCCGGATGCTCCCGCATCTTTCTAGTCGGGACAGGGACCAGCTACCACGGCGCGCTGGTCGGCCAGTATCTGCTGCGCAGCGCGGGCGTCGAGGCATGGGCGATCCGGGCGTTCGAGTTCGCCAACTATCCTCCGTCCTTCAGGGCGAACGACGGCCTCGTGCTGCTGAGCCATCGAGGCACCAAGCGCTTCAGTCAGGCGGCGCTGGAGGACTTCAACAAGGACCACTGGCTGGCCATCACCGGCGAGGACGCTCCCCTCCAGGGCCCAGGCGTCGTGTATACCGTTCCGCAGGAACGCTCCCCGGTGCACACGGCTAGCCATACGGGGGCGATGATCCGGCTCGCTCAGCTCGCAGACGCTCTCGGGTCGCCGCCCTGGAAGGCTGAGCTCGCCCGTGTACCCGACGCCATCCGGAGCGCGCTCGGGCTACGCGCGCCGATCAAGCAGGCGCTGGCTCGGTTGCAACTCGGACGGGTCGTCCACTTCGTCGGCGGCGGACCCGCCTACGCGACCGCGCTCGAGGGCGCGCTGAAGCTCCGCGAGGCAGCCTACGTCAGTGCCGAGGGGCACGAGTTGGAGAGCATTTTCCACGGTCCGCTGATCAGCGTGCAGGCGGAGGACTCTGTGGTGATGGTGGCCCAACCCGGCGTGTCGCTGGAGAGGACCAGTGAGCTGGCGGCGGCCCTCCATGAGATTGGCGCCGCCACCTTCGCGGTCGGTCCCTCGGCCGGCACCATGACCGCGACGGTCCAGCTCCAGACTCCGGCGATCGACGAACTCCTGGCGCCGATCGTTAACGTCTTGCCGTTGCAGTGGCTCGCGCTCGAGGCATCCCGGCACCTGGACGTCGACGCGGACAGCTTCCGCAAGGTTGGCCGCTACGCCGCCGCTCAATCCAAATTCATTCTCTAAATCAGCCGGCAGCCTCGATGGTCCCTGCCATTGGGGCGCCCCTTAGTCGATCGCGTTTTTGATGTGATCGACCCTGACCAGTCGGCCGTCGGTCACGGTCAGGCCCACGACGTCGAAGCGGACGGACCCGCGATGTGGCCGTATCTTTAAGTAGTACAAGCCCAGCTGCCGCAACTTCCGGATTTTCTTTGCGTCGACCGCCTCCTGTGGCAGGCCAAAGCCGTGGCCGGCCCGGGTCTTGACCTCGACGAATACCAGCGTTTTCCCGTCCATGGCCACCAGGTCCAGCTGGCCGAGCGGCGTCCGCACATCCTTCTCAACGATCTGGTAGCCGAGGCCACGGAGGTGGTCCTCAGCCAGCGCTTCGCCGCTAACCCCGAGCGGATTCAGTGGCAAAGGCGGCCGCTTCCAGCTCGGCGCGGGTCCGGATCGAGATGAACGACCGCCGGTGCAACGGGCTCAGGCCGTGCCGGTCCATGGCCGCGAGATGGTCGGGCGTCGGGTAACCCTTGTGCATTTCGAAGCCGTAGCCGGGGAACTTCTCAGCCATCCGCATCATCAGCCGGTCGCGGGTCACCTTCGCGAGAATCCCACCGCACATGATCGAAATCGAGCGGCGGTCGCCCTTGACGATCGGCAGCTGCGGGGTGAGCGCCTCGGGTAGCAAGAACCCATCGACCAGTAGGTAGTCGATCGGCCGGCCAAGCTGTTGGAGCGCTATACCCATCGCCCATCGGTTGGCGCGCGACACGCCGACCCGATCGATCTCGTCAACCTCCATGATGCCGACGCCCCAGGCCTCCGCACCTTCGAGGATGCAGTCGTAATAGTGGTCGCGCTCTTCGGCGGTCAGGAGCTTGGAGTCGTCGATCCCCTCACAGTGGAAATAGGGCCGCATGATCGCAGCGCCCGCGACCACTGGACCAGCCCATGGCCCACGGCCTGCCTCATCGACGCCCGCGACCGTCGCGTAACCCAGCCCGAAGGCCTGGCGCTCGAAAACCCAGAGGTCTCGGTCAGCTTTCGGCCGTTTCTGGCGTTTCGGTGCCGGCGTCGGTTTCGCTGTCGGCGGGGACGGCTGTGGTGGCAACGGCTTGGCGCTTCTCCCGAATGCGGGCGCTCTTCCCGACTCTTCCTCGCAGGTAATACAGTTTGGCCCGGCGCACTTTGCCGTGCCGAACTACGTCGATCTTCTCGATCCGCGGTGAGTGCAGCAGGAAGCTCCGCTCCACCCCGACGCCGTGAGCGATGCGGCGAACAGTGAAGATTTCCTTCGAACCGCTGCCGCGGCAGCCGATCACGATGCCTTCGAAGATCTGGATCCGCTCGCGCGTACCCTCGACCACCTTCGCGTGCACCTTGACCGTATCGCCGGGGATCAAAGTGGGCACGTTCTTGCGCTGGGCCTCAGCCCCGAGCAGGTCAATGACGTTAGACACGGCGTACAAGGATAACACCCAGCTACGGCGTGGGCTGAGGGTCGAGCAAATCGGGACGGCGACGGCGCGTCCGCTCGGCGGCCTGGGCTCGGCGCCAGCGCTCGATCTCGGCATGATGGCCGGAGAGCAACACCTCAGGAACCTGGTGTCCCTCGAAGACCGCGGGCCGCGTGTAGTGCGGGTACTCGAGCAGCTGCTCGGCAAACGACTCGTCTTTGGGCGACTCCTCCGAACCGAGGACACCGGTGACGAGCCGGCTCACGGCGTCGATCAGCACAATGGCCGGGAGCTCGCCGCCGGTGAGCACGTAATCACCGATCGAGACCTCCCGGTCGACCAGGTGGGTACTGACCCGCTCGTCGACGCCCTCGTAGCGGCCGCAGATCAGATAGAAGTCCGGGTGACCGGCTAGTTCTCGCACCAGTGCCTGGTTGAGCCGCTCACCCTGCGGGCTCAGCAGGATCACGGGGCCGGTGCCGGCGCGTGCTCTGACCGCTTCGAAGATGGGCTCGGGCTTGAGCACCATCCCCGCGCCACCACCGTATGGAATGTCGTCGACCTGACGGTGCCGGTCGTGGGTGTAATCGCGCAGGTTGTGGATGTTCAGGCTGACCAGTCCGGCGGCCAGGCCGCGGCCCGTCACGCCTGAGCTCAGTGGACCGGGGAACAGCTCAGGGAAAAGGGTCAGGATCTCGATATTCACGCCTGCGTCTCCTTCGGCAACTCGACCGTGATCCGGCCCTCGGACGGCGCGATTGCGCGGATGACGCTGCGGACCATCGGGATCAAGACCTCGCGGCTTCCATCCGTGACCCGCAACACGTCGTTCGCCGGGTAAGTTAGGACCTCCGCTACCTCGCCCAGCTGGCGAGTGCTACCCAGGTCGAACACCTTCAAGCCCACCAGCTGGAAGTGGTAGTAGCGATCGGACGGTAGGGCCCGCGCTTCTTCGAGGGGCACAGTGCAGTAGGCGCCGATGAGCTGCTCCGCGGCGGTGCGATCATCGATGCCGTCGAACGTGACTAGTAAACCATCGGGCTGTTCGGCGGACCGAGCAACCCGCAGGTGGCGGCCGGCGACGTTCACATCGCGGCCAGGCGCGAACCGATCGGGAAAGTCGGTCAGGAGTTCGACCCGCAGCGCGCCCTTGAGGCCGTGGGCGCTCCGGACCAGACCAATCCGAAGATTGGTTTCTGGTTGCGTCGTCAAACGATCTCGACCATCACCCGATCGTGGTTCTTCAACGCGGCGGCCCGCACCACGGCGCGGATGGCGTCGATGTTTCGCCCGCCCCGGCCGATCACTTTGCCGACATCCTCGTTCGCCAGCGTCACCTCGACCCGGTTGGTGCGCTCCCCTTCGACCATCGCGACCCGTACGTCTTCAGGCTTGGACACCATCGCCTTGATGATGTAGCCGACCAGGTCGGTGTAGTCGTGCATGGTCAGGCCTCCTCAGCGGCGGCGGCCGCGGCCGGTTCGGGTGCGCTCGGCTCCGCGGGTGCCGCAGCGGCAGGCGCGGCAGCAGCGGGCGCGGCAGCAGCGGGCGCGGCAGCAGCGGGCGCGGCAGCGGGTTTGGGCGGCTTGGTGGGCCGCTTCCTGGCCGATTCCTTTGGCAGGAGTCCCTGGTCGATCAAGAACGCGCGGGCTGTATCAGAGGGCCGCGCGCCCTTCTGCAGCCAGACCTTGATCTTGTCAAGGTCCAGGTTGAGCTTCACCGGCTCCGTCATTGGATCGTAGGTGCCGAGGATCTCGATGAACTTGCCGTCTCGTGGCGAGCGGCTGTCCGCCACCACCAGGCGATAGAACGGGTGTTTCTTTGCGCCGATGCGCCGCAGTCGAATTTTTACCGACAAATCGTGACCTCCTAGCCTTTCAAAAGTTGAGCGGGATCGAAGGGTAATCCCTTGATGCCTCTTCCCTTCCCCATCTGTTTCATCATCTGCTGCATCTGCTGAAAGCCCTTGAGCAGCCGGTTGACGGCCGCGATATCGGTGCCCGCGCCGCGCGCAATGCGGCGCCGGCGGCTGCCGTCGATCGTCTCGGGTCGCTCGCGCTCCTTCGGCGTCATCGACAGGATGATCGCCTCCATCTCCTTCAGTTGGTCATCACCGGGGAGCGCACCGGCGAGGTTTTTGATCTTTCCGGCACCCGGCAACATGCCGATGATCCCCTCCAGTGGGCCCATCTTCTTTACCTGCTTTAGCTGCTCCATGAAGTCCGTGAGCGTGAGCCGCCCAGCCCGTAGCTTCTTTTCCATTGCCTGCGCCTGCGAGGCGTCGACGTGATCCTGGGCCTTCTCGATCAGCGTCAGCACGTCGCCCATGCCGAGAATCCTCGACGCCATCCGATCCGGATAGAAGACCTCGAAGTCAGTCAGCTTTTCACCCACGCCGACGAATTGGATGGGCGTCTGGGTCACGGCGCGCAGCGAGAGCGCTGCGCCGCCGCGGGCGTCGCCGTCCATCTTGGTCAGGATGGCGCCGCTCAGGGCGATCGTCTGCTGGAAGGCGGTCGTGACGTTGACCGCCTGCTGCCCAGTCATGGCATCGAGCACCAGGAGCCGGTGTTGTGACGGGACGGCATCGGTGATGGCCTTCAACTCGACGAGCAGATCCTGATCGACCTGCAGGCGACCCGCGGTATCGACGAGGACCACGTCGGCGTTCACCCGCCGCGCCTCCGCGAGCGACTCGCGGGCGATCGTGACCGGATCCGTGCCACGTGGCGCAAAGGACGGCGCGTTGATGCTCTTCGCCAACACCTCCAGCTGTTCCATCGCTGCGGGGCGACGGACGTCGGTCGATACCAGCAATGGGCGATGGCCTTCGCGACGGACGAACAGGGCCAGCTTGCCGGCGGTCGTCGTCTTGCCCGAGCCCTGCAGGCCGGCGAGCACGATCACCGTGGGCGGCGTTGCAGCGTACGTCAGCGGCGCCCGCTCGCCGAGCAAGTGCACCATCTCCTCGTCGACGATCTTGACCAGCTGCTGTCCCGGGTTCAGGCTGTCCATCACCTCGGCGCCCACTGCTCGTGTGCGAATGCTCGCAACGAAGTCCTTGACCACCTTGTAGTTGACGTCGGCCTCGAGCAGCGCGAGTCGGACCTCGCGTAGCCCGGCATCGACGTCGGCCTCGCTCAGCTTGCCCCGCCCGGTCAGCTTCTTGAGCGCCGCATCGAGGCGCTCGGTCAGGGACTCAAACACGCTGGGTCCGCTCCAGTCCGAGCTTGCGCTCGTAGTCGTCGAGATTCACGGTGGTCCGCCGGACCACGTCGTAGACCGCCGTCCGCGTCACCCCTTCCCGCTTGGCGATCTCGCCGTAGGACCAGTCGAGCTCCCAGCATAGGTGGAGGATGCGGCGCTGGTGCTCGGTCAGCAGCGAGCCATAGAGATCCAGCAGGCGAAGCTGGCGGTGGCGGCGTCGGGCACTGTCAAGCATTTAGCCTTGACAGTATAGGGTTAGCTCCGCTTCTCCTCGTTGCGTAGCACGAACTGCAGCAACCAGAGAATTCCGACCACCGCGGCGCCCAGGGCCAGCAGCCCAATCGCACCGACCACGACGGCGAGGATAAAGACCGTCAGACCGGTTCGTCCTCGTCCGCGGGCTCGACCCGTTCGTCCTGGAGGATCCGGAGTGCCTCCGCCGCTTGCTCCCGCGGGACCCAGAGGTCTACGGCGGCCAGCTCCCCAACCATAATGCCCGAGACCGCGGCAAACCCTTCCTGCCGGTAGTAGACCTGGATGCCAGACGCCTCGAGGACGGCCTTCCAAAGATCCGCCTCCACCAGACTGGTGGCCGTCACGAGCCGGACGAAGGTGTCGGATTTATCAGATGGGCTCATGTCCCCTCCTCCATACGCAACAGCGCATCAAGGTATTGTCCGGGATCGAATCGATTGAGGTCATCGAGGCCCTCGCCAATTCCGACGAGCTTCACCGGCACCGAAAGCTCAGCTTCGATACTAAGCACAACGCCTGCCCGGGCGCTGCCGTCCATTTTCGTCACCGCGAGCCCGGTGAGCCCGATCGCCCCCTGGAACACCTTGACTTGTTGCGCGGAATTCTGCCCGACGTGCGCGTCGAGGACGGCGAGAACCTCCTGCGGCGACTGCGGATCGAGGCGCTGCAAGACCCGTCGGACTTTCCGCAGTTCCTCCATCAAATCGGTGCGAGTGTGCAGCCGGCCGGCGGTGTCGATGATGACGGGACTCGCGCCGCGCGCACGCGCGGCCTGCACCGCATCAAAGGCGACGGCCCCAGGGTCGGACCCCGGTTGATGGGCGACAACCTCGACCTCGGCTCGCTGTCCCCAGAGGCGCAGCTGCTCGATCGCCGCGGCACGATAGGTGTCGGCAGCGGCCAGCAGCGGGCGGCGGCCCTCCCGACGTAGCAGGTGTGCCAGCTTTCCAATCGTCGTCGTCTTGCCCGAACCATTGACGCCGACGACCAGCACGACCGCCGGCGCGCCGTCGAGGTTGAGGTCGCGCGAGCGTCCGCCCATCTGGGTCACCAGGTCGGCTTTGAGGAAGCGGAGCGCATCAGCGGGCGAGCGGAGGTGGGCGCCGGCCGCCTGCTGACGCAGGTCCGTGACCACCCGATCCGTGGTGGGCACGCCGACGTCGGCCGCGATTAAGGTCGCTTCGAGATCGTCCCAGAATGCGGCATCGAGGGCCGGACGCCCGAAGACCTCTTTGAGGTCGGCGACATAGGCCTGGCGACCCGCGTCAAGGCTCTTCGAAAACCGTTTCCAGAATCCCTGGCGCTCGGTCGGCGCCCTGTCATCCGGCTCAGGCGGAGCGTTCACCTACCGGGATCAGGGCGTCCTGATGCAGGCGGACCGACACGATGCGCGAGATCCCGTGCTCTGCCAGTGTGACGCCGTACAGCACTTCTGCCTGCGCCATGGTCGAGTGGTTGTGAGTGACGATCAGGAACTGCTGGTCGCTGGAGAGCCGCTTCAACACGCGGTTGAATCGGACGACATTCGCGTCGTCGAGTGCCGCGTCGACCTCATCCAGCACATAGAAGGGGCTCGGGTTGACGGCCTGCAGGGCGAAAAGGAAGGCCAGCGCGGTCAGCGCTCGCTCGCCGCCCGACAGCAGGGTGAGCGGCTGCAACCGCTTG
>Ga0209220_1000341_pt1 | contig 17308 bp, 17 predicted proteins | sample BlaSpr_A8_OM3_M3_FD_187984 | JGI IMG/M metagenome (GOLD analysis project Ga0209220, IMG submission 187984) | Forest soil microbial communities from Thunder Bay, Ontario, Canada - Black Spruce, Ontario site 2_A8_OM3_M3 (SPAdes) (version 2) | ecosystem: Environmental > Terrestrial > Soil > Boreal... | reverse complement strand
CAGTCAGGTCGAGTACGACAAGGCGGTCAAGGAGACGCTCAAGTACCAGGATGGCAGCATCCAGAAAGACCTCAAGGCGCCCTGGTTTGTCGACTACGTCCTCCAGCAGCTCACCAAGCAGTACGGGGAGGCGGTCGTCGCCGGCGGCGGCCTGCGAATCACCACCACGCTCGACTACGGCATACAGCAGTCGGCCGAGGCCGCTGTGGCCAACAACGTCAACCGGGCCGACCTGCGGGCGCGCAACGTCAACAACGGCGCCGCCGAGGTGATCGATCCCAGTACCGGGCAGGTGCTGGCCATGGTCGGCAGCGCAAACTACTACGACCAGGGGATCGGCGGCCAGTACAACGTCATCGCCGACGGCCAGGGCCGGCAGCCGGGTTCATCATTCAAGATTTACGAATACGCGACCGCGCTCGCCAACGGATACGCCCCCTCTAACCTGATCAACGACACCCAGGGCAAGATCGATGGTCATGCGTTCGTGGACTGGGACCATCGCAGCGAGGGTGTCATCACAATTCGACGTGCGCTGGTGGAGTCGCGCAACATCCCCGCCATCATGCTGCTGAAGCAGCTGGGTTACGACCGGGTCTTCCAGACGGCGCGGATGATGGGTCTGACCAGTGCCAACCTCACCCCGGAACGTGGCCTGGCTCAGGCGATCGGCGCCACCGAGGTTCTACCGATGCAGCATTTCAATGCCTACGCCGTCCTCGCGTCGGGCGGCATCTACCACGACCCAACGGTCATCCTCAAAGTCGTCGACAGCCAGGGGAAGACCCTCCAGGAATGGAAGCCGGACCCGGGCGTTCGCGTGCTACCCGCGCAGGTCGCCTACATGATCAGCGACATCCTGCGGCCGGTCGGCGCCGCCCTGAACATCAAGCGGCCTTTCGCGTCCAAGACGGGTACCACCGAGAACTGGCACGACTCCTGGCTGATTGGCTATAGCCCGGACATCGTGATCGGCGCCTGGATGGGCCACACCTGCGCCGGTGGCTGTCCCGCCAACGTGAACTCCGACCTCAACGTCGTGTGGGGCGTGCAGGGCGCCGGCCTGATCTTCCGCGACATTTTCAACGCCTACGAAGCCAACAAGCCGGTGCGCGACTTCGCGGTGCCGGACGGCCTCAAGAAAGTCACGGTATGCCAGGCCAGCGGCCTCCTGGCCACCCCGAACTGCGCGGGCCAAACCATCACGGATTGGTTCATTGCCGGCACCGCACCTAACCGCCCCGACGACTGGTACCACCCGATCCGGGTCTGTACCACCGACGGCCTGCTCGCCACGCCCGATATCCCGGCCAGCCTGACGACGGTCAAAACCTTCGTCGTTTACCCGCCCGGCTACCCGGACGACATGAAGGACAAGAACAGCCCGCAGCCGCCCACGCAGAACTGCCAGCTGTTCACGGAGACCATCCCGCCGACACTGACCCTTGCCCAGACGCCGCAGGCCGACGGCAGCGTGGTCGTCACCGCCACGGCCACCGACGATGAAGCCGTCAAGGAAGTCGATTTCTTCCTCGATGGGGCCAGCAAACCGGTCCGATTGACCCAGGGCCCCTTCACCTTCGTGATCAAAGGCGCCTCGGGCAGCACCCACACGCTCAACGTGCAGGCCTACGACTATAACCCGGTCAATCCTCCGGCAGCGCAGACGATCACCGTTACCCTCCCTTAGCAACTATTTCCCTCCCCCTCTGGGGGAGGGCAGGGTGGGGGCCCGTCCGGAAACGGACCGGCTCCCAATCACACAAAAGCGATAGGGCAGATCCACGGCACGCGAGATGCCGATCCGCCGCGAAACCGCGACCTCACGATCCGGGACCGGGGTGCCGGCCGCCAATCCGAGCGGCCCCCGGGTGAACTCCCGGCCATTGTCCTTCAGGTCGAGCCCGAAGCCTCGCCCGATCTTGCCGGGCCCGCTGAGCAGCCGAACCTCCGGCCCGTGGTCGCCGTGCCGCCGCATGATCTCCATGCCGGCCAGCGGCTCGAGGGCGCGCAGCAGCACCGCGCCCGCGACACCCGGGGCGTCCGCCGTGACGTTGAGGCAGTAGTGCACGCCGTAGCTGAAGTAGACGTAGGCATGGCCGGGCGTGCCGAACATCACGGCATTGCGGGCGGTTCGGCCACGGAAGGCGTGCGATGCCGGATCGGCTTCGCCGGTGTAGGCCTCGGTCTCCACGATCCGGCCGGCCAACACACCCTCCGGGCTGCGAGAGAAGAGGATCCGGCCCAAGAGGTCACGCGCCACGATCACGGGATCCCTGGAGAAGAACACGCGCGGCAGCCGCGGCGACGTCAAAGCCACGTCTGATTGCTTAGCAGATAGGCCGCGGCCCGGGGCGTTAGTGGCTGACGAGTTGGGTGAAGTAGCTGCTGATACTGCTCGGCAGCACCAGCGAGAAAATCGTCCGGGTGATCGGCTCCAGCCCGTAGAAGTGCGGCGCAAACAGCGAGTTGTTGAACCAGTCCTGGGCGGTCAGAAACGCGGGCGGGGGGGCATACCCTCCCGGCAGCTTGGCGTTGACGACGCCCACCCCGATGATCAGGATCACCGTTATCTCCAACGCGCCCACGACCGCACCGGTCAGGACGCCGGTCAACCGGTCGAAGGCCGGCGCAATCATCTGGTCAAGGTAACGCTGGTAAACGGCGCCAAGCACCTCGAACAGAATGATGGCGAAGCTCACGATCACCGTGTAGGTGATCACGTGCGCCCAGATCGCCGAGGTGATGCCAAAGGTGTTGGCAATGTACGAGGACGTATTGGCGCTCGTCAGGGTGGCGGCCCCCACGCCGGCGAAGAGGCCGGCAAAAGCGACGATCCGCCGGATCAGGCCGAACGCCCAGCCCAGCGCGATGTTGACCCCCAGGATGACGACGATGATCAGGTCCAGGAAATCCATCAGGAGCGGACCTCCGCGCCAAAGCGCTCTTTGAGGCCCTCGATGATGCGTTGCTGCAGGACCGAGACTTCCTCATTGGTCAGGGTGCGATCGTCGGCCTGGTACTGCAGGCGGAACGACAGGCTACGGGCCCCAGCCCCCAGCGGTGGCCCCTGGTATTCGCTCACCATATAGATCTCCCGCAACGTGTAACCGCCCAGCTGGCGGATAACTTGCACGAGGTCGTCAGCGGCGATTTTGCCCCGAATTACGACCGTCAGGTCCCGCCGCACCCCGGGGAAGCGGGGTAATGGTCGAACCTGTGGCGTCCGCTGCCCGCCCGCGGTGAAGCGGTCGAAGAGCACCTCGGCGACCACCGCTCGGCCGGGCAGCCCGAGCTGGGTCGCCACTTCCGGGTGCACCTCGCCCACGATGCCGATCGGCTCTTCGCCATCGAGGATCTCCCCCGTCCGTCCCGGGTGGAAGCCCGCAAAACGGCCGGGACTGTCACTTGCGAATGCGGCCGGCTTGAAATCGGTTGTGGGCAGCACGAAGCGGTCTCGCACCGTGGCGAGGGTCGCTTGAAGGGAGCGTAATTCGGCCGCCGCGGCATCCGCCCCCCCAGCCGGGACATGGGCCGCCAACGCGAGGACCTGCGGCTGCTTGACCGCCTCGTCGTCCGCCTTCCAGAAGACGGCGCCCAGCTCGAACAGGCGGGCGCCTCCGTGGTCCTGACGCGCGTTGAGGGCGAGCGCCTCCAGCAGCCCCGGCAGCAAGCTGCGTCGGAGCGCGTCGCGGTTTTCGGCCATCGGGTTCTTGATCCGCAGCAGCGACGGTGCGGCGAAGGGCATGGCGATCGCGGGCGTGCCGCTCTCGCTGACGAGGGTGCTGCTCACCGCTTCATCCAGCTGGTGGCCCGCCAGCACCTCGCGGGCGGTCTCGTCGGCATCCGCGCGAACGTAGAGGTCGCGTACCGGTGTCCGAGCTCCCGGGAGCGTGCTCGGCACTCGATCGTAGCCGTAGATTCGACCAACCTCTTCGACGAGGTCTTCTGGGATCGAACAGTCAAGCCGGAAGACCGGCGGCCGCGCGCGCAGCTGGCGGTCGGCGCGCTTCACCGTGAAACCGAGACGCCCCAGGGTGTTAGCCGCCTCGCCGAGTTCGATCTTGACGCCGAGGACCCGATCGATCCGATCGGCGTCCAGGTCGATCGTGATCGGGGTGAGCGGGCCAGGATAAATGTCCGTCGACCGGGTTGCGGTTCCGCCCGCCAACTCCGCGACCAGTGCCGCGGCCCGCTCGACCGCCGGCAGGCTGAGCTCGGGACTCAATCCTTTTTCGAATCGGGATGAAGCCTCCGTACGGAGACCGAGTAGCCGAGCGGTCCGCCGGATCGAGCGCGGCTCCCAGGTCGCGGCCTCCAGGAAAATGTCAGTCGTCCCCGACTGGACGGCGCTGTTGGCCCCGCCGATGATGCCGGCGATCCCCTGGGCTCGATCAGTATCGGCCACGACCATGTCGTTCGTCGTCAGGCGGCGCGTTTTGCCGTCGAGGCACGCGATTTCCTCACCGTCACGCGCCCGCCGGACCACGATGCGCCCATCCTTGAGACGCCCGTAGTCGAAGGCGTGCATTGGCTGCCCACTTTCGAGCATCACGTAGTTGGTGATGTCGACGATGTTGCTGATTGGCCGGACACCGGCGGCGCGCAGCCGCGCCTGCATCCAGGCTGGTGACGCGGCCAGGGTGACGCCGGTCATCAACTTCCCGGCAAACCGTCGGCAACCGTCCGGGGCGTCAATGCGAACCAGTTCCGAGGCATCGGCCGTCCGCATCTTCGGGACGCTCGGCTCGCGCAGCGGCAGGTCGAAGATCGCACCGACTTCCCTGGCGATGCCCAGGTGACAGAGGAGATCAGGACGGTTCGACTTGATCTCCAGCTCCAGGATGGTGTCGCGCGGATACAGCGTTCGAAGGTCCGCTCCCAACGGCGCGGAGGGGTCGAGGATCATGATGCCGGCCGCATCCTCCCCCAGGCCGAGCTCGATGGCGGAGCACAGCATGCCGGCGGAGTTCACGCCGAGGAACGTCTTGGTCTCGATCCGCCGGTCCTTCAGTCTCGAGCCAGGAAGCGCGTAGGGCACCCGGTCGCCGACGCTGAGATTCCAGGCGCCGGTGACGACCTCCGTGACGGCTTGCCCCGTGGTCACGGTGGCGAGCTGATTCTTCGTCGATCCGGGCAGTGGCCGCAAGCCCTGGACCTCGGCGACCACCACGCCCTCGAAGTCGACGTCCTGCTCCACAATGCGCTCGACCTCGTTGCCCGCGAGCGTCAGGCGCTCGGCCAGGGTCGTTACCTCAGCCGGGATGTCGACGTACTCCCTGAGCCAGTTGAGCGAAATCAGCATGTCACTGGCTCTAGAACTGCCTCAAAAAGCGGACGTCATTGTCGAGGAACAGCCGGAGGTCGGTGACGTTGTACTTCAGCATCGCCAACCGGTCCAGCCCCGCGCCGAAAGCGAAGCCGGAATATTGCTCCGGATCGATGCCGCCGTTGCGCAGCACCTGGGGATGGACCATGCCGGCCCCCAGGATCTCCAGCCATCCCGCCTTGCAGCTGCGGCAGCCGGCGCCGCCGCAGAGGCCACAGGAGACCGCCGCGCCAATGCTCGGTTCGGTGAAGGGGAAATGGTCTCCGACGATCCGAATGCGCCGGTCGGGACCGAACAGCGAGCGCGCAAAATATTCGATCGTTCCCTTCAGGTCGGAGAGGCGAATATCGTGATCCACGACCAGGCCCTCGAATTGGTAGAACTGCGATCCGTGCGATGGGTCGGTCGCATCGCGCCGGTAGACGGCGCCGGGAGCGATGATCCGGATCGGCGGCTTGTGGCTCTGCATGTAGCGGATCTGCACCGGGGACGTGTGGGTGCGGAGGAGCAGTTGGTCAGCGTCGACATAGAAGCTGTCCATGGTGTCGCGCGCCGGATGTTCCGCCGGGATGTTGAGCGCCTCGAAATTGTGAAACTCATCCTCCACCTGGGGGCCGAGCGCCACCTCGTATCCGAGCCGCGAGAAGATGGCCTTGACCTCCCGCAGGATCAGTGTCAGCGGATGCAGATGGCCGCGGCGGACCGGGTTGGGGACGAAGGTCATGTCGACCCACTCGGTATCGCCAAGCGCGGTGTGTCGCTTCGTCTCCAGCTCGGCCATGCGCGCCGAGATCCAGCCGAAGATCTCCTCCTTGAGCTGATTCGCCTCCGCCCCTGCGGCGGCCCGCTCAGACGCCGGAAGGCTGCCGAGTTGCCGCAAGATGGCGGTGAGCTCGCCCTTCTTCCCCAGGAGGCCTACCCGCAGGTCCTCGAGCGCCCTGTGGTCGGTCGCAACGTCCACGCGTTCGCGCGCGCTCGCCCGGAGCTGCTGGAGTTCGCCAACGACACCCTGCTTCATTTCCGGAATTACCTCCGAGCGCGCAACCGAGCGCCAGAGGCTTTCAACGTGCGCTAGTTCAGGACTTGGGGCCGCCCTTGGCGACCGCGATCAGCTCGCTAAAGGACTGCGCATCACGAACCGCCAGATCAGCGAGCATCTTGCGGTTGATGTTGACGCCCGCCAGCTTCAACCCGTGCATGAACTGGTTGTAGGGCATGCCCTGGCTACGAGACGCAGCGTTGATCCTGGCGATCCAGAGCTTGCGCATGTCGCGCTTCCGGGCCCGACGGTCGCGATAGGCGTACTCGAGCGAGTGGAGTACCGCCTCATTCGCCGGCCGGAACAGTGTCCGGTGCGTCATCCGGAAGCCCTTGGCGAGGTTGAGGATCTTCTTGTGGCGCTTCCGGGCTGGGACGCTGCGCTTTACGCGTGGCATCTCAGTCTTTTTCCTTCATGTACGGCGCCGCCCGCCGCAGGCGCCGAGCGTCCTTACCCGTCAGCACCAGCAGCTTGCTGTACTGCCGCTTGCGCCGAGGGCTCTTGTGCCCCAGCAGGTGACTTTTTTGCGCGTGGGGGCGGACGATCTTTCCGGTCTTGGTCACCCGGAACCGCTTGGCCGACGCGCGATGAGTACGCAGTTTAGGCATCGATCGCTCCTTTAACTCTTGGGGGCCTGGGCTCGCGCCGGCGGTTGGGCCGGCGCCGCTGCTGGCGTCGTGGTCGGCGCCGGAGGAGCCGCCGCGCCCGCCGGGGCCAGGATCATGATCATGTTCCGGCCCTCGAGCAGCGGCATCCGCTCCACCGTGCTGATGGTCTTCAGTTCCAGCGCCATCCGGTCCAGCAGTTTCTTGCCGATGTCCTGATGCACCATCTCGCGGCCGCGGAACATGATCGTCAGCTTGACCTTGTCGCCCTCTTCGAGGAACGACTTGACGGCATGGAACTTCGTCTGGAAGTCATGCTCGCCGATCTTGGGACGGAGTTTCATTTCTTTGACCTTGATGACGTTGTGCTTGCGGCGTCCATCTTTCTCTTTCTTGATGCTTTCGAATTTGAATTTGCCGTAGTCCATGATGCGAGCCACCGGTGGCTGTGCCTGGGGCGCGACTTCCACCAGGTCCATCTCCCGCTCGACCGCCAGGGCTTTGGCGCGGTCGATGGGCAGGACACCTAACTGCTCATTACGATCGTCGATGACGCGGACTTCAGCGGCGCGAATCTGGTCGTTGACGCGAAGTTCCCTAAATGCCGTGGATCAAGCCTCCTTCGAACATAAAAAAAGATAGCCTCAGAGCTATCTTCGTCCCCTTTACCTCTTTGGCGCGGCCTGGAGGTGAGAGTCGGACAGCCTCTCTTGGCACGCGGGAGTATACCACGTCATGATTCCTCCCCCGCTCGCTTACAGCGGTAACTTCGATTCCTCCTCGAGCTGGGCCAGGAATTGGTCGATTCCAAGCGACTGCTGGTCGCCACCTTCCCTCCGCCGGATGTTGAGCGTCCCGGCCTCAAGCTCCTTGTCCCCCACCACCGCCATGTAGGGGACCTTTTGCAGTTGGGCAGTGCGGATCTTCGCCTGCATCCGCTCCGCCTTGCCATCGACCTCAACCCGCAGGTCTTTGTCGCGAAATCGTTCCGCCAGCTTGGTGACGGCGTCCAGGTGACGGTCCGCGATCGGGATGAAGACCAGCTGGACCGGAGCTAACCAGACGGGAAAGGCGCCGCCATAGTGCTCGATCAGATAGGCCATGAAGCGCTCCATCGAACCGATCGGCGCCCGGTGCAGCATCACCGGCCGCTCCATCGTCTGTTCGGATGTCACGTACTCGAGTCCGAAGCGCTCCGGCAGCAGGAAGTCGATCTGGTTGGTCGAGAGGCTGAACTCGCGACCGATGGCGTCCTTGATCTGCACATCGAGCTTTGGTCCGTAGAAGGCCGCCTCGCCCGGCGCCTCGACAAACGGATGCCCCGAGGCGCGAAGGGCCTCGCGGGCGGCGTCCTGAGCGCGCTGCCAGATCGCCGGGTCGCCCATCCACTTGTTGCTGACGTCGTCACGCAGCGACAACCGGAAATAGAAGTCCGTGATGCCGAAGGCGCGGTAGACCTGGAGGATGAGCTGGATGACGCGCTCGAACTCCACGTTCAACTGATCCGGCCGGCAGAAGATGTGGGCGTCGTTGATGGTGAAGGCGCGAACCCGGATCAAACCAGAGACCTCGCCCGACTTCTCGTAGCGATAGACGGTCCCCAGCTCCGCGATCCGAACCGGCAAATCGCGGAAGCTGGACGGCTTGCGCTGAAAGAGCCGGATGTGGTGCGGACAGTTCATGGGCCGCAGCTGCCACTCCTCGTCCTCCATCTCCGACGGCGCATACATCGAGTCCCGATACCGTTCGAGGTGTCCGCTGACCTTGTACAACTCCCGGCGGGCGATATCCGGGGTTTTCACGTGCTCGTAACCCTGGCGGCGTTCGAGCCGAAGGATGAACTGCTCCATCTGGTACCGGATGGCCGCTCCCTTCGGGGTGAGCAAAGGCAGGCCACGACCCACCATCTCGTCGATCAGGAAGAGGTCGAGCTCTTTCCCCAGCTTGCGATGGTCGCGCTTGGCGGCCTCTTCGAGCATTTTCAGATGCTGGTCGAGCTCCGCCTGTGTCGGAAACGCCGTCCCGTAGATGCGGGTCAGCTGCTGGTTCTTCTCGCTGCCCTTCCAGTAGGCACCGGCAATGGAGAGGAGGCGGAAGGCGCCCAGTTTCCCGGCGTTTGCGACGTGCGGGCCAAGGCAGAGGTCGACGAAGTCACCGGTCCGGTAAAGGCGGGCGGTCGGCTCCGTGACCTTCTCCTCGATCAGTTCGACCTTGAGGGGTTGGTGCAGCCGTTCGAATAGGGCGACGGCGTCGGCTCGAGGCACCTCCTCTTTGATGAAGGGCGTACCGGCCTTGACGATCTCATGCATGCGGGCCTCGATCTTCGGCAGGTGCTCAGGGAGCAGGCGATCCTGGAACCCGAAGTCGTAGTAAAACCCCTCATCGGTGGCCGGACCGATACCGATCACGGTGCCGGGAAAGAGATCGAGGACAGCCGCCGCCATCACATGCGCCGTCGAATGGCGCAGGGTTTCCAGGTCTTCGCTCATGGCTGTCCGCGCAAAATGGTCAGCCGATTATACGAAGGGACTTGGGCCGCGCCTAAACGGCGCGGAGTCGCTGGAGGCCGGCCGGGATATCGTCCCGGCCCAAGGTTCGCTCGTCGAGCGACGCCTCGATGTCCGGATGGACCTGGAACATGATCGACAGCTGGTGCGCCAGGGGAACGATCGGCGCGCGCCGTGCCTGGCGTCGAAGGCGCTCTTGTCGGACCGGGTCCATGGCGCAGCACCGAATGCTGCAGTACTTGGCCGTCGCCTTCTTGACCGAGGCTTCACACCCTGGGCGGGCGCAAACCTTGAGCGGAGCGATTTGCTTGAAACCGTGAGCGATCACCAATGTCCTCCAAACTATCGCGGTCCCTGCCGAGACCGTTCTCCCCTGACGCGTTATTGATTATGCGCGCCGCCTGCAGTGTGTCAAGTATCGGCTCTGCTTATCCACATTGTTCGGCCGGTGAGAGGATAAGTGGGGGAAAAAATTATCGCGGCGATCAACGCCCGATGAGGTCTTGTAAAGAAGTTGCTGGTTCTGCTGGCGCTTCCTGTTGCGCTAGAGCGGCGTCGACGGCACCCGCGGCTTGAGTTTCCCCTCGCGGCGCTGCTGAAGAAGATCGTCCGCGAGCCGCGGCAGGCCGGCAGCATCATCGACGCCTCGGATCCAGACACTGTCGGCACCGAATCGCTTTGCCCGGCGCACCTGGTGCGGCAGAGTCGCCAGCGCGATGATCACCGGCCGCTCGAAGCCAAGCGCACCGTTGAGCACACCGAAGACATAGGCCGTATCGGCTTCCCAGATCGCCATGTCGAATACGACCACCTGGGGTTTGGTGCGCTCGCAGAGCTGCTGCACGTCTTCGTTCGGGAGGGCGGTCCGGGCGAGATAACTGGCGCCCGTGAACAACTCCTGGTAGGCAATCGCCTGACGCGGATCGTTCTCGAAGATGACGACGGCGGCAGCCGGGTCGCTGTCCGGAGCGATAGCCATGGTCGAGCGAAATTATGGCATGCGCTGAAGGCCGTAAGCAGAAGGGCGCCACCGCGTTAACAGGTTAGATAGCCCTTCGCTCAAGTCCCCGGGTCACCACCCGGGGATTTATTTTTCTGTCCTCAGCGAGTCAGCCACGACCCCAACCGATCCATATCGACGTTGCCGCCACTGAGGACGGCGCCCACGGGGCGCTCGATCTCCGCATCGGCCAGCAATGCGGCCACCGCGGCCGCGCCAGCCGGCTCGACGAGCAGCTTCGCGTGCTGCGCGATGGCCTTGAGGGCCTCGATGATCGCCTCGTCGCTGACGGTGCGCATCTGGTCAACATAGCGCTGGATCAGGCTGAGGTTGAAAGGACGCGTGTAGGGTGCACCGAGCCCGTCCGCGATCGAGTCCAGGCGAGACGGAGTCACGGGATGCCCGACGGCCAGGCTCTCGCCCACCACCGGAGCCCCCTCAGGCTCCACGCCGATGATTCGAACATTCGGCCGCTGTGCCTTGATTGCCACGGCCACGCCGGAGACCAGGCCGCCGCCACCGACCGGAACGATCAGCGTGCATAGGTCGGGTACCGCGTCCAAGATTTCCAGGCCCAACGTGCCCTGCCCGGCGGCGACCGCGGGATCATCGAAAGGATGCACAAGGTGGAGATTCCGCCGCTGCTGCTCCAGCTCGAGCCGTTGCTGCCACTCGGCCAACGGCACCAGCACGATCTCGGCACCATAGCGACGGATCGCCTGGAGCTTCGTCAGCGGCGCGTCCTCTCGAATCACGACCACGCAGGGGATCTGAAAGGCCTGCGCGGCGTAGGCGAGCGCTTGCCCGTGGTTGCCGGCCGAAAGGGTGATGACGCCCCGGCGGCGCTGCTCGGGGGTCAACTGGAGGACGGCGTTGACGGCGCCTCGCACCTTGAACGATCCGGTCCGCTGAAGGTTCTCGGCCTTCAGCCACACGCCCGGCCCCGCGAGCGACTCGCCGGAGAGCGTCGGCGTCCTTAGGACATAAGGTTGAATCCGGTCGGCGGCCGCTCTAACGTCCGCCAGGGTTAGGGCTCCGGTTTCGACGGCCACCCCTAGACGGTAGCTGGTTTAGGGCAGCCGAGGACCGTGCAACAGGACGTAGTCGAGCAGCTGCGCCAGCCAGCGCCGAAAGCGGGTCGCCCGAGAAGCCACATATCTATAACGTGGCGGGGGCCGAAGCCTTTGCCGAGCCGTTGGAATGGTGTTCACGTGCATGAGCGGCGTAGTTGAGATGCGTGACCATCGGCGAATTTATCGCCTCCACGAGAGTCAGCGAGACCGCTCGCTTGTCGACCCCGTCGAACAGGCGTACCCCTCCGCCGAAAAGAACCGGTGACACGGCGATCGAGAATTCATCGACGAGGCCCGCGTTGAGGTACTCGACGATCGTATGGGCGCCTCCCGCAATGCGGATGTCCTTGCCGCCCACCACGTTGCGCGCCTGCCGAAGCGCACTCTCGATTCCGTCGTTGACGAAGTAGAACGTGGTTCCCCCAGGGCGCTCCCAGGGGAGCCGTACCTCCTTGGTCAAGACGAAGACGGGTGTATGAAAGGGCGCTTCCTCGGGCCAGTTGGTTTCGCCGCCGTCGAACATTCGCTTCCCCATGATGCTCACGCCGGTGCGGTTGTAGGTCTCTTCCAGGATGCGGTTGTCCTGACCGGTCTCCCCACCGTCGCCAAGCTTCAGGTTCTCTCGGAAAAACCGCTGCTCGAACACATATTTCTGGAGTTCCATCCACTCGCTGAGCCACTGTTCGACCGGCCGGCCCACTTCCATGAATTCTGGAGCGATGAAGCCGTCGAGTGACATCGTGACGCTGAAGAACACCTTGCCCATATTTTTTCTCCTTCCTGATGATTACCGGCTGCCACCGCCGAGTGTCACAACGTAGCTCGCGAGCCGGCCGAGGTGCTGCGTTCCGCCTTCGAGAGCCCGGTACTGCTCGATCACCTCATCGCACTGCTCCTTCGACTTGAAGACCGCACGCATCGTGACCTCGGTCGCGGGTCCTTGTTCGACGAGCGTCACGGTTGACGTGAATGCGCGGGCGTCGCCGTCGCTTTCGCCGTGGAGGTAGACGATGCGCTCGGGTGGCACGATCTCGCGCCATTCGATCCAGTTCGGCAGATCGCCGCTATCGGGGCTGTGCATGATGAAATCCCAGACGCCGCCGGGGCGGAACTCGAACGCGCGTGTCGTCGTCGTGAATCCGTTCGGACCCCACCACCGGCTTAGATGCCTGACGTCGGTGAATGCCTCGAACACGAGGCGCCGCGGGCCCTCGATGATCCGCGAAACGACGATCTCGCGGTCTGAAATCCTCAGAGCGCTAGGAGCGGATGCCACCAGTCTTCTCCTTGTGCTGAAGCTCCTGCACGTACTCGTTCAGCCGGTCGAAGCTCTCGCCCCAGAACTGCTCGAACCCGCCAGTCCACTTGTGGATCGGCTTGAGGCCACGCGCATCGAGGCCGTAGAGCCGCTGCTGTCCCGCGCCGCGGACTCGCACCAGCCCCACCTCGCGGAGCACACGCAGGTGCTTGGAGGCACGCGACGGCGTGATGCGCAAGGCGCGCGCCAGGTCGTTCACCGGGCGCTCATGACCCTTGAGCACCGTCAGGATCCGGCGGCGCTGTGGCTCGGCGATCGCGTTGAAGGCGTCCGAGGTGGTGGCGGCCCGTGGCATGTTGTCATTATATGCCCATATGGGCAGATACGTCAGCCGGACTTGTCGTTCGTCCTCGTCGCGCCTAGTGTGATTTCTTCGTTCGTCCGCCAGGCGGGTTAGGGCAGCCGAGGACCTAGACGGTAGCGCCTCAAGCGTACGCGACGATCTCATCCGCGCTCATCGACTCACCCGACGACCAGGCAGGTTCGAAGGCGGAGGATAACGCTGCTCGAGCTGCAGTGACCGCTGCCTCGTAGGCCGAAACATCAGCGGGATCCATCGCAGCTCCGCTGGCCTTGAAGAGACTGCTTGCCGCACCTAAGAGCCGTGCCGCCCGCTCCCAGTCACGCTGTGCGGCAGCCGCTTCACCAAGGCCGGCGACCGGATATGGAAACAGGTAGCGGTTGTCGGTTCGATGGGCCAGGACTAATGACTCCCGCCAAAGGCGGACGGCGTCGTCGATGTTTCCGAACCGGAGCTCAACCGCTGCCAGGTTACTTGTCTCCACGCCGATCATCAACTCATCCGCCCGCTTGCGGTTGAGATCTAGGCTTCGCCGGTAGAGCTCCCTTGCCTCTCGGTAATCGCCGTCCATGCGGGTTGCTTCGGCGAGGCAGTGAAGGGGTCCGAGGGAGAGGTCCTCGTCGGCGGCCTTTTCTGCTAGGAGCAGCGCCTCACGGCTGAGCATCATTGCCTGGCGTGGCTTTTCGTCCCGCAAAGCCACGCGCGCGAGCCGGGTTAGCGCACCGACCGTCAGCGGCACGTCGCCCAGTCCTCGGGCAATGGCGAGCGCCTCGTTCGCGAGGCGACGTGCCGTTTCGTTCTCCCCCTGTCGAAAGGCAAGGCCTGAAAGCGTACTCAGGGCGCGGCAGCGCGTGGTTGGCGTTGAATCTTTGGCCGCACCCAGCAACTGCTCGAGCCAACCGCTGCCTTCTGCCCACTTCCCTCGAAGATGCCAGTAATCCGACAAGGCGAGGGCCAGGTCCAATCCGGCGGTCGGGTCATTCTCGACGAGCCAGACCAGAGCCTGCTGGATACGGTCGTGATCGCGATCGAGCCGCGTCGCCCAGGTCTCGGCCTCCGGACCACGTAAGTGTGACCCGGCAGCCTTGGTCTCCTCGATAAACGGGTCAAGTTCCGTTCGTGTCGCGGCCATGATCAGATCGCGCTCGAGCGGTGTGGTGGGCGCAACAGGAGTCGAACCTGTGACCTCTTCCTTGTCATGGAAGCGCTCGTACCAACTGAGCTATGCGCCCGCGCAACGCAGGGATTATATCGCCGCTAAAGGCTTATACCGACGCTTTGCCGTTCGCCGACAGTGCCGGTGGCACCAGGGGGCTGCGGCGGCCGGCGAGAGCCGAGATTACGCCGCTGGCCATCAGCAGGCAGCCCATTCCGAAGATGACGCGAGTGACGCCGAAGAGGTCGGCCAGGCCCCCCGCCAGCAGGATCGGGACGGCAACGGCGGCATTGACCACGGTGAACATGGCACCGAAGATTCGGCCCCGCAGTTCGGCCTCGGTCTTCTCCTGGAGGACGGTGAAGGCGGGAATGAAGAGCATGCCGAACTCGACCCCGCCGATGAACCCGAAAACCACCGGGAACCACACGAGAAGCGCGGTGGCCCCCAACCGCTCCAATAGGTACGGCACGAGGGCGATCAGCATAAGCGTGAGCCCTGCGGATAGGAGCCCGCCGATCAGCAGCCTGCTGCGACGGTAGTGCTGACCGTACTGGCCGAGGTAGAAGGCCGACCCCAGCATGCCGATCACGGCCGGCGCCAGGAAGAGGTAGACGTCGGTCACCTGCAGGCGCAGCACCGTGCTCATGTAGCTGGGCGCCAGCACGAAGACCGAGAAGATCACCGCAATCGTCAGGCTCAACTGCACCACCGCGAAGCGCACCAGCGGCCGGCTCGCGATGTAGGCGATGCCTTCACGCAGCTCAAAGAGGATGTCGGTCTGCTTGGCGGCAGTCTCGTGGGTGCGGGCATGCAGGTCGGTTTTGACCAGATAGATCAGCCAGGCCGCGGCCAAAAAGAGCGCGGCGGCAATCCAGTACGGCGAGTCCGTGCCCAGGAATCGGACGGCGAGCGTCGAGAGCGGCACCGCGACCAGCAGCGTGACGATCACCGTGCTGGTGAACATCGAGGTGGCGGTCATCAGCTCCTCGGATCCGACGATGAAGGGAATGGACGCCGCTTCGGCCGGCGCGAAGATCTGGCCGACGGCGGCAAACAGAAAGATGATGAGGAACAAATGCCAGGTGACGTGCTCGAAGTAGGGGATGAGCTGGCTGAGGGGGATCAGCAGGATCAAGCCGCCGCGGATGGCGTTGGTGAAGAACATCAACAGCTTTTTGTCGTGCCGGTCGGCATACACCCCGGCGAGTGGGCTCAGGAAGACGGAAGGAAAGGTATAGGCGAGGAAGAGGGCCGCGCCATGGGTGCTGGCATGGCTGATGCTGTAGGTCAGGATCAGCAACGCGAACATCAAGAACTTGTCGGCGAGCTGCGAGGCGACCTGTGCGGACCAGATCAGCCGGAAATCCCGGTTGGCGAACACCGTGCGAAAACCCGGACGAGGGAGGATGATCTCGCGCGGGTCCGCGCCGACCTCGTCTGGTCCCTTCAAGGCGCCTAAATCGTAGCTAGTTGTCAATTGGCGCACACATTCTCGAAAAGTCGCCTCCATTCCTCGAGCGTCAAGGTCTCGGCCCGGCGCGCTGGGTCGATGCCTATAACGCTGAGCCGGGTGCGAGCCTCCGCCCCGCTGATCGCGAGTTTTCGACCGAGCACGAATGGCAGCTGTTTGCGACGGGCCTGGAAGAAAGGTGTGACGAACTCGAAGAAGGATGGTAATTGCGCGCGCGGCAGGGCGGGCTCCGCATCCGGGACGATGCGTACGAGCGCCGAGTCGACCTTCGGCTGCGGCAGAAACGCCGTTCGCGGGACGCGGAGCACCAGCTCCGGCGTGCCGTAGACGCGAACGCCCAGCGTCGCGAGGCTCCATCCACCCGGCGGCGCCACCACCCGCTCCGCGACTTCCTGCTGGACCACCAGGTCGATTCGGGACGGCGGCGTCGGTTGTTCCAGCAGGTGGACAAAGAGCGCTCCCGTCAGGTTGTAGGGAATATTGCCGATGACCCGGTAGGGTGCGGGTAACAGTTCGCCAACCGCCGTGCGCAGGATGTTGGCCTCGACGATGCGGACGTTCGAGCGATCGCGCAGGCTGAGCGCGAGCGCCTTGACGGCCGCCGGATCGATCTCCACCCCGACCACGGCGCGTGCGCGCTCCGCGAGCTCAACGGTCAATGCCCCGAGTCCCGGTCCTACCTCGACAACGCGATCCTCCGGGGCCAGCTGCAGGGCCTCGACGAGGCGTTCGAGCTCCTGGCGGTCCGCCAGGAAATTCTGTCCCCACCGCCGCAGGTAGCGGACGCCGAAGCGGCGGGCCACGCCGCGAATGACAGATGGGTCGGCCAGGTCGAGCACGCGCCTTTTAGCCGGCGTGGTTCAACCGAAACAGGGCGATGGCGTTCTGCCCAGTTGACTTCGCGATCTCGGCGGCACTGGTCGCGCGTAAGGCGGCGATCCGCTCGACCGTCTCGACGATGTAGCGCGGCGCATTGGGCTGCCCGCGACGGCTCTGCGGCGGAAGGAATGGGGAATCCGTCTCCACCAGCATGTGATCCAGCGGGATGATACTGGCCGCCCCGATGACGCCGTGTGCCGTGGGATAAGTGACGGTTGCGGCAAAGGAGATGTAGAAGCCGCGGGCCAGCGCTTCTGCCGCGAAAGCGGAGTTCCCGCTGAAGCAGTGAAAAACCCCGCTCAGACCCGGAAATTCGTCCAGAATCGCGAGCAGGTCGGGGAAGGCGTCGCGGGTATGCAGCACCACCGGCTTCTCGAGCTCCTGCGCCAGGCCGAGCATCTGCCGAAAGACCTCCTGCTGGTCGCGTTTCGGCGCCCGGTGGTAATCGGTGAAGTGATAGTCGAGGCCGATTTCCCCGACCGCGACCACATGTGGATGGCTGGCCAAATCACGCAGCTCGCGCCGCTCGGTGGCACTGATGGCCTCACCCGCGGAATGGGGATGCCGGCCGATCGTTGTGCGCAGGCCCGGAAGGCGCTCCGCCAGCTCCCATCCCCGCCGGGTGTC
>Ga0209220_1000340_pt1 | contig 17496 bp, 20 predicted proteins | sample BlaSpr_A8_OM3_M3_FD_187984 | JGI IMG/M metagenome (GOLD analysis project Ga0209220, IMG submission 187984) | Forest soil microbial communities from Thunder Bay, Ontario, Canada - Black Spruce, Ontario site 2_A8_OM3_M3 (SPAdes) (version 2) | ecosystem: Environmental > Terrestrial > Soil > Boreal... | reverse complement strand
GAATGTGTCGCCGAAGCGCTTGAGCCACGCCTCGAGCACCGGATAGTTGGACTGCAGGATGCGGCGGGTGCGGTCGATGAGCTTTTCGCGCACGTGTGGTTCGAGCGCCACCGCGGCCAGATGATCACTCGCGCCCGAGGGGCCGATGGTCGTGTAGTCGTGCCGCGCCCACGTCTCCTGGCTGAAGCCCGGCTGGGCGATGATCCAGCCGATGCGCAGGCCGGGAAGCCCGTAGGCCTTCGACAGGCCGTTCACGACGATGACTTTCTCGTAGCCGCTGCCCCAGAACGATGGCGTCGTCTTCCCGTCGCGCTCGGCGCCCTGATAGACCTCGTCGGCGAGGATCCAGGCGCCAACCTCCGCAGCGCGCTCGAGGATCACTTTGCGCGATTCGTCGGACAGGATGTGGCCGGTGGGATTGTGAGGATTCGTGACCACGACGAGTTTCGTGCCGGGCGCGATGGCGGTGCGGATCTCCTCGGCGTAGGGCTCCCACGCTTCCTTTTCGTGCAGCTGGATGGGCCGCACCTGGGCGCCGAAGTTCTGCGCCAGGCCCCAGGACTGCAGGTAGTTCGGCATCATCACGGCGACCTTGTCGCCGGGCTCGACCAGGCGCCAGCAGGTGACGAAGTTCGCCTCCGCGCTCCCGGTCGTGACGAGCACCTGATCGGGGGAGACGCCGGGGTAGAGGGCCGCGATGCGCTCGCGGAGGAGGTCGGTGCCGTTCGACTGGCTGTAGCCGAGCCGCACCTCGAGCAGGGGCACCGCCGACGCGCCCGCCAGGCCGAGCAGCTCCTGGATGGTGAGCGGGTGGACGCCCGACTCGGAGAGGTTGAAGCGGACCCGGTTTTCCCAGGTGCTCTGCCAGCGTTCGAGCTCGAAGGGGACGAATTTGGTGGGTGTCATGGTTCGTAAAGCTGGCGCAGGTCGGCGGGTTTCTCCAGCCAGTAGTCGGGCTGCAAATCTTCCAGGTGCGCGCGGTCGAACGGGCCCCACAGGACCGCGGCGGTTGTGACGCCGGCGGCGCGGCCGCATTCGATGTCGAAGCGCGAATCCCCAATGAACACGGTCTCGGCGCCCCGCGCGCCGAGCAGGTCCATGGCTTTGAGGACGGGCTCGGGGTGCGGTTTGGGGTTGGTGACGTTGTCGCAGCCGAGCACGACGTCGAAGGCCTGGTCGAGGCCGCAGACTTTGATGCCCCGCAGCGCGCCATCCCGGAGCTTGCTGGTCACGAGGCCGAGCCGCTTTCCGCGAGCCTTGAGTCGTAAGACTTCGACCGAGATGCCCTCGTACGGTTTCGCCAGGGCATCGTGATGCGTGAGGTTGTAGGTGCGGTAGGTCGCGATCATCGCGTCGATCTCGACTTCGTCCTCGGTCACGTGGCGGAACTGGACGGACAGCGGCGTGCCGAGGCCTTTGAGCCACATGTCGTCGGGCGGCAGGGGCTGGTTGCCGCGGTGGAGCTGCATCGTGTGGCGGTAGGAGCGCAGGATCAGCTCGATGGAGTCGATCAGCGTTCCGTCGAGGTCGAACAGGAAGGTGGTGAGGGGCACGGCGGGAATCTACAACCTCACCCGCAGGCGTTGCTTACAAGCCCGTGCGAGTGTAATTGCCACACCGGTCAGAACGGTCTCTGGGGCTTGTTCTCCTGAGTCCTGCAGTGCATTCGAGCACACAGCGAATCAACACCACTCCTGAAGTGCTGGGCGTCGCCTGGTGTGAACGTTCGTTCCGGTCGCACTCGCCGGTAGTAAGGACCGAAATCGTTCCAGATGCGCGCGACGACTTCGCCAGGCACCTCAACCCAGTTCTGATCGTCGGGGTGCTTCAAGTCATACACGTGTGCGACGATGCTTGGTGGAGCACCAGTCGAATCCGGCGCGAACACGACAGGGTCGAAGATGTAGAGACCTCGATACGCCACGTCCTTCATCACTACCCACTCGTCGGAAACGTACACGCGCTGGGGAGTGCGCCCACCCACGACCGGATTGACCGGTTCTCCATTGCGATACCACTCCACGTCCTGAACATCGCCCTTAAAGACGTACTTGGCCCGGCCCGGTCGGTATCCGCCAGCTGCTGACAGCGCCCTGCCGAAGGCACTCCCAAAGGTCTCGCCTTGCTTGGGAACGACTAACACCGAGACAGCGGGGTTCGTCAAATCCCCAACGTAGTCAATCCAGTCTCGAATGGCGCCTACCTCGGAGTACCGCTCTTCCTCACTCAGCCCCGCGCGCGCCTCGCGTTTGCGGCGGTCTTTCGCTATCTCGTCCTCATACTTCTTGAAGTAGACGAAGTTAGCCACCGGCGTACTGAACGAGAGGATGAAATTGCCCGCCGTGAACTCCTGGAGTTCGTCATAAGCATCAGGCGGCACACTCTCGGCTGCAGCGCGCAGCTCGGTGAGCGGATATGCGGGTCCACCCAGGGTCGGAAGCAAGATGAACGCCGGAATAGACAGACTTGAGAGCGTATCCGCAGCTGTCTTAAGCGAGGGCGCAAGCTGGGTAATAAGAATAGAGCCAGAGATTCCCGGGCCGTGGTCGCCCTGGTCTGCGAACGTGTTTACTCCCAGAACCTCTCCCGCAAAGTTAAGCAACGGACCTCCGGAGTTTCCAGGATTAATGTTCACGTCTGAGATGATCGCCCGTTGCCTAACGCTGCTAACGATCCCAGAGGTCACAGAAGATTGCTGGCTCAACGGAAAGCCAACTGCGATGACCCGCTCCCCTGGCACGACAATGGCTCCCGTGGAATCTTGCCTCGCTATGCGAAGACGGGGGCAGTCGGGACACGCTGACGTGCTCACGCGAAGCAGGGCAAGGTCGGCGTCGTGATCGCGAGTAACCACCTGCGCAGCCACTCGCCTATTCGTATCCAGCACGACGCTGACAGCTCGCTCGCCAGCAACCACGTGATCGTTTGTGACGATGAGCCCGCCGAGGGTGTCGATGAAGAATCCGCTGCCGTGCTTGAGACCTGCCTCGACGCGCACCACTCCGCGTTTAACCTGGTTATACACTGCGATCTCGGGAGCGACGTCGCGCGCGGCTGCTTGTCGAACGACCTTCACCGTGTCCACGACGGCGTTGATGTTCGTCAATTCAACTTCCAGCACTTGACCGCGGCCCACCGTAACGGGCAGGTCCCAGCGGTACGTTTTACCCAGCAGCTCGACAGGTGCAACGCTCCGCAACCGATAACTTCCCGGCGCCATCGCCTGGCGAGCTCTACCGTCAAGGCCGGTGCGGAATGCGATGGTGACTGTGGTATCACCGATCCGCACCAGCACAAGCTGGTGAAGCGGGACCGGTCTGACATGCAATTGCTCGGCGACTAGAGCGACCGTCACCGAAACGGTCGTTTGCCGCGGAGTCTGTGCAGCGGCTGGAACGAGACTCGCCACGAGCAAGATTGCGAGGAACCCGAGACGTGAAACCAGATGAGTGCGCATCACTAGAGCACCTCCGGACGAAGCTGCCCCTTGGGGGAACGGAGAATCCGACTCACTGCCAACCGTAGGGGCCTTTTCGTTCATCGAATCTGCGCCGCAACCTGGAAGTGGTTAGGGCGTTTTTGCGGCACGGAGGGGCTCGTTTGCTGCATCGGACGAACGTCCCAGTTGTTGACCAGCAGAGTTACGACCTAATCATACTGGTGCAGCAGGACTGCCTGCCTAGGCGTCCTTCGTGACGGAAGGGCTCGGTGGCCAGAGAGGCCGGTAGCTCCACCAGAGGACCGCAGCGAGGAGTATGATGCCCCCGATCCCACCGAGTGCCTCCGGGTCCCGGCCCATCGCAGCGCCAAGCATTGGGATTCCCCGCACCAGGATTGTCCCGACCAGCCCGATCGCGCACCAAATCCAAATGAAGCGCAGCGCCCAGAGCGCCCAGCGCGGTCCTCTCAGTGACAAGCGGCCCTCCTTATCTCGACGTTCGCGGTGAGGAAGGTGGAGAGAGGCACGGTCGCAATCTACTTCGTGGATGAGCACCGAGCAGGGAAAACGAACGCCCACCTGATGCCGCCGAGGTGGGCGTTCGTGCGTCTGCGTCCCAATCGTCAGGACCTACCTATGCTGCAAGCTGGCCTTTCAGCCAGTTCGTTCCGTCAACTGCCAACCCGTACCAAGCTGCTTCTCCACTCAGACGTCCTACGAACAACGCGTCGTTGTGATCGATGTGCTGCAGCAGATGATCACGGATTTCCGCAGCTGACCGATCCGTTCCGATCAGCCACGTCGAGTCAATCATGTGATACCAACTCGGGTACGACTTGATTGCCTCGAACAGGGAACTGTAATCCTGTCCGGGCCGACGCAAGTCATACCCAATCAAGTAAGTTTTCATAATGAAAACTCCTTACTCCGAAAGGGTTAATGATTTCTTGGTGTCCCAGACGTCTTGACCGGTTTGGCATCCGGTCGTAGCGTACCTCCGCGTTTGGGCGCACAATGCGGCACCGTGCGTCTGTCGGGTTTCGCGGACTGATTAGTTGGTGATGCGCCGCGGAGCCTTCCGTTGGAACCCCCATCGTGCGGCCACAACCGCCGGTGGGGGTTTTTTGCGCCATTGGTCTGCTCGGACGGCAAGGTAGACGAGCGACTTGTGCCGGGCAAGACTCGGTGTTAGCCACGCCCCCGCTGTGAGTCTGGCGATTCACATCACAAACTTGGTCGTTCGACTAGGCGCGCCATTGCTGACGACATCCAGAGGGACCACTTGCAACACCGCGCGAAACGTCGGCGCATTCGCAACCAATGACCGCGTTTTCTGGCGCTCGCCGGGACGTTGTTGAATGCTGCTACGGCCCGCTCCGCCTCACTTCACGTCGCGGGCGTCATGGCCGCGCGAATCTCCGCTTCCCGCGCCTTGAGGTGGTTATGCCATTGGGTGAGCCGCACGCCCAGCGCCGTCACGCTGTGGTCGGCGAGCGGGTTCATGTGGCACAGCACGTTCCGCGAGGGAGAGGTCTCACTCACGAGACTCTCGAACCACTTCTCGTCGCCTAGCAAGCGGTCGAAGAAGACGTCCCGCTTGGACTGCGCGATGACGAGGAGGTCGGTGAGGTCGACGTAGTCGATTTGGTGGGCGCCCCGCCGCTGGTGCCACGACTGCTGTTCTTCCTTCTTGAGCCTGTCGTCGACCTTGTTCTTCAGCTGGCTCGCCTTGGCCGACGTGAGTTCCTTGTTCCACCAGTCGGGCCCGTACTTCGCCTCCATCACGCCTTTGATGACCGTTCGGATCGAGTTCTCCAGCACGTAGAGCACGGGGTACGACTTCGACATCTCGACCGCCTCGTCCAGCTTGCCCTTGTCGAGAAACGGGTCGCTCGTCTGGATGCCGAGCGCCTTGAAGTTGATGACCCGCGTCACCGGCCCCTTGGCGCGCTTGGGGCGCGGCCCATTGGCACTTGCGGGCGCGCCGCCGAGCTTGGCCATCGTCTGCTGGACCTCCTGAAGGTCGGCGCCACCGAGGTAGCGGTCCGGCCGGAGCCCCTCGCCGTGGGCGACGATGGCCTGCGCGACCTTGGTCTTCATCGGCAGCCGCTGCTTGACCGCCCTAACTCGGCGCGAAAGGGCAAATGGCGACCACTTGGTCTGTTCGAGCAGCGCTTGGCGGAGGGCGGTGAAGCCCTTCGTCGCCTTACTCGCCCTCGCCATCAGTCGCCGCCGCCGCGGCCGTCGCCGCTTTCGGCGCCTTCGTCGGCTTCTTCGCCTTCTCCGCCTCCACCTTCTCCTTGTGGCGGAGCACGATCATGCTCACGGCGCTGACCTTCATGTCCAGCAAGCTCGCGACCTCGGCCTGGGTGTATCCAGCGCGCAGCAGCGTCAGCACAGCTTCCTTGTTCTCGACGCCCTTCACTGCGACGAGCGCTAACAGCTTGTTCATGCGCTCGAGCGCGTGGAGCATCTCGTCGTTGTTAGGCATCGGCGGCCTCCGCGTTCTCCGCATTCTCGTTCTTGCGCGGGCGCGGCGCGCGCTTGGTGACGCCGCCCTTCCCGAACATGCGGCTCACCGTGCTCTGGTTCGTGCCTAGCGCGGCCGCGACTGCTTCCTGTGACATGCCGTTCTCCAGCAGCGCGTACACCAACAGCTTCTTGATGACGACCAGTTCTACGACGATCGGATCGGCCATACGGCTACTTTTCTCCTTTCGTGCTCCTGCGATTCAGCTGCTTAACGATCCTGCTCACGCGGTTCAGGTCGCACTCGACGATCTCGCGGATCGCCCGCTGCGAGACGCCTGCCAGCCCGAGCTGGACGATCAGCAGCGTCTCCAGACGCTCCACGACGTCGTCGTTCGTCGCCCTCTTCCCCCTAATAGCCATGCGTTACTCCGTCGTTGGAGGCGACATGATCTTCTGGACCCGCTCCCTCGCCGTGCCGCCCTTCGCGCGGCTGATGGTCTTGGCGACCGCCGCGTACTTCTTGCCGAGCATCTCGGCGATCTCGGGCATGTCGATGCCAGCACGGTGCAGCAGCAGCTCGGGCTTCGTGTCGATCTCCTGGTCGCGCAACTTCTCGAGCTCCAGGAGGACGAGGGCCTTTAAGTACGGTCGAATGGCATCTCCGGCTGACTGCATTTCGCCTCCCTGTGGGAATTCCCAATGGCAGGGAAGCTCACCAGGCTGGCCTCAGAAGTCAAGGACACAGAAATAACTGTTAACAGATCGAGGCGTATTAGATGCTGCAATGCGCGGCTCGATCGTCATTGGAAGGTCCAACTTGGACATTGCTAGGGGAGGCTGAGTTTCCCTGCTATTGGGAATTCCCACTAATGGGCGAAATGCAGTCAGCCGGAGATGCCATTCGACCATCAAAGAAGGCCCCGGAGCCAAGCGCCCGGGGCCTTGAGATGTCGTTGACGTGCCGATGACGGCGCGGCGTTAGGCTGGTGCCGTCACGATCCTGAGGGGGCGCCTATGGGAATGGTGATCTGGCCCGACACGCCGGGGCGCTGGGACGTCCTCATGCGGTCTTGCGCGCGACCCCCGGCACGCGAAGCACGCGCCGGACGAACCGGAACTTACCAACCTGACGCTCTGGCCCCCGCGAGTATTCGGAAGGAGGCAGAGGGGAGCTAAGGTGAGGCTGCTGAGTTTCGGATTAGGTACCGAGTTCGTGCGGGCTGGCGCGGATTACTGCGGGGCTCGGCTAACCCCGGGGCGCCGCCCCGGGGTCAGCCGCACCCATGTCCACTACGTGGCTTTCTTGAGCCGAATCTCTCCGTTGACCGTCGAGAGATTGAGCGTCCGCCCTCCCGCCCCAATCGTCCCCCGCACGCGCCGTGGACCAAACTTGCCGGTGATCATAAGCGGATAGTCAGACACGATGTCGCCGTTCACACTCGAGGCCCGCACGTCGGTGTCGAGCTTCGCCGGCATCACCAGCGTGATCCCACCGTTCACCGTGCTGAACTCGAGCTCGTTCTCCCAGTTGGCGCGTCCCATCTCGACGTACACTGAGCCGTTCACCGTCGATGCTTCCGCGAGCCCGGTCGTCGTGACCCGCACGCTGCCGTTCACGCTGCTCGCCCGGACATCGCCCTTCAGCCCTTCGGCGGACATCTCGCCGTTCACGGTCTGGCCGTTGAACTCGACGCCGGCCGGCACCTGCACCTCGAAATCCACCGTCACGTCGTTGTTGTCGGTGCTCGAGTGCCACGCATCACCCGGCTCGCAGCTGTTCGCGCGATGAGCACGCCGCGGCGTCGGATAGACGGCGCAGATCGTGACGCCATTCTCCGACTCCACCACCTCGATCTTCACGTCCTCAGGATCGGAGCGGCGCGCGTGCTTGCTCGCCGTCACGACGGCCTCGGCACCGGTGGCGGCGACCGCCCGCACGGCGCCATTCACGCCTTTCACCTCGAGCCGCTTTCCGGGAGCGATGCGGCCGGTCCAATGAAAATCACCGGTCTGTTGCGCGGCGGCGTTGCCCGCCACTGCCGCGAGCACGAGCATCGCGATCACTGAGCTGCGCATGGAATGATCCTTCACTTAGTGTGAGTATGCCCGAGCGTAGGCTCGCGCGTATCGGCGAGCGTACAAGGGAGCGTATTTCGGCGCGTATTCCCGGGCGTACGTGGCTGCGTAATCACGCACCCACGCCGCCCCCACCCCGTTTGAGTCGAAGTGGAAGTCGAAGCTGTCGTCGTGCTCGTTGTGATTGTTGTTCTTGTTCTTGTGCTGCAACCGGTCCCGTATCTCCTCGGGGCGCCGCAGCTTGATGTCGCCCTGGAATGACTCCACTTCCATCCGCGCGCTGCCGGAGCCGAGCTTGAACGTGTAGCGGCGCTTGCCGTGGGTGGCCGTGAGCGGCAGCGGGAAGCTCGGGTCGATGTCCCCGTTTGCCGTCGCGATCGACACTGTGACGTTCGCGCCCTCGGGGATCGACACGATCATGTCACCGTTATGCGAATTGAACACGTACGTGCCGCCGTCGGTGATGGTGCCCTCGTATACCACGCTGCCGTTGATGGTGGCCGCCTCGACACTCGCAGACTTCACGCCCGTGAGCGTCACGTCGCCGTTGGTGGTCTCCGCTTTGATCTGACCCGAGACGTTCGACAGCTTGATCTCCTCGTTTACGGAGTTCACATCGATACGGCCCGTTGCATCCGCGAGTGTCACGGTTCCCTGGATTGAGTGGAGCGTGATGATCCCGCTGCCGCCGCGGACCTCGATCGCCCCCTCCACGGTCTCGGCGCTGATCGGTCCCTGCATGCCGTCCACTGTGATCTCGGCGTACGTCCCGGCCAGTGTCAGGGCCATCGCCTGCGGCACGGTGATGTCGAAGTCCACGACAGACGGCGCCCCCTGCCGGCTGCTCGCCTTGACCATCACCGTGCTGCCGACCAGCGAAACCTCGATGCGCCCGCGGCTGCCGTGCTCGGCGTGCACCTTCACGCGGTTCTGGTTCCAACCGTGGACGACGATCGCGCCGCCGAAATTGTTGACCGACAGGCTCGCCCCGGCCGGCACGGCGAACGTCGTGTCGGTCTGGCCCTGGAGCGGGGCCAGCGAGACCAGTACGGCGGTGAGTATCGTCAGCATGTTTGTCTATCCTCCCTATGACCGCGCGGCGGCGATGGCGTTGATCCGCCGCAGCAGCTCGAGCTTGCGCCGCATGGTGTCGGCGAGATGGAGATTCAAGTACGTGTTGCTCGGGTCGCCTGCGAGTGCGCCCCGCGCCTCCGCGATTGCCCGGTCGATGACGGCCAGGTTCGCCCGCACCACCCGCACCGTGGCGGTGTCCAGCCGGCTCTCGTTGCGCGTCAGGACGTCCTGCAGGTCGGCGATGGCGGCGTCGGTGTGCCCGGTCCAACTCGCGGACGTCACGGCGAGAGTTCCCGTGGGTCTGCGGTCGGTGACGTTCCACCGCTGCACCGCCAGCCAGGCACCGCCTCCCGAGAGCAGCACGAGCGCGATGCTCGCCGCGATGAGCTGCGGCACGCTGAAACTGAAGCGGCGAGCGCGGTGGGCGGGGAGGTTGACGACTTTCCCGCTCCCGATCCGCTCCGCCACGCCAGGCCAGAGATCCGTCTTGGGAGGCCGATCCTCGAGTCCCTTCGCGCGCGCCACTACCTGGCGCAGCTCGGCGAGCGTGGCGCGGCATTCCGCGCACCCGCTGAGATGCGCCTCGAGCGCCCCCCGCTCCTGGGCGTCGAGCTCGCCGTCGAGGTACTCCGACAGCCGGTCAGTCCATTGGTCGTTCATCGATCCAAATGCCTCCGCAGTGCCATCCGTGCGTGATGCAGCTGCGATTTAGACGTGCCCGGCACGACGCCGAGCATGCGCGCGATCTCTTCGTGGCGATAGCCTTCCACATCGTGCAGTACGAACACTTGCCTTGCTCCTTCCGGCAGGCGCGCGAGCGCCGCTTCGAAGTCCATCGACAGCTCCGGCGTGTCGCTGCGCCCCGATACGTTTTGGAGCGGCTCTTCTTGCGTCACGTAGCGCCCCCGCTCGATGCCCACTGCCTTGCGGCGGCCCAGCACCACGTTCACCGCCAGCCGGTGCAGCCACGTCCCGAAGGCCGACTCGCCGCGGAACGTCGACAACTTGTTCCAGGCCCGGATGAACACGTCTTGCGTGACGTCATCCGCTTCGTCGGCGTCGAGCATGCGACGCACGAGGCTATGGATCCGCGCCACATGTGTGCGATATAGACGCTCGAACGCAGTGGCATCCCCGCTCGCCGCGAGTGCCGTGTCTACCGCTACCACATCCGCCGCCGGCTGGTCTCGGGTCAGAGGTCCCTCAAGCACGAGTGGGGCCATGCACGGGATTGGATATGTAAGCAGGTCAAAAGGTTGTGGTTAGATTGTGGACGCCATGACTCCCTCTATTGTAGCCGTTCTCGCTGTGGGCGGGCTGTTGGGGCTGCGCCATGCCTTTGAGCCAGACCACCTTGCCGCCGTCTCCACGCTGGCCACCCGTCCGGGCGGCCAGCGTCTCTGGGGCGCCGCGCGCCTGGGACTGGTATGGGGGATCGGCCATACCGTCACCGTCGGCGCCGTAGCGCTGCTCGTGATTGCTCTGGGTGTACGGCTGCCGGCGACACTGTGGCCTGCCGCGGAGCTCGTCGTGGCGGGATTGCTGGTGCTCTTGGGCAGCGTAGTCGTGTGGCGCTACGCGCGCGGGCGCTGGCATATGCATCTCCACCGACACGATGCGGCCCCCGCGGCCCCCGCGGCTGCGCACTTTCATCTCCATAGCCACGCCGATGATGCCGGGCACGCACACGGGCACGCCACGGCAGACGCGCGCCGCTCACTCGGCTTCGGTGTCGCGCACGGGATTGCGGGGAGCGGGGCGATCGCGGCGCTGCTCGTTGCCGCAGCGCCCGACGCGTCGGCGCGGCTGTTTTACTTCCTGGCGTTCGGGGCGGGGACGATCATCGGGATGCTGGGGGTGTCGCTGACGCTGGCGGTGCTGGTGCGGATGGCGGCGGGACGGGGCGCGAGATGGGCGACAGTGCTGCACGTGGGAGCGGCGGTGGGGAGTGTGGTTGCGGGCGTAGTCCTGGCGTGGAACGTCGTCGTTAACTGATAAGCGCGGACAGGCAAAAGCTAGACGCACAGACGCAGCAGCGGTAAACAGTCGCGAGTTTTTGGCCGGTCCGGTTGCCTGGTTACGGTTGCCCGCTGTGCGTCTGCGCGTCTAGTCTTTGCAGGTCCCCGCTTTCATTCCTCCATCTGGTGACTTCCACTCCCTCGATACACTCTCCCTCTCCACTCAACTTTTCTTCCTCCCCTCCAGGCTGATCTCATCATGATATACGCCACCATGATCGCCCCCAGCGGATAGAGCAACGCGTACGCGATGGGTCCGCGCTCTCCGACGTAGATCGCGATCCACGTGGCGAGCGATGCGATGGTGGCGATCGCGGCGAAGTCCCAATGGGCGACAGGCCACCCGACGGGAGGGGCAAGCCAGAACAGGGCGGGCACCCACATCAGGTAAGGCAGCAGGGCTCGCACCCAATGGATCGGGGGAGCCATCAGCGGCGCGCCGAGGGCGAGGTTCTTCGACCACCCTTCGATGATCTCGCGCAGCGAGCCGTACATCCGGGTGGTCATGAAATCGGGCGCGTGAGCCAGGAAGATGTCTTTACCGGCGCGCACGTACGCCTGGGCGAGCATCACATCGTCGGCGACCGTGTCCTTCACCGCCTCGTGCGTGCCGATGGCGTCGTAGGCGACGCGCGGCGTCAGGATGAACTGGCCGTTCGCGAGCGCGTTCCACGCGACGCGCGTCCGGTTCATGCGCCGCAGATCGCCGACGCGCGCCTGCAGCGCGAGGAACACGTGCGGCTGGATGAGCTTCTCCCAGAACGTGCGCATCTCCTGGCGCGGCACGACGGAAAACAGGTCCACGCGCTCGGCCTGGAGCGCCCGCACCGAGCGCGGCAACAGCTCCGGTTCGTGCTTCGTGTCGGCGTCGGTGAACAGCAGCAGCTCGCCCTTGGCGACGCGATAGCCCTGGACCATCGCCCATTGCTTGCCGAACCATCCGGGCGGCAGCTCCGTGCCGCGCACCAGCCGCAGCCGGCCTCCCGCCGCGGGCTCCACGATGTCGGCAGTGCCGTCGGTGGAGCGGTCGTCCACCACGATCACTTCGATTGGCGCATACGCGGTCGAGAGCACCGCCTTCACGCAGCGCTCGATGTTACGCGCTTCGTTGCGCGCGGGGATGATGATCGACACGAGCGGCCCCGTCTTCAGAGGCTCGTAATCCCGCAGATTGGGCCGGCGCGTGGCATAGCGATACACGATGACGACGAACGCCGCGATCCAGGGTAACGCGAGCAGCCAGCTCACTTGCGACCGTCCCCGCGACCCTCGATCGCCGCTACCACCACGGTGCCCGTGAGGTGGCCCGTGACGTTGGTCATCGTGCGGAACATGTCGGGGATGCGGTCGAGACCGATGAGGATGCTGAGGCCGGAAATGGGCAGGCCGGTCGTCACGAACGCGGGCAGCAGGCTCACCACGCTCGCCGCCGGTACGCTGGCCACTGTGAGCGAGGCGAGGAACACCGCGGCGCCTGCCTGAAACATCTCGGCGAATCCGAACGGGATGCCGTACAGCTGCGCGATGAACAGCACGGCAACCGCCTGAAACAGCGCGCTGCCGGCGCGATTGATGCTCGCGCCCAGGGGCAGCACGAAGCCCGAGACCGGGCGCGGGATCTGGAGATCCTTGTCTGCCGCTTCGAGCATTGTGGGCAGCGTCGCCAGCGACGAAGTGGTCGAAAACCCCATCAGCATGGATGGAAACGCGGCTCGCAAGAAGCGTGTGGGCGCGAGCCGCGCGATCAGCGCCACGCTCGGCAGGTACACGACCGCGATGAACACGATCACGCCGATGATCACTGCGGCGACGAACCAGAGCATCGCCCGTACCAGGCTCCAGCCGAACTGCGCCACGATCGGCGCGACGAGGGCGAAGATGCCGATCGGCGCGAACAGCAGCACCCAGTGCACGATGCGAATGAATGCCTCGGTCGCGGCATCGGCGAGATTCGTGAGGGTGGCGCGCCGCTCGACGGGCAGCGTCGCGGCGGCGACCGCAAAAATGGTGACGAACACGATGACGGGCAGGAGATTGCCGTCGGCCGCAGCCTTGAACGGATTCGCGGGAATCAGCGCCACAATGAACTGCACGCCGGTCGGGATGTTCTCGGCGGCCCGCTGGATCACGCCGGGGTCCGCGGCGGCCGCGGCCCGCAGCGCCACTTGCTGCTCGGGCGTGACCGCGGCGCGCGGCAGCACGAGCGACGCCACGAGGAAGCCGATGATGATCGCCGCGATGGACGAGGCCCAGAAGAATGCCAGCGTGCGGACGACCAGGCGCCCGACGGTGCGCAGGTCGCCGAGCTTGGCGATGCCGGAGAACAACGCAGTCGCGACGAGCGGAATCACGACCATCGACAGGAGATTGAGAAACAGCGCGCCGACGGGCCGGATGCTGCGCGCCAGATCCGCGAGCTCGGGATGCCCGCGCTGCGCCAACGCCGCGGCCACGAGTCCGAGCAGCAGGCCCGCGGCCAGGCCGATTCCCATCCACACGTGGCTTCTCATCGGATGTGGGCTATAATACCGGTCACCCTCGAACGCCGGAGCAGCGGTTGGGACACGCGCAGACGACGACCCCGAAATGGGCCCTGATTTTGGGCGCTTCCAGCGGCTTTGGTGAAGGCGCCGCCCGGGCGCTCGCGCAGGCGGGCTATGATATCGTCGGCGTCCACTTGGACCGCAAGGCCGGCATGGAGCACGTTGCTGAGATCCGGCGCGACCTCGAAAAGCTGGGCCGCAAGACACAGTACTTCAACATCAATGCCGCCGACGAGGAAAAGCGCAACGAAGTCCTTGCCGAGCTGGCCAAGCAGAAGCTCAACGTCGCGGTGCTGCTCCATTCGCTCGCCTTCGGCACGCTCAAGCCGTACATCGGCGAGGACGTGCTGAACAAGCCCAACATCGACATGACGCTCGACGTGATGGCGCACTCGCTCGTGTATTGGGCGCAGGGCGTCGTGAAGCAGGGCCTGATGGGGAAGGGCGGCCGCATCTTTGCGATGACGTCGTCGGGCTCGACGCGGGTGTTCGCGACGTATGGCGCGGTGTCGGCCGCCAAGGCGGCGCTCGAGTCGCACTGCCGCCAGCTGGCGCTCGAGCTCGCGCCTCACGACATCGCCGTGAACGCGCTGCGTGGCGGCGTGACTGACACACCAGCGCTCCGCAAGATTCCCGGGAACGAGAAGCTCATCGAGATCGCCACGACGAGAAACCCGCATCACCGGCTCACCACACCCACCGATTTGGGCGGCGCGATCGTGGCCCTCTGCCATCCCGGCGCTGACTGGATCACCGGCAACGTGATCAACGTGGACGGCGGCGAGGAGATCTCGGCGTAAGCACGCTTGAACGCGCGCGCCGCGCGCTGCGGGACTACGAGCCGGTGCCGCTCGCGATCGAGAGCGGGATGATCGCCGCTGCCGTGGCGATCGCATTGCGAGAAGGCGACGAAGGCATCGAAGCGCTGTTCATCCACCGCGCTGAACGCGCCGGCGACACCTGGTCGGGCCAGATCGCGTTTCCCGGCGGACGGCGCGATCCCGGCGACGCCGATCTCCTCGCCACCGCGATCCGTGAGACGCGCGAAGAAATCGGCGTCGATCTGTCAGCCGCCGAGCGGCTCGGTGTACTCGACGATCTGTATCCGCGCACGCCGATCCTCCCGCCCGTGGTCGTCCGTCCGTTTGTATTCGCGTTGACCGAGCGCCCCGTGATTACGCTGAGCGCCGAGGTGCAGGGGGCCTTCTGGGTCCCGTTTCGCGCACTGCAGGCGCCGGGCGTGCGGGGGGAGGTCACGGTCGATCATCCTGGCATCCCTCGACGCGCCCTTCCTGCCTACATCCTCGGAAATCGCACTATCTGGGGTATGAGCGAGCGCATTCTCACGCCGCTAATTAGCCTCATTTCTTAGCCTGTCGAAATCCACATCTTTGCTTGACAATATTTGAAGATTAGTGTAGCCTAATGCCCTGTCTCGTTGACAGTCTAAGTCTCCGGAGATCAAGGCCATGACCGCACCTGTCCGACAGCCCCCCCCGCCTCCACCGCCCCTCACCCGGTCGGTCGAAGACTACCTGAAATCGATTTTCCACCTCACCAGCCAGGGTGGTTTCGCGACGACGAGCGACATCGCAGCGATGCTGGAAATCGCGCCGCCGTCGGTGAGCGGCATGATGAAGCGCCTGTCGGAGACGGGGCTGATCGAGCACGTCCCTTATCGCGGTGTGCAGCTGACGCCGCAGGGCCGGCGCGCGGCGCTCAAGATGATCCGGCGCCACCGCATTCTCGAGGTCTACCTCACGCACATGCTCGGTTACGACTGGGGCGACGTGCACGTCGAAGCGGAGCGGCTCGAGCATGCCGTATCGGAGAAGCTCATCGAGCGGATGGCGGACGCACTCGGCGCGCCGCGCTACGACCCGCACGGCGCGCCCATCCCGACGGCAGCCGGAGAAATCGAAGAAGCCGAGCTGGTGACGCTCGCCGATGCCGACGTTGGCGCGACGTTGGTGCTGCAGGAAGTCGGGGATGAGGATCCCGAGCGGCTGCATTATCTGGCCGGGCAGGGACTGACGCCCGGCGTGCGCCTCGTGGTTGTCGATCGCCAGCCGTTCAACGGCCCGACGACGGTGCGCATCGGTGAGGGCGGGGGAGGCGGGGGGGGCGGCGGCGGCGGCGGCGACACGCGCGTCGTCGGTCAGGAGCTTGCGCTGCTGCTCTTCTGCAGGCCGGCCAATGGCGAATAGCGTCATCGAATCCGGCTGGCGGCATCCGCGGCTCGCGCCGAGTCTCGCGGAGGTTTACCGCACCGTTCCCGTCGGCGCCGGCGGCTGGTGGAAGAAGGCCCTCGCGTTCGCGGGTCCCGGCTATCTCGTCGCCGTCGGCTACATGGACCCAGGCAACTGGGCCACCGATCTCGCGGGCGGCGCGCGTTTCGGCTACACGCTGTTGAGCGTGATTCTGCTGTCCAACTTGATGGCGATCCTGCTGCAAGGCCTGGCGGCGAAGCTCGGCATCGTCACGGGCCGCGACCTGGCTCAGGCGTGCCGCGACCACTACTCGCGGCCGGTGTCGTTCGTTCTCTGGGTGCTGTGCGAGATCGCGATCGCGGCCTGCGATCTGGCCGAGGTGATCGGCTCGGCGATCGCGCTGAACCTGCTGTTCGGCATTCCGCTGCCGTGGGGCATCCTGATCACGTCGCTGGACGTGTTGATGATCCTGTACCTCCAGCATCGTGGCTTCCGCTTGCTCGAGGCGCTCGTCATTGTGCTCATCGCGACGATCGCAGGCTGCTTTCTGTTCGAGATTCTGATCTCGAAGCCCGATCCGATGGCGGTGCTCACCGGCTTCGTGCCCAGCGCCTCGATCCTGAAGGACCCCGATAAGCTCTACATCGCCATCGGCATCCTGGGGGCCACGGTGATGCCGCACAACCTCTATCTGCATTCGTCCATCGTGCAGACGCGCAGCTACGAAGAGACGCCGGCTGGAAGAAAGGAAGCAGTGAAGTTCGCGTTCCTCGATTCCACTGTCGCGCTGTCGTTCGCCCTGTTCATCAACGCGGCGATCCTGATCGTGGCGGCGGCCACGTTCCATCGCGCCGGCGAAACGGGCGTCGCGGAGATCCAGGATGCCTACCGGCTGCTGACGCCCCTGCTCGGCGTGACCGGCGCCAGCGCCGTGTTCGCGTTCGCGCTGCTCGCCTCGGGCCAGAACTCGACGCTGACCGGGACCCTGGCCGGCCAGATCGTGATGGAAGGGTTCCTGAACATCAGGATCCGGCCCTGGCTCAGGCGCCTGATCACCCGGCTCATTGCGATTGTGCCCGCCGCGCTGACGGCTATCTTCTTCGGCGCACACGGCACCGCCCAACTCCTGATTCTGAGTCAGGTGATTCTCTCGCTGCAGCTCTCGTTCGCGGTCTTTCCGCTGGTGCGGTTCACCTCCGACCGCCTGAAGATGGGCGAGTTCGTGAACCCACTGTGGCTGAAAGTGCTCGCCTATGTCGTCGCGGTGGCGATCGCGGGCTTCAACGCCTGGCTCCTGGTGCAGATCTTCAGCGGCTTGGTCGGCTGATGTACAAGCGGATTCTGGTCCCGCTCGAAAACTCTCCCGCCGACAAGACCATTCTCAAGCATGTCACCGGCCTCGCGAAGTTGCTCGGGGCCCAGGTGCTGCTGTTGCATGTCGCCGACGGCTGGGCGGCGCGCAACATGGGTCAGCTCAACCTGCGCGAATCTGAGGAGATCAAGGAAGACCGGGCTTACCTGGAGCGGGTGTCCGAAGAGATGCGCGACGCAGGTGTGGACGTGGACGCGGTGCTCGCGGCGGGTGATCCGGCGAAAGAGATTGCGGCGGCGGCCGAGCGGGAGAAGGTAGACCTGATCGCCATGGCCACACACGGCCATTCGTT